>Ga0307406_10000031_pt1 | contig 87391 bp, 97 predicted proteins | sample 322Cmetagenome_3_FD_203706 | JGI IMG/M metagenome (GOLD analysis project Ga0307406, IMG submission 203706) | Maize rhizosphere microbial communities from greenhouse at UC Davis, California, United States - 322HYB-C-2 | ecosystem: Host-associated > Plants > Roots > Rhizosphere > Soil | place...
CGGAGCCCGCGCCCGCCCCGGAAGCGGCGCCCGCCGCCGTTCCGGAGCCGGAGCCGGCCGCGCCGGCCGCGCCGGTCGTCCCGCCGCAGCCTCGCTACGGGGAGTACGCTCCCACGGCGCCCCCCAGCACACCGGGGCACGCCGCCGCGCCCGTCCCCTCCGCCGCGCCCGCCTACCCTGCCGCACCGTCGTGGCCGCAGGCGGCCCCGCCCGTCGTCGCCGGTCCGTCCGCGCCCGGCGCCAACACGCACACGCTGTGGATCTACCTCTGCATCGCCGCCTCGGTGCTCCCGATCCTGTCGCTGTTCCTCATCGACTGGTCCGAGTACCTGCGTGCGATCGTCGCCATCGAGTACCGCGGCAGCAGCGGCGCGAACTCGGAGGCCGTCGCGGCGATGGTCGACTGGTTCGGTCGGACGATGCTCGTCTCCGTGCTCACGTACCTGCTGATCGCCGCGTCGATCGTGTTCGCCTGGCTCGACTGGCGCGAGCTCAAGAAGCGCGGCGTCGCCCGTCCGTTCCACTGGGCCTTCGCGTTCTTCGCGCTCCTGATCTCCATCGGGGTGTACATCATCGGACGCACCGTGGTCCTGCGCCGCGAGACCGGCTCGGGGCTGACCGCGCTGTGGGTGTGGCTCGGGTCGATCGCGCTCAGCATCGTCGTCTCCCTCGCGTGGTTCGCGTGGTTCTGGCAGCAGCTGACCACCCTCATCACCACCTACGGCGTGTGAGGCGGTAAGAGGTGCGGCGGTCCCTGGCTGTCGCGCTGATCGTCGTCGGCGTCGTGCTGGCGCCCGTGGCCGCCGTCGGGGCGTGGGTGCGCGTCGCGCTCGTCGACACGGATCGGTTCGTGGCGACACTCGCGCCGCTGGCGGAGGATCCTGCGGTGCAGGACCTCGTCATCGAGCGGACGACGGCGGCCGTCGAGGCCCGCGTCGACGTCGACGGGCTCGTGGCGGACCTGTTCGGCGGCCTCGCCGTGCTCGATCTGCCGCCGCGGGCCGCCGCCGCGCTGCCGCTGCTGGAGAGCTCCGCCGCAGCGGGCGTGCACGCGCTCATCGAGCGGACGATCACTCGCGTCGTGGAGTCCGAGGCGTTCGCGAGCACCTGGACGACCGTGCTGCGGACCACTCACGACCGCGGGACCGCCCTGCTGACGTGGGACGGGTCGGGGATCGTGGGGATCAGCGACGACAGCGTGCTCGAGCTGCACCTGGGTCCCGTCGTCGCGGCCGCACGGCAGGCGCTCCTCGATGAGGGATTCCGCCTCGCCGCCGCGATCCCCGAGGTCTCCCTCGTCGTGCCGCTGGGGGAGGCCGACAGCGTCGTCCTCGCACGAACGGTGTACGCCGTCGCCGTGGCCGTCGGCGCCTGGCTCCCGTGGTTGGCGTTCGCGTTCCTCATCGGCGGGGCCCTGCTCGCGCGGCGCCGCCTGCGCGCGGCGTCGGCCTCGGCCGCAGGCGTCGCGGCATCCCTGCTGCTGGCCCTCGTGGCCCTCGCCCTCGCACGACGGGCCCTCGCCGGCGCCGAGGGCACCGCCGCGTCGGCGATCGACGCCCTCGCCGACCACGTTCTCGGCGGGCTCGTCGGACTGCTCGCGCTACTGGCGGTGGTCGCCGTCCTGGTCGCCGCCGGGACCTGGAGCGCGAGCGACGTCCGCACCGCGGTGGCGCTGCGATCCCGCGGGGCGGCACTCCTGCGGCGCCGTGAAGCCGGCGCTGCGCCCGACGCGGGATGATGGACACCGCCCGTTCACCCTCCTCTGAGAGACACGACGACATGCCCCGCTCCCTCGCCGTCTTCCTCGTCTTCCTGAGGCTCGGGCTGACCTCCTTCGGGGGACCGGTCGCCCACCTCGGGTACTTCCGGGAGGAGTTCGTGGAGCGGCGCCGCTGGCTCACCGAAGAGGAGTACGGCGAACTCGTCGCGCTCTGCCAGTTCCTCCCGGGCCCCGCCTCCAGCCAAGTGGGCTTCGCGGTCGGTCTCCTGCGCGCCGGCGTCCCCGGCGCCCTGCTCGCCTTCGTCGGCTTCACGCTGCCGTCGAGCCTGATCATGCTCGCCGCCGCGGCGGGTACCGGTCTGCTCGCCGGGGCCGTCGCCGAGGGAGCGGTCCGCGGGCTCCTCATCGTCGCGGTCGCGGTCGTCGCGCACGCGGTGTGGGGGATGGCACGCACGCTCGCCCCCGACCGCGGTCGCGCGCTCATCGCGGCCGCGGCCGCGTCCGTGGTGCTCGTCGTGGGCGGGCCGTGGAGCCAGATCGCGGCGATCGCGCTCGGCGCGCTCGCCGGGCTCCTGTGGTCGCGCGCGCCGGCCGAGACGGCGCCGGGACTGCGCTTCGGCGTGCCGGTGGCGGCGGGAGTCGGCGCGCTCTGCGTGTTCGCGGTGCTGCTGATCGGGCTGCCCGTGCTCGCCGGCGTCAGCGGCGACGGCACGGTCGCGCTCGTCGACGCGTTCTACCGGGCCGGCGCACTCGTCTTCGGGGGCGGTCACGTCGTGCTGCCGCTCCTGGATGCGTCGGTCGTCCAGCCCGGGTGGGTCGCCTCCGATCAGTTCCTCACGGGGTATGCCGCGGCCCAGGCCGTTCCCGGTCCGCTCTTCACGTTCGCCACCTACCTCGGCGCGTTGGCCACCGCGGGGCCCGGCGGCGCTCTCGGCGCGGCGATCGCGACGGCGGCCCTGTTCCTCCCCGGGTTCCTCCTGCTGGTGGGCGTGCTTCCCTTCTGGAGCCTGCTGCGCAGCCGGACCTGGGCCGGGGCGCTCGTGCGCGGCGCGAGTGCCGCAGTCGTCGGCATCCTTGCCGCCGCGCTCTACGACCCGGTCTTCGTCGCCGCGATCACCGGCCCGACCTCCCTTGCGGCCGCCATCGTCGCGTTCGTCCTGCTGGGCCCGGGCCGCGTGCCGGCGTGGGCGGTCGTGGTCGCCGGCGGCGTCGGCGGCGCGATCGTCGCCGCGCTCGGCGGCTGACGCCGGTCACCACACGCGGCGCGCCGCTCACCGGCGGAATCGACTCGGCCCTGCCTCGGCCGCGCGGAGGGTGCGGGTGCAGCCCGTGCGCGGTCCGATGACGCCGCCACCGTAGGGGCTTCGTGAGGGATGGGCCCGACGCCGCATGGATTCCGTGAGGACCGGCGGATGCGGGGACGGACGGGTGTGGGATCGGGTGTTGCGTCACCCCGGCGCACGGACCCCGCGGTCCGCCACCCATCGATCGGATCCTCCGTGCTCGACATCGCCTACCTCGCAGGCGCTCTCGCCCTCTTCGTCATCGTCGGACTCATCGGCAAGGCGGTCGAGAAGCTGTGATCGTCTTCGAAGCGCTCGCCGCCGTCCTCGGCCTCGCCGCCGTCGCCTACCTCGTGGTCGCCCTCGTGAAGCCGGAGCGGTTCTGATGGCGTGGCTGTTCGCCGGCGGTGCACTGCTCACCGTCGCCCTCCTCCTCGCCCTCGCTCACCGTCCGCTGGGCGACTACATGGCGTGGGTGTACACCTCGCGCAAGGATGCCGCGGTGGAGCGCGGGCTCTACCGCGTGGTCGGGGTCGATCCCCGCGCCGCCCAGTCCTGGCAGGCCTACCTGCGCTCGGTGCTCGTGTTCTCCGCGGTCGGGGTGGTGCTCGTCTACGCCATCCAGCGCCTGCAGCCCTGGCTGCCGTACGCCCTGGGGCTCGGATCTCCGAGCGAGCACCTCTCGTTCAACACGGCGATCTCCTTCGTGACGAACACCAACTGGCAGTCGTACTCTCCGGAGCAGACCCTCGGCTACGCCGCCCAGGCGGGTGCGCTGGCCGTGCAGAACTTCGTCTCGGCCGCCGTCGGCATGGCGGTGGCGGTGGCACTCGTGCGGGGCATCGCGGCGCGCCGCAGCGGCACGATCGGCAACTTCTGGGTCGACCTCGTGCGGGGGACGTTCCGCATCCTGGCGCCGCTGGCCGTGGTGGCCGCACTCGTGCTCCTCGCGGGCGGTGTGATCCAGAACCTCGCCGGGTTCACGGAGATCACCACCGTCGGCGGCGGATCGCAGACCCTGCCCGGCGGACCGGTCGCCTCGCAGGAGGCGATCAAGCTCCTGGGGACCAATGGCGGCGGGTTCTTCAACGCCAACTCGGCCCACCCGTTCGAGAACCCCACCGCCTGGACGAGCCTGTTCGAGATCGTGCTGATGCTGCTCATCCCGTTCTCGCTGCCGCGCACGTTCGGAGCGATGATCGGCGACCACCGGCAGGGTCGCGCCATCCTGGCCGCGATGGCCGTGCTGTTCGTCGCGTCGTTCGCCGCGCTCACCGCCTTCGAGCTGGCCGGATCGGGCACGGCTCCGAGCCTCGCCGGGGCGGCCATGGAAGGCAAGGAGACCCGCTTCGGGATCGTCGGCTCCGCGCTGTTCACCTCGACGAGCACGCTGACCTCGACGGGTGCCGTGAACGCCATGCACGACTCGTACACGGCCCTGGGCGGCATGATGCCGATGCTCAACATGATGCTCGGGGAGCTCGCCCCGGGCGGGGTGGGGTCGGGCCTGTACGGCATCCTCGTGTTCGCGGTCATCGCCGTGTTCATCGCCGGCCTCCTGGTCGGTCGCACGCCGGAGTACCTGGGCAAGAAGATCGGCCCGCGCGAGATCAAGCTCGCGAGCCTCTACATCCTCGTGACCCCTGTGCTCGTGCTGGTCGGCACGGCGCTGAGCTTCGCCCTGCCCGGCGTCCGCGAGGACGTCACCGCCACGTCGATCTGGAACCCCGGGGTGCACGGCCTGTCCGAAGTGCTCTACGCCTTCACCTCGGCGGCGAACAACAACGGCTCGGCCTTCGCCGGGCTCACCGCCAACACCCCGTGGCTCAATACGGCGCTCGGCGTCGCGATGCTGCTCGGACGGTTCGTCCCGATCGTGCTCGTCCTCGCGCTGGCGGGGTCGCTGGCCGCACAGGATGCCGTGCCCGCCACAGCCGGCACGCTCCCCACCCACCGGCCGCTGTTCGTCGGCCTGCTCATCGGGACGATCCTCATCGTCACCGCTCTCACCTACTTCCCCGTTCTCGCGCTGGGTCCCCTGGCGGAAGGGCTGCTCTGAACCATGTCCTCACTGATCGAATCCCCCCGCACGGTGACGCCGGCCGGCGGTCGCGGGCGGCTCCTCGCCGCGATCCCCGCCGCGCTCCCGGGCGCCGTCCGCAAACTCGACCCCCGCGCCCAGTGGCGCAACCCCGTGATGTTCCTCGTCTGGGTGGGCGCGGCGCTGACGACGGCGATCGCGATCGCCGAGCCGTTCCTCGGCGGGCCCTCGCCCTCGGGCGGCGCGGAGGTGCCGGTGCCGTTCGCCGCGATCATCGCGGCGTGGCTGTGGCTGACGGTGCTCTTCGCGAACGTCGCCGAGTCGGTCGCCGAGGGACGCGGCAAGGCGCAGGCCGACACGCTGCGCGCCACCCGGACCAGCACCGTGGCGCACCGCGTGGCGGGCTACGACGCGGCGGCCGATCCCGCCGCCGCCGCGGCGATCGCTGCGGAGGTCTCGTCGGCGGAGCTGCGCGTCGGCGATGTCGTCGTCGTCTCGGCCGGCGAGCTCGTGCCGGGGGACGGCGACGTCGTGTGGGGCATCGCCTCGGTGGACGAGTCGGCGATCACCGGCGAGTCCGCACCGGTCCTCCGCGAGTCCGGTGGCGACCGCAGCGCCGTCACGGGCGGAACGCGGGTGCTCTCCGACCGCATCGTCGTGCGGATCACATCGAAGCCGGGCGAGACCTTCGTCGACCGGATGATCGCGCTCGTCGAGGGCGCCGCGCGACAGAAGACCCCGAACGAGATCGCGCTCAGCATCCTCCTCGCGAGCCTGTCGATCGTCTTCGTCGTCGTCGCGCTCGTCCTGAACCCGATCGCGTCCTACGCGGCCGCGCCGGTGAGCATCCCGGTGCTCGTGGCCCTGCTCGTCTGCCTCATCCCGACGACGATCGGCGCCCTGCTGTCGGCCATCGGCATCGCCGGCATGGACCGGCTCGTGCAGCGCAACGTCCTCGCGATGTCCGGGCGCGCCGTCGAGGCGGCCGGCGATGTGACGACACTGCTCCTGGACAAGACCGGCACGATCACCTACGGCAACCGGCGGGCGGCGGAGTTCGTGCCCCTCGCCGGCGTCGCCGAAGGCGACCTCGTGCGTGCGGCCGCGCTCGCATCGTCGGCGGACCCGACTCCCGAGGGCAGCTCGATCGTCGATCTCGCCGCGCGCCAGGGCGTCGACGTCGGCGCCTCGGGATCCGGCCACGACGTGCGGGGGGAGATCGTGCCCTTCACCGCACAGACGCGGATGAGCGGTCTCGACCTGCCGGACGGCACGCGGATCCGCAAGGGCGCCGCGTCCGCCGTGGCGGCATGGCTGGCCGACGCCGGGCATGCGCCCGGCGACGACCAGCGCGCCGAGCTCACGCGGGAGACCGATCGCATCGCCCAGTCCGGCGGCACTCCGCTCGTGGCCGCCACGATCGGACCCGCCGCGGCCGGCGTGCTCGGCGTCGTGCACCTCAAGGACGTCGTCAAGGAAGGGCTCACGGAGCGGTTCTCCGAGCTTCGCGCGATGGGCATCCGCACCGTCATGGTCACCGGCGACAACCCGCTGACGGCGGCGGCGATCGCGCGTGAGGCGGGCGTCGACGACGTCCTCGCCGAGGCGACGCCCGAGGACAAGCTCGCCTACATCCGCCGCGAGCAGGAGGGCGGCAACCTCGTCGCCATGACCGGCGACGGGACCAACGACGCACCGGCGCTCGCGCAGGCCGACGTGGGCGTGGCCATGAACTCGGGAACGTCGGCGGCGAAGGAGGCGGGCAACATGGTCGACCTCGACTCCGACCCGACGAAGCTCATCGACATCGTGCGGATCGGCAAGCAGCTGCTGATCACCCGGGGCGCCCTGACCACCTTCTCGATCGCCAACGACATCGCGAAGTACTTCGCGATCATCCCGGCGATGTTCATGGGGGTGTTCCCGGGCCTGGCCGCCCTCAACGTGATGGGACTTCACTCCCCGGCATCCGCGGTGCTGTCGGCCATCGTCTTCAACGCGATCATCATCGTCGTCCTCATCCCACTGGCCCTGCGCGGCGTCCGGTACCGGCCGATGAACGCGTCGCGGATCCTCGGGCGGAACCTCCTCGTCTACGGGCTCGGCGGTGTCGTGGCGCCCTTCGTCGGCATCTGGCTGATCGACCTCGTCGTGCGTCTGCTGCCCGGCTTCTGATCACCACAACTCTCTGATCACCTCGTCTCCAGGAGTCCTGCAATGAACACGTCCTCCCGCGCCACCGGGCGCACCGTCTGGGTCGCGATCCGCGCCATGGCCGTCTTCACGATCGTGCTCGGCGTCGGCTACACCGCCCTCGTCACGGCGATCGGCCAGCTCGCGCTGCCGGCCCAGGCCGCCGGATCCCTGCTGCGCGACGCGAGCGGCGAGATCGTCGGGTCGGCGCTCATCGGCCAGAGCTTCACGGGTGCCGACGGCGCGCCGCTGCCGGAGTACTTCCAGCCGCGCCCGTCGGCCGCCGGCGACGGCTACGACGGCGCCGCGTCGTCCGGGTCGAACCTCGGACCCGAGAACGCCGACCTGGTGGCGGCCATCGCGGAGCGCCGCGCGGAGGTGGCGGCGTTCGAGGGCGTCGACCCCGCCGAGGTTCCCGCCGACGCTCTCACGGCGTCCGCGTCGGGTCTCGACCCGCACATCTCCCCGGCCTACGCTCGGATCCAGGTCGAGCGCGTCGCCGCCGCGCGCGGCTGGACGCCGGGCGAGGTGCGGGAGCTCGTGGCGGAGCACACGCAGGGCCGTGACCTTGGCTACCTTGGAGAGCCGGTCGTCGACGTGGTCGAGCTGAATCTGGCGCTGGACCGGCGGGAAGGGTGAGCATGAGCGGACGCGGACGGCTGCGCGTCCTCCTCGGCGCCGCTCCGGGCGTGGGCAAGACCTACGCGATGCTCGAGGAGGGCGCGCGTCTGCGCTCCGAGGGCGCGGACGTCGTCGTCGCCGTCGTCGAGACGCACGGCCGCGCCGCCACGCTGCGGATGACGCGAGGGCTCGAGGCCGTGCCGCGCCGAGCGGTCCGCCACCGCGACGTCGAGCTGAGCGAGATGGACCTCGATGCGGTGCTCGCCCGCCGCCCCGAGGTCGCCCTCGTCGACGAGCTCGCGCACACGAACGCTCCCGGCTCGCGCCACGAGAAGCGCTGGCAGGACGTGCAGGAGCTGCTGGACGCGGGCGTCGACGTCATCTCCACCGTCAACATCCAGCACATCGAGTCCCTCAACGACGTCGTGGAGCAGATCACGGGGGCGCCGCAGCGTGAGACGGTGCCCGATGAGGTGCTGCGTGCGGCCGATCAGGTCGAGGTCGTCGACCTCGCTCCGCAGGCGCTGCGCGACCGCCTCGCCGGCGGGCTCGTCTACCCGGCGGAGCGCGTCGACGCGGCACTGTCCAACTACTTCCGGCTCGGCAACCTCACCGCGCTGCGCGAGCTCGCCCTGCTGTGGCTGGCCGACGAGGTCGACCAGGCGCTCAAGGACTACCGCGCGGAGCACGGGATCGAGCGCCGGTGGGAGGCGCGCGAGCGGGTCGTCGTGACGCTCACGGGCGGACCCGAGGGCGAGACGCTGCTCCGCCGCGGCGCCCGGATCGCGGCCCGCTCGGCGGGCGGGCAGCTGCTGGCGGTCCACGTGACCAGCCAGGACGGCCTGCGCGCGGCGCATCCCGCGGCCCTGGCCGAGCAGCGCGCCCTCGTCGAGAAGCTGGGCGGCACGTTCCACCAGGTGGTGGGGGAGGACGTCCCGCGGGCGCTCGTGGAGTTCGCCCGCTCGGTGGACGCCACGCAGCTGGTGCTCGGGGTGAGCCGGCGCAGCCGGCTGGCGGCGCTCCTGACCGGGCCGGGCATCGGCGCGACCGTCATCCGCGAGTCCGGTGACATCGACGTGCACATCGTCACCCATTCGGCGGCCGGCGGGCGCTTCGCGCTGCCGCGGCTGGGCGGCGCGCTGAGCGCGCGTCGACGGATCGCGGGATTCGTCCTCGCGATGATCGGCGGTCCGCTGCTGACGTGGCTGCTCGTCTCGTTCCGCAGCGCCGAGTCGATCACGAGCGACGTGCTGAGCTATCAGCTCCTGGTGGTCGTCGTCGCGCTGGTCGGCGGCATCTGGCCCGCCCTGTGGGCCGCGGTCCTGAGCGGGATCACGCTGGACTACTTCTTCGTCGAGCCCCTGTTCACGATCACCGTGCAGGAGCCCCTGCACCTGCTCGCCCTCGCGCTGTATGTGACGATCGCGATCCTCGTCAGCTTCGTGGTCGACCGTGCGGCCCGCAAGACACGGGCCGCGAGGCGGGCGGCGGCGGAGTCGGAGCTCCTCCAGACGGTGTCCGGCAGCGTCCTGCGCGGCACCGGGGCGATCGAGGCCCTCGTCGAACGGGCCCGCGAGGCTTTCGGCCTCGCCGGAGTGCGGCTCGTCGCGGACGGGGTCGTGATCGCCACGAGCGGCGAGCCGCTTCCCGACGACCGCCACACACCGGTGCCGATCGGCGAGCGCGCCGTGCTCGAGCTCCACGGCGCGGATCTGCCGGCGTCGGAGCGTCGGCTGCTCGCCGTCATCGTCGCGCAGCTCGATGCGGCGCTCGCGCATCGGGACCTCGCCGAGGTCGCCAGCGGACTGGAGCCTCTCGCGGCCTCCGACCGGGTACGCAGCGCGCTGCTGTCCGCCCTCAGCCACGACCTCCGCCGGCCCCTCGCCGCCGCGACCGCCGCCGTCGGCGGGCTGCGCAGTGCCCCGCTGGACGGCACGCTCAGCGAGGACGACCGCGCCGAGCTGCTCGCCACCGCCGATGAGAGCCTCGCGACGCTCGCCGCGCTCGTGACAGATCTGCTCGACGTCAGCCGGCTGCAGGCGGGCGCGCTGGCGATCTCTCTCGCGGAGGTCGACGCCGCGGACGTCGTCCTCCCGGCCCTCGACGAGCTCGGACTCGGCCCGGGGGCCGTCGATCTGGCGCTGTCGGCGCCGCCGCTGCGCGCCGACCCGGTGCTCCTGCAGCGGGCCGTGGTGAACCTGCTCGCGAACGCCGTACGGCACTCGCCGAGCGGTGCGAAGGTGCGGATCGCGACGAGCGCGTTCGGCGACACCGTCGAGCTGCGGATCGTCGACCACGGCCCGGGCGTCCCCGCGGACCGGCGGGACGACATCTTCGTACCCTTCCAGCGGCTCGGCGACACCGACAACACGACGGGTCTCGGGCTGGGACTCGCCCTCTCGAAGGGGTTCGTGGAGGGGATGGGCGGTACGCTCACGCCCGAGGACACACCCGGGGGAGGACTCACGATGGTCATCGCGCTGCCTGCCGCTGCGGGGTCACGGCCGGAGGGGGCACCGGAGTGAGGATCCTCATCGCCGACGACGACCCGCAGATCGTGCGGGCGCTGCGGATCACGCTCTCCGCGCAGGGGTACGACGTGGTCACGGCCGCCGACGGCACGCAGGCCATCGCGGCAGCGGTCGACCACCGTCCGGACATCTACCTGCTGGACCTCGGGATGCCGGCACTCGACGGCATCGACGTGATCCACGCCATCCGCGGCTGGTCCGACGCTCCGATCCTCGTCGTGTCGGGACGCACCGGGTCGGGCGACAAGGTCGACGCCCTCGATGCGGGAGCCGACGACTACGTCACGAAGCCGTTCTCGATCGATGAGCTGCTGGCCCGCATCCGCGCGCTCACGCGGCGGGCGCCGCAGCAGGAGCCCGATCCGGTCGTCGAGCTCGGCGACGTCTCGGTCGATCTGCCGGCGCGCAGCGTCACGCGGACGGTGGACGGCCGCACCGAGCGGATCCGGCTCACCCCGACGGAGTGGCAGCTGCTGGAGATCCTCCTGCGCAATCCGGGGCGCCTGGTCACGCGGCAGACGATCCTCACGACGATCTGGGGATCGGAGCACGTCACCGACACCGGGTACCTCCGGCTCTACATCTCGCAGCTGCGTCGCAAGCTCGAAGCCGACCCCGCCCACCCGCGCCACCTCCTCACCGAGGCCGGCATGGGTTATCGCCTGCAGCTCGACTGACCGCGCGCTCGCCGGTTCGTCGGCATTCCGTGTTGCTCTGTACCGGTATTCAGCGTTACTATCTAGTGGTAGTCAGTGACGCTAGGCACTGACGGGACGACGACCGGAGGCGCGATGGGCAAGCAGGCGACCGAGATGCTCAAGGGCGTCCTCGAGGGGATCGTCCTCGCCATCCTCGCGGGGCGTCCGGCGTACGGATACGAGATCACGGCCTCGCTGCGCGAACAGGGTTTCGCCGACATCGCCGAGGGGACGATCTACGCGCTCCTCGTCCGCATCGAGCAGCGGGGGCTCGTGGACGTCGAGAAGGTCCCCTCGGAGAAGGGCCCGCCCCGCAAGGTCTACTCGCTCAACGACGAGGGCCGCGAGTACCTCGGCGAGTTCTGGAGGACGTGGAGCTTCCTCACCGAACGACTCGACCAGCTCCACCCGCACGGAGGAAAGTGACCATGACCGCGAAATGGATCGAGCTGATCGTCGGACCGCTCGAGCAGAAGAAGCAGTACCGGGCCGCCAAGGCGCGGATCGAGGCGCTGCCCTCGCCGTACCGCGGGGCCGCCGAGGCGTTCCAGCGCTACCTGATGTACTACGGCGGCACCGTCGACGGCGACACCATCGTGCGCATGTACGTCGACGCCGCCGACCTCTGGGAACGTGCCGCGGTCGACGGGACGCCCGTCCGCGACATCGTCGGCGACGACCCCGTCGACTTCGCCGAGACGTTCGCCCAGGCGTACGGCGGCAGGCAGTGGATCGACAAGGAGCGCGCCCGCTTCGTCGAGGCCGTCGACAAGGCGGCGAAGGAGGACCTGTCATGAAGGCGACCGCCACCGCCTCTGCGATCCGCGTCGCGGGAGTCCGGAAGTCGTTCAGCGAACTGGACGTCCTGCGCGGCGTCGACCTCGACATCGCGCCGGAGAGCGTGTTCGCGCTCCTCGGTTCCAACGGCGCAGGCAAGACGACGCTCGTCCGGATCCTCTCGACGCTGATGACGGCCGATGCGGGGACGGCCTCCATCCACGGGTTCGATGTCGCCGGTCAGGCGGCCGAGGTGCGCGAGTCGATCAGCCTCACCGGCCAGTTCGCCGCCGTCGACGAGATCCTCACCGGACGGGAGAACCTGGTGCTCGTCGCCCGGCTGCGTCACCTGCCGGATCCCGGCGCGATCGCCGACGCGCTGCTGGCGCGGTTCTCGCTGACCGACGCCGGCGGACGCCGAGCGGGCACCTACTCCGGCGGCATGCGCCGCCGACTCGACATCGCCATGAGCCTCATCGGCGATCCGCCGGTGATCTTCCTCGACGAGCCCACCACCGGGCTCGATCCGCAGGCCCGGCTCGAGGTCTGGCAGGCGGTGAAGGAGCTCGCCGCGGGCGGGACCACCGTGCTGCTGACCACCCAGTACCTCGACGAGGCCGAGCAGCTGGCCGACCGCATCGCGATCCTCCACCAGGGCCGGATCATCGCGAACGGCACACTCGCGGAGCTGAAGGCGCTGCTGCCGGCGGCGACCGTCGAATACGTCGAGAAGCAGCCGACGCTCGAGGAGGTCTTCCTCTCGATCGTGGGCGACACGACCCCCGCAGAACCTCCCTCGAAGGAGTCGTCATGACCACGCACGTCCTCGGCGACACCGCCGTCCTCACCGGGCGGTCGCTGCGCCACATCCTGCGCAGCCCCGACACGATCATCACGACCGCGGTCATGCCGATCGCCTTCATGCTGCTCTTCGTCTACGTCTTCGGCGGCGCGATCGACACCGGTGACACCGCCTACATCGACTACCTCCTGCCCGGCATCCTGCTCATCACGATCGCCTCTGGCGTCGCGTACACGTCGTACCGGCTGTTCCTCGATCTGCAGGGCGGGATCGTGGAGCGCTTCCAGTCGATGCCGATCGCCCGGTCGAGCGTCCTGTGGGCGCACGTGCTCACCTCGGTGTTGGCCAACGTCGTGTCGCTCGTCATCGTGGTGGGGGTGGCCCTCGTCATGGGGTTCCGCTCACCCGCGAGCGCCGGGGCGTGGCTCGGGGTGGCCGGCATCCTGGTGCTGTTCACGCTGGCGCTCACCTGGATCGCCGTGATCGCGGGACTGTCGGCCAAGACCGTCGACGGCGCCAGCGCGTTCAGCTATCCGCTCATCTTCCTGCCGTTCATCAGCTCGGCGTTCGTGCCGACCGAGACGATGCCCGGTCCCGTCCGCTGGTTCGCCGAGAATCAGCCGGTGACCGCCATCGTCGACGCGATCCGCGCCCTGCTCACCGGCGGCGCCCCCGGAACATCGCTCTGGGTGGCGCTCGCGTGGTGCGGCGTGATCCTCGTCGGGGCCTACGCCGTCGCGGTGCTCGTCTACCGGCGGCGCGTGCGCTGACAGCGGCGCGGTCGCCGCGGAGCAGGGCGGTGACCGCGGGTTCGCGTGGGCTTGGCAGGCTAGATCGGCTGTTCCGGACCCGGCACGGGCCGGTGGCGTCGATTCAGCCTGCTTTTGCCACCGCATCCGCTGGTACCGCCGCCGGGCCGCGCGGGAAGAGGGCCAACGCGACGGCGAGTCCGATCGCCGCCCCGACGAGCTGCGCGAGGACGAACCACGGCGCCGACGCCGGCGAGATGCCGGCGAAGGTGTCGGAGAACATCCGGCCGATTGTGATCGCGGGGTTGGCGAAGCTCGTCGAGGACGTGAACCAGTACGCGGCGCCGATGTAGGCGCCCACCGCCGGCGCGGCGAGGTGTCCGCGACCGGTGCGGGCGAGAGCGAAGATCACGAGGATCAGCCCCGCCGTGGCGACCACCTCGGCGGCGAGCGTCCCCGGGGTGATCCGTTCGGTGGTGCTCCACGTGACCGCCGTCAGGTCGAACATGAGGTTCGCCAGCACGGCGCCGGCGATGCAGCCCGCGATCTGCGTCGGGAGGTACCGCGCCGCGTCGCGCCACGGCCGGTGCCCCTGGGCGCAGTCGGCGAGCGTCACGACCGGGTTGAAGTGGGCGCCCGAGACCGGCTGGAAGACCAGGATGAGGACGGCCAGTCCCAGAGCGGTGGCGAAGGCGTTCTCGAGGAGTTGCAGTCCGGTGTCGGCGGGGGAGAGGCGTGCGGCGGCGATTCCGGAGCCGATGACGGTCGCCGCCAGCAGGGCGCTGCCGAGGAACTCTGCGAGAAGCTCTCGCGCGGGTGCGGCGGTCACGGGGCGACGAGGACCTGCGAGACGCGGTCGAGGGCTCCGGGGACGAGCGAGTAGTACGCCCAGGTCCCGCGCTTGCTGCGGGAGAGGAAGCCCGCCTCCATGAGGATCCGCAGGTGGTGCGAGACCGTGGGCTGGCTGAGCCCGACGGGATCGATGAGGTCGCAGACGCACGCCTCGGCGCCTTCGGAGGCGGCGACGATGGACAGCAGCCGGAGCCTCGTCGGATCGGCGAGCGCCTTCATGGTGTGCGCGAGCACGTCGGCGTCGGCCGCCGACAGCGGCTCGCGGGTGAGCGGCGCGCAGCAGGCCGCAGTGACGTCGGTGACCTCGAGAGTCTGCATGCATCGACAGTACTCGATATTGACATCCATCGATACACGGGTGCAGACTCGGTCTCCGAGATATCGACATCCATCGATGGAGTAGCCATGACCCTGCTGGACATCACCCCTCGTGCACGGGAGGACGAGCGCCTCACGGCACTCCCCGTCGTCGTCATCGGCGCCGGCCCGATCGGGCTCGCCGCCGCGGCGCATCTCGCCGACCGCGGCATCTCGTTCGTCGTGCTCGAAGCGGGAGCGACGATCGCCGCGAGCGTGCGCGACTGGGGGCACACCCGGCTGTTCTCGCCGTGGAAGCACCTCGTCGATCCGGTGGCGCGCCGGCTGCTCGAGGCGACGGGGTGGACCCTGCCCGATCCGGAGCGCGCACCGACGGGCGCCGAGCTGGTGACCCACTACCTGGAGCCGCTCGCCGCGCTCGAAGCGATCGCGCCGCACATCCGCACCGGGGTCGCCGTGACCGGCGTCACGCGGGAGGGGATGGACCGCACGCGCTCGCTCGGGCGTGAGCGCGTGCCGTTCGCGGTGCGCACCGCCGACCGCGGCGGCGACGAGATCTCGGCACGCTCCGTCATCGACGCCTCCGGCACCTACCGCACGCCCAACTCGCTGTCCTCGGACGGGCTGTCGCTCCGGGGGATGGGCGAGATCGCCGATGCGGTGACGCCGGCGCTCCCGGATGTCCTCGGTCGCGACCGCGCCCGCTTCGCCGGCCGTCGGACGACCGTGGTCGGGGCGGGGCACTCTGCGGCGAACACCCTGCTGGCGCTCGCGCGGCTGGCGGACGAGGAGCCCGGCACCTCGGTCACCTGGCTGATCCGCAACGCCCGCGCCGCCCGGGTGACCTCATCGCCCGATGACGAGCTGGCCGACCGCGCGCGCCTGGGCGGCCGCGTGGAGGACGCCGTGACCGCCGGCCGCATCGCTGTGATCGACGGGTTCGAGATCCTCCGCGCCCGTCGCGGCGACAGTGGCGCGGCGGTGCTCGTCGGCCGTCGCCGGGGGGAGGTCGTGACCCACGAGACCGACGTGGTCGTCAGCGCCACCGGCTTCCGTCCCGACCTCGAACCGCTCCGCGAGGTCCGCCTCGAGCTGGATCCGATCGTCGAGGCGCCGGTGCGGCTCGCTCCGCTCATCGACCCGAACGTGCACTCCTGCGGCACCGTCGAGCCGCACGGCTTCCGCGAGCTCACCCACCCCGAGCCGGGGTTCTTCATCGTCGGGATGAAGTCCTACGGCCGCGCACCGACATTCCTCCTCGCGACCGGCTACGAGCAGGTGAGGTCGGTCACGGCGTGGATCGCGGGCGATCTCGCCTCGGCGTCGCAGGTCGAGCTCGTGCTCCCGGCGACGGGGGTGTGCTCGACCGCCTCGGGCCCGTCGGCCGCCGGCTGCTGCTCGTGATCGCCACGCGCCCGCTGAGGCCCGAGGACTGGCCGCCGGTCGAGCGGATCTACGCCGAGGGGATCGAGGACGGTGAGGCGACGTTCGAGGCGGCGACGCCGGCGTGGGAGGAGTTCGATGCCGGCAAGCGCGCGGACCTGCGGCTGGTCGCGGTCGACGAGACCGGGGTCGTCGTCGGGTGGGCTGCCGCGTCGGCCGTCTCCGCCCGCGCGGCGTACCGGGGCGTCGTCGAGCACTCCGTGTACGTCGCGCGGGCCTCGCGCGGCCGGGGGGTCGGGCGGATCCTGCTCGATGCGCTCATCGACGCGGCGGAGGAGGCCGGCGTGTGGACGATCCAGTCGAGCATCTTCCCCGAGAACGCCGCCAGTCTCGCCCTGCACGAGGCGGCCGGCTTCCGCGCGGTCGGACGCCGCGAGGCGATCGCGATGTCGGTGCGCGGCCCGCACGCCGGGCGCTGGCGCGACACCGTCCTCGTCGAGCGCCGCAGCACTCGCAACGGACGGGAGGACGCGGGGGGTAGATAGACTCCGGTCTATGGATGTGGCGGAGCGGACGGTGACCGTGCTGGCCGATCCCACGCGCGCGCGCATCCTCGCGCTCATCGCCCGGTCGCCGTCGGGCCGCGTGCGGGTGGGGGAGCTCGCCGACGAGCTCGGGCTGCGCCAGCCGACGGTGAGCCACCACATGCGGACGCTGCGCGAAGAGGGTGTCGTCGAACGCCACCCGGACGGCCGCCGCGCCTGGTACTCGCTCGCGCCCGGTCAGGCCGAGCGTGTGGCGGCGCTGCTGGGCGTCCCCTCCGCGGAGCCCGAGCGCGACCCGGACCTCGAGCGCGTCGTGCGTGACCTGGCGGTGCGGTTCCGTGGCGTTCTCAGCGTCGAGACGGTGCGTGAGAACGTCCGGGCGGCCGCCGTCCTGCTCGCAGAGGGCGGCACGACCGCGCTCGTGACCTCCCGTGTGGCGTCGTTCGCGACCGCCCGGCTGGATGCGCTGAGCCGTGCGAGTCGCCCGACACCCGAGGTGCCGGAGGTGCTCTTCGTCTGCGTGGAGAACGCGGGCCGCTCCCAGCTCGCCGCCGGGATCCTGCGGCAGCTCGCGGGCGACCGGGTGCGGGTGCGGACGGCGGGATCGGCGCCACGCGGAGAGGTGCGGGCGCACATCGTCACGGCCCTCGACGAGATCGGGGTGTCGCTGGCAGGGGAGTTCCCGAAGCCGCTGACCGATGAGGCGGTGCGCGCGGCCGACGTCGTGGTCACGATGGGCTGCGGTGACGCGTGCCCGGTCTACCCCGGCCGCCGCTACCTCGATTGGGAGCTCGACGATCCGGCCGGCCTGCCGTTGGAGGAGGTCCGCGGCATCCGCGACGACATCGCCGATCGGGTGCGGGCGCTCCTCGACGAGCTGCTGCCGGCCCCCTCGTTCACCGAGGCTTCATCTCGCAATCCATAGATCAGGGTCTATGCTTTGAGAAACGAAAGCGAGATCCCGATGAGCAGCACTCCCACCGTCCTCTTCGTCTGCGTCCACAACGCCGGCCGCTCCCAGATGGCCGCCGGCTTCCTCCGCAGCCTCGCCGGCGACCGGGTCGAGGTGCTCTCGGCGGGATCCGAGCCGAAGGACCAGATCAACCCCGTCGCCGTCGAGGCGATGGCCGAGGTCGGCATCGACATCGCCGGGCAGACCCCGAAGATCCTCACCGTGGATGCGGTGAAGGAATCCGATGTGGTGATCACGATGGGCTGCGGCGACGCGTGCCCGATCTTTCCCGGCAAGCGCTACGAGGACTGGCAGCTCGACGACCCGGCCGGTCAGGGCATCGACGCCGTGCGTCCGATCCGCGACGAGATCCGCGGGCGCGTCGAGCGGCTCATCGGGGAGCTCGTCGGCGAGGGTGCGCGGGGATGACCGCCTCGCCGGGTCAGGGCGGCCTCCTCGCGCCCGAGGCGGTGCTCCTGCGCGCTGCTGAGCGACTGGCCGATCGGTTCGAGGGGATCGTCGGAGCTGAGACGGTGGAGCGCGTCGTCTTCGAGTCCTACACGGCGCTCGGGCGGACCGCCACCGTCACCGCTCACCTCACGAGCCTCGCGGAGCGGTTCGCGCGGGATCGCCTCACCGCGCTGGCGCAGTCCCGCGGGCTCATCGTGAAGACCGTGCCGGAGATCCTCTACCTCTGCGTGCACAACTCCGGCCGCTCCCAGATGGCCGCCGCGCTCACCGACCACCTCTCCGGCGGCCGCGTGCACGTGCGCTCCGCCGGATCGCAGCCGTCGGGCGACGGCATCCTGCCGCAGGTGGTCGAGGTGCTCGCCGAGATCGGCATCGACGTCACCGAGGCCTACCCGAAGCCGCTGACCGACGACATCGTCCGCGCGGCCGACGCGGTGGTGACGATGGGATGCGGCGACGCCTGCCCGGTGTATCCGGGCAAGCGCTACCTCGACTGGGACCTCGACGATCCCGCCGGTCTCGACCTCGAGGGCGTCCGCCGGGTGCGCGACGACATCCGCGCCCGGGTCGAGGACCTCCTGGCCGAGGTGCTCCCGGCGGACCGGTGACGGCGGGGGCGGGTCTGCGGCGTCAGAACTCGATGAGTTCCCGACTCAGTGATCGGAACCCCAGCCGCCGCTGAGCCGGCCATGGAAGCGGCTTGTCGCGTCGTTCATCCCCTCCAGTCGGACGGATGTGCCGAGTTTCTCGTACTTGGTCGTGATGGCGTCGAGGGCGGCGACCGTCGAGGCGTCCCAGACGTGGGAGCGCGACATGTCGATGACCACGTGATCAGGGTCTCTCGTGTAGTCGAACTGCGTGGTGAGGTCATTGCTGGAGGCGAAGAAGAGCTCGCCGTCGACCGTGTAGCGGGCGACCATCATGCCATCACGTTCGACGACCTCGCGGGTGACCGTGACGAAGTGGGCCACTCGACGGGCGAAGAGGACCATGGCGGCGATCACCCCCGCCGCGACGCCGATGGCGAGATTGTGCGTCCACACCGTGACGGCCACAGTCACGACCATCACGAGGGTCTCGCTCTTCGGCATCCGCTTCAGGGTGGCAAGGCGGATGCTGTGCCAGTCGAACGTCGCCACCGACACGACGATCATCACCGCGACCAGCGCAGCCATCGGGATGACGGCGACGACGTCGCCGAGCGCGAGGACCAGGATCAGGAGGAAGGCGCCGGCCAGGAATGTCGAGATGCGCGTGCGAGCGCCCGACGCCTTCACGTTGATCATCGTCTGGCCGATCATCGCGCACCCGCCCATGCCGCCGAACGCCCCCGACAGGATGTTGGCGGCGCCCTGGCCGAGCGCCTCGCGCGTCTTGGGAGAGCGGGTGTCCGTGATGTCGTCGACGAGTTTGGCCGTCATGAGCGACTCGAGCAGTCCGACGACGGCCATCGCTGCCGCGTACGGGAAGATGATGCGCAGCGTCTCGCCGGTGAGCGGCACCTGGGGAAGGAAGAGCTCGGGAAGGCTCTGGGGCAGCTCTCCCTGGTCGCCCACCGTCGGCACGCCCAGCCCGAAGAGCAGCGTCACGGCGGTGAGCAGCACGATCGCGATCAGCGGTGCGGGGACGACGCGGGTGACGCGCGGCAACAGGTACATGATGAGCAGCCCGGCAGCCACCAGCGGGTATACGGCCCACGGCACGTCGAAGAGGTGCACGAGCTGGGCCAGGAAGATGAGGATCGCGAGCGCGTTGACGAACCCCACCATCACACTGCGGGGGATGAACCGCATCAGCTTGGCGACTCCTAGCGCGGCGAGGACGATCTGGATCGCACCGCCGAGGAGGACCGTGGCGATGAAGTAGTCCATGCCGTGCTCCCGCGCGACCGGGGCGATGACCAGGGCGATCGCGCCGGTTGCCGCGGTGATCATCGCCGGGCGGCCACCGAGGAAGGCGATCGCCACCGCCATGACGAAAGAGGAGAACAAGCCCAGACGCGGGTCGACCCCGGCGATGATCGAGAAGGCGATCGCCTCCGGGATCAGCGCGATCGCCACCACCAGGCCGGCGAGCACCTCCCGCGTCAGCAGGCGCGGGCTGCGCAGCGCCTGGAGGACGGTCGGCTCGATCCGGTAGCGGCTGCGGGTGTCTCGCGCGGGCGCAGTCATGATGCTCCTGAGGGGTCGAGGTGCACTCGCGGGCGAGCGCGCCGGTGCGCCGTGCGAGCGAAGAGCTTCGGGAAGGATGGGGACCTCGCCGCAGAGCGCGGCGAGGTCAACTCTACCGTAACGTGAGAGTTGTCAGAGGGGGAGCGATGCCCGAGCCGGGAATGATGCACATCGGAGAGCTCGCGGAGCGGACCGGCCTGTCTCTGCGCACGTTGCGCCACTACGACGAGATCGATCTGCTCAAGCCGTCCGGCCGCAGCGAGGGCGGGTTCCGGCTGTACACCGCGGACGATGAGTCGCGGCTTCTCCTCATCCGCCGTATGAAGCCGCTCGGCTATTCGCTGGATGCGATGGGGGATCTGCTGCGGGTGATCGATGCTCTCGCAGCCCGTCCTGAGGACGACCAGCTGCGGGGGATGCTTGCCGCGATCCTCGCTGAGGCGACCGAGCGTCGTGAGCGGTTGCGGGACCAGCTCAGTGCTGCCGATGAGTTCGTCCAGCTGCTCGCGGACCGCTGACGCCACGTATGAGCGACGTCGTCAGCATCGAGCTGCTGCTGGATCCCGCCTCCGAGGCGGCCGTCCGCGCCGACTGGGAGCGCCTCCACGCGGCGGGGCACTCCAGCCTCGCCGCTCACACGGCGCCGAGCAACCGGCCCCACGTGACGCTCCTCGTGCGGCCGACGCTCGCCCTGCATGCGTTCGACGACGCTGTCGCGCTGCTGCCACTCGCTCTGATGCTCGCCGAGCCCGTCGTGTTCGGCCACGGCGACCGCGGCGTCCTGGCGCGCCGCGTCGTGGTCACCGATGACCTCCGTCGCCTGCACGCTGCCGTCCACGCGGCGCTCCCGCCCGGCGCCGACGCGCCGCACACCGCGCCCGGTGCGTGGACGCCGCATGTCACGCTGTCGCGACGGCTTCGGCTGGACGCGCTCGACGCCGCGCGGGGCCTCCTCGGCCCCGAGCGGGCCGGCACCGGGGTCGCGCTGCGGCGCTGGGACTCCGCGTCGCGCACCGTGACGCCGATCGGCTGACCGGCCGGTCCCCTGTCGCGCGGACCCGTGAGGGTCTATGGTGTGCGCAGCGGCCCGGATTCCGCGGCGATGACGCCCGGGAGGGGCCGGGTGTCGGTGGGGGGACCGTCATGCCGTGGTACGCCATCCTTGCTCCGTTCGTCGGAGCCATCGCGCTCGAAGTCGTCTCGTGGTATCTGCTGCGCACGCGCCTCGACAAACCGCAGTATCAGAAGCTGCTGAAATCGGTTGGGTACTGGGTGATCACCGTCCTCATGGTGCTGGTGGGCGCCCTGGGTGCGCTGTTCCTCTTCTGGGGGCGGCTCGAGGTCTGGCAGCTGTTCATCGCCGGGGCCGCCTTCCCGACGCTGTTCAAGAAGCTCGTCTCCGCGTTCATCACGGATCAGACGAAGCTCGGCGCGTCCGAAGCTCCGAGTCCACTGCGCGACTACTTCCGATTCGGATGACGACGTGCGCGCCCGCCGGGTCGGGACGGTACGACGAGCAGCGCTCGCCGCGCTGATCGTCGGTGTCCTCGCGCTGGCCGGCTGCAGCGGAGGCGCGGTCTCGCAGGGCTCGCAGCTGGTGGGGAAGCGCCTCGTCGCGATCGCCGACGACGCCGACGGGTTCCTCCGGATCTTCGACAAGCAGCCGACCGGGAGCGAGGCGGCCGGCCTGTCGGGGCTGTTCCGCAAGGCTGAGGACGTCGGACTCGATGTGCTCATCGCCTCGGGTGGCGTGCGGCAGGCCGACCTCGTCGTCGAGGCGCTGGCCGATCCGGCGACGAGCTACCTCACCCTCGTCGGGCACAATGCGGCCGGCTCCTTCCGCTTCGCCGACGGCAGCGCGCTGGAGCTCGCGTCGATCGCTCCGGCGCCGGGCAAGGTCGTCGCGGTCATCTCCTGCGAGTCGTCGGACTTCGTCACCGGGACGACGCTGGGTGTGCCCGACCCGCTCACCTACCAGGTGGCCTTTCGCACAGAGCAGCTGTTCACGGCGGGGCTCACGGTGGCCATGCTGACCGACACCGCGGCCGCTCAGCAGCTGCTCACGCAGTCCTTCCAGCGCGCCGCGGCGGAGGTCACGGCGAAGCGCTTCGCGATCTACACCGTCGTCGGACTGCCGCCGGTGGCCGGCGTGGTGGGGCTGGCCATCGTCGAGCAGCGCTAGCAGGCTCGATCTAGTTTCCGGGGAATATAGTTCCCCCTCGCGCGGTTGGAGGGGTCATGGACTTCTTCGAGACGCTCATCCGCTACGAGGTCGGGCTGTGGAACGCGGTCGACAGTGCGCTGCGCGAGCGCGGCCACGTGAGCGCGGCGCAGCATCATGCGCTGACGATCATCGACCGCCACGGCGAGACCGGGCGGGTGCTCGACGTGAGCGCCGAGATCGGGATCACCGTCGGCGCGGCCAGCAAGCTCGTCGACCGGCTGGAGCGGGCCGGTCTCGTCGAGCGGCGCCCGCATCCCACCGATGGGCGGTCGTCGTACATCGCGCTCACGGCGCTCGGTGCGTCTTCGCTCCAGGCCGCGACCGCCGCCCGAGAGCAGGTGCTCGCCGAACTGCTCGACCCGGCGGCCGCCGCGACCGCGCACGGGGCGCTGGCGGTGCTCCAGGCGCGGCTGGACGGGGTCGTCGCCGAGGTGCGTCCGTGACCGCCTCGATGCGGGCGGTCGTCATCGACGCGCCGGGCGGACCCGAGGTGCTCCACGTGCGCGACGTCCCGCGTCCGGACGCCACGGCGGGGGAGGTGCTCATCCGCGTCCGCGCGTTCGGGCTCAACAGGTCGGAGCTGCACTTCCGCCGCGGCGTGGCGTCGTCGGGGAGCTTCCCCCGCATTCCCGGCATCGAGGCCACCGGCACGGTCGAGGACGCGCCGGCCGGCGAGTTCGCGCCCGGGGCGCAGGTCGTGACCATGATGGGCGGGATGGGGCGCTCCTTCGACGGCGGATACGCCGAGTACGTCGTCGTGCCGGCATCCCAGGTGATCCCGTTCCGCAGCGACCTGCCCTGGGGTGTGCTCGGCGCGGTGCCGGAGATGCTCCAGACCGCAGCCGGCTCGCTGAAGGTCGGCCTGCAGGCCCGGGACGGTGATCGCGTGCTCATCCGCGGCGGCACCTCGTCGGTCGGGTTGACCGCGGCGGTCCTCGCGCGGCTCCAGGGGATGACGGTCATCTCCACCACGCGTCGTGCGTCCGCCCGACGAGAGCTCGAAGCCGTCGGCGTCGACCATGTCCTCATCGACGACGGCGATGTCGCCGCTCAGGTGCGCCGCCTCTTCCCGGACGGGGTCGACGGCGCGATCGAGCTCGTCGGCGTCGACGTCATGAGGGACACCCTGCGCGCGGTGCGGCCCGGCGGCACGGTCTGCTTCACGGGGATGCTCTCGGACCAGTGGACGATCCCCGAGTTCTACCCGATGGACTGGCTGCCCAACGGCGTCCGCCTCACCGCCTACTCGGGTGAAGCGGCGGATCTGCCCGCCGCCACGCTCCAGGACTTCCTCGACGCCGTGGCGGGCGGTCGTGCCGTCGTCCCGGTGGGGCGGACCTACGGCATCGACGACATCGTGCAGGCCCATCGCGATATGGAGGCGGGCGTCGTGGGAGGCAAGGGCGTCGTCGTGCTGCCGTAGGCATCGCGGCGCCGCGACGGCCGGGCCGGGTGTCGCGTCCCGTGTGTCAGGTCGGGTGTGTCAGGTCGCCGTCTCGTCGGCGAGGGCGGCGGCGATCCGGGAGATCCCGTACGCGTACGCCGCGTCGACGTCGCCGCCCAGCTGGAAGGCGCCGGCGAACTCCATGCTGATGAAGCCGGTTGCCCAGGCGGTCACGGTGCGGGCCGCGGAAAGGGCATCGTCCGGCCCCACCAGGCGCGCCGTCGTGTCCAGGAGGGCCGTCACGGAACGCGCCTGCGCGTCGGGGTCCGGCCGGTGGGCGGCGGCGGGCGGGGTGAAGAGCAGACGGTAGCGCTCGGGCCACGTGTGGGCGAAGGTGCGGAGCGCATGCGCCAGGTGGACGAGGCGCTCCGCGGGGGTGGGCGATGCCGGGCCGGCTTCCGCCGTCGCGGCGTCGAGACGGGCGCCGAGGTCCTGCGCGGTGGCGGCGGCGATCAGTCTCAGGAGTTCGTCGCGGTCGCGCACCCGCTTGTACAGCGACGGGGGGCGCACGCCCACACGCGCGGCGACGGCCTGCATGGTCAGGCCTGCCAGGCCGGCGTCGTCGAGGATGCTGCTGCCGGCCGAGACGATCTCCTCGACGGATGTGCGCGCGGGGGTCGGCATGATGCTCCTCTCGTCCGGGATCAGTATAGCTATTGACGCTAGCCATGATAGCTATAGACTGTAGCCATCATCATCACGCATCCTCGGGAGGGGAACATGCAACTCGCACCGGGCCTTCACCGCATCGGAAACGACATCGTCGCGGCGTATGCGATCGTCACCGCCGAGGGAGTCACCCTCATCGACGCCGGAATTCCCGGCATGTGGGCGGATCTGCGCGCGGAGCTGGCCACGCTGGGTCGGTCGGTGGGGGATGTCCGCGGGGTGATCCTCACCCACGGAGACAGCGACCATGTCGGCTTCGCCGAGCGGCTGCGCCGGGAGCACGGCGTTCCCGTCTTCGTGCACGAGGGCGACGCGGGCCGCGCGCGCGGCGAGAAGCCGCCGTCGACGCCGTGGCCGAAGATGCGGATCGCGCCGACCCTCGGCTTCCTGGGCTACTCGCTCCGCAAGGGCGGCGCGCGCACGCACCACCTCGCCGAGGTCGTCGAGCTCACGGGTGAGCGGGTCCTCAACCTCCCCGGCGAGCCTCGTGTGATCCCGCTTCCCGGGCACTCGCCGGGGAGCGTCGCCGTGCATGTACCGCCCGTCGGGGCGCTCTTCGTCGGCGACGCGCTGACCACCCGCCACGTGCTCACCGGGCGCGTCGGCCCGCAGCCGGCGCCGTTCACCGATGACCCCGCCCAGGCGCTCGCGTCGCTCGCGGCAGTGGCCGAGATCGAGGCCGCCTGGGTGCTCCCGGGACACGGTGCCCCGTGGAGAGGCGGCGTTCCCGAGCTGCTGCGGCGGGTCCGCGCGGAGGCGACGGCCGTCTGATCTGTACCCGGTGGCCCGGGTCGTGCGATCAGCGCGGCTCAGGCGGGTTCCGTCGTGCGGACGAGTCCGCACGTCACGCACGACCACGCCACGAGGAAGCGCTCGTCATCGAGGATCTCGAACCGCATCGGGTCGCCGCACGTCGGGCAATCCCACGGTTCGGGCCTGCGTCTGGTCACCTTCCCAGCCTAGGAGCCTCCGTGTCGGCGGTGGGTGGGACGATCGCCACGGACGCGCGACCGGCGGGGGTCGCGACCGGGGGTTCGCGTCGGGATCGGCAGGAGGGCGCATGCGCGGCGAGGCGACGGTGCTGCACGCCGACCTCGACGCGTTCTACGCGTCGGTCGAGCAGCGTGACGCTCCGGCCCTGCGCGGCCGGCCGGTCATCGTCGGCGGCGGCGTGGTGCTCGCCGCAAGCTACGAGGCGAAGGCGCGCGGGGTGCGGACCGCGATGGGGGGCCGGCAGGCGCGGGAGCTGTGTCCGGATGCCGTGATCGTCCCGCCGCGGATGGAGGCCTACACCGCCGCCAGTCGCGCGGTCTTCGGGATCTTCCGCGACACCACTCCGCTCGTGGAGGGGCTGTCGATCGATGAGGCCTTCCTCGAGGTCGGCGGGCTCCGCCGCCTGGTCGGCACGCCCGAGGAGATCGCCGTGCGCCTGCGCGAGCGCGTGCGCCGTGAGGTCGGGCTGCCGATCTCGGTGGGCGTGGCACGGACGAAGTTCCTCGCCAAGGTCGCCAGCGCCGTGAGCAAGCCCGACGGTCTGCTCATCGTCGAGCCCGATCGCGAGGAGGAGTTCCTGCTGCCGCTTCCGGTGGAGAGGCTGTGGGGCGTGGGCAAGGTCACCGCCGAGAAACTGCACCGCCACGGCATCCGCACCGTCGGCCAGCTCGCCGAGCTCGAGGCCTCCGCCGCCGAACGGCTGCTGGGGCGGGCGGCCGGAGCGCACGTGCACGCGATGGCGCGCCTCCTCGACCCGCGCCCGGTGGTCACCACCACTCGTCGCGGCTCGATCGGCTCCCAGCGCGCGCTGGGCAGCCGGTCCCGCACCGCCGAGGAGATCGACGTGATGCTCACGCAGATCGTCGACCGGCTGGCACGCAGACTCCGCGACGGGGGGCGAGGCTGCCGCACGGTCGTGCTGCGGCTGCGGTTCGGCGACTTCAGCAAGGCCACGCGATCGCGGAGCCTCCGGTTTCCCTCCGACCGCACCGCCGTGCTGCTGGCGACGGCCCGCGGACTCCTCGTCGCCGCGCGGCCCGAGATCGAGACGCGGGGCATCACGCTCATCGGCATCTCGTTCGGTCAGCTGGTGCGCGGCGAGGACGTGCCCCAGGAGCTCGCCATCGACTGGGGTGAGAGCGCGCGGCTCGACACCGTCGCCGACGCGGTGCGCGACCGGTTCGGCGCGGCGTCGCTGGCGCGAGCCGCCCAGCTCGGCCGGGATCCCGGATGGTCGGCGCCGCTCCTCCCCGAACATGAATGACGGGAGGTGGCAGGGCTCAGCGCTGAGAAAGGCGAGTGCTACGCGTCGTCGTGCCCGTGGACCGCGTCCTCCGCGGCATCCTCGGCGGCCTGGCCTTCTTCGGGTGACTCCGAGCCGGCCGATGCGGCGCTGTCCGCGTGCGCGTCCGTGTGATCGGCGTCGTTCGAGCCGTGGTGTTCCTCGTTCATGTGCGACCTCCAGGTGGTGGTTCGATCGTCAGCCGGACGGGTTGTCCAGCGGCATGCCCTCGTCGTCGGTCGTCTCTGGCAGCACGCCCTCGAGATCGGGCGCGGGCTTGTCGGGGGCGTCGGTGCGCTGGGGCGGAGAGGCGTCGGGTGAGGCGACGTCCTCCTGCTCGGTTCCGTCAGCCATCGGGGGTCCTCTTTTCGTGGACTCCGATCAGACACCCGCCGGCGCGCGGTGGCACGGGGCTTGCCAACGTGTCCCGATCGTGCAGGGTCCCGCGGCCGCGGCGCTTCAGTCCTCCGCGGGAACGCGGACGGTCAGGGCGCCCGGGTCGACCCAGGTGCGGATCGCGGTCGTCTGTCCGAACTCGTCGCCGTCGAGCTGGATCAGCTCGGGGCGGTTGGCGAGCATGGTGAAGCGCCGGCCCTTGATGTAGTTGAGCGCCCGCACTTCCTTGGTGCGCAGCCGCCGGCCGAGTCGTGTGCGGCTGAGGACCCCGTTCTCCCAGATGATCTTGGTGACGATCTGAGCCCAGCTCGCGAGGCCTTCGGGGCGCAGCAGCACGATGTCGAGTTCGCCGTCGTCGACGGCGGCGTCGGGGAGCAGGAGGATGTTCGCCTGCAGGGCGCCGCAGTTGCCCATGATCACGGTGTGCGCGCGCAGGGAACGGGAGCGCTCGTCGTCGAGCTTGTAGCGGATGCGGAGCTGGTTCTTGTCCCGGAGCGCGAGCACGATGGCCTTCACGTAGGCCAGCCAGCCGATCTTCGCCTTCAGCTCGTCGTCGGTGTGGGCGAGCATCTTCGCGTCGAGACCGAGTCCGGCCATCACGAGGTAGGCGTGGCGGTCGGTGTCGCCGTTGGCCCGGCGGATCTCGATGCGGCCGAGGTCGATACGACGGTCCTGACCCGTGAAGGCGGAGTTCAGCGAGTGCGTGAGGTCGTCGAGGGTGAGCTTCAGGTTGCGGGCCAGCAGGTTGCCGGTGCCGAAAGGGAGCAGGGCCAGCGGGATGTCATGGCCCGCCATCGCCTCTGCCACCGCGCGCACGGTGCCGTCGCCGCCCGCGACGATGATCATGTCCACGTCCTCCGCGATCGCGTCGGCGGTCGCGCCCCCGCCGGGATCCTCCACGCTGGTCTCGAACCAGAGCGTCTCGGCCCATCCCGCGGCCTCCTGCTCCGACGTGACCGCGGCGCGCACGGCGGCGAGGTCGATCTTGACGGGGTTGTAGACCACGGCGGCGCGCCGTGCGTTCGTCGACGGCGCCGCGGGCTGCGCGTCGGCGGAAGGGGTCGAAATGGTGTTCACCTACGACACCAGATCACCTTTCGCCCGCGCGTTCACCCCCCTTGCCAGATCGCCTCTCCGTCAGGAGACGTCCGCGCGGGGCGGCGACGGCGACGCGGTCCGCGAGAATGGGCGCATGGCATCGACCTTCACGATCGGTGTCGCGCGGCGGCGCGGTTTGCTGACAGTCGTTGCCGCCTCAGCCGCCGGGACGCGACAGCAACTGCCATCACGTCAAGATCGGAGGTCAGGCGTGGCCCGCGGCCGATAGGCGGGCGCGGCGGCGCGCGCCGGAGAGGCCCAGGAGGAAGGCCGCGAGCGCCAGTCCTCCGAGGATGAGGCGATGCCGAAGAGGGCTCCCGGTGCGAGGACGAAGCCGTCCAGGAGCAGACCGTCGGTCGAGGTGGGCGACCATCCGTCGGCGAAGGCGATGTAGGAGTCGTCGACAGTGAAGAGGGGCTGTGGAGCGGGCCAACCGGAGAAGGCGAGGAACGCGCCGACCACCGTCACCGCGGCAACGCCCCACCAGGCGCTCCGGATGCGTCGGCGGGCGGACGGCTGCATCGGGCCACGGCGTCGCTGGACCCACCGGCCCGTCAAGAACGCGAGGGCGATCACCCCGACAGCTCCCAGCACGAGCCCGGCGAGGCTGGTGAGCGAGAGCGAGATGCCGCCCGGGGGGAAGAACGCCTGCGCTGCCAGCGGCTGGTACGCGAACCATCCGAAGGATGCCGAGGTGTCAGCGGGGGCCCCGAGCACCACGAGGACCGCACCGATCAGCAGGGCGAGGATCGCGACGATCCACGGGGCGCGCGCTCGCCACGACACGGTCATGGCGCAAGCCTAGCGAGCGCGCTGCGTGTGACGAGAGCGGCGAGTTCCGCGGCGGCACCGGCGCGCGACGCTGCGCCCCGGTCTAGGCGTCGGAGGGAGCGGTATCCGGGGTGAGCCGGTAGAGGACCTGCGGCCGCCCCCGGCGCCCGTAGCGGTGGGCGATGTCGATCGCGCCGGTCTCGACGAGGTGGGCGAGGTAGCGGTGCGCGGTCGCCGACGAGAGTCCGCACTCCGTCGCGACCTGCGCGGCCGTCCGGGCGATGACGGGGTCCAGCGCCGAGACCACGCGTTCGAGGGTTGTCGGGGCGAGGCCCTTCGGCAGCGCCGCGGGCGAGCGCCGGGCGGCGGTGCGGATGCCGCCGGTGAACAGCCGGTCGATCTCGCCCTGCCCCAGGGGCACATCGCGCGGTGGTTCCGATCGCGCGGCGCGCGTAGCGGCGTAGTGCGCCAGCCGCTCCTGCAGCGCGGCTCGCGTGAACGGCTTGATGAGGTAGCCCACCACGCGCCCCGCCATGGCCTGTCGCACGGTCGTCTGGTCGCGCGAGGAGCTGATGACGAGGACGTCCGGCTCCCCGGCGCCCATCGTGCGCAGACGGTGGAGGACTTCCACGCCGCTGATGTCGGGCAGCCGCATGTCGAGCAGGACGAGGTCGGCGGCGCTCGCGAGCGAGAGCGCCTCCGCGCCGGTGGCGGCGGTTCCGGTGACGACGAAGCCGGGCGTCGCGGCGACGAAACCGGCGTGCAGCGCGCGTGCGCCGCGGTCGTCGTCCACGACCAGCACGCGGATGAGCGCGCTCACCGACGCACCGCCAGCTCGAAGGAGAACCGCGCCCCGCCGAGGGTCGACGCTCCCACCTCGACCGCGCCGTCGCGGGAGGTGACGAGGCGGCGCACCAGGTCCAGCCCGATCCCCCGACCGCGTCCCCCGGCATCCGCCTTTGACGACAGTCCTCGCGTGAAGATCCGCGCGGCGACGTGGCGGTCCACGCCGGGACCGTCGTCCTCCACGACGCCGTACAGCCGGTCGCCCGACTGCCGGAGCGTGCACCGCACGCGCGTGGCGCCCGCCTCGCCGGCGTTGCGGCTGAGGTTGGTCAGGATCGAGACGACGTCGTCGTCGACCTCGACGCCGGGATCGACGTCGAACTCGGCGAGCGCCCCGCGTTCGAGGAGGTCGGCGCGCACGGCGTGCATCGCGGCATCCCGCAGCGCCGTTCCCGCAGCGCCGTCCCCGGCACCGCCGCGGCCGTCGGGCGGTGTCGCGTCGCTGACGGCGACGACGTCTTCGATGTAGTCCAGCGCGGCGCGCGGCTCACCGTGGGTGACCAGCCCGTGCACGACGTGCAGCCGGGTGTGGAACTCGTGGGCCTGCTCCTGCAGTGCGGCGGTCGTGCGCTGCATCTGCGCGTGCTCGGCGGCCAGCCCGTCGAGCCGGCGGAAGCGACGCTCGACCGCGGCGGTCAGCAGCGAGCTCGCGATCGTCGCGACGATGAGGGAGCCGGCCGCCCACGGCAAGAGGCCGGTGAGCGCCTCCATGCGCTCCGACTCGATGTCGGACTCCAGCACGCCGACAGCGACCATGCCGACGACGGCGCCGTCGACATCGCGCACCGGCACCTTCGCGCGCAGCGACCGCCCCGACGGACCCGTCTCCGTTCCGAGGAACGGCGTGCCGGCCAGCACGGACTCGTTGGTGGTCGACACCTGGACGCCGCGCTCGGAGGCGAGCGGATGCGTGATGCGCACACCCTCGTCGTCGGTGATCACGGCGTAGTAGACGCCCGCGGCCTGTGCGACGAGGTCGGCGATGGGCTGGAGGGTCTCGGTCGCCGTCGCGAGATCGGCCGCATCGGCGAGGTCGCCCGGGGTGCCCGCGTCGACGGTCGATGCGAGGGTGGCGCGCACCTGCGGCAGCGCCGCGAGGCTCGACGCGACCTCCTGCACCCGTTCGGCAGTCGCGTCGCGGATGCTCTTCTCCTGCAGCCAGAGCGCCACCATGACCGTCGCGGTCAGCGCCGCGAGGGTCACGACCGAGGGGAGCAGGATCATCGCCAGGCGGATCGCCCGCGGGCTCGGCCGCATCGCCCTGGTCATCACACTCCCCATCGAGACGCATCGCCGGTGCTCATCGGTGTTTAAGAGAACAATTCGCCCACCCCGCCGCACCTCGGACCGACGGTGCCATCCTAGGTCGATCCCGCGGCGACGACGATGTCCGCGCGAATGGAGCAGAGATGACCCAGGACCCCCTTCCCCCCAGATCCGGGCCAGGACGACTGGTCGGGCGCGCCGTCGGCGGTGCGATCGCGGCGGCCGCCGTCGGCGTCGCCGTGTTCGGCTCGATCAGCTCGGCCGCGTCCGGGCAGGACATCAGCGCCTCGATGACGATCATCGCTCCCGCGGCCGCCGGCGGCGGCTGGGACGGGGTGGCGCGCGAGCTCCAGCAGGCGCAGAAGGCGAACGGCCTCGTCAACAACGTGCAGGTGGTGAACATGCCGGGGGCAGGTGGCAGCATCGCGCTCGGCAACGTCTCGGTGCTGAGCGGCCAGCCGAACAATCTGCTCGTCGGCGGCACGGGGCTTCTCGCCGCCACCATCCAGTTCGACTCCGCGGCGACCCTCGACGACGTCACACCGCTGGCGGTCATCGTCGAGGAGTACGACGTCATCGTCGTCCCCGCGGATTCGCCGTACGAGACGCTCGACGACCTCGTGGCGGCGTGGCGCGACGATCCGAAGGCCCTCCCGTGGACGGGCGGCGGATCGTTCGATCAGCTCGTCGTCACCGATCTCGCGCTGGCCGCGGGGATCGACCCCCTGGAGACCACCTACATCTCCTCCGACGGCGGCGGCGAGGCCATCCAGGCGCTGCTCAACGGCACCGCCCAGGCCGCAGCCGGCGGCTACCCCGACAACATCGACCAGATCGAGGCGGGACGTCTGCGCGCTCTCGCGTTCGTCGCGCAGGATCCCGTCGACGGCATCGACATCCCCACGGCGGTCGATCAGGGATACGACGTCACCCTCACCAACTGGCGCATGGTGGCCGCGCCCGCGGGGCTGAGCGCGTCCGAGGAGGACAGCCTCACCCGTCTCGTGGTCGACAGCGTCGACACGCCGCAGTGGCGGGATGCCATCGACCGCTACCGCTGGACCGAGCGCGTCATCACCGGTGACGAACTCACGGACTTCCTCGACGACGAGGAGACCCGCATTCGCACCCTGTACGAGGAGATGGGCCTGTGACCTTCCCACCGAATCCGACGTCGGCATCCGCCGTCGTCGGCGACCGCCTGCGGATCGTGTCGCGCCCGGGCATCGCCGCGCTGCTGAAGGCGCTCACGATGCCGGTCGTCGTGGCAGCGTTCGCCACCTACCTGCTGGTCGGCATCTTCACGATGCGCGTGCCGAGCTCCGCCGACTTCCCGGGGCCCCAGTTCTTCCCGGCGATCATCACAGTGGGTCTCTTCGCATTCGCGATCGCGCTGGCGGTTGCGGGCGTCCGCGAGGTGCGCAGCCTTCCCGACCCGCACGTCGCCGAGCTCCTCGCGGCGGAGTCCGGCGAGGAGGCGCCCGCCGAGCCGCGCGCGGTGCGCATCGATGTGCGCTCGTTCCTCTGGATCATCGTCTCGTTCTTCGCCTTCGCACTCCTGCTCGACGTGCTCGGGTGGGTGATCGCTGCGGGCCTGCTGTTCTGGTGCGTCGCGCGCGGCTTCGGATCTGCCAAGCCCCTCGCCAGCCTCGTCGTCGGACTGACGATGAGTTCCCTCGCCTACATCGGCTTCGACATGGTCCTCGGCCTGCCGCTGCCGTCCGGCATCCTCGGAGGTTTCTGACATGGACGCGTTGCAGATGCTCGGTGAGGGGTTCCTCGGCGCGTTGACGCCGATCAACCTCATGTGGGTGCTGATCGGCTGCGTGCTGGGCACCGCGGTCGGCGTGCTGCCGGGACTCGGATCATCGATGGCGGTGGCGCTGCTGCTCCCCATCACGTTCTCGCTCGACCCGACGGCTGCGTTCATCATGTTCGCCGGCGTGTACTTCGGCGGCCTGTTCGGCGACTCGACGATGGGCATCCTCATGAACACGCCGGGGCAGGCCTCGGCGATCGCCTCCACGTTCGAGGGGCACAAGATGGCCCTCAACGGACGGGCCGCACAGGCTCTCGCGACCGCCGCCATCGGCGCCTTCATCGGCGGGTTCGTCGCCTGCATCGTGCTGGTCTTCCTCGCGCCGGCGCTGGCCGACTTCTCCAGCCGCTTCGGTCCCGCCGAGTTCTTCGCGCTCGCCGTCTTCGCGTTCGCGGCGACCTCTTCGGTCGTCACCGACAACGCGCTGAAGGGCCTCACCGCACTGTTCATCGGGCTCGGCATCGCCGTCATCGGCGTCGACGGCGTCTCGGGCGCTCCGCGCTTCACGATGGACTCGCCGTACCTGTTCGACGGGGTGTCGCTGGTGACCGTGACCGTGGGCATCCTGGCGCTCGGTGAGGTGATCTACGTGGCGTGCCTCGAACGCCACACGTCCGACAAGAAGATGCTCCGCCCGAAGGGGCGTCCGTGGCTCAGCCGCAAGGACCTCCGGGAGGCGACCCCGGCCTGGCTTAGGGGCACCGCGATCGGGCTGCCGTTCGGCGTGATCCCTGCCGGCGGCTCGGAGATCCCGACCTTCCTCGCCTACGGCTTGGAGAAGCGGCTCGACGCACGTCGTCCGCACCCGCAGTTCGGCAAGGGAGCGATCCGCGGGCTCGCCGCACCCGAAGCCGCGGGCAACTCGACCACCGGCATGGCCATGGGGGCGCTCCTCGCGCTCGGTCTGCCGATCTCCGCCACGGCGGCGATCATGCTCGCCGCCTTCCGGCAGTACGGTCTGCAGCCGGGGCCGCTGCTGTTCGACCGGGCGCCGGACCTCGTCTGGGCGCTCCTGGCGAGCTTCTTCATCGCGATGGTGGTCCTGCTGATCCTGAACCTGCCGTTCGCGATGCTGTGGGCCAAGCTCCTCCTCATCCCGCGCCCCTACCTCTTCGCGGGCATCACCGTGTTCTGCGCGCTCGGCATCTACGCCACGTCGGGGTCGCTCGTCGACCTGCTGATCCTGCTGGGCATCGGCGTCCTCGGCTTCCTGCTGCGGGCGCTGGACTTCCCGCTCGCGCCGCTCATCATCGGCATGGTCCTCGGGCCGCTGGCCGAGACGAGCCTGCGGGACGCCGCGATGAGCGCCAACGGAGACTTCTCGATCCTCGTGCACAGCCCCATCAGCATCGGCCTCTACGTCGTGCTGGCCGTGGTGCTCGCCTTCGCCATCCGTGGCCGGATCGTCGCGAGGTCGCGTGCCCGTGCGACGGCGAGCAGCGGCGACCGGGCGACGGAGGCAGCGGTGCGCTGAGCCGCCGCCAGGGCGGCCAGACGTGGTCGGTGACAGCGCTGCGGGACGCCGCGTGACCGTGTGCCATGATGCGGTAATGCGGAAGAGGTGGGCGAGCGTTGCGCTGATCGCCGTGCTGGCGCTCGGCGGCTGTGACGTGAAGACCTCCGGCGACGTGCCACCGGATACCGAGATGACGGAGGGCATGGGGACGACGGAGGAGCCAGGGGAAGAGGATCTGCTCCCCGAGGCCGCGCCGGAGTTCGCCGCGCACTTCACCGACCCCCTGTACGACGACCCGGCGAGTGAGCTCGCCCCGTTCGGGAACGACGAAGGCTGGGAGATCCTCTACGAGTGGGACGAGCGTCGCGACGAGCTCACGCCCGAGACGACGGTGGCCGACCTGATCGTGGGCAGCGGCTTCGCAGAACTGGTGTCGTCCGCCGGCGTCGACCCCGGGGAAGGTGTGCCCGAAGCGGGCGGGCTGCTGGACGCCGCGACCATCGTCGTCGGGGCCGGCTTCACTCTCCTGCGCCTCAGCGGGCACATCGACGACGAGGGGAAGCGGGAGACGCTGAGGGCCCTCGACATCCTCATGGACTTCTACGGCTCTCCGCCGGAGCTTGTCGTGCAGCGCGACGATCTGCGGTCCTGGGCCGGGTAGAGCGAGCGCGCGCGGCAGGGAAGGGGCAGCGCACGTCACCCTCGTCCGGCGGATCCGCCTAGATCGGTTCGACGAGGCGCGTTTCCCGTGCGGGACCGCCGCCGTCGGGCTCCGGGACTGTACTCAGCCGATGGGTGCCGCGGAGCAGCGCGCGTCGTAAGTCGGCGGCGCGACATGCGGTGAGCGCGGCGCCGCTCGCGAACACTCGTGACACGCGCGATCTGGAGATCCCCCACAACACGTCATCAGTTGGCTAGTTTGATCGAGAGCGAGCAGATGCGGCGCTCTAAAGCATCGCTCGACTGAAGGGCAAAGAGTGTCTGACTCGGACGATTTCCGACGCGACGAGACCGGCGCAGTTGGCCTTGGACGTAGAGAGATGCTCGGGTTCTCCGCAGCATCGATTGCACTCGCGCTTGCAGCTGCGTCACAGATTCGAGCGCCGCAGGCGGCCGCGGCAGATGGATGGACTCATCCCTTCGCGGCGCCCGCCTGGTACAACGGGGATAACTACTTCGGCCGCTACCGCCCCTCGGTTTACACCACTCCACCGCATCTGCACCGCGGGTCAGACTTCGTCGGCAACGAGGATGTGGTGGTCCGGGCTACGAGACCGGGAGTAGTGGTGCACGCCGGTTCAGAGTCGTGGGCGGGCGGTGAGCTTGGTCAAGTCGTGGTGATTCAGCACACCGGATACTGGTCGCTCTATGCGCATCTGCAGACCGGCTCGATCACGGTCTCGGAATCCGAAGCTGTCGTGAACGGGACCCCGCTCGGGCTGATGGGAGCCACGGGTAACGCACTCGGCGCTCACCTCCACATCGAGATCGGTGTGGGTGCGTGGAACTCCGCTAGACCGTTCGCGGACCTCCTAGATCCGTATGACCTCGTCGGCGAGGCACCCTCGCCCGGTGCACCCATTAATCAAGGAGAAGAAGTGCCTGGCCTCATTGACCTCGACTACGCCACTGCCCAAAGCCTTCCCACTGACTGGGGGTGGGCTCGGCCCAGCACCGACAACCTCTCGATCGCCAGCGGTGGGATCGTCATGGTCGTCGCGAATGTGCAAATCGCCGGCCTAGGATCGGACCTCGCAAAGTTCCGCTTCGTTCGCTATAACGCTGACACCACCAACGTGCAAGCACTCGAGCCCCTCTTCATTCAGGGCGCTGGCAGCACGACCTACGGTCAGATCAGCGCCGTGACGTCGCTGGGTGCCGACACCAGGCTGCGATTGCAAATGAAGGCCGATGTCTCCGGCATCAGCCTCTCCGACATCGTGGTCCGCGGGCTCCGCTGGGCACCCTGACAGGAAGCGCCGCGCGCGCGATGCTCCGGGGCATGGTTCACGCTCTCCAGGGGCAGGCGTCCTGACTCGAGCGTGTCGTGGCGCGCAGCCGCCTCCCAGGTGGGCGCGGTACGATGATCGGGATAGGCGGACTTCTCATTCGTCTCGCCCCGGCTGTGTGGTAACAGTCGGGGCTTTTTCTTTGCGTCGATCTTTGCGCGCGGCCGATGTCAGCCGTCCGCCACGGCCTCGGCGTCCGGGGTCACCCACCAGTCGGTGAACGAGCGGGCGCGGCCGTCGGCGTCGAGCCGGATGACCATCAGGTTGTCGTAGCGGTGGCTCTTCTCCGTCGCGGTCGGGTAGTCGGTCCGGCCCCGGATCACGGCGACGTCGCCGTCGACCGCGGTGAGTTCATAGTCGAAGGACCACGTGCCGGGATCGTCACTCTGGCCGAGCCATCCCGCCAGGATGACGTCGTGGCCGACCCACGGCGGGGTCGACGGCCCGTCTCGGTACTCCGCGTCCGGCGTGAACAGCGAGCGGATGTCGTCCGGGTCGTTGGTCTTCCATGCGTGGACGTAGCGGTCCATCCAGTCCCGAGCGGCGGCGGCCGCTGATGCGCGATCCCACATGTCCTCAGGCTCCTCGACGATCTCGGCGCGCGCAAGGGCGACTGGTCTGACTCGGCGGACCACACCGGTGGCGCAGCGACGGCAGGTGGCCCGTCAAAGACGAGGCCGCGCGGCGCTCAGGGGGCGGTCTCGTCCATGACCCGCGAATCGACCTCCGCAACGGATGCCGTGCCGCCCGGCGCGGATGCCGATGCGCAGCACACCAGGCCGGGGGAGTGGACCCCGCACGTCACCCTCGCCCGGCGGCTCCGCCTCGATCGGCTCGGCGAAGCGCGCGCGCTGCTCGGACCTGCGCTGTCAGGGGCGGGTATCGCGCTCCGCCGATGGGATGCCGCGGAGAAGCGGGTGACGGAGATCGGCGGCGCGACATGCTGATCGGGCACTCACCTGAGCCGGGGGCGGTGAAGGGGTGCGCTCAGCGGAGTTGGTCGAGGATCCCGCTCACCTGGTCGACGATCTGTTCGTCGGTGGCGATCCCGTCGCGATAGACCAGCAAAGAAGTGTAGGTACCGTCGATGCATTGCTGGCCCGAAACGGCCACCGCTGACTCCCGGTCGGGGAGATAAGCGATGGAAGAGACCAGTCCGGCCTCCTGCCCGGCTGCCTCGAGCAGCTGTGAGAAGTATCCGCACGCGGCCTCGGGCTCGATCGTGGAGCCGCTCTCTACCGCATTCACGGCATCCTCGATCTGCGAGCGCAGCGAATCAGGGACGGCGCCCTCCGGCAGCGCGAGGATGCTCTCGACGAGCGCGGGAAGTGCGCGAGCCCACTCCGCCGCCGGCATCTGTGCGACCTGAACGCCACCGCCATCCGTGGCGGCGTACTGACACACGGGCAGCTCCGTACCCGGCGGCGTCGTTTCGACGCCAGCGCTGGATGCACCCACGAGATCGGCGACCGTTTCATCGTCAAGCAGTGTGCACGGCGAGCCGGGTGCCGCATCTGAGGACGCCGTCGGCGATGCGGTCGGCGAGGGCTCCGAGGCGCGAGGAGTGGGCTGGTCGTCGGCCGCGACGGAGCACCCGGTGATCGTCGCGACGAGCGCGCCCGCCACGATCAAGGACAGGAGGTGCGACCGACGAAAGTGGCGGCGGGCAGAGGTGGGTGCCATGAAGTGAGGCTATCGCGCACGTGAAGCGAGAAGGACATGCACGCTCACGGGCACATCGTTCCGACCTCTGTCAGACTCCGTAGGCGCGGGACGATTCACGTCGCCGTACGAGAGATGAGGATCGCGGTGAAACATCAGAAGGTCGTCGGTCGTTTGCGGGATGCCCTCGCGACCCAGAAGCAGGTCATCCTCCTCGCTCGACACGATCCGGAGTTCCGCATAGATGGGTTCGTCGTCCAGCTCGGAGAGAAGTGGGTGCTGATCGCGCGCACCCGCGACGGCGGTCACTTCAACGGTCATAGTCTGGTGCGCATTCGCAGTGTGCTCCGGGTCTATGGAGGTCGCTCTTTCGAGGCGGTGTTTGCGCGAACGCTGCCGAACTGGCCACCGCAGCCGCTCGAGCATGCCGACACTGTCGACCTGGACACCACGAAAGGCATGCTCGAGACGGCAGTTCCGGCGGACACGGTGGTCGGCCTGGAGTTCTCGCATCGCCCCGGCGCTATGAACATCGGCCGGATCACTGGGATTGCATCCCGCCGCGTCGTCTTGCAGGAGGTCGATCCTGCTGCCCAATGGATCGCCGAGACCAGCACGTGGAGGATCAGCCGGATCGTTGCGCTCACGATGGGTGACGATTACCAGCGTGCTTTGGCGTCGGTGGCGGGAACGCCGCCCGCGTAGCGGCGCCGCAGCCTCACAGCAGCGCCGCGGAGGCGCGCAGGCTGTCGGCATCCGACGACGCCCAGCGGGCCACGATGCGTTGCGCGCGGTCTGCCTCCACTCCGGTGAGCCGCGTGAGCAGCGGGCGCACCACGTCGAGCGTGAGCGGCTGGATGAGCTCGGGCACGCGGGCGTCGCGGAGGAATCCCTCGACGCGGGTCAGGTCGTTTCCGGTGAGGAGATCTATCTGGCCTTGCAGCAGCACGATCGCCGCCAGGCGGCGCTCGAACACCGGAACCGCCCACAGCTCCGACGCAAGCGCTGTGATGTCGTCGTGCGGAAGTCCCCGATGCCGACGCAGCGCGTCTCGGACAGTGCCACGAATCGCACCGATCGACGCGCCGTACACCCCCAGTCCACCGACGGACGGCTCGCCGTCCGCCCACGTGCGCCACTCCGATGCCTCGGACCGCAGCGTGTGGTCGATGAAGCGTGCCGCAGCAGAATCCACCCATCCATCCTCACCCGTCTGACGGGCTGGATCTCGTGGTGCACCGATCGTGAAGGCCGATCGCGTGCCGCTACCTCGCGTCGGGCGCCAGCTCGTGTGCTCGCCGGAGCATCGCCTGGAACTCGTCGAGGTCGAGCCGATCGATCGCCGTGAAGGTGAGGGCCGCAGCACCCACCTTCACCGACCCCAGTCGATCGGCGTGGCGTCCCACGAGGTACCCCTCATCGTCTGCGGCGTTCACGTACACGGACAGGTGGCGCTTCTGCTCTGCCAGTCCCACGAGGAACCACTCGACGTCCGCCCCGTGAGGCCGTGGCTGGACGATCAGGCCGTACCCGACGATCGCTTGCTCGGTCCCGCCCCACATCGTCCCGCGCCACAGGGTGCGCGTCAGGCCGGGCAGGGCGTCGGTGATCGCCGCATCCAGCGCCCGCATCTCCTCTGACCGTGCTGCATTGTCCAAGAAGCCGTCGACGTCTTCGCTCACCATCTCCACGGCGGGAGCCTACCGTCCGATCTGCGGTGCCGGTCATGTTGCGGAGTCCACCGGGGTGGTAGGGACAGTGCACGAGGCACGATACCTACGCGGGCAGCGCGCGAAACGCCGGCTCCGCTGCAGGCGCTGTGACGGTCAGGGTCCGTCGTCGGCTGCCGCAGCGACCGGCGCTCGCCGCGCGGCGCGGGAGTGAGCAACGACAACGCACATGACGAGCAGTCCCACGATGGTGAGCGCGGTTCCGATGAAAATGGCGGCCGCCCATCGCTCGACCCCGGGGTCGTCGATCCCGAGGAGCGTGTTGGAGGGGAGAGTGGCAGGAAACGCGTCGCGGTAGCTCAGCGGCGAAGGAGTGGTCACGCGGGAGATCACCACCGCCGCCAGTCCGATCGCGGTGAGTGTGACGCCACACCAGCAGATCGGGGCCGCGCGGAGGGGGCCGGGGAGCGAGAGGCGGTCGGTACCCGGCCGAGCTTCCGGCAGCGGCCGAGCAGGAGGCTCATCGCCAGAAGTCCCGCCCAGACCAGTCCGGCACCGACGAAGGTGGGCGAGGCGACGAAGAGGGAGTTGAGGAACAGCATCGGCTCCTCGAAGACCGACGGCGTGTCCGGATGGGGAGTGCGATCGTAGGAGAAGTAGGCCACCGGAGCGGCCAGGCTGATGAGTGCGGTGAGCAGACCGACCACGGCGAGTGCGGCGGCACCCGACCACACGAGCGTCACGACGCGAGATCGGTCGACATGTACCGTCGTGCTATGCCGCGGCGTCGACCAGCGGCGCCCCAGGAGGAAGGCCGCCACAACCGTCCCCGCCCCCGCGAGGAGGAAGCCGGCGACGCCTGCGGGTGTCACGGAGACGGCGTCGACCAACTCCATCATGTCTCGGATGTACTCGAACCATCCGATCTCAGGAGCCCGTGCCGCGCCGACTCCGAGGTAGACGAGAGTCGCACCGATGAGCACAGCGACGGCGGCGGCGGCCCACAACGTCTTCTCGCGCCGGGCTGCTTCTACGTCGTCAGCCTAGTGAGCGAGGATGGCGCATGATCTGACCGATCACCTCCCGTCGAGATAGCTCATGACGAGCAGGGCCAACGAGATGATCGCGACGAGAACCATGATCGTGGGCGAACGTGTGAGCGCCTGTTCGACTCGTTCGACAAATTCACGCATCCGAGATTGCAGCCCCGGGTCTGCGTGGGCCGGTTCCGCGTCGCGCGCCCACACTATGAGCCGAGCGATGAATCGGAGCCGTCGGGCGTGCATTGCAGCGGGCAGGAACGCGTACGGCAGCGACACGGGGGACAGGAGTGTCCAACGATCGGTCGAGCCAGCGGGCGCCCACCTGACGCACGGACGTCGCAGACCGTCCGGATCGATCGCGATGACGTCGTCACGCGAGATCCGGTGGCTTCGAATGAGACCGATGACGTACAGCGAGTCCGCATCGTACGAGACGCGCATCGCGGGCGCTCGGATTCCGATCCACAAACCGAGCAGGAGTCCTCCCGCGAGCACTGCGAGAGGCCAGAAGGATCCGTGGATCCATGTGGCCACCGCAAACGCAATGCCAAAGCCGGCGATCACCGCACCGAGTGCGATGTGAAGGACCACGACACCGCGCTCAGGCCTGAACTCCCCGCCGTGACTCACCGGTGAATCCCCTTTATGACTCGTCCCGACAGATCCTCATACATTCGCACACCGCTGCGCCGCGGGAACGCGGCTGAGCTATCCCCAGGATCCGATGAGAGCCACCGTTGCCAGGAGGAAGGCGGCAACCAGGACCGCGGCGGCGAGTGTCCATCCGAGCGCGACTTTCCGCGACCCGTCGATCCAGCACGACACTCCGACGCCGACGGTCAGGATGACCAGCGCTGCCAGGCTTGCCACGCCACCAACGCGCGCTACGGCCTGGGCGAACTCCCCGCCGACCAGCACGATCACGTAGACGGTGAGCACGGTCAGGAGCGAAGCGAGCGCGAATGCGATGCCCCCGATCGTGGCGATGCCATCCCATGTCGACGTGCGCTGGTGGATCCGCCTCAGTGTTTCCAGTTGCGTCGTGATCTCGTCGGGAATGGGCAGGTCGTCCGGGAGAATGGCCAGCCGTCGCAGGCGCGCCTCGTCAGCGCCGATCGAGACGACGTGGCGCAGGAAGAGCTCTTGCTCCGCGGCGACGGCGTAGGGCATTCCGAACTCGTATCGTGCTGCTTGGTCGAGGTGCCCGGCGTCGCGATAGATCTGGGCGAGGGCGCGCCGGACCTCGGTGTCGTTCCGATCCCTGACGAGGAGGTCGCGAAGCAGGCGGGCGCCTTCGCGGACCTTCCCAGATCCGGCGAGCTGTCGAGCGCGCTCGATGGCGGGTCCGGTTGATGTCATATCGATCTGCTTCGTTCTGCTGGTGCAGACCTCACGGTCGTTACGTCGAGTACGTCGAATGTGGTGGGCCCCGTGGGGCTCGAACCCACGACCCGCGGATTAAAAGTCCGATGCTCTACCGACTGAGCTAGAGGCCCTCGGCATCCAGCCTACCCATGCCGGGAACGACGAACCGCAGCCGCCGGAGCCTGAGGCTCCAACGACTGCGGTTCGCGCTGTCCGACGCGGCATCCCCGATCCCGCGACGGAAGGGGGTCACTCGGACGGCGGCATCAGCACCGTGTCGATGAGGTAGACGGTGGCGTTGGCGGTCTGCACGCCGCCGCAGATGACGCTGGCGTCGTTGACCATGAGGTCGTCACCCGAACCGGTGACCTCGACGTCGGCGCCGTTGACCGTGGTGTGCATGCCGGCGATGTCGGCGGGCTCGATCTGGCCGGGGACGACGTGGTATGTGAGGATCGAGCTCAGCAGGTCGCTGTCGGTCTTCAGCACCTCGATGGTGTCGGCGTCGATCTTGGCGAAGGCGTCATCCACCGGCGCGAAGACGGTGAACTCGTCGCCGTTGAGGGTGTCGACGAGGTTGACGTCGGGGTTCAGCTGACCGCTGACGGCCGAGACGAGCGTCGTCAGGAGCGGGTTGTTGGACGCCGCGACCGCGACGGGATCCTGCGACATGCCCTGGACCGAGCCGGCGCCGTCCGGAACGGCCTCGGCGTAGTCGGCGCAGCCGGGGCCGACGAGGTTGGCGGCGGGGTCGTTCTCCATGGCGGGGGCGCTCTCGCTCATCGAGGGCTCGGGAGCCGTCGACTCCTCTGCGGTGGTTCCGCCCATGGAACAACCGGCCAGCGCGAACGCCGCGGCGAAGGTGAGGGCGAGGGCTGCGGTGGTCTTCTTGGTGCTGAGCATGGCATTTCTCCGTTTTCTCAGGGCCGCCTCCTCTGGCGGCTTCAGGGGTTCTTCGGAGCCCTGTCGAGATCGGATGGGAAGAAGTTCGAACACGGTCGGAAACAATCCGAAGCGCGCTCGCCCACGAATGACTTCCGACGAAAGAGGGAGAACATGGATCTGATCATCATCGGCCTGCTGGGGGGACTGATCACGGGCATCTCGCCGTGCATCCTGCCCGTGCTTCCGGTCATCTTCCTCACGGGCGGCGCGCAATCCGCCCGGTTCGAGAAGGGGGAGGGCGCCACCGACGACGGGCCGCTGCCGGCGCGCCGCAGCCGCCCGTACCTCGTGATCCTGGGCCTCGTGGTGAGCTTCACGCTCGTCACGCTGGTCGGCTCCCTGATCCTCGGCCTCCTGAACCTCCCGCAGGACGTCATCCGCTGGGTCGGCATCGCCGTGCTGGTGCTGATCGGCGTGGGCCTGCTGATCCCGCGGTTCGAGCAGCTGCTCGAAAAGCCCTTCCAGTGGCTGCCGCGCCGCGAAGTGCAGAACCGGGGGAGCGGCTTCGGGGTGGGACTGGCGCTCGGCGCTGTGTTCGTCCCGTGCGCGGGTCCGGTGCTCGCAGCCATCATCGTCGCCGGCGCGACCGGACGCATCGGCATCGACACGGTGCTGCTGACGGCCTCCTTCGCGATCGGCGTCGCGATCCCGCTGCTGGTGTTCGCGCTGGCCGGGCGCGGCCTCGTGGAGCGGATCCGCGCGTTCCGCAGCCGCGAGCGGGGCCTGCGGATCGCCGCGGGTGTCGCGATGCTGGCGCTCGCCGTCGGGCTGGTGTTCAACGTGCCGCAGGCGCTGCAGCGACTGCTGCCCGATTACACCGCCCAGCTGCAGCGCGATCTGACCGACAACGAGCAGGCCGCAGAGGCGCTCGGGCTCGGCGGCCTCGTCAACGACGAGAACCGCGACCTCGACAAGTGCACGAACGGTGCCGACGAGCTGGAGTCGTGCGGCACGGCGCCGTCGATCAAGGGCATCGAGAAGTGGCTGAACACGCCCGGCGGCGAGGGCATCGACCTTGCGGACCTTCGCGGTCAGGTGGTGCTCATCGACTTCTGGGCCTACTCCTGCATCAACTGCCAGCGCTCGATCCCGCACGTCGTCGCGTGGGACGAGGCATACCGCGACGCCGGCTTGCAGGTCATCGGCATCCACTCCCCGGAGTACGCGTTCGAGAAGGACGCCGCCAACGTCGAAGCCGGCGCCCGCGACTTCGGGATCACCTACCCGGTCGCGCTCGACAACACCCTGTCGACCTGGACGAACTACCGCAACCGCTACTGGCCGGCCCACTACCTGATCGATGCGTCGGGCACCGTCCGGCACATCTCCTTCGGCGAGGGGAATTATGCGGCGACCGAGAAGATGATCCGCGAGCTGCTCGAAGACGCCGATCCGGGGGTCTCGCTCCCCGGTGCGACCGACGTCGACGACACGACCCCCGACGTGGGCTCGACGACGCCCGAGACCTTCCTCGGCTCGTCGAAGGACCGCAACTTCGCCGGCCCTGGCTCCTACGGACAGGGTGAGGAGACGTTCGCGTTCCCGTCCGACCAGGCGGCCGACACGTTCGCCCTCGACGGCGGATGGAACGTGCAGACCCAGTTCGTGACCCCCACCGGCGACGAGGCGAGGGTGCGCCTGACGTACCGCGCCTCGGAGGTCCGGATCGTCGCCGCCGGCGAGGGCACGATCACCGCCGACATCGACGGTGAGTCCTCGACGATCGACGTGGGCGGGACCCCCCGCTCCTACGCGGTGCTGGAGCCCGGCGATGCCCGCGAGGGCGTTATCACGCTCGAGGTGCCTTCCGGCGTCGAGGTCTACTCATTCACGTTCGGATGATCACGGGGTTCGGAGTTGATCGAGGAGATGGTGCATGCTTGTCGAGATGGTCATCGACGGGGTGGAAGTGCGCGAGGACGGCGAGAGCGCCGATCGCGTGGCAGAGCTGCTCATGCGCATCGCCGACCGTGACGAGAGCGCCTTCGGCAGCCTCTACGACATGCTCTCCTCGCGCGTGTTCGGCCTGATCCTGCGCGTGCTCGTGGACCGCGCGCAGAGCGAGGAAGTGCTGCAGGAGGTCTTCCTCGAAGTGTGGCAATCCGCTGGCTCGTTCGCTCCGAATAGAGGACAAGGGAGGTCGTGGGTTCTCACGATCGCACACCGACGGGCCGTCGACCGGGTCCGATCCGCGCAAGCGGCCGGAGAACGGGACGTGCGCGCCGGGATGCGGGAGCTGAACTCCCCGACCGCCGGAGTGGAGGAACAGGTCGAGCTGCGCATCGAGAGTCGGCGCGTGGCCCGGGCGCTGCAGGCCCTGCCTGAGCTGCAGCGGGAAGCACTGACCCTCGCCTACTTCGGCGGCTACTCTCAGAGCGAGATCGCTGCCATGAGCGGGACTCCGCTCGGAACGATCAAGACCCGAATGCGCGACGGACTGTCGCGCCTGCGCACCGAGATGGGGGTGACCGTATGAACATCCAGGACTTCGCCGACTTGTCGGCAGGCCGCGCCCTCGGCGCACTGTCTCCCGAGGACGAGGCCGCCTTCCAGGAGGCGCTGCGCGAGCACCCCGAGTGGCAGGGGATCGTCGACGCCGACCTCGAGACGGCCGCCACGCTCGGAGAATCCGTGGCACCGGTGGCGCCGCCGCTGGCCATGCGCTCGCAGCTGCTCGGTCTGATCCGTGCGGAGGCCGGGGCCGGGAGTTCGACGGCGGCCGACGCTTCCGTGGACGACGTCGTGGACGACGTTGCGGCCGACGACACGGTCGCGCTCCCGCGTGCCGCCGTGGCCGCCGACGACACCGTCGCCCTTCCCCGCGCCGCCGTGCCTGCGGAGACTGCCGAGCCTGCGACCCCCGCCGGTTCCGATGACGCTGCCGAGGACGCGCCGGCGACCCCGCCGCTCCCCGAGAAGGCCGCTCCCGAAGAGGCCGCCCTCCGTGCTGCGGCACCGCCGACCGAGATCGTCCAGGCCATCCAGCGCCGCACGTGGACACGCGGCATGTTCGCCCTCGTCGCGTCGATCGCGCTGCTCGTCGGCATCGGATGGGGTGTGGGTGCCGTCACCGACGCCCTCCGCACGCCGCCCGCGGTCGCCACGCTCGCCCAGATCGAGGCCGCGCCCGACGCCCAGGAGGCGACGAGCGAGCTCAGCGGCGGCGGCGAGGCGACCCTGCACTGGTCGCCGTCCCTCGGAGAAGCGGTGATCGTGGCATCCGGGCTTCCCGACATCGAGGCCGACCGGACGTTCGAGATGTGGTTCCTGCGCGACGGCACGCCTGTCTCGGCGGGCACCTTCGATGCGGCCGACGGCGAGGCGACCGCCCTGCTGGCCGGCCAGATCCAGACCGGCGACGGCGTCGCCGTGACGGTCGAGCAGGAGGGCGGTTCCCCCGAGGGCACGCCCACCACCGACCCCATCGTGGCGATCGTCCCGGCCGAGGCCTGATCTCGCGCGGGTAGCCTGGAAGGCGATGTCAGACGACCCTCGCGCCTTCCACAAGCCCGTTCGGCGACCCGCCGAGCTGTTCGACCGACTCTTCAGCGCGGAGGACCCGGCGGAGGTGTCGCGCGTCGCGCACGCCACGGCGGTCGCCCTCCTCTCGCGGGTGAGGGAGGAGCCGGCTGACGCGGTCGTCGACCGGCTGATCGCCTTCACCGACGAGCACGGGATCGACACGATCGCGGAGCTGTGGTCGCGGGCGCCCGCGAAGTCATTGCCGGGCGCACTGTGGCGGCTGTACTTGCTGCAGCTGATGGTCCACGACGACGCGCGGTCGGCCGCCCTGCTCTACGAGCGCGGGCGGGTGCGCCTGGCGACCGCCGACCATGTGGTGGCCGGCGCGCCGACCCCGGCCGGACCGGACGAACTGGTGTCGCTCAGCGACTCCATCCTGCGCGGGGTGTTCAGCGGCGACTTCGCCGTCGCGCTCGAGCGGGCGGCGTCGTTCTGCCGCGTGGAGGCCGCCGGCGCCGCCGACCTGGCCGACGACCACGACCGCACCGAGCCGGAGCGGGCGACCGCGTTCACGACGCGCGCGCTGCGGCTGACGACCTACGCGGAGGACCTCTCGGCCGCGGCGGCCCTGTGGCGCCGGGACTCCCTCACCTGAGGCTGCTGGACGGCGGGTTCTGCCGCTCGCCGCTCGCGCGGGCATGAAGATGCCGGGCCGCAGAACGCCTCTCGGCGCGGTGCCGCTCGAAGCGGCAAAAGATGGAGCCCGGGGTTACTGCGGCCCGGCTGTACCAGTGTAACCGGACCTCGCGCCGGCCTATTCCCGTGCCCAAAGCAGGCGGGATCGACGTGATCGGCGGCTCGGAGGCGGTGACGAGCCGATCCAGCCTGCTTTCGGCACACGTCCGGCCTCGCACCCGTCGCCCGGGCCCGGCCTAGGCTCTATCCATGGCCTGGCGATACGCCCTCATGATCACCCCCGTCGACGCGGACGCCGCCGACATCGATTTCTCGTCGACGTTCGCCGAGATCGACCCGTCAGCTCCCGCGCTCACCGTGGGCGAGCTCAGCACGCAGCGCGGCGACGGCATCTTCGAGTCGATCGGCGTCGTCGACGGGCACGCGCAGGAGGTCGAGGCCCATCTCGACCGTCTCGCGCACTCCGCGCGGCTGTGCGATCTGCCGACGCCGCACGTGGCGCAGTGGCGTCACGCCGTGACCCGCGCCGCCGCGCACGCCGGTGCCGGCGAGGCGGTCATCAAGCTGATCCTCAGCCGAGGTGTCGAGCACGGCCCCGCGCCGACGGCGTGGGTGACGGTCGCCTCGGCGGCGGACTTCACGGCGGCACGCACCGACGGCATCCGGGTCGTGACGCTGGACCGCGGCTACGACATCGCCGTTCCCGCGCGCGCGCCGTGGCTGCTGCTCGGAGCCAAGACCCTGTCGTACGCGGTCAACATGGCCGCCATCCGCGAGGCCAAGCGCCGGGGAGCCGACGACGCGGTGTTCCTCTCATCCGACGGCTTCGTGCTCGAGGCGCCGACGGCCTCGCTCATCCTCCGCAGGGGAGACACCTTCGTCACCCCCGCGCCCAACGGCGGCATCCTCCACGGGACGACCCAGCTGAGCCTGTTCGAGCACCTCGAGGCCCGCGGATTCGCCACCGCCTACGAGACCGTCCCGGCGGCGGATCTCGTGTCGGCCGACGCGGCGTGGCTCGTGTCGAGCGTGCGTCTGGCAGCTCCCGTCGTCGCGGTCGACGGCGCCGCGCTGCCGCACGACTCCGAGTTCACGGCATCCCTCAACGCCTACCTGCTGAGCCCCCGCGACTGACGCCCGGAACGACGATGTCCCACTTCCGGTCGCTTCGCCGAGGCGGAACCAGCCGAAAGTGGGACATGAGCCACTGAGAGTGGGACGAGCCGTGCCGCAAGTGGGACAGGGCCGTGCCGCGTGCGGGTCAGCCGAAGCGGCCGGAGACGTAGTCCTCGGTGGCCTGCACCGACGGCGTGGTGAAGATGGTGCCGGTCTCGTCGTACTCGATGAGCTTGCCGGGCTTGCCGGTGCCGGCGATGTTGAAGAACGCCGTCTTGTCGGAGACGCGGCTCGCCTGCTGCATGTTGTGGGTCACGATGACGATCGTGTACTCCTTCTTGAGCTCCTGGATGAGCTCCTCGATCGCGAAGGTCGAGATCGGGTCGAGGGCCGAGCACGGCTCGTCCATCAGGAGCACGTCGGGAGACACGGCGATCGCGCGCGCGATGCACAGGCGCTGCTGCTGACCGCCCGACAGGCCGGAGCCGGGCTTGTCGAGGCGGTCCTTGACCTCGTTCCAGAGGTTGGCGCCGCGCAGCGACTGCTCGACGAGCGCGTCGGCGTCGCCCTTGGAGAGCTTCTTGTTGTTGAGCTTGACGCCCGCGAGGACGTTCTCCTTGATGCTCATCGTGGGGAACGGGTTGGGGCGCTGGAAGACCATGCCCACCTGGCGCCGCACCAGCACCGGGTCGACGCCCGGACCGTAGAGGTCGTCGCCGTCGAGGAGCACCTCGCCCTCGACGCGTGCGCCGGGGATGACCTCGTGCATGCGGTTGAGGGTGCGGAGGAACGTGGACTTGCCGCAGCCCGAGGGGCCGATGAACGCGGTCACGCTGCGGGGCTGGATCTCGAGGGACACGCCTTCGACGGCGAGGAACTCGCTGTAGTAGACGTTGAGGTCGTTGACTTCGATGCTCTTGGACACGTCGGGTTCTTTCTGGAAGGAGCGGATGCCGGTCAGCGGCCGAACTTGGGGGCGAAGAACCGTGCGATCAGTCGCGCGACGAGGTTCAACACCATGACGATGAGGATGAGGGTGAGGGCGGCGGCCCAGGCCCGGTCGACGTATGCCTGGGCGGGGATTCCCTGGTTCATGAACTGCGCGTACGCGAAGACCGGCAGGCTCATCATCCGGCCTTCGAACAGGTTGTAGTTCATCGAGGCGGTGACGCCCGCGGTCAGCAGCAGGGGGGCGGTCTCGCCGATGACGCGCGAGATGGAGAGCATGATGCCCGTCGTGATCCCGGCGATCGAGGTCGGAAGGACCACCTTGACGATGGTGAGCCACTTGGGCACGCCGAGCGCGTACGACGCTTCGCGCAGCTCGTTGGGCACCAGCCGCAGCATCTCCTCGCTCGAGCGCACGACGACCGGGATCATCAGGACGGCGAGGGCGACCGAACCCATGATGCCGAGTCGGATGCCGGGGCCGAAGAAGAGTGCGAAGACCGCGTAGGCGAACAGGCCCGCGACGATCGAGGGGATGCCGGTCATCACGTCGACGAGGAAGGTGATGCCCCGCGCGAGGCGCTTGCCCTCGCCGTACTCGATCAGGTAGATCGCGGTGAACAGGCCGATGGGGATCGAGATGACCGCCGCAGCGAGCGTGATGAGCAGCGTTCCGACGATCGCGTGGAGGGCGCCGCCGCCCTCGCCGACGACGTTGCGCATCGACTGGGAGTAGAAGTCGGCCGAGATGCCGGCCACGCCGTTCGCGACGACGGTCCAGGCAACCGACACGAGCGGGATCATCGCGATCAGGAACGCGACGGTCACGACGCCGGTGACGAGCCGGTCGACACCTCTCCGCCGTCCCTCCACGAGGCTCGAGACGACCGTGATCAGTACGAGGTAGACGACTCCCGTGACGACGGCCCATCCGGCGATGGCGAAGTCGCTGCCGGACGCGAGCGCCAGCACGCCGAACAGCAGCGCGCTCAGGCCGGCGGTCCCGCCGAGGAGGGCCCACGGTGCCCATCGGGGGAGGTGACCGCTCGTGAGGGAGCGGTTGTGCCGCGCGGGGGCGACGATCGTCGGACCCTGAGGCGGAGCGGAGACGGCGGACATCAGTTGGCTCCCGAGAATTCCTTGCGGCGGCTGACGATCCAGCGGGCCACCGCGTTGACGGCGAACGTCACGACGAAGAGGATCAGGCCGGTGGCGATCAGCACGTTGATGTTCGTGCCGTACGCCTCGGGGAAGGTGAGGGCGATGTTCGCGGGAATGGTCCCGGGGTTCTCCGCGGTGAAGAGGCGGAAGGTGACGATGTTCGCCACGGAGAGCACCATGGCCACGGCCATCGTCTCTCCGAGCGCGCGGCCCAGCCCGAGCATCGATGCCGAGACGATGCCCGAGCGTCCGAACGGGAACACGGCCATCTTCACCATCTCCCAGCGCGTGGCGCCGAGAGCGAGCGCGGCCTCCTCGTGGAGCACCGGAGTCTGCAGGAAGATCTCGCGACAGATCGCGGTGATGATCGGGACGACCATGACCGCCAAGACGATCGCGGCCGTGAAGATCGTCCGTCCGGTGCCGGACACGGTGCCCGAGAAGAGGGGGAACCAGCCCGCGTTCACATTGAGCCACGCGTACACCGGCTGCACCGCCGGGGCGAGGACGAGGATGCCCCACAGGCCGAACACGACCGACGGCACGGCGGCCAGAAGGTCGACGACGTAGCCGAGCCCCTGGGCGAGGCGGCGGGGCGCGTAGTGCGAGATGAAGAGGGCGACGGCGACCGACAGCGGCACGGCCATCACCAGCGCCAGGATCGACGCCCAGATCGTTCCGAAGGCGAGGGGCCAGACGTAGTCCCAGAAGTCCGTCTTGAGGACTGAGGCGGTGGCGGAGGTGGCCGTCAGGCCGGGCACGGACTGGACGATCAGGAAGATCGCGACGGCGGCGAGCGTGACGAGGATCATCGTCCCCGCCGCCAGCGCCGTCCCCGAGAACCAGCGGTCGCCCGGGCGCTGCTTGGCCGGTGCGGCCGACGCCCGGCTCATGGTGGTCGTCATGATCTCCAGTCTCCTCGGTGTTGATGACGCGTGCACGGCCCGGCGGAGTACGCCGGGCCGTGCACGATCGGGGTCACTCGGTGACGATCAGGTCCAGTGCCGACTGCATCGCGGTGCGCTGCGTGTCGCTGATCGGGGCGCTGCCGGCGGCGGCGGCCGCGGCGTCCTGGCCCTCAGCGCTGATGACGTACTCGAGGAATCCCTTCACCAGGCCGGCGGCCGAGGCGTCGGTGTACTGCTCGCAGGCGATCATGTAGCTGACGAGGACGATCGGGTAGGCGGCGGAGTCCGGCGTGCGGTCCAGCGCGATGGCGAGGTCGCCCTCGGTGCGGCCCTCCTCGAGCGGCGACGCGTCGACGACGGCGGCGGCGGCCTCCGGCGAGAACGGGACGAACTCGTCACCGATCTGCACAGCGACCGTGCCGAAGTCGGCGGCACGGGAGGCGTCCGCGTAACCGATCGCGCCGTTGCCGCCCTGGACTGCAGCCACGACGCCCGAGGTCTGGGGCGCGGCCTCGCCGCTGTCGAGCGGCCAGACGCCGTCCGGCTCCCAGGTCCAGACGTCCGGAGCGGCCTGGTAGAGGTAGTCCGTGAAGTTCTCGGTCGTGCCCGAGTCGTCCGCGCGGTGGACCGGCGTGATGGCCAGGTCGGGCAGCTCGACGCCCTCGTTGGTGGCGGCGATGGCCGGGTCGTTCCACTTGGTGATCGTGCCGGCGAAGATGCCCGCGACCGTGGCGGCGTCCATGTTCAGCGTGTCGATGCCGTCGAGCGTGAAGATGACGGCGATCGGCGAGATGTAGGACGGGATCTGGATGATGTCCGTGTCGGGAGCGCACGCGCCGAACGGGCCGGCCGCGATCTCTTCGGTGGTGAAGGCGCGGTCGGAGCCGGCGAAGCCGACGGCACCCGCCTGGAACGACTCGCGACCCGCGCCCGAACCGGACGGGTCGTAGGTGACGGTGGCGTCCTCGTTGGTGGTCTGGAAGCCGGCAGCCCAGGCCTGGACGGCGACATCCTGCGCGGACGAGCCGGCGCCGGCGAGCTCACCGGAGAGCGTGGTCGCGTCTCCGGAGGGGTTGCCCGACGAACCGTTGCCGGGAGTCCCCTCGTTGGCGGCGCAGCCGGTGAGTGCGAGAGCCGCGATGGCGGCGACAGCGCCCAGCTGGGCGATGCGGTTGAGCTTCACTGTGAATCCTTCGGGTGTCAGGGTGTGGGCCCGGTGCAGGGCACGACCGTGACGGTAGACATCGACTCTTAAGAGAGTGCGCTGTGTCGGTAAACGGAAGGTGAACAGTGCCGGTGGCGCGCGAGATGACGCGGAATCCCGCGCGGCCGATACGTCAGGGCTTCGGGTTGTGGGTCTCGATGGCGACGATGCCCGAGCCGGGATTGGTCGCCGACAGGTGCACGACCGAGAACGCGGCGACCTCCAGCGACGATGCGCTGCCGAGGTACGAGCCGCGCAGGGTGCCGGTCGCGAGGGCGAGCTCGCTCATGATGTCGGGCAGCACCGGGCCGTGGCTGCAGAGCACGGCGGGCTTGCGCGCGCGCACGCGCTTGCCGACGACGGTGCGCACGTCGGAGGTCCCGTCCTCCCAGGCGTCCTGGCCGATCAGCGGAGTGCGGTCGATCTCCTTGCCGAGCGAGGCGGCGAGGGGCGTCACCGTCGTCACGCAGCGGACGGCGTCGCTCGTGACGATCTTGCGCGCCCCGAAGGAACGCAGGGGGCCGACGAGAGCGTGAGCCTGCTTCGTCCCGCGGGCGGTCAGCGGACGCGCCGCATCCGCTCCGGTCCACTCCTCGCGCGGGGTCGCCTTGGCGTGCCGCAGGACGATGATCGGGAAGGTCGAGAGGATGCCGTCGCCGACGAAGGTCAGGAAATTCTCGAGGATCTCGATGTCGACCGGATAGCTGAGGTGCTTCAGAGCGCGCTTGGGGCTCATCCACTCGATCGCGGCGATCTCCTTGTTCGGCACGAACGACGACGCGCGGATGGCGTCGTCGGTGGCCTCGGCGGCCCAGTAGTGGACGATCTTCTGGCGCTTGCTCGGCATCCGGTAGCGGGAGACGCCCACCGGGATGCCCAGGCGCACGCGGATGCCGGTCTCCTCGAAGATCTCGCGCGCGGCCGTCTCGGCGAGGGTCTCGCCCGGATCGACCTTGCCTTTGGGGAGCGTGACGTCGGCGTACGCGGTGCGATGGATGACGAGCACCTTGAGCTTGCCGTCGACCACTCGCCAGACGACTCCGCCCGCGGCGTACACCGCGGTGTCGGTCATCGCACCGCCCTCGCGCGACGGCGCCGTTGGATCTGCGTCATCGTCCTCTCCTGCAGGTCGATGAGCGGCGCGCCGTCGGCATCCGTGCTGTGGCGCGTCCAGACCCCCTCGGCGCCGAGGTGCCAGGAGCTCGTGCCCTCGGACATCGCGAGGTCGAACAGGTCGACGAGCTCCTTGACGTGCGCGGGCGCGACGACGCGCACGAGCGCCTCCACGCGGCGGTCGAGGTTGCGGTGCATCATGTCGGCGCTGCCGATGTAGACCTGGGGGTCGCCGTCGTTCGCGAAGGCGAAGATGCGGGAGTGCTCGAGGTAGCGGCCGAGGATCGAGCGCACCGTGATGTTGTCGCTCACGCCCTCCAGATCGGTCCGCAGCGAGCAGATGCCCCGCACCCAGACGTCGACGCGCACGCCGGCCTGGCTTGCACGGTAGAGCGCGTCGATGATCTGCTCGTCGACCATCGAGTTGACCTTGATGCGGATGTGCGCGGGCTTTCCCGCCTGTGCGTGACGCCGCTCCTTGTCGATGTGCCGCAGCAGGCCCTTGCGCAGGTGCAGGGGGGCGACGAGCAGGCGCTTGAACTTCTTCTCGATCGCGTAGCCCGACAGCTCGTTGAACAGGCGGGTGAGGTCGCGGCCCACCTGCTCGTCGGCCGTGAACAGCCCGAAGTCCTCGTAGAGCCGGCTGGTCTTCGGGTTGTAGTTGCCCGTGCCGATGTGGCTGTAGCTGCGGAGCATGCCGTCCTCCTCGCGGATGACATGGAGCAGCTTGCAGTGCGTCTTCAGGCCGACGAGGCCGTAGACGACGTGCACCCCGGCCTTCTCGAGCTTGCGCGCCCAGACGATGTTCGCGGCCTCGTCGAAGCGCGCCTTCACCTCGACGAGGGCGAGCACCTGCTTGCCGTTCTCGGCCGCGTCGATGAGCGCTTCGACGATGGGGCTGTCGCCCGACGTGCGGTACAGCGTCTGCTTGATGGCCAGGACGTGCGGATCGCGGGCGGCCTGCTCGAGGAACGCGACCACGCTCGTGTTGAACGACTCGTACGGGTGGTGCACGAGGACGTCGCCCTTGCGGATGGCGGCGAACAGGTCGGCGCGACCGTTCTGCTCGGCGGGCTGGAAAGGGGTGGCCGTCGTCGGCACGTGCGCCGGGTAGCGCAGCTCCGGACGGTCGATCCGGCCGAGATCGAACAGCCCGCGCAGGTCCAGCGGGCCGGGGAGACGGTAGACCTCCTGGGCGGTGATGTCGAGCTCGTTGAGCAGGAGGTCGAGCGTCACGTCGTCCATCGACTCGGTGACCTCGAGGCGGATCGGCGGCCCGAACCGGCGGCGCAGGAGCTCGGCCTCCAGCGCCTGGATGAGGTTCTCGGTCTCGTCCTCCTCGATGACCACGTCTTCGTTGCGCGTCAGCCGGAAGGCATGGTGCTCGAGCACCTCCATGCCGGGGAAGAGGTCTCCCAGATTGTTGGAGATGAGCTCCTCCAGCGGCAGGTACCGCGAGGGTGCGTCGGCGCGCGCGGCGTCGCCGCGGGGGATCTCGACGAAGCGGGGGAGCATCGGCGGCACCTTGAGGCGGGCGAACTCCTGCCGGCCGGTGCGGGCGTTGCGGATGCGGATCGCCAGGTTCAGCGAGAGCCCGGAGATGTAGGGGAACGGGTGCGCGGGATCGACGGCCAGCGGCATCAGGACCGGGAATACCTGGTTCTGGAAGTACCCGTAGAGGTTCTCGCGGTCGGTCTCGGAGAGGTCGTCCCAGGTGACCACCTCGATGCCGCCCTCGGCGAGGGCGGGCTTGACGAGCTCCTGCCAGACGGCCGCGTGGCGCAGCTGCAGCGCGTGCGCGTCGGCGGAGATGTCGCCCAGCACCTCCTGCGGCGCGCGGCCGACGTTGGTGGGGATGGCAAGACCGGTCATGATGCGCCGCTTGAGGCCCGCGACGCGCACCATGAAGAACTCATCGAGGTTGCTCGCGAAGATCGCGAGGAAGTTCGCCCGTTCGAGCACCGGGAGGGTGGCGTCCTCGGCCAGCTCCAGCACCCGCTGGTTGAACGCGAGCCAGCTGAGCTCGCGGTCGAGGTACCGGTGGTCGGGCAGCTGGGAGTCGGCGAGCTCGACGGCGTCGAAGTCGTCGTCGTCGGCGTCGCCCAGGCCGGAGTCGGTCACCGCGGTGTCGATCATCCCCTCATCATTGCAGGGCGACGTGACCGACGCGTTAACCGATCAGGCCTCCGAGCGCTCGCGGGGCGAGGCGATCTGGTCCTCTTCGTACACGTTGAACCGGTAGCCGACGTTGCGGACCGTGCCGATGAGCTGCTCCATGTCGCCGAGCTTCGCCCGCAGCCGCCGCACGTGCACGTCGACGGTGCGGGTGCCGCCGAAGTAGTCGTAGCCCCACACCTCGCTCAGGAGCTGCTCGCGGGTGAAGACACGCGACGGGTGCGTGGCGAAGAAGTGGAGGAGCTGGAACTCCTTGTACGTGAGGTCGAGCGGCTTTCCGTGGACCTTCGCGGAGTAGGACGATTCGTCGATCGTGACGCCGGAGGTCTGGATGCGGGTGGAGACCGGGTCCTTCGTCATCCGGCCGATCGCCAGGCGGATCCGCGCGTCGACCTCGGCGGGCCCCGCGCCCACCAGGATGACGTCGTCGATGCCCCAGTCGGTGGAGACCGCCGTGAGGCCCCCCTCGGTGACGACCAGCACGAGGGGAGCGTCGAGACCCGTGGTGTTGAGGATCTTGCAGAGCGACTTCGCGCCGACCAGGTCCACGCGCGCGTCGACGAAGATGACGTCGGCGCTCGGGGCGTTGACCAGCTGAGCCGGCTCGGCGGGGATCTGACGCACCCGGTGGCTGAGGAGCTCGAGCGCGGGAAGGACCGCTCCGCCTCCCGGTGTGGAGGAAGGTGCGGAGCTCAAGACGAGGAGCTGAGCCAAGGGGGTCCTTCCCGGTCCGGATGCCGGAACCGTGCCCCCATCTTAGAACCACCGCGCACGTGCCTCGGCGCGCGGGCCGATCGCCGGCGGTCCGACACGGGCGCGAGCGGCGCCCGTGCGTCACAATGGAGGGGTGACCGCACCGGAGATCGCCCCCCGCCGCTCGATGACCGGCGTCATCGTCGTCTGGGTCCTCGCCGCCGTGGCCGCCGTGCTCGTCGGCATCCTCGCCCCCGAGGACTGGCGCGCGGCGTGGATGGGCGTGGGGATGGGGATCGTCGTCCCGGTCGCGTTCGCCGTGCAGCTGTGGTCGGGGCGGTCGCAGGGGTTCATCCAGCGGGTCGCGCTGAGCGTGATCGGCGGGCTTCTCGTGATGGGTTTCATCGGCGTCGGACTGGGCCTGGCGACCCTCTTCTCGGCGTAGAGTAGGGCTCATGGACCTCGTCGCACTCGAACTGTTCTTCGTCGGACTGCTCGGCCTCGCGTCGGTCGCGATCGTGTTCGTCTCGGCCGTCGTGCTCAAGAACCTGTACCGCGGCCAGCGCTGAACCCGTGATCGATCTGCCCACGGACCTCCCGGCGGACATCGTTCCGCTGTCGTGGCTGCTCGGAGTGTGGGAGGGCACCGGCGTCATCGACTACGACAGCGGCGACCGGCACTACTCGGGCGAGTTCGCCCACCGCGTGAGCTTCAGCCACGACGGCGGCGACTACATCAACTACGCCGCGAACGCCTGGTACCTGGGTGACGATGGCGTGCGCGCGCCGCTGGTCGCCGAGCAGGGGTACTGGCGCCTGGCGAGGTCGGCGGGTGACGAGGATGCCGGTCCGGCACTGCTCCCGGCCGTCGAGGCGCGCGCCGCAGCGCGGTCGGCCGACGACGTCGAGCAGCTGCGCAACGGCGCCGGCGGGTTCGATCTCGAAGTCGCGATCATCCACTCCGACGGCGTGAGCGAGCTCTACGTCGGGCAGGTCCAGGGTCCGCGCATCGACCTCGCGACGGATGCCGTGGTGCGTCCTGCCAGCGCCAAGGACTACGCCGCCGCCACCCGCATGTACGGTCTCGTCGACGGCCACCTCCTGTGGGCGTGGGACATCGCGGCGCTCGGCGGCGGCCTGGCCGCTCACGCCTCCGCACGCCTCGCCCGGGCGGACTGATGACGTCGTCGTTCCACGCCGTGCCCGCCGCCGTGTTCGACGGCGACGTCCTGCTCCACGTGGGGAACCCGCTGCGGGAGCAGCGGGCCCTCGAGCGGGGCACGGCGATCGTGCCCCGCGCCGACCGGGCCGTGCTGACCGTGACGGGCGAGGACCGGCTGACCTGGCTCGATTCGCTGACCTCGCAGGCGCTCGCCGCCCTTCCGCCGGGAGTGAGCACCGAACTGCTGGTCCTGGACCCGCACGGGCATGTGGAGCACGCGGCCGCCGTCGTCGATGACGGTGTCCGCACCTGGCTGATCGCCGACCGATCGGACGCCGAGGGGCTCGTGACCTGGCTCACCCGGATGCGCTTCCGGCTGCGCGTCGACCCGCAGGACGTCTCAGCCGAGCACGTCGTCATCGGCGGGACGGCGGCGGCGGTGGCCGCCATCGAATCCGATGTCGTCTGGCACGACCCGTGGCCGGAGGTCGCCGCCGGTGGCTGGGGGTACGCCGCGGTCGAGCCGCACCCGGCGATGTCCCGCGACTGGGCGGAGGCGATCGTTCCGACGTCCGTCGCCGAGCGGCTGGCGCAGGAGGCGGTCCGTGGCGAACGTGCCGTGGCCGGGACCCTGGCCGCCGAAGCGCTGCGCGTGGCCGCCTGGCGACCGCGCGCCGGCGCCGAGGCCGACGGCCGCACCCTGCCGCACGAGGTGGACTGGCTCCGCACCGCCGTGCACCTCTCGAAGGGCTGCTACCGCGGTCAGGAGACCGTCGCGAAGGTCCACAACCTCGGTCATCCGCCACGCCGCCTCGTGTCGCTCCAGCTCGACGGCAGCGATGTGGTTCTCCCTGAGCCGGGTGCCGAGGTCTTCGCCGACGGCGAGGTCGTCGGCGTGGTGACCTCCGCCGCGCGCCACCACGAGGAGGGGCCCATCGCGCTCGCCCTCGTCAAGCGCACCACCCCGGTCGACGCCGACCTCACCGTCGCCGTCGACGGCGGACGGATCACGGCCGCGCAGGAGCAGATCGTGCCGCCCGACGCAGGGCGTACGGCATCCATCCCGCGGCTCCCGCGCCTGTCGCGCCGGCGGTAGGCCGGTGAGCGACCCCCAGACCGCGCCGGTGCCGGCCGGAGGACGCGCCCGCGCCGATCTCCTCGCCGGCCTCGATCGCCTGCGGGAGTCGTCGACCGCGATCCTGCAGATCGTGCTCGCCGCCACCGCCGCGTACGCGTTCGCCCACTTCGTGCTCGGCCACGCCGCCCCGCTGCTGGCGGCGACCGTGACGATCTCGAGTCTCGGGCTGGTGCGCGACGCACGCCCGCGACGCGTGCTGGAGACGGTGGTCGGGATGGTGGTGGGCATCCTCATCGCCGAGCTCATCCTGCTCGTGGCGGGGGTCGGGTGGTGGCAGCTGGCGATCACGCTCGCTGCGAGCCTGGCCGTCGCGCGCTTCCTCTCCCCGCAGCCGGGTTTCGCGATCGCGGCGGCCATCCAGTCCGCGATCGTGATGGTGATTCCGGCGAGCGTGCCCTTCCTGCGCCTGATCGACGGCGTCGTGGGCGGTGTCGCCGCGCTGCTGGTGACGGCGCTCGTGCCCCGCAACCCCGTGCGCGCCGTCACGCGTGACGGACACGCGCTCCTGACCGCCTTCGACGGCGCCGTGCTGACGCTCGTGCAGGCGCTGCGGCGCGGCGACCGGATGCGCGCCGAGCGCGGCCTGCAGAAGGCCCGCGCGCTGCAGCCCCTCGTCGACCGGTGGCAGGCGTCGCTGGAGTCGGGACGGGCGATCGCGCGCATCTCGCCGTTCCTGCGCCGGCAGCGGTTCGAGCTGGAACGGCAGGACCGCGTACGGGTGCACCTCGACCTCGCGGTGCGCAATCTGAGGGTGATCGGCCGCCGCGTCGTGTACGTGTGCGACGACGGGCGGGCGCGCCCCGTCGCCGCGGATCTTCTCGGCGAGCTGGCCGCGGGGGCGCGACTCATCGACGAGTCGCTCGCCGACATCTCCTTCGAGCCGCCCGCTCGAGAGGCGGTGCGAGCCGTCGCCGCCCGCCTGGACCCGGCGTCGCTCGCCGCCGGGCGGCAGAGCCTGGACCAGAACCTCGTGGGTGCGCTCCGGCCGCTGGCGGTCGACCTCATGACCGCGGCGGGGATGCCGGCCGCCGACGCCCGCGCGGCGCTTCCCCGGGTCTAGCTGCTTCCGTGGGCCGGGCGCCCATCTCGGGAGCGCGGAGCCACGGTGTCCCACGGGACGGTGACCTCGCCGAGGCGCCATCGGGAGCGGCCACCGGCCGCCGCCACCGGCCAGCCCGCCGCCTCCAGGGCGGTGAGCGCCGCCCGCCAGCGCTGGCTGGCGCCGAACGCCGACGCCGCGACGGATCGGGTCCACTCCGCCTCCAGCGCGGCCAGGAACGCGTGCACCGGCTCGCCGCGGACGTTCCGGTGGATGAGCGCCTTCGGCAGGCGCTCGGCGGCGATGGCGGGGGACTCCAGCTCTTGCAGGCGCAGGGAGATCGTGAGCGTGCGCGGTGAGGCATCCGCTCCCACCTCGACCCACGTGCAGATGCGGCCGAGCTCGTCGCACGTGCCCTCGACGAGGATGCCGCCCGGCTGCAGTCGCGCGCACATCCGCGACCACGCGTCCGCGACCTCGGACTCGTCGTACTGGCGCAGCACGTTGAACGCGCGGATGACGGCGGGGGAGCGGCCGTCGGCGACCGGCACCTCGAACCCGCCGCGCGCGAAGGACACCCGCGCCTCGGGGGCGAACGGGCCGCGGCCCGCTCGGATCTCGGCAAGCTGGGCCTCCGCGCGCGCCACGCGGGCGGGGTCGATCTCGAGTCCGAGGACCTCGACGTCGGGGCGTGCCGCGCGCAGCCGCGCCTCGAGCTCGAAGGCGGTCACCCCGCTCGCGCCGTAGCCCAGATCGACCACCAGCGGGTCGGCCGTGCGGCGCAGCGCCGGATGCGGCGCGATCCAGCGATCGACCCGCCGCAGCCGGTTCGTGTTGGTCGTGCCGCGCGTGATCTGACCGACCACTCTGCCGGGCACTTTCTCCGGCGTCATCCCCCCATGATGGCAGTGCCCCGGCCGATAGACTGGCGCCATGACCGCGCCGTACACGCTGATCCTCCTCCGCCACGGGCAGAGCGAGTGGAACAAGACGAACCAGTTCACCGGATGGGTGGACGTCCGCCTCACCGACCAGGGCAAGGCCGAGGCCCAGCGCGGCGGCGAGCTCCTGAAGGAGGCCGGGATCCTTCCCGACGTCCTGCACACGTCACTGCTCTCGCGTGCGATCCAGACCGCGAACATCGCGCTCGACGCCGCGGACCGCCTCTGGATCCCGGTGACGCGCAGCTGGCGTCTCAACGAGCGCCACTACGGCGCCCTGCAGGGCAAGGACAAGGCCGAGACGCTCGAGGAGTTCGGCAACGAGCAGTTCATGCTGTGGCGCCGCTCGTTCGACGTCCCGCCGCCGGACCTCGACGACGACAGCCCGTACAGCCAGGTCGCCGACCCGCGCTACGCCGGCATCGACGGCGACGTTCCCCGCACCGAGTCGCTGAAGATCGTCATCGACCGGCTCCTCCCGTACTGGGACAGCGCGATCGTCCCCGACCTGCAGGCCGGCAAGACCGTCCTCGTGACCGCGCACGGCAACTCGCTGCGCGGCCTCGTGAAGCACCTCGACGGCATCAGTGACGCCGACATCGCGGAGCTCAACATCCCGACCGGCATCCCGCTCGTGTACAAGCTGGGCGAGGATCTTCAGCCCCTCGGCCCGGGCGAGTACCTCGACCCGGAGGCCGCCGCCGCCGGCGCCGCGGCCGTCGCCGCCCAGGGGAAGAAGTAACCGCGTTTCGTCTCGTCGCTGCGCTCCTCGCTCAACGACCGGTGACGTTTCCCGGTCGTTGAGCGAGCGCAGCGAGACGAAACGCGTGGCGTTGCCCGGTCGTTGAGCGAGCGCAGCGAGACGAAACGCGTGTCGTTGCCCGGTCGTTGAGCGAGCGCAGCGAGACGAAACGCGTGGCGTTGCCCGGTCGTTGAGCGAGCGCAGCGAGACGAAACGCCGAAGGCTACTCGCCGGTGACGATGACCGAGATCGCGTTGGTGTCGGGGGTCCAGTCACCGGTCGCGAGGTAGGCGACCTTCTTGGCGACGGAGACCGCGTGGTCGGCGAAGCGCTCGTGGTAGCGGCTTGCGAGGGTGGCATCGACGGTCGCGGCCGCCTCGCCCTTCCACGTCTCGCCGAGCACCTTCTCGAAGATCGCGAGGTGCAGATCGTCGAGCTCCTCCTCGAGGGAGCGCAGCTTCTCGACGAGCGAGAGATCCTCGGTGCGCAGCACTTCGGTGAGCGTCCGCGCCACCTCGACGTCGAGCTCGCCCATCTTGATGAAGGTGCTCTTGAGGCCCTTCGGGATGGCGCGCTCGGGGAAGCGCATGCGCGTCAGCTGCGCGATGTGCTCGGCGATGTCGCCCATCCGCTCCAGCGATGCACTGACCCGGAGCGCGGCCACGACGATGCGGAGATCACGGGCCACGGGCTGCTGGCGGGCGAGGATCTCGATGGCCAGCTCATCCAGCTCGATCGCCTTGTCGTCGATCACCTGGTCGTCCTCGATGACCTCCTCGGCCAGGGCGACGTCGCTCGTGCCGAACGCGCGCGTGGCCTTGTCGACGGCGACCGTGACGAGTTCGGAGATCTCGACGAGACGTGACTGGACGTCTTCGAGCGACTGGTGGAACACTTCGCGCATCAGCGGAAACCTCTCTCTTCGCGGGCGCGGCAGGATGCCGGCCGGCGACGCGGCGATCATCCCCTCCGAAGGTTAACGAACGGTGCCGCGTCGGTGAACACTGCGCGAGGTCGCCCCGTCCCGGCGGGCGGGGGGCGTTTCGCGCCGTCCCGACGACTCTACGCTGGGGTCATGGACTCGACGCAGCTCGCGCTGATCGCGCTGGGCGTGGGAACCCTCATCGGGTGCGCCATGGCGGCGCTGCTGCTGGTGGCACTGCGCGCGCGGGATGCGGCGCGCCTGCAGGCGTCGGCCGATCTTCCCGATGGCACCCGTGCGGTCCTGCAGGGGATGGACGAGGTGGCGGTCGTCGTCGACACCTCGCTGCACATCGTGGCCGCCTCCGCTCCCGCAGAGCTCTTCGGCATGGTCGAGGGCGAACTGCTGGCCGCCGACGAGCTGCGCGATCTCGTCAGGTCGGCGCGCTCGACGGCCCGGCCCGAGGCCGAGACCCTGCGCCTGCGCCGCGGCGTGGAGCTGCGCTCGGTGACCGCGCGGGCGAGCAGCATCACCCCCCGCCTGACCCTCGTGGTGATCCGCGACATCACCGAGCGCGAGCGGGTGGAGGAGATGCGCCGGGATTTCGTGGCGAACACGAGCCATGAGCTGAAGACGCCGGTGGGCGCGGTGACGCTGCTGGCAGAGGCGATCGAGTCCGCCGCGGACGATCCCGATCAGGTGCGGCACTTCGCCGGCCGCCTCGGGGCGGAGGCGTCCCGGCTCGGTCAGCTCACCTCGCGGATCATGAACCTGTCCCGCCTGCAGGCCGCCGACGACCTCACCGAGCTGCGCGACGTGTCCGTCGACGAAGTGCTGACCGCCGCGATCGAGTCGCAGGCCATCGCCGCCGACGCCGCCCAGATCAGCATCGTGCGCGGCGGGATGCGGGGCGCGTGGGTGCGCGGTGACGTGCAGGTGCTCACCGAGGCGATCGCCAATCTGGTCGCCAACGCCGTCGCCTACTCCCCGTCGGGATCCACCGTCGGGGTGGGCGTCAAGCTCGTCGACGGCGCCGTCGAGATCGCCGTCACCGACCGCGGCATCGGGATTCCCGAGGGCGAGCAGGCTCGCGTGTTCGAGCGCTTCTACCGCGCCGATCAGGCGCGTTCCCGCCGCACCGGCGGCACGGGACTCGGACTGTCGATCGTGAAGCACGCCGTGCAGCGCCACGGCGGCGAGGTCGAGCTGTGGTCGCGCCCCGGTCGGGGCTCGACCTTCACCGTGCGGCTGGCCGCCGTCGCGGCCCCGCACGACGACGGCAAGCGCAAGCGCGCGTCGAAGAAGAAGAAGAAGAAAGCCGCCCGCGACGCTCCGCGGGTGAAGGGAGACAAGAGATGACCCGCGTGCTGATCGTGGAGGACGAGCCCGACCTGGCCGACCCGCTGGCGTATCTGCTGCGCCGCGAGGGGTTCGAGGTGGAGATCGCCGAGGACGGCCCGACGGCGCTCGACGCGTTCACCGCGCGCGGAGCCGACATCGTCCTCCTGGACCTCATGCTCCCGGGGATGCCGGGCACCGAGGTCTGCCGCGTCATCCGCACCACGTCGCAGGTTCCGGTGATCATGCTGACGGCCAAGGACTCCGAGGTCGACATCGTCGTGGGGCTCGAGCTCGGCGCCGACGACTACGTGACCAAGCCGTACTCGTCGCGCGAGCTGCTGGCCCGGATGCGGGCGGTGCTCCGCCGCGCCGAGGGCCCCGACCTCGACATGGACGAGCGCGTCGTGGAAGGCGGGCGCGTGCGGATCGACATCGACCGGCACACGGTCGCGGTCGACGGGACGGTGATCCCGATGCCGCTCAAGGAGTTCGAGCTGCTCGAGGTGCTGATGCGCAACACGGGGCGGGTGCTGACGCGTGGTCAGCTGATCGACCGGGTGTGGGGCAGCGACTACTTCGGCGACACGAAGACGCTCGACGTGCACATCAAGCGGATCCGCTCGCGCATCGAGCAGAACCCGAGCGAGCCGACGATGCTCCTGACGGTGCGGGGCCTCGGGTACCGCTTCGAGGGCTGAACCCGCGGGGCCGCTCAGCCCTCGGCGGGCACGGCGACCGGCACGAACTCCGCGTACTGCGGGAGGGTGCCGTCGAGGACCGGGACGGCCACCTCGACACCGGTGCCGTCGCCCGACTGGAACGCGATCTCCACGTTGTCGCCCGGCGCCGCGCCGAGGGAGTCGATGAAGAGCGGCTGGGCGCCGTCGACGCCGAGGCTGACCACGCTGCGTGCGGGCACCTGGACGGTCGCGACGCGGCCGCCGATGCCGACGTTCAGCGTCTCGGCGGCGTCGGTGTCGTTGACGATCGCGCCGATGAGGTTGCCGAGCGTGCCGTCTTCGTTGGCGATCACCATGGCGTTGCGGACCTGGAGCGGGCCGGACGCGGGAACGTTGACGCCGTCGGATGGGGAGTAGGGGATCGTCGTGGCCTGCGGCGAGATCATCGAGCACCCGGTCGCGCCGAGCAGGATGGCGGCTCCGAGGGCAAGGGGCGCGAGGCGGCGCGAGATCACGGATCCTCCTGGGATGATGCGGGTGATGCGACGGGGCGTACGGCACCATCCTAGAGGCGGTTTCGTGCAGACTGAAGCCGGTCCCCGGCGGTCAGGCGGCGAACCTTACCCTATCTGCGCTGTGGTATCCTTGAGGTTGCCGAAAGGACATAACTGCATGCTTTTTGAGGTTGGCGAGACGGTCGTCTATCCGCACCACGGCGCCGCGACGATCATCGAGGTCAAGGACCGGATCATCAAGGGCGAGACCAAGAAATACCTGAAGCTCAACGTCACGCAGGGAGACCTCGTCATCGAGGTCCCGGCGGACAACGTCGATCTGGTCGGCGTTCGCGACGTGATCGGTCAGGACGGTCTGGAGCGCGTGTACGACGTGCTGCGCGCACCGTTCACCGAGGAGCCCACGAACTGGTCGCGCCGGTACAAGGCCAACCTCGAGAAGCTCGCCTCGGGCGATGTCATCAAGGTGAGCGAGGTCGTGCGCGACCTGTGGCGCCGCGATCAGGACCGCGGGCTCTCCGCCGGTGAGAAGCGCATGCTCGCGAAGGCACGGCAGATCCTGGTCTCCGAGATCGCGCTCGCGCTGAAGACCGAGGAAGAGAAGGCGTCCGCCGTCCTCGACGACGTCCTCGCCAGCTGACACCCGGTCATTCCCGCCGTCTGAGCTCTCGCCGCACCATGATGGTGCGATGAGAACGTCGACGTCATCGGGGCTGCGACCCGATCTCTCGGGCCGCGATCTGACCCTCGATCTCGCGCGGGTGACGTGTGTCGTCTTCGTGATCGTCGTGCACCTCCTGCAGGTGGGCATCGGTCCCGGCCCCGACGGCACGCTGGTGGCCTCGCGTCCCGCCGAGCAGGAGCCGTGGTTCGACGCGGCGACGTGGGTGGGGCAGATCATGCCCCTCTTCTTCGTCGTGGGCGGGTTCGCCTCGGCGGCGGGGTGGGAGTCGTGGAAGCGCAAGGGCGGCGACGCCACCGGGTTCATCCGCACGCGAACGCTGCGACTCGCCCAGCCGGCGCTCCCGCTGTTCGCCTTCTTCGCGGTGGTCCTGGTCGTCACCTCCGCGCCCGACCTCGTCGCCACGGCCGCCGTCGGCGCCGGGTCGCCGCTGTGGTTCCTGGCCGCGTACCTCATCTGCCAGGCCCTGGTCCCGCTCATGACGAGCCTGCACGCCCGGGCTCCCCGAGCGACGCTGGCCGTGCTCGGAGTCGGGGTCGTCGTCGTCGATGCGATCCGCTTCGGCACCGGCGCCACCGACGTCGGCCTGCTCAACCTGCTGCTGGTGTGGCCCCTCGTGCAGCAGCTGGGGTTCTGGTACCGCGACGGGTGGTTCGACCGCCGGGGCACGCTCACCCTGCTGACGCTGGCCGCCGCGTGCTACCTCGCCCTGTGGCCGCTCGTCGCCTGGGGGCCGTACTCACCGTCGATGCTCGGCAACCTCAACCCGCCGACGGTGCCGCTCGTGCTCCTCGGGCTCGCGCAGGCCTGCCTGCTGCGGATCGCGCGCCCCGTCCTCGCGCGACTGATGGAGGTCCGTGCGGTGCAGGGCTTCATCTTCGTCATGGGCACGCGCCTCATGACCGTCTACCTCTGGCACCTCCCGGTGATCCTGGTGGTCACCGGCCTCACGCTCCTCATCCCCGGCGCCGCGCCGACCCCGTCGTCGCCCGCCTGGTGGTGGAGCCGGCCCGTCATGTTCGTCGTGGTCCTGGGCGCGGTGCTGGCGCTGTCGCTGCTGCTGGCGCGGTGGGAGGCCCTGGGGGTGCTCGGCCCGTCGCCGGCGCCGGCGGTCGTGGCCCTCGCCTGGCTGTGCGCCCTCGTCCCCCCGTTCGCGGTCATGCAGCTCTTCCTCGACCTGTGGCTCGCCGTCGGCGGCACCGTGCTGCTCACCGTCGCGGTCGTGCTGCTGCGCCACCCGGTGTTCGCCTCCCGGCGGTACGAGCGATCGGTAGTGTCGAACCCATGACCGCGCCGTCTTCGCCGATCGCCCGCCCCCGCACCGCGATCGTCGTCGTCGCCGCCGGATCGGGGACCCGGCTCGGCGCCGACGCTCCCAAAGCCTTCGTGGGGATCGACGCGCACACGATCCTCCGCCACGCGCTGCACGGCGTCTTCGCCTCGCCCGTCGCCCAGGTCGTCGTCGTCGTCCCGGAGGATCGGCGCGGCGACGCGCTCACCGAAGTGGTCGAGTCGGCCGGGGAGAGGCGGGACCTGGTGTCGATCGTCGCCGGCGGCGCCTCCCGCCAGCAGTCGGTCGCCGCGGGGCTGGCGGCCGTCTGGCCCGACGTCGAGTACGTCCTGGTGCACGACGCCGCGCGCGCGTTGACCCCGCCGGCGGTGTTCGCGCGGGTGATCGCCGCGCTCGAGGGCGGCGAGGAGGCCGTGCTCCCGGTGCTCCCGGTCGTCGACACGGTCAAGCGTGTCGACGGGGCGGCCGTGGTCGAAGCCGTCGACCGGTCGGTGCTCGCCGCCGCGCAGACGCCGCAGGGTTTCCGCCGCGACGTGCTGCTGGCCGCGCTCGCCGAGGCGGATCAGGACCACACCGACGATGCGGCCCTCGTCCAGGCCGCCGGTCATGCGGTGACGACCGTGCCCGGCGATGAGCGGGCCTTCAAGATCACGACGGCCGCCGACCTGGAGCGCGCCCGCGCCGTCGTCGCGCCCATTCCGGAGGCCGCGGCATCGCTCACTCCGCTTCCGGCACTCCCGCGCGTCGGCGTCGGCACGGACGTGCACGCGTTCGGCGGCGAGGGCGCCCTCTGGCTGGCGGGACTCGAATGGCCCGGTGAGACGGCGCTGCACGGTCATTCCGACGGCGACGCGGTCGCCCACGCCATCGTCGACGCCCTGCTGGCGGCGGCGGGCCTCGGCGACATCGGCCTCCACTTCGGCACCGACCATCCCGAGTACGCGGGCGCACACGCGGCGGCGTTCCTGACCCGGACCCGCGCGATCCTCGCCGAGGCGGGCTTCGCCATCGGCAACGTGTCGGTGCAGGTGCAGGCACGTCGTCCGCGCTTCGCCGACCGCCGGCAGGAGGCCGAGCGCGTGCTGTCGGATGCTCTCGGCGCGCCGGTCTCCGTCTCTGCCACGACGACCGACGGGCTGGGCTTCACCGGCACCGGCGAGGGCGTCGCCGCCTTCGCCGTCGCACTCGTCGTGGCCGTCTGACACGGCTCGGACGGAACGGTTCAGAGCCGGCGGGTCATGAACACCGACAGCGGGTCGGGCCGATAGTCGCCGAACGGGCCGCACTCCGTGAATCCCTCGCTGGCGTAGAGCCGGCGAGCGGGCACGAAGGCGGCCTCGGCCCCGGTCTCGAGCCAGAGCGATCGGAGGCCGCGGGCCCGGGCCTCCGCGACGATGTGGTGCACGAGCGCCCGGCCCGCCCCGGTACCGCGGAACCGGTCGTCGACGCGCATGGACTTCAGCTCGCCGCGCTCGTCGTCGAGCTGCTTCAGCGCGCCGATGCCCACCAGGTCCTCGCCCCGCCAGGCCGACCATACGGTGACGGCCGGATCGGCGAGGGCGCCGGCATCGAGGGCATGGACGCTGCACGCCGGAGTCAGCTCGTGCATTCCCGCGAGGTGCGCGGCGATCAGCCGCAGGGTCGGTGCGCCGGAGAGGTCGTCGACGATGATGCGGAGTGTCACGGTCGACAGAATGCCAGGGCCAGGTTTCGCACGCGTTTCCCGCTCAGCCCTCGAGGGCGAACGGCGCCGGGTCGCGGGGACGGCGTGAGCCCCATGCGAGCAGCACGAGACCGGCAGCGAGGATCCCGAGGCCGGCCATGGCGAGTCCGCTCAGCCGCTCGCCGAGCACCGCGATGCCGAGGATGCTCGCCGTCAGCGGTTCGGCGAGCGTCAGCGTGGCGGCCGTCGCGGCTGTGAGGCGCTCGAGGCCCCACGTGAAGAGGGTGTAGGCGATGGCGATGGTGGCGACCCCGAGCCACAGCGTCATCGCCAGCCCGCGCGCGTCGCCGACCCACGAGACGTCGACGAAGGGGAGTGCCAGCACGGCGACCCCCGCAGACCACGCGCCCATCGCCCCCGCGACGGTGAACGGATCCCATCCCGCCTCCATCAGTCGCCGCTGTGCGTTCGCGAACACGGCGAACGAGGCGCCGGCGCCGACCGAGCCGAGCAGACCCAGCGGGTCGGTGCCGCCCGTTCCGCCGGCCGCGCCCCCGACGCCGAGCACGACGACCCCCGCGGTGGCGAGCACCGTCGCGATCATCCAGGTGGGCGAGGGGAGGCGACGCGTGAGCGCCCATTCCAGCAGCCCCGCGATCACCGGAGCGGACCCGAGCGCGATGACGGTGCCCACGGCGACGCCGCCGCGGGCGGTGCCGAGGAAGAAGAGCGGCTGGTAGGCGGCGAGGCAGACGCCCGTCAGGGCCATGAGCGCGATCGCCCGCCGGGTCGGCAGGGGATTCGGGTGACGGCGGATGCGCCGCCGTGCGAGCGTGAACCCGATCGCCGCGAGGACGGTGCCGCCCACCACGAGGCGCATCACCCCGATCGACAGGGGCGTGGTGCCCTCCGGGCCGAGCGCCTGCGAGGTCCCGGTGGTGCCGAACAGCACGGCGGCGGCGAGGACGGCGAGGACGGCGAGCACCCTACAGTTCTACAGGGCGCACGCCGGTAGGCTGGTGCGGTGACGGTCCGGCTCTACGACTCCCAGGCTCAGGCGCTGCGCGACTTCGCGCCGCTCGATCCGTCGAACGTCACCCTCTACGTCTGCGGCCCCACCGTGCAGTCCGGTCCTCACATCGGCCACGTCCGCGCCGCGCTGAGCTTCGACCTCCTGCGCCGCTGGCTGACCTACCGGTTCGGGCGGGTCACCTTCGTCCGCAACGTCACCGACATCGACGACAAGGTGCTGCTCAACGCCACCGCCGCCGAGCCGTGGTGGGCCCTCGCGTACCGCATGGAGCGCGAGTTCACACGGGTGTATGCCGCCGTCGGCATCCTGCCTCCCACCTATGAGCCGCGTGCGACCGCGTCGATCCCGCAGATGATCGAGCTGATCGAGCGGTTGATCGCCGCCGGCCACGCGTACCCCTCGACAGGCTCGGGGACCGGTGCGACCGGCTCGGGGACCGGTTCGACAGGCTCGGGGACCGGTGCGACAGGCTCGGGGCCCGGTGCGACAGGCTCGGGGACCGGTGCGACAGGCTCGGGGACCGGTGCGACAGGCTCGGGGACCGGAGCGACAGGCGACGTGTACTTCGACGTCCGTTCGTGGCCCTCGTACGGTGCGCTGACCCATCAGTCCATCGACGCGATGGAGCCCGCCGCCGACGCCGATCCGCGCGGCAAGCGGGATCCGCGCGACTTCGCCCTGTGGAAGGCCGCGAAGGACGACGAGCCCGCCTCGGCGGTGTGGGACTCGCCCTGGGGCGCGGGACGCCCCGGGTGGCACATCGAGTGCTCCGCGATGAGCCGCCGCTACCTCGGCCCCGAGTTCGACATCCACGGCGGAGGCCTCGACCTCCGCTTCCCGCACCACGAGAACGAGCTGGCGCAGTCGACGGCCGCCGGCGATGCGTTCGCCCGGTACTGGGTGCACAACGGGCTGGTCACCGTCGGCGACCAGAAGATGTCGAAGTCTCTCGGCAACTTCCTGCTCGCCGACGACGTCCTGCGCGATCACGATCCGCTCGTCGTCCGCTACGCGCTCGCCGCCGCCCACTACCGCTCGAGCCTGGACATCTCGCCATCGTCGTTCGACGAGGCGGAGGCGGCGCTCGAGCGCATCCGCACCTTCCAGCAACGCGCGGCGCGCACGCTCGGCCTGCAGGGGCGGATGACCGCCGCGGGGCTGCCGGAGGAGTTCGCCGCGGCCCTCGACGACGACCTCGGCGTGCCGCAGGCGCTCGCCGTCGTGCACGACCGCGTGCGCGCCGGGAACACCGCCCTCGATGCGGGCGACCACGCCGCCGCGGCCGTCGCCGCCGTCGAGGTCGGCCGGATGACGGGGATCCTGGGCGTGAACCCCGGCGACCCGCAGTGGCGCACGGGCACCGGCGGTGCAGAGACGGCCGCACTGGACGCCCTGGTGCAGACGATGATCACCCAGCGCGCGCAGGCGCGCGAGAGCAAGGACTGGGCGGCAGCCGACCGCATCCGCGACGCGATCGCGGCGGCCGGCATCGCCCTCGAAGACGGTCCCGACGGGACCCATTGGAGTCTGAACGATGGCTAAGCCCGGCAACCCCTCCGCAGGCAAGGGCAAGAAGAAGGGACCCACGAAGGGCACCGGCGGCAAGAACCGGCGCTCGCTCGAGGGGCGCGGACCGACCCCCAAGGCCGAGGACCGCGCCTGGCACCCGGCCGGCAAGCGCAAGGCCGCCGCGGAGCGCTACGCGGCCGCGGGCGGCAAGGGCAAGCCCGGGCAGGCGTCGCGGTCGTCGGGTGGGCGCGCGAAGAAGGATGAGGACACCGAGGTCGTCACCGGCCGCAACTCGGTGCTCGAGGCGCTGCGCGCACGCATCCCCGCGACGGCCTTCTACATCGCCCAGCGGGTGGAGATGGACGACCGCGTGAAGGAGATGCTCGCCACCGCGACGCAGCGCGGCATCCCCGTGATGGAGGTGACGCGCCCCGAGCTGGACCGGATGGCCGGCTTCGACGGCGTGCACCAGGGCGTCGCGCTGAAGGTGCCGCCCTACGAGTACGCCCACCCGCAGGAACTGCTCGAGAAGATCATCGACCGCGGCCAGCTGCCGCTGCTGGTGGCCCTCGACGGCGTGACCGACCCGCGGAACCTCGGCGCCATCATCCGCTCGACGGCGGCGTTCGGCGGGCAGGGTGTGATCCTGCCGCAGCGGCGGTCCGCGAGCGTGAACTCCGCGGCGTGGAAGACGAGCGCCGGCGCGGCAGCCCGCATCCCGGTGGCCGTCGCGCCGAACCTCACGACCACGCTCAAGGAGTTCAAGAAGCAGGGGGTGTTCGTGCTCGGCCTCGCCGGCGACGGCGATGTCTCGCTGCCCGCGCTCGAGCTGGCCGATCGCCCGGTCGTGATCGTCGTCGGCTCGGAGGGCAAGGGGCTCTCGCGCCTGGTCACCGAGACGTGCGACCAGATCGTCTCGATCCCGATCTCGACGGCCGCCGAGTCGCTCAACGCCGGCATCGCCGCGTCGGTCGCGCTCTACCAGGTCGCGACGCTCCGCTCAGCCCAGGAGTAGGTCCGCTCAGACCGCGGCGACCGCGTCGATCTCGATCGCGGCGCCGCCGACGAGCCACGACACCCCGAGGAGCGTGCTGGCGGGCAGGTCGTCGCCGCCCATGATGCGGTCGCGCACCGCGCGCCACGCGACCAGCTTGTCCTGATCGAGGCCGGCGATGTACACGCCGACGCGCACGATGTCCTCCGGCGCGGCGCCCGCCGCACCGAGGGCCCGGCGGAGCCCCGCGTACGCGAGCTCGACCGCGCGTTCGAACGACGCGGGCGCCGAGCCGTCGTCCTCGAGTCCGACGACGCCGGAGACGAAGAGGAGCTCGCCGGCGCGCACGCGCACGCTGTCGGAGATCCCCGGATACACCGGAGCCGGATGCCGCAGGATCCGCGGATCGGGAAGCCGGTCGCTCACTTCTTGTACTGGTACGGGTTGGTGAGCACTTCGGTCTCGGGGATGTCGGGGTGCTGCCCGGCGATCCAGTCGTCGCCGACCTCGCGCTCGAGGTAGGCGACCGTGTCGTCGAGCTTCGCGCGCACGCCGCGGAGGTCGCCGGCGATGACCTTCCCGTTCCACTTCACGGCCTCGCCGCCCACGAGCACGGTGTGCACGTCGCCGCGCTGCGCCTGGTACACGATCTGGCCCCAGGGGTTGATGAGCGGTGCCCACGTCGGGGAGTCCTCGTTCTTGAGGAGGATCACGTCGCCGAGCTTGCCGACCTCCAGCGAGCCGATCCGGGAATCCTCGCCGATCGCCTGCGCGCCGCCGCGCGTGGCCATGTGGACGACGTCCTCCGCGCGGAGCTTCACGTGGGTGACGGTCTCGGCCGGCTCGCGCCGGTGGGCGTGGAAGTGCTCGAGCGCGCGGTCCGCGTTGACGGTGGCGCGCATGGCCGAGAAGAGGTCGGCGCTGAACCACACGCTCGTGTCGACGGAGAGCGATGTCGGGATGCCGTGACGGCGCAGCTGGTGGATGGGCGGGTATCCCTGTCCGCAGGTGTCCTCGGACTCGGTGGCGAGCGAGACGTTGCCGCCGGTGGCCGCGATCATCTGGTAGCTCTCCTCGGACAGCGATGCCGCGTGGACGTAGGTGAAGCCCTCCTCCATGACGCCCGCCGCGTAGGCGTTCCGGATGCCCCAGTCGTTGGTCGCGCCCCAGACGCCCGCGTGAGTCGTCACCCGGAGGCCGAGCTCCTTGGCCACCCGGTAGGCGGCGAGCTCGGGGAACTGCTCGTCCTGGTTGGGGACGTCGAAAGCGATCTGGGTGCCGAACATGCGGGAGTCGTCGCGCGAAGCGACCAGCAGTCGCTGGATGGCCGGATCCGCGGTCCACTCCCACGGCGACTGATGGATGTTGCCGTAGGCGAAGACGAATCGACCGGGAGAGGAGACGAGCGCGTCGTACGCCGCCTCGCCGTGCTCGACGGTGCGCAGGCCGTGCGACCAGTCCACGCTGGTCGTGACGCCGGACTCGACCGCGTCGAGGGCGGAGATGAGGTTGCCGGCGGCGTAGTCCTGCGGACGGAACTTCGCGCCGTGCTGGAGGTAGTACCAGACGAAGTACTGCGTGAGCGTCCAGTCGGCGCCGTAGGCGCGCATCGCGGTCTGCCACATGTGCCGGTGGGTGTCCACCATGCCGGGCATGATGATCCCTCCCGACGCGTCGAGGACCAGGGCGTCGTCGGGCGCCTCGACGTCGACGCCCACCTCGGCGATGACGCCGTCGCGCACGAGCACGTCGCCGCGCGGCAGCACGGTGTGGGCGTCGTCCATCGTCAGCACGATGCCGTTTCGGAACAGCACGGGCTGGCCGGCGCGCGGTGCCGGTGCGGGCGAGGGGGAAGCCGTGGGGGCAGGGGCGTCTGACATCGCCATCTCCTTTGATCAGCAGTGTCCGCAAACAGATTGTTCAGCGCTTGTACAGTCGGGTCAAACGCCGGATGGCCAACAGCATGCCGCATCTCGCCGTGTTTCGGAAGAGGTCCATGGCGGCCGAGGCGCCGATCCGGCTTGACAAGCCGAGGGTGGTGTCGTTTACATAGAGTTTAGTGAGACTGAACACCGCGAGTCGGTGCGTCTCCCCGGCTCCGCGACGAGGCGCGGCCGGGTCCGGATCCTCAGGGAGGCAGCGCATGGCCAGGTTCGTGGTCCGTCACGCAGCAGAGGCCGAGTACCTCGACCCGGGGCCGCTCGCGCCCGGCGCCGTCGGCCTGACGAGGTGGCGCGGGGTCGGCGAGGACGACGGCGCGGCGCACACCGACTTCGGCATCTCCCGTCTGGAGCCGGGCGGCCGCACCGCCACGCACGTCCACTCCTTCGAGGAGAGCTTCCACGTGCTGGAGGGCGAGGTCGTCCTCGCCACCCCCGAGGCGACCGTCCACCTCGTGGCCGGCGACTACGGCGTCATCCCCATCGGCGTCCCCCATGCGTGGCGCGCCGTCGGCGACGCGCCGGCGGCGTGGGCGGATCTGTTCACCCCGCCCGCGCGCTCGCGCTACGGCTCGGACACCTACCGCGTGCCCGAGATCCCCGATCGTGACGCGATCCGGGTCGACACCCGCGACCCCCGTGCGCGCTCGTTCGGCAACATCACCACCGAGCACATGAACCCGGGCCGGCAGTCGCAGGAGCTCCTCGCGGTGTCGGCGAGCATGCGCACCGCGCTCCTGGTCTACAGCGGCATCACGCTGAAGATGATGGTCGACTCCGACCTCGGCGCGACGCTCGGCACGCTCTTCATGGTGCGCTACGCGCCCGACGGGAAGGCCGGCCCGCACGACCACCCCCTCGAGGAGGCCTACCTCATCACCGAGGGAGAGGTGCGCGCGAGCTTCGACGGTCAGGAGTTCCTGCTGAAGACGGGCGACATCGCGTGGGCGGGCGTGGGCTGCGTCCACTCGTTCGAGGCGACCGGCGCCGAAGTGCAGTGGCTGGAGACCCAGTCGCCGCAGATGCCCCCGCGACACGCGTACCGCTTCGTGCGCGACTGGCAGTACCTGGAAGAACGTCTCGAGGAGGAGATGTGAGCGAACGGACCATACTCATCGCCGGAGGATCCTCCGGCATCGGGCTCGAACTCGCCAAGGACCTGGTCGCCGGCGGCGACCGCGTGATCCTGACGAGCCGCAGCCGCGAGAGCGCGGAGGAGGTCGCCGCGAGCATCGGCGACGCCGCCACCGGCATCGCCCTCGATGTGTCGGAGCCCGAAGGCATCGCGGCGCAGCTGGCGGACGTCGGGCACCTGGACGGGCTCGTCCTGGCCGCGATCGAACGCGATGCCAACACCCTGCGGGACTACGACATCGCTCGCGCGCGGCGGCTGGTCACCCTCAAGCTGATCGGCTACACCGAGACCATCCACACTCTGCTCGACCGCCTCGAGCCCACCGTCGACACCGGCATCGTCCTGTTCGGCGGTCGCGCGAAGGACGCGCCCTACCCCGGCTCGACCACGGTGTCGACGATCAACGGCGGCGTCGACGGCCTGATGAACACGCTCGCCCACGAGCTGGCGCCGATCCGCGTCAATGCGCTCCATCCCGGGATCATCGGCGACAGTCCCTTCTGGGCGGCCAAGCCCGAAGGCGTGCTGAGCGGATACGAGAGCCGCACGCCCGGCGGGGCGCTGGCGACCATGGCCGACATCGTGGACGCCGTGAAGTTCCTGCTGTTCAACCGAGGCGTGTCCGCGCACAGCCTCAACGTCGACCGCGGCTGGCGCATCAGCTGACCGCACGCGTCCACGACACCGAGCACACCGAGACAGGGAGAAGATCATGAGCATCGCCACACGAGGGACGATGGGCGTCGACTGGGAGGCGCGGGTCGATTTCGAGCGCCTGCGCGACGAGCGCCTGGCGCGTCTGCACGCCGAGCTGGAGCGGTCTTCGCTCGGCGCCGTGCTCGCGTTCGACTTCTCGAACATCCGCTACGCCTCGGCGACGCACATCGGCACGTGGGCGATGGACAAGCTCATCCGCTTCTGTCTGGTGACCCGCAAGACCGATCCGATCGTGTGGGACTTCGGCTCCGCCGCCAAGCATCACGCGCTGCTGAACCCCTGGCTGCACGAGACCCACATGGAGGCCGACGCCGACCCGCACGCCCCGCACCACGGAGCGACCCGGCCGCGGCTGGAGTCCGGGGCGCGCGCCGGCATCTCCACGCTGCGCGGGGCGTTCCCGCCCGACGCGGGGATCGCCGAGGAGGTCGCACGCAAGATCAAGCGCGAGCTCGAGCGCTTCGGCCTGGCGAACGAGCCGCTCGGCGTCGACGTGGTCGAGCTCCCGATCCTGTTCGCGCTCCAGCGCGAGGGCATCGACGTCGTCGACGGCCAGCAGGTGTTCATGGAGGCTCGGCGCATCAAGACGGCCGACGAGATCACCCTTCTCACCACCGCGGCGTCGATGGTGGACGCCGCCTACGACGAGCTCTACGAGTTCCTCCGTCCGGGCGTGCGCGAGAACCAGTGCGTGGGCCTCGTCGCGAAGTCGCTCTACGACCAGGGCTCCGAGTACGTCGAGGGCGTGAACGCGATCTCGGGGGAGCGCTGCGCGCCGCACCCGCACGTCTACTCCGACCGCGCCGTGCGGCCGGGTGATCCCGCCTTCTTCGACATCCTCCACTCGTTCAACGGGTACCGCACGTGCTACTACCGGACCTTCGCGGTGGGTTCGGCCAGCCCCGCGCAGCGCGACGCGTACACGCGCTGCCGCGAGTACATGGACCGCGCGATCGCGGCGGTCAAGCCGGGAGCGACGACGGCCGACATCGTCGAGCTGTGGCCGACGGCTCAGGAGTTCGGCTTCCCCGACGAGGAGGCCGCGTTCGCCCTCCAGTACGGCCACGGCGTCGGGCTCTCGATCTGGGAGAAGCCGATCTTCTCGCGGCTGACGTCGCTCGATCACCCCGAGGTGCTCGAGGAGGGCATGGTCTTCGCCCTCGAGACCTACTGGCCGGCCGCCGACGGCTGGGGCGCGGCGCGCATCGAGGAGGAGGTCGTCGTCACCGCCGACGGGTGCGAGGTCATCACGAAGTTCCCCGCCGAGGAGCTCCTGGTGGCCGGCGGCGGCCGCTACTTCACGGTCAACGGGCCGCTGTCCAAGATCCGCGATTCGCAGTCGCACCTCAACACGCCCGAGGGGCGCGGGGAGACCGTCTGACGGTCTGACGGCCCCCTCGCGTGCCGGTGCGCGCCCGCGCGCCCGGGCACGCCGCGCCCGTGCGCGTGCCCTCCTTCGACTAATGTGCACTTCTACTTGATAGATGTGCAGTATCACTTGACAGGGTGTTCACTCCTTGCTTCACTGGGTGACACCCAGGCAGCTCCCCGACGATGTGGAAGGTCTGACAGATCGGTGTTCGAACCCGTATTCCTCGCCCAGCAGGTCCTCAACGGACTGAGCTTCGGCGCACTGCTGTTCCTCTTGGCGAGCGGCCTCACGCTCGTCTTCGGACTGATGCGCATCGTGAACATGGCGCACGGCGCGTTCTACATGCTCGGCGGCTACATCGGCGTGGTGATCGCGACGCTCACCGGGAACCTTCTTGTCGCCGTCATCGCCGCGATGGTCGCCGTCGGCCTGACGGCCTTCCTCGTCGAGGTGGTGCTGCTGCGCTTCGTCCGCGGTCAGGAGATGCCCGAGGTGCTGCTGACGATCGGCGTGTCCTTCGTGATCGCGGACCTCTGCCTCGCCTTCTTCGGCGGTGACCCGCAGAACCTCCCCAACGCCGTCCGCATCCCCGGTGCCTTCGTCCTCGGCGACTTCGCCTATCCGTGGTACCGCATCTTCGTCATCGGCCTCGCGATCGCGATCGGCGTCGCGCTCGCCCTCGTCCAGACCCGCACCCGCGTGGGAGCGGTGGTGCGGGCCGGCGTCGACGACCGCGAGATCATCGGCGCGATGGGTGTGAACATCCGGTGGGTGTTCACCGGGATGTTCGTCGTCGGCGCCGGCCTGGCCGCGATCGGCGGCACGATCGGCGCCGGGATGCAGAGCATCCTCCCGGGCGTGCAGAACGAGGTCCTCCTGTACGCCCTCGTCGTCATCATCATCGGCGGCCTCGGAAGCGTCCCGGGGGCCGCGGTCGGCAGCGTGCTCATCGGGCTGATCGACGCCTTCGCGAAGGCGTGGATCCCCGAGCTCGCCTACTTCACGATCTTCCTCCCGATGGCGCTCGTCCTCGTGTTCCGCCCGACGGGCCTGTTCGGAAAGGCTGCCTGATGAGCAACCGCATCGTCGAGACCCGCACCGTCCGCACCTTCGGCGCTCCGCGCCGCGACCGCGTCCAGCTCATGAACCTGGGGCTGCTCGGCGCCCTGCTCGTCGCCGCGATCGCCCTTCCCTACCTCGGTGCCTCCGGATTCGTGGTCTCGCTCGTGTCCACGATCCTGATCTCGGCCACCCTCGCCGCCAGCGTCAACTTCCTCGCCGGCAACGGCGGGATGGTCTCGCTCGGTCACGCCGGCATCGCCGCCGCCTCCGCGTACGGAGCGGGCTGGGCATCGCGCGAAGGATTCGATCCGGGCATGCAGGTGCTGTTCGCGCTGGGGATGACGGTGTTCGTCTCCCTCATCTACGGGCTGCTGTCGATGCGCACGAGCGGCATCTACTTCCTGATGGTCACCCTGGCCGTCGGAATGCTGATCTACGGCCTCGCCTTCCGGCTCTCGTCGGTGACCGGCGGCGAGAACGGCATCTCGGGCATCCAGCGGCCGGAGTGGATGGCGTCGTACTGGATCTACTACTACGTCGTCCTGGCCGCCTTCGTCGCCGCCACCGCGCTGCTCTACGTCGTCGGCAACTCGCCGTTCGGGGCGAGCCTGCGGGGCATCCGCGACAGCGAGAGCCGGATGCGCAGCCTCGGCTACAGCGTCCGCTCCTACAAGCTCGGCGCCTTCATGATCTCGGGCAGCGTCGCCGGCCTGGCGGGGCTGCTGGCGGTCTGGCACACCCACTTCGTGAGCCCTTCCTCGGCCGGCGTCGACCGCTCGGTGCATCTCATCGTCATGGTCATCCTCGGCGGGGTCGGCACGCTGCTCGGCCCGCTGATCGGCGCAGCCGTGGTCGTCCTCGTCGAGAACGTGCTGTCGAGCCACGTCGACCGCTGGCCCACCGTCCTCGGGCTCATCTTCATCCTCGTGATCCTCTTCGCCCGCGCCGGCATCGCCGGCAGCACGCGCAAGCTGTTCCGCCGCCTGCGCGCCCGCCGTGCGGCCTCGCCGCCGGGCGAGTCCGACCCTCACCCCACCGAACAGCACCAAGGAAAGGACCTGCAATGACGTCGATGAAGACACGCGGTCGCCGATCGGCCCTCGCCGCCGCCGGCCTGGCGGCGGCGGCCGCCCTCGCCCTCACCGCCTGCGCCCCTCCGGGAGCGGCCGAGCCCGCCCCCACCTCGGGATCCAGCGGCGAGGCCGGCGGCACCCTCAAAGTCGGCTACATCTCGCCGACGACCGGCAACTTCGCCGTCGCCGGACAGGAGATGGTGGACGGCTGGAACCTCTACTGGGACCTCAACGGCGCCGAGGTGAACGGCGTCACGATCGAGACGATCGTGGAGGACGACGCCGGCAACCCCGAGACCTCGCTCACCAAGGCGCGCAAGCTCGTCGAGCAGGACGAGGTCGACGTCATCGTCGGACCCCTCATCGCCAACACGGCGCTCGCGGTGGCCGAGTACGCGGCGAGCGTCGGCGTCCCGAACCTCCATCCCGTGGCCGCGTCCGACGATCTGACCCAGCGCAACGCCAACGACCTCACGGTCCGCACCGGCTCGATGGGCGGATCGCAGGCGAACTACCCGGGCGGCGAGTGGGCGGCCACCGAGGGCGGCTTCGACACGGCCGTCACGCTGTGCGCCGACTACGCGTTCGGCTGGGAGTCGTGCGCCGGGTTCGTGCAGGGCTTCACCCAGAACGGCGGCGAGGTCGTCGAGCAGATCTGGTTCCCGAACACGACGACCGACTTCTCGACGTACGTGTCGCAGATCCAGGCGGCCGGTGCCGATGTCGTGTATGTCGCGACCGCCGGCGGTGCGCCGGGTCCCAACTTCCTCAACGCCTACCAGGGCCTGGGGCTGGACTCGAGCAAGCTGCTCATGAACTGCTGCTCGCTCGACCAGGGCACGCTGCGCGCCATGGGCGACCAGGTGGTCGGCGTGAAGTCGATCAGCTACTGGTCCGAGGGACGCGACAGCGACGCGGTCGCCGAGTTCATCGAGGCCTACAAGGAGTTCGCCGACGGCAAGGTCCCCGGTGCCTACGTGGCCGGCGGATACATGACGGCGTCGCTGGTGGCCTCGGTCCTCGAGGAGAAGGGCCTGGTCACCGGTGAGGAGCTCGTCAGCGCCATCACCGAGTACACGTTCGACGACAGCATCTTCGGACGCGTCTCGTGGGACGAGTACAACAACATGGTGGGACCGGTGTACGTGCGAGAGGTGACCGCCGGCGACGACGGCAACTTCTACAACACGCCGATCGCGACCTTCGAGGACGTCGACCAGTGGCTGGGCCGCACGCCCGAAGAGGCCCTCGCGCAGCCGACGTACTCGCAGAGCTTCCAGGGGCTCGAGTGATCGCATCGGCAACGGCGGCGGCCCCGGGTCCGAACGGATCCGGGGCCACCGCCCCCGCGCTCTCGGTGGCGGGTCTGGGCAAGCGCTATGGCGGTGTCCAGGCCGTCGACGACATCTCGCTGACGCTCGCCCCCGGTGAGCGGATGGGGGTCATCGGCCCCAACGGCGCGGGCAAGACCACGCTGTTCAAGATGATCGCCGGCGACGTCCCTCCGACGGCCGGAACGATCGAGCTGTTCGGCCGTGAGGTGACCCGGATCGATGCCGCCCGCCGCGCCCGCCTGGGCGTCGGACGCACCTTCCAGGTCTCGAACCTGTTCCGCGAGATGACGGTGCTCGACAACGTCCGCGTCGCCGCGCGCGGCGGTTCGCCCCAGGCCCGGGTGTTCTGGCGGACCCAGGGCCTGCGCGACGACGTCACGACGCGCGCTCTCGAGATGCTCGACTCGGTCGACCTCGTCGAGCGGCGTGACGACACCGTCGCCGATCTCTCCCACGGCGAGCAGCGGCAGCTGGAGATCGCCATGGCGCTCGTGACCGACCCCCGCATCCTGCTGCTGGACGAGCCGGCCGCCGGACTGTCGGCGGTCGAGCGCACGACGCTGCGCGAGCTCATCGAGGCGCTGCCGCGGACGCTCCCGATCCTCCTCATCGAGCACGACATGTCCCTGGCGCTCGGCCTGACCGACCGGGTCATGTGCATGGAGAACGGGCACCACGTCGTCACTGGCACGCCGGCGGAGGTGCGCGAGCACCCCACCGTGAAAGAGATCTACCTCGGAAGGCGGGACAAGAAGTGAGCCTCACAGTCAGCGGCCTGCACGTCGGCTACGCGACGGCGCAGGTGCTCCACGGCGTCGACTTCGAGATCGGCGACGCGCAGAGCGTCGCGCTCCTCGGTCGTAACGGCATGGGCAAGACGACCCTCGTCCGCGCGATCTGCGGACTGCGGCCGCCGACGGTGACGGCCGGATCGATCGTCTTCGACGGGGCCGAGCTCACCCGGCTCCCCGTGCACCGCATCGCCCGAGCGGGCATCGCCCTCGTGCCGCAGGGCCGCCGGGTCTTCGGGTCGCTCACCACCCTCGAGAACCTCACCGTGGTCCCTCGCCGGCGCCGGGCCGCGGCGGCCGAGCCGTGGACCGTGGAGCGCGTGTTCGACTTCTTCCCCCGCCTGGCCGAACGCTCCGGGTCGATGGCCCGTTCGCTCTCGGGAGGGGAGCAGCAGATGCTGGCGATCGGACGCGCGCTCATGACCAACCCGTCGCTGCTGATCATGGACGAGCCGAGCGAGGGGCTGGCCCCGAGTGTGCTGGACGTCATCCAGGACCGCCTGGAAGGGCTCCGCGCCTCCGGACTCTCGATCCTCATCGCCGAGCAGAACGTGGACCTCGCCCTCGACATCGCCGAGCGCGTCATCGTGATCGACGACTCCGGCACGATCGCCTGGGCGGGCACTCCGGGAGAGCTCCGCGCCGACGACGTGCTCCTCGAGCGCCACCTGAGCATCTGACGGAAACCCGATGGTCGCCGATCCCGCGCGCACGTCGCGCCCCACACCCGCCCTGCCTCTGGTCGACCTCGTGCTGCGCAGCGGTCGCATCGCGACCTTCGCCGATCCCGAACAGGCCCCGGCAGAAGTCGAGGCGATCGCCGTGGCAGGCGGGCGCATCGTCGCCGTCGGATCCGATCAGCAGCTCGCGCCCTACGCGGACCTCGCCACCGAGGTCATCGACCTGGACGGCCGGCGGGTGATCCCGGGCCTGAACGACTCCCACATCCACGCGGTCCGCGGAGCCAACTCGTGGTCCCGGTCGCTGCACTGGGAGTCGATGCGCTCGGTGGCCGACGCGCTCGCCTCGGTCGCCGAGGCGGCGGCCGCACGGCCTCCCGGCGCCTGGATCTCCGTGGTCGGAGGGTGGCACCGCTCGCAGTTCGCGGAGGGGCGCACTCCCGACCGCGTCGAGCTCGACGCCGTCGCCCCCGATCACCCCGTCTACCTGCAGGAGCTCTACGACCTCGGCATCCTGAACACGGCCGGCCTGCGCGCGGCGGGCTTCACCGACGACAGTGCCGATCCGCCTCGCGGTTCGCTGGAGCGCGACGGCTCCGGCGCACTCACCGGACGGATCCGCGGCGTCGGCGCGTTCGCCGTGCCGATCGGTCTGTCGCTGGCCGCGGAAGCCGCCCAGGCGCAGGACGGCGTCCGTGCCATGGCCGCGGAGTTCGCCCGCCACGGCCTGACCGGGGTGGTCGACGGCGGCGGACTGCTGATGACGCCGCGAGACTACGACCCCGTCGCGGCGGTCTGGCGGTCGGGAGACCTCGGCATCCGGATGCGGCTGTTCCTCTCGGCCTGGACGCGCGGCGGTGAGGTCGGCGACATCGACGCGCTCACGGGCCTCGTCCAGCCCGACACCGGCGACGGGATGCTGCGGATCGTCGGTGTCGGCGAGATCCCGCATCTCGGCTGCCACGACATGGAGGGCCTCGACCCGTTCTCGGTGCCCGACGCCGCGTTCGACGAACTCGTGGACATCGTGCGCCTGTGCGCGCAGCGGGGCTGGCGGATGAGCGTGCATGCCGTGCTCGACGCGACGCTCGGGCGGATCCTCGACGCCTGGGAGCGCGTCGAGGCGGAGACCGGACTGGTCGCGGGACGCGGCTGGTCGATCGTCCACGCCGACGAGGCCAGCCGAGGCAACCTCGAGCGTCTGGCCCGGCTCGGCGCGGGGGTGCTCGTGCAGAACCGGCTGATCCTCAAGGGCGGCGACTACGTGGACGCCTGGGGCGAGGGCGCGACCGCTCAGGCTCCGCCGATCGGAACGATGCGGGAGCTCGGCATCGTCGTCGGCGGGGGCACCGACGCCACGCGGGCCAACTGGTTCTCACCCTGGGCGTCCATCTGGTGGCTGGCCACCGGGGGCACGCTCGACGGCCGGGGACGCCGCGACCCCGACCATCGCATGGAGCGATCGGACGCGATCGCCGCGTACACGAGGGATGCGGCCTGGTTCACGGGGGAGCAGGGGCACCGCGGACGGCTGGTGCCCGGCTACGACGCCGACCTGTGCGTGCCGACCCGCGATCCGCTGACCTGCTCCGATGAGGAGCTCCGCGACCTCCGGAGCGACCTGACCGTCCTCGGCGGACGGATCACCCACCGATCCATGACCATCGTCCCGTGACGGACATCATCGACAGGAGAAGCAGATGAGTCAGATCCCCCCGCCGCGCCGGGTCGGCCAGGCCGACGTGATCCACCACGAGGGCTTCGACGCGGGCATCGTGAGCCCGTTCGTTCCGGCGATCCGCGTGGTCTCGCCGGCGCGCCTCGTGTTCATCAGCGGTGTGACCGGCGCGCCGGTCTATCACGACCACCCCCACGTCGCCGAGGTGTTCGACGCCATGCCCACCGATGCGGCGGGACAGGTCCGCAACGCCTTCGATCACCTCGACCAGGCGCTGGCGGCCGCGGGCTGCGGCCGCCAGGACGTCGTGAACATGATCCGCTTCTTCACCGACGTCGAGGCCGACCAGGATGTCGTCAACGCGCACCAGGCCGCGTGGTTCGGGGGGCACATCCCCACCAGCACGACGGTGCAGGTCGTGCGGCTCGCCACCGACGCGCGGCTGCGCTTCGAGTTCCACGTGGTCGCCGCCGCGCCGGCGGAGGACGCATGAGCGGCCACCACGGACACAGCCACTCCGACGGGCGCGGCGCGCGTCGCTTCGAGCGTCCCGTGGACCGGCCGGCCGGTGTCCGCCCCCTCGGATCGCCCGGCATCATGGGCGTGGACTACGAGCACCGCGTCGACTTCGACCGGCTCCGTTCCTACCGCCTGGACCGTGCGAAGGCGGCGCTGGAGGCGAGCGAGTGCGGGGCGTTCCTGCTGTTCGACTTCTACAACATCCGCTACACGACCCAGACCTGGATCGGCGGCGCTCTCGGCGACAAGATGATCCGTTACGCGCTGCTGATGCGGGGCCACGAGCCGATCCTCTGGGACTTCGGCTCCGCGGTGCGCCATCACAAGCTCTACTCCGACTGGGTGCCGGACGAGAACTACCGCGCGGGCTTCCTCGGGTTCAAGGGCGCCGTCGCGCCCGAGGGCGGCGCCGACCTCATGAAGACGGCGATCGATGAGATCGAGTCGCTCCTGGCGGCGGCCGGGCTGAAGGACGCGCCCGTCGGGATCGACATCGTCGAGCCGCCCTTCCTCTTCGAGCTGCAGCGCCGCGGCATCCGGATCGCCGACGCCCAGCAGCACATGCTCGACGCGCGGGTGATCAAGAACCAGGACGAGATCATGCTGCTGAACCAGGCCGCGGCGATGGTGGACGGCGTCTACCAGGACATCGCGGACGCTCTGCGTCCGGGCGTGCGCGAGAACGAGATCGTGGCCCTCGCCAACGCGCGCCTGTACGAATACGGCAGCGACCAGGTGGAGGCGATCAACGCCATCTCGGGGGAGCGCTGCAACCCGCACCCCCACAACTTCACCGATCGGATCATCCGGCCCGGCGATCAGGCGTTCTTCGACGTCATCCACTCCTACAACGGCTATCGCACGTGCTACTACCGCACGTTCGGGGTCGGCTGGGCCACGGCGAGCCAGTACGACGCCTACAAGCAGGCTCGGGAGTGGATGGATGCCGCGCTCGACGCCATCCGTCCGGGTGTCGGCAGCGACCAGGTGGCCGCTGTGCTCCCTAAGGCCGAGGACTTCGGCTTCGAGAACGAGCTCGCCGCCTTCGGGCTGCAGTTCGCCCACGGCCTGGGGCTCGGACTGCACGAGCGCCCGATCATCTCGCGGCTCAACTCGATGGCCGACCCGGTGGAGCTGAAGGCCGGCATGGTCTTCGCCATGGAGACCTACTGCCCGGCCTCCGACGGCTCGTCCGCGGCGCGGATCGAGGAGGAGGTCGTCGTGACCGATTACGGCATCGAGGTGCTGACGCGCTTCCCCGCCCAGGAGCTGTTCGTCGCGAACCCCTACTGACCTCGTCACGCGTCGTCGTGGTGTTCAGTCTGACGGCACAGGCAGGAGTAGGGTCGGTCTCGCGAAAGGAGGCTCATGACCGGAGAGCTGGGCGATCGGATCCGCGCGGCGCGCACCGCGCGGGGCCTCAGTCTGCGCGCCACCGCCGCCGAGGCGGCGATCTCGCCGAGCCTCCTCTCGCAGGTCGAGACCGGCAAGGTGCAGCCCTCGGTGAGCACGCTGTATGCGATCGTCAGCTGCCTCGGCCTCTCCGTCGACGACGTGCTCGGCCATCATCCGCCGGTCGTCGCGCCCGCCCGGCCCCGCATGCGGCCCGAACCGGTGCAGCCGTTCTCGGCGGCCCCGGAGATCGTCATGCAGAACGGCGTCACCTGGCGCAGTCTCGCGGTGGGCGGGGACGAAGGCATGGACGCCGTGCTCGCGACCTATCAGCCCGGGGCCGCCAGCTCGATCGACGAGACCCACATGCGGCACGTCGGCGTCGAGCACGGCTACATCGTGCGCGGAGAGCTGACGCTGAAGCTGGAGTTCGACACGTTCGTCCTGCGGCCCGGCGACTCGCTCTGCTTCGACGCCCAGCGGCCGCACTACTACTTCAACCACACCGACGAGGTCGCCGAGGGTGTCTGGTACATCGTCGGGTCGACGCGCCGGACCGATGCCGACGCACCCGTCGACATCCGCAACGCCGTCGACGTGCTCGACGTGATGGGCCGGCTGCACCGTCGCAGCGCGGGCTGAACGAGGAGGCGAGCGCATGACCGAGCTCGAGACGCCCTGGAACACGGTGGGGGAGCGCGTGCGGGAGCTGCGCGCCGGCGCGGGCCTGACCGTGCGCGAGCTCGCCCGGCGGATCGGGGTCTCCGCGAGCCACGTCTCGCAGGTCGAGCGCGGCATCGGCTCGTTCAGCGTGCCGGCGCTCTACGCCGTCGCCGCCGAGCTGGGCGTCCAGATGCACGAGATCCTCGATCCGCAGGGTCCGCCGGCCCGCGTCGCGGCGCCGCCCGACAGCGGCGGGTCGGGATCGGGCGAAGGCGGAGACCTCGAGGCGACCGGCATCGTGCAGCGGGCCGATCAGCACCCCTCGATCAAGCTGAGCTCCGGACCCCGGTGGAGCAGGCTCACGGCGCGCGGCGAGGCCGACGCCGAGTTCCTCGAGGTCGTCTACGCACCGGGAACGGAGGCGCCCGCCGAGCACATCGTGCATCAGGGGCGCGAGTACGGGGTGATCATCTCCGGCCGGCTGAGCGTCGAGGTGCGCGGCGAGGCGACGACGCTCGTCCCGGGCGATTCGATCGTGTTCGACTCGGCGCTGCCCCATCGGTTCTGGAACGAGGGCGACGTCGAGGTGCGCGCGATCTGGTTCGTGCGGGACCGGAACGCGAACGATCCCGTCCCGCACGCCTGAACCGGCCCGAGCGGGGGCGTCGGTCGTTGAGCGAGGGAGCGGAGCGACGGCGGTCTGTGGGGCGTTTCGTCTCGCTCCGCTCGCACAACGACCGGGCGGGCGGACCGGGTGTGCGTGTCGGTCGTTGAGCGAGGGAGCGGAGCGACCGAGACGAAACGGTGGTCTGTGGGGCGTTTCGTCTCGCTGCGCTCGCTCA
>Ga0307406_10000033_pt1 | contig 83943 bp, 73 predicted proteins | sample 322Cmetagenome_3_FD_203706 | JGI IMG/M metagenome (GOLD analysis project Ga0307406, IMG submission 203706) | Maize rhizosphere microbial communities from greenhouse at UC Davis, California, United States - 322HYB-C-2 | ecosystem: Host-associated > Plants > Roots > Rhizosphere > Soil | place...
CGCCACAACCGATAGCCCGACTGCCGGTAGCCTCGCTCGGCGAGCGCGTACAGCCGGCCAGCACGCTCAGCGCGGTCCTCCCGGAGCTCGGCCGTCGCCCAGAGCTCCAGCGCATAGCTCATCGCGACCATATTCGGGAGTCGACGGGCCACCACCAGCGCTTCGATCGCAGCATTGCGGGCAGCCGGGACGTCGCCCAACCCGAGGCAGGCCCGGGCGAGCTGGGTCGTTGCGTATCCCGGCAGGTACGACTCTCCGATCTGGACCGATAGATCATGTCCCTGCTGTGCCAGCCGCCTGGCCTCGTCCAGCTGGCCATGCACGCGGGCCAGCACCGCACGCGCCAGGAGACCGAAGCCGACTGCGAGCGGATCGCCCTCGGCCTCCAGCCGCTGTGACGCTTCGTTCACCGCGTCCTGCCATTGCTTGTCGTCGGACTCCGTACCCCTGGCGACCGCCTGCAGGAGCTGGGCAAATGCCACGGTGCGCCGGTCTCCGCCGTCGCCGATGACGCGGAGAGCGTCGTCGAGGCCAGTTTCGATCAGCTCGAAGTCGCCCTGTATGAAGGCTTCGATGGCGGCAATAGTCCGCGCCATAGCCCGCTCGTACGGCTGCGCGTTCGGCAGTCCAGCGACCTGTTCCATCCAGCCGCGTCCTTCACGGTAGCTGGCGCCGATGTACCAGTAGCTGGCGAGGGCGCGGCCCATCCGCAGTGCACTGGTCGCGTCTTGCCGCCGCAAGGCACGGCGCAGTACCGCCCGGAAATTGTCGTTCTCGCGACTGAGCCGGTTCAGCCACTCGACCTGCGCCGACGTGCCTAGCCCCGCACTGCCGCGCTCGGCCAGCTGCAGGTAGTACGTCTGGTGCCGGGCGCGGAAGTCGTCCGCCGTACCGGTCTCTTCTAGCTTTTCGACGGCGAACTCGCGGATCGTCTCAAGCATCCCGAATCGTGGCTCGGCCGCCTCGCCCAAGGCTTGCACGATGCTTTGGTCCACCAGGTCGGCGATGACATCCAGCACCTCGAGGCTGCCTTCGGGATTGGCCACTTGCTCGATCGCCTCGAGGTCGGCCCTGCCGACGAAGACCGCCAATCGAGCGAACAGCAGCCTGGCGTCGGCCGACAGCAAGGAATGGCTCCAAGCGATAGTGTCCCGAAGCGTGCGCTGCCGCGCGGGGAGATCCCGCGCCCCCTCCCGCAAGAATTCGAGGCGCTGATATCCCATCCGTTGCAGGAGGGCGCGCGGCGACAGGACGCGCAGCCAGGCCGCGGCCAACTCAATGGCCAGCGGCAATCCGTCCAGCCGTCGCGAGAGTTCGCCGAACGTCGCAAGGTCGACGTCGTTTGGCTGGTATCCGGGATGAATGCTCCGAGCCCGTTCCACGAACAGATCGACCGCCGCCGTTACGGCTCCGTTGGTGGGTACGGCCAGCGGTTCCAGCGTGTATATGCGCTCACCGCGGACCTCGAGTAGCCGGCGGCTGGTCACCAGCAAGAGGAGGGCGTTGGTGGCCGTGAGCAGGTCGGATAGCTCGCCCGCTGCTTCAGTGAGCTGCTCCATATTGTCGAGCACGATCAACATCCGCGCCTCCGACAGCCGGTCGCGGAGCTGCGCGGCGACCGTCGTCCCGGTCTGCTCCTCGACGCCGAGCGACTTTGCCATAGTGGAAAGCACGAGCGAGGGCTCGGTAAGCGGTGCCAGATCGATGTAGACAATGCCGTCGGGACACCGCTCCCTCGCTCCATCGGACACGGCCAACGCCAGCCGTGACTTCCCGATCCCGCCGGGTCCGACGATCGTCACCATCCGGACATCCGGGTCCAGGAGCAAGTCCAGCACCCGGGCGAGGTCTGGTTCTCGGCCGATAAGCCGGGTCACCGGTCGTGGAAGCGGGGCGACGCGCAACGATCGTGGCGGCTCCGCGGGCGGGGCCGCCGAAGCAGCGAAGCGCTCGGTGAGCAGCACTGCTAGATCGTCGCCCACAAGCGTCGCGAGCTCGTCGGCACTGCCGAACGGCCGATACGAGACGCTGTCGTCGCGCTGAATCCGCGCGATCAGCTCGCCCAGCCGAGGCTGACGCCCGGGGGCGGGCGTCTTGATATAGATGAGCTTCGGCCGATCGCCGGACAAGCGGTACTCGTCCTCCAAGCCGGACAGCTCCTCGCCCGGCGGCACCCACCCGTAGCTCTCCCAGTACAGTCCAACGAAGACATCGCTTTGCTCCAGGTACGCGCGGTAGAGTGCGCGCGGCGGATGCGGCCGCGCTCCCAGCTCGAACATGACGGGCGTAAGGCGAAGGCTCTCGATCGCCTGCCGTACGGCGCGCCGTTCTGGCGCCATCTCTTGCATGGTCGAGCTCACGAATACGCGGACGCGTTGATCCGGAGTCTGGATCACCACCTACTCAGCGTATTGGTGGCGCACCGCCAAATAGTCGCGACCTGATAATGGAGGCAACTATGGCTAGGTGCATTGCGGCTTCTCGCTCCACTGGCCACCTCCAGAGTCAAGGCGGCGGTCGCGGCCCCTCGGCAAGCTCAAGCAGATGTTGGAAGCAGGCAGCCAGCATGACGCCGAACAATGACAAGACTCTGCGCGGCTCAACCGTCCGCTGGCGGGATGTTGTGGTTGAGGCGGAAGAGGTTGTCCGGGTCGTAGCGTCGCTTCAGCTCGCGGAGCCGGTCCCACGTCGGGCCCGGGTACGCCACCCGGACCGTCGCCTCGTCCTCCTCGCCGAGGAACCCGACGTAGCCGCCCGCTTCTTCCTTGCCCAGTGAATCGGCTAGGCCATCGACCCATGCGTCGTGGGTCTCCTGCTCGCCTTGATCCATGTACATCGCCGCGATATTCACGAACAAGCCGCGGTCGCGGTGGGCGAAGGCAGTTGCGTCGTTGGAGATCTGCGCCAGCGCTCCACCGAGCACCCGCAGCTGCACGGCCTTCATCATCGCCGTGGACTGTGGTAGCTGCTCAAGGACTGTCTCCGCGTCCTTCGGCTTGAGTTCGTCGGCGAAGAAGTTGGCCCCGGCGGCATAGCGTGGGGGCGGCCCCTCACCTTCGTAGATCTCCGGGTAGCGGATGCGCCGCACCATGTCGACATACGGCTCGCCGAGCGCCCGGAACGGCGCCAGCATGGCCTCGGCTTGATCGATTGGACCGACGTCGACTAGTTGCCCCATCAGTACCGGCTTGCCGTGCGCAGCCTCGGGAATGAACGGCATCGGCGGCGCCACCATCACGTTGGCGATCGTCGAGAGCTCCTCCGGGGCAGCGTCGGCCGCCTCGATAAAGCCGGTGATCACCTCCGGGGTGGCCGGCAGGATCAGCATCCCGCCAAAAATCTCCGAGATCTCGTGCAACCGCAGCTGGAGTCGGGTGACGACGCCGAAGTTGCCCTCTCCACCGCGGATTGCCCAAAAGAGGTCGGGCTCGCTGTCCTCGCTTGTCTGCACAATCTCGCCATCCGCGGTGACCACCTCGGCGGCCAGCAGGTCATCGATCGTCAGCCCGTACTTCCGGACCAGGAAGCCGATTCCGCCCGCGAGCGTGATCCCGCCGATCCCCACCGAGCCGGTGTCGCCGAGGCCGGTGGCACGGCCGCGCTCACCGACCGCGGTGGTGTACTCCCCCGCCGTGATCCCGGTCTGAACCCAGGCGGACTTGCCGTCGGCGTCGATGTCGAGGGCCCGCATACCAGAGAGATCGATCACGATCCCGCCCTCGCTGGTCCCGTAACCCGCGCGGCTGTGGCCGCCGCTGCGGACGGCCAGCTCAAGCCCGCTCTTACGCGCGAGCGTGACAACACGCGCAACGTCATCCGGCCCGGCGACCTGAACCACCGCGGCAGGCCGGCGGTCAACGCCCTTAAAGAAGACCTGGCGCGCCTCGTCGTACGCGGCATCGTCCGGGCCGATCACCTCGCCATTGAGCTGGGAGCGGAGACCGGAGATCGAAATGTGCTGAAACTGCTGCGGCGTTGACGACACAGCGACTCCTCTCTTTTGTGAAGACACGACTTCACTCGGGACCCTGGGTGGTTGTCATGGCTATCGCGAATTCGCCCCTACGATTCCCCCGTGACCCTCGCGGCGTTCCTGGCACACAGTGTTCCGCTCGTGCTTATTGCGGCCGTGAGCCCCGTGCTATTCCTGAATGCCTCCCGGGTGGTCGAGGCTGCGGGCATCTCTGCGGGCCTCTGCTTTGGGGGCGGGGCCGTCCTCTGCCTCGTCGCTCTGGGCGTCCCGACAATGGGCATCATGGGTGCCGCCACGTCGCAGTTAGTCTCTACGGGTCTTGCATCCCGTACCGTCGATCTGACACTTGCGCTCGTGTTGATCATCTACGGTGCCTGGCAAGTCGTGCGGAGCCGTCGGGATCGGACTACTACGGACGCATCGCGTGACAACAAAGACGAGGCCCTGCCCACAAGCCTCCGCGCGCTGTTAGCCGCCGGGTTGCTCGGAATGCTCACCAACTTCACGAGTTTGCCGCTTTATCTAAGCGTCACACAGCGCATCGGTACCGTGGCAGTGCCGTGGTGGGCACGGATTCTGCTGCTGGTCTCGGTGATAGTCGTGGTGGCAACTCCTGTCTGGCTTCCGGTCGGGCTCAGAGCCGTCGCGCCAGAACACTCGGGGATCAAACCGGAGATGCGACACAGGATCCAAACCGCCACCCAGCGGATTTCGATCGCCGCCTGCTTCGTGGGCGGAGCATTGATCACCTGGCACGTCCTCAGAGGCTGAGGACCTCTTCTTGGGAGGCCGCCGACCAGGATGAGCTATCAGCTCTCTGGGAGGACGGGCGCTTCCATGGCGGGGCACGTGTTCATAACCACATCCAGCCCGGCTGCCTGGGCGCGTTCAGCCGCGGCTTCGTCGATCACGCCGAGCTGGAGCCACACCGCCTCAATGCCCAACCGGTCCTTCTCAGCGATCGCCTCATCGACGACCGCGCCGACTCGATGGCTGTTGACAAAGCAGTCCACCACCTGCACCGACCCTGGAATATCAGCCAGTCGGTGATATCCCCGCTCGCCCAGAGCATCCTCACCACGAAGATTCACCGGGACGATACTCATGCCGAGCTCGTCGCGGAGATACTGGCCGATGCTGTACGCGGTGCGCTTGGTGTTGCTGGACAAGCCGACCACAGCCCACGTCCGGGGCGCAGACAGCAGCCGTCTGATCACCTCGGGGTCGCGCCAGGTCCTCATAACACAGATCCTTGCCGATCTGGAAGGTGTTTCGCCACCGACGCGCGGTCGGCTTCCCCGAGCGCCTCCCGAGCCACCCCCAATGCGAGAATCCGAACGCCACCACATTTCCATCCAAGGCAGGTGCTTCATCATCGCCGAAATGATCATCAGGTCGATACAGACACAGGACCGGAAAGCTTGGGAGCCGCTGTGGCGCGGCTACCTGGAGTTCTACCGCGCCTCGCTCGAGCCTAAGGTCACCGAGCACACCTGGGCGACGCTCTGCGATCCGGCCTCGGCGGTGCATGGAATCGTCGCCGAGCAGGACGGCGCACTGGCGGGCTTTGCGCACGTGATCATTCATCCCACGACATGGGCTACGCGCCCGACCTGCTACCTCGAGGATCTCTACGTCGCCAAGCCATGGCGCGGCCAAGCTATCGCCCGCCGGCTTATCGAAGCGGTCTACGCGTTCGCCGACGAGTCTGGTGCCGCCAGTGTCTACTGGCTCACTCAGGAGTACAACGCCCCGGCACGCTCGCTATACGACACCCTCGCTCACCGGAGATCCTTCGTCGTCTATCAGCGGTAACCCAGCCAGCCGGAAAATTTCCGACCAATGCGGAGTTTTGGTATGCCGCAGCCGCTTCCGACGTCCAAAAGCCGACACCGGTCGGAAATTGCGCCGCGGCGCTCACCCGACTGGTTGCGGATCGAATCGATAGTGTGAAGCAGGTCACAGGCGGGTATAGAGGAGTGCAGTGGAGGAACACCGTGCTTGCCTATGCCATCACCTTGCTGCTCTCGGACTATTTTCCGACAGTCAGCATCGTTTTTTGGACGATCGGTCTGATCGTCGTGGCCGTTGGCGTTGCCTTTCTGATCGCTGGTCACCGGCGTCATGGATTTGGTCGACATACGTACCGGTACTGAGCGCCTGTCCAACTCCGCATCACTTACTGCGACTCCGCATCAGATACGCGGACTGCGCACCAGCTGCAGCTGATGCGACGTTCGAGTAATTGATGCGGAGTGAGGTGAAGACGCCCGCGTTCGTCGGGATGCAGGCGAGGCTCAGAGCACCTGATCGCGGAGGAGGGCTTCCCGGCGAACATCGCCATTCGATAGAGCGAGCGCAGCAAGCTGAGCAATTAAGCGCGAAAATCAGCTCGTCATGTCAACCGAAGAGGTCCCTGCGGCGAGTAACTCGTTGATGGAAAGCCAAGCAGCGGCGGCAGCTCCGGCCGAGCCTGCGGTCGAACCTTCAGCCGAGCCCCCCGGCGAGTCGTTGACGTTCGACGATTTCTACCGCAGAGAGCACCGACATGTGCTTGGTCTGGCGTTCGTCTTGACCGGCAATCAATGGGTAGCCGAGGACACGACACAAGAGGCGTTCACCGCAGCATTCCGGCGCTGGCAGTCCATCGTTGCCTACGACTCACCGAGCGCATGGATTCGGCGGGTCACCTGTAATCGAGCGGCGTCGGTGCTGCGGCGCAGGGTCCGCGAGGCGAAGGCCGTATTGCGTCTTGCCGGCCGGACACAGGCCTACATCGAACTTGATGAGGGCGATGAGACGTTCTGGCAGGCGGTCCGCCGATTGCCACTCCGGCAAGCGCAAGTGGTTGCTCTCTATTACATGGAGGACTACAGCGTCAAGGAGATCGCCGAGGTGCTCGATTGCAGCGAAGGCAGCGTCAAAACCCATTTGAGCCGAGCGCGCAACGCGGTGGCGCGGCAATTGCAGGTAGAGGACGCAGAATGAGCGACTTCGATTCACGAGCACGAAAAGCAGCCGATGCGGTTCGGAAGCAGATCGCCGATAACACCTTCAATCCGGAAAAGGGAATTCGGCGCGCGCAGCGATCGCCCGCCAGGATGACCATTCCGGCCATCGCAGCTGCCATTGTGCTCATCGCCGGTGTGCTTGTCGCATTCCCTCTCGGCGGCGGCGGCAACAAGTCAGCATCCGGCGGGCCAGGCGGTGCGTACGCGTATGCCAAAACCTTGAAGCCGTTCGACACCTGCGACAGCCTTCTGCAGTACTTCAAGGACCAGGCTCCCGAGTATCTGATCGAACGTGCCCGTCAGGTGACGAGCACAAACACTGACGCCAGCGCGGGAAGGGCCGAGCCCATGCCCGGCCGTGCGACTGAGGACTTAGCTACCGGCGTTGAGTCGGGAAGTACGCCGCCGCACTCGACGACGAACGTGCAAGAGGCTGGGGTTGATGAGCCCGACATTTTGAAGACGGATGGAAATCGCATTCTTGCGGTAGCGCAGGCCCGAGTGCACTTGATCGGGCTTGACGGCAACAAGATGACACGACGGAAGATTCTTCCAGACACGAATGTCCGCAACGTTTTTCTCTCCGGCGATCGGGTGCTGGTCTTCAGCGGTCAGGTGCCTCAGAATTCCGAGCCTGGTTTTCGCTGGGCGGGCCAGCGGGCAACTTTGACGATCTATGACATCTCGAGCCTCAGCGATCCAAAACTGATCGCCACATTGGCCATTGATGGCGACGTACTCGATGCACGACTGGTGGACACACAGGTGCGCGTCGTGACAGCTTTCTCGCCCGATGTTGATGCTCCATCACCGGTCTACACACCCGACGGCCAGGTCTCACAAAAATCCCAGGATGAACTGCGGGCTGCCATCGGAAACACGAATGTCGACGACTGGGTCCCGACATACACGTTGCACGACGGTACGGGCGCGAAAGTAAGCCAGGGACCACTTGTGGAATGCGGAAATCTGGCCCGTCCAGAAACATTCTCCGGGCTCGACACGGTGGCGGTGTCCTCATTCGATATGGGGTCGGCGCTGCAGTCCCGGTCCGCTGTCGGCGTAATTGCCGGCGGACAGCAGATCTATGCGACCGATACATCGACGTATGTCTCAACGACGGACTGGAGCCCCGACGGTTCAGCCGCAAAGACGAGCTTGCACAAGTTCGTCACCACGCCGTCCGGCGCAAGCACCTACCAAGGATCGGGCGAGGTTCCGGGGACCTTACTGAATCAATACGCGATGTCGGAGTACGACGGTGTCTTGCGTGTCGCGAGCACGGTTTCGGAGCGCCGCGGCTGGGCCAACTCTCGCCAGACGACCGAGGGTCTGGTCACCACGTTGCAGGAGCAGGACGGTGCGCTTCGCCAACTTGGACAGGTCGGCGGGCTCGGCTGGCAGGACAATGAATCGATCCGAGCGGTGCGATTCATCGAGGACCGCGGCTACGTTGTGACGTTTCGTTCCACCGATCCCCTCTACGTTCTCGACCTTCGCAATCCTGCTACCCCTAAGGTCGTCGGCGAACTGAAGATCCCGGGATACTCCGGCTACCTGCATCCGATTGGTGAGCACCTGCTCCTCGGTGTTGGGCAGAGTGGGTTGGACTCGGGCAACGGCGTCAACCCATCTTTGCCGAGCCGTGGTGGTCAGACCGGCGTGCAGTTCTCATTGTTCGACATCAGCGACCCGGCCTCTCCGCGTCGTATCGATACCCAAACCTACGGCGGCGGTGCGGCGGCAGCCGAGTTCGACCCGAAGGCCTTCCTGTATTGGGAGCCGCGCAATCTGATCATCGCTCCCACGAACTTGCACGGTAATTACCGACGCAAGGGAGCGTTCAGCGGTCTTGTGTTGCTGCGGGCCAACACCAATGGGCTTTCCGAGGTCGGCCGCCTTGGCACCGCGTACGGCCCGGTCACTCGATCCCTGGTCATTGGCGACACCGTCTACATGCTGTCGGAGTCGGCTCTGCAGGCCAACAGCCTCGATACTCACCGGGAGATCGACAAGCTGATCTTCTAGGGATGGATTGCATGGTCGAGATCCCGCAGTCGTGCACCAGTGCCGCCTGATCGGGTCGCGATGATCTCGGCTGCGATACTCACGGCGGTTTCCTCCGGCGTCCGGCCTCCGAGGTCGAGCCCAACCGGACTCGACAACCGGGACAACTCGAGATCTGTCAAACCAACAGCACGTAGGCGCTCCAAACGCTCGCAGTGAGTACGCCGCGAGCCCATCGCGCCGACGTATGCCAACTGCTGGAGGCGTAAGGCCAAGGACAGCACCGGTACGTCGAACTTCGGGTCGTGCGTAAGGACGCAAACGACGGTCCTCGAGTCGAGAGTGCCGGCATCCACCTGGCGTTGCAGATATCGGTGTGGCCAGTCCACGATCACCTCAGCCGCGCTCGGAAACCGGTCGGTTGTGGCGAACAGCGGCCGAGCGTCGCAGACGGTCACCCGATATCCCAGAAAGCTGCCGATCCGCGCCACAGCAGCGGCGTAGTCGATGGCGCCGAACACCAGCATGCGCGGCGCCGGAGCGAAGGACTGCACGAAGACCCGCATGCCCTCGCCGCGCCGCTCCCCCATCGGCCCGTAGCTCAGACACTGGCTGCGACCGCCGGCGAGGAGCCCTCGTGTATCGGCCGTCACAGAGTCGACGATTCTTCGCGACCGAGATCCATTCGAACCGGCGCGTCCCAGATCAGCGTCGGGCAAGCCGGAAGTGCCTGACTGCAGCGGACGGATAATGAGGCGCCGCCCGACAAGGGCATTATTTGGGTGCTCGATGATGGTTGCAACGGCCACGGCCTGGTCGGCGTGCACATCGCGCGCGACGGCATCGAGACCAGGGAACGTCTTAGCGCTTACCTGAGAGGCGAAGACCTCTAAGGTCCCACCGCAGGTCAGTCCCGGCGCGTACGGGTCGCCGGCCGATATCCCATACCGCGCAAGTGCCGGCATGCCGCTGGCTGCCGCTTCTTTACTGAGCTCGTACACCGCCGCCTCGACACAGCCACCGGAGACCGAGCCGACTACCTCCCCATTGGGGCCGACGACCATCGAGGCCCCAGGCTCGCGTGGCGACGAGCCGGCGATCCCGACGACCGTGCCCATTCCGACCGTTGCTCCGGCTTGCCACCAGCAAGCCAGTTCACGCATTACCTCACGCACGCTGTACCTCGCCTGAGATCGCTTCCGCTGGCCAGTCGACGTCTTGGCCCGACGCGAGATCTGCGCATTCGACCAGCGCCGGCGCGTGCTGGTCGAAGTACGCCCGGGCGCCAAGATCACCGTGCGCAGCCGCGAGAATCCCCGGCCAGTGGGTTCGGCCCAGGACGACCGGGTGGCCGGGCCGGCTGTCGTACGTCGCCCGACTCAGGGTGGCCGGCCCTGCGCCTTTGTCAAGCAGGCGCCGCACGACGCTTGTTGTGACGTCGGGCAGGTCGACTAGTGTCACCACGGCGGCGGGGGCGCTAGCGGGGAGCGCCAGAATCCCGGCGCGCAGGGATGCACTGAGCCCCTCGCTCCAGCCCGTGGCGACAACGACGGTGACGTGCCGGCTCTCAAGGAGCGCCCGTGCCTGCTGATGTGCCGCCCCGAGAACCACGATGACCGGGCTACATCCGGCTACGGCCAGGATGTCGATTCCCCGGACGAGCCAGTCATCGACAAGGGCCTTCGGGGTGCCCATGCGACGTCCCGCCCCTGCGGCGAGCAGCAAGCCGGCTGGCGAGCGATCGGCGTATGACTTCACATCGTCGAGGCGGCGCGCTTGATCGCCTTGCGGATTCGGCAATACGTGCCACATCGGCACACATTCACAATCTGGTCGATATCGGCGTCGGACGGGTTCCTTTTGGACTTGAGCAGCGCAGCGGCCTGCATGATCTGGCCTGGCTGGCAGAACCCGCACTGCGCCACATCCTCCTCGATCCAGGCCTGCTGTACCGGGTGCAGCCCACCATCGGGAGCTAGACCTTCGATCGTGGTGACCTTCTTTCCCACCACGTCAGCCGCTGTCAGGGTGCATACCTGGACCGCTTGGCCGTTTACGTGGCAGGTGCAGGCGCGGCAGACGCCTACCCCGCATCCGTACTTCGGCCCGGTTACCCCGAGCAGGTCGCGCAGCACCCAGAGCAGGGGCATGTCAGCCGGCGCATCGACCGTGACCCTTTCGCCGTTCAAGGTGAATGCATAGTTGGGCACCGGGTGCTCCTTTAGAAGTTGATCGGGAACTTGCGAGGCTTGTTGCCGGTCGCACGGGCGTACGCGTTCGCTACCGCGCCGGCTGCGGCTGGGACGCACAGCTCGCCGCATCCACCGGGCTTTCCGCTGTCGCCGACCAGATGCACATCACACTCCAGCGGTGCATCCGCCTGGCGGGCGTACTTGAAGTCGCTATAGCTGCCTTCGGTGAATGCGCCGTCATCCAGATGGTTGCCGGCCAGCAGCACGGTGCTGATCCCGTCGATCAGGCTGCCGATCGCTTGGGCTCGCAGACCGCTCGGGTTGACCTGACGCCCAACGTCGAGGGCCATGACGGCTTTGGTGACTCGCGGCTTCTCGCCCCTACAGTCGATCTCGACCAGGCAAGCCGCGATCGAGCGATATTCGCCATGGAGGCCCACACCCTGAGCGGTTCCGGATGACATCGTCCGGCCCCAATTGCCTTCACTCGCGACCTTGTCGAGCACTGCGCGAGCCTCGGCTGTTTTGAGGAACCTTTTGCGCATGGCGACGGCGTCAAGTCCGAGCGCCTTCGCAATCTCGTCAACAAGGATCTCCTCTGCCGTACGAGCTTGGGCAGAGTAGACCGACCGCCAGGCCGCCGTCGGCATGTCGTAGGAGACCTCATTGAGGCTCTCGGTCACGACTCCGAAGTTGTATGGGCAGGACTGGCTGAGATTGAAGAAGGCCGAACCGATCGTCGGGCTGACGTAGCCGGCATCGATGAGCGCCTGCCCGGTGCCGCTGCCGAGGTCGAGCTCAACGCATGACGCCCGGTGCTCGTAGGTCACGACCTCGCCGGCGGTGTACACGGCGCGCAACTGATGGTGACTGCGTGGCCGCACCCGGCCGTGGCGCATGTCATCGTTGCGGGTCCACATCAGCTTCACCGGCTTCTTGATCGCCTGCGACACCAGCGCTGCCTCCACTGCCGGCTCGTAGTAGATCCGCCGGCCGAACGAGCCGCCGCCCCGGACAACGTGCAAGGTCACTTGGTCTGTGCTCAACCCGACCGCCTCGGCGACTGCCGACTGAGCACCGGTTGGCGATTTGCTGGCCACCCAGATCTCTGCGGACTCGGATTGGACATCGGCCACGGCGCTGCCCACCTCCATCGGCGCGTGGTTGACGAACGCGAAGTCAAAGGTCGCATCGACCCGCTGGGTCAATGGAGGCGCTGGTGCCAAGGGAGGAATCGCTGCCGTAAGCCGCGACTGGATATCCGCATCTGAGACGCCGTCGACAGTGCCAGCGTCCCAGATCACATTGACCCCTGACTTTGCCTTGAGTGCCTGGTCGAATGTCTTCGCGCTCACCGCTACCCCGGTCGGCAACTCGGTGACAGCTACGACGCCTGGCATCTTCAGCGCCGCCGAGGCGTCATACGTCTTGACCTTGCCCTTGATCGTGGGCGGCCTCACGACGACGGTCGGCAAGGCGTCTGGCATGTCAACGTCAAGTGCGTATTTCGCCGTCCCCGTGACGATGCTGCGGGCGTCGATCCGTGGGGTCGAGGTGCCGATGATGCGGTACTCCGAGGAGGGCTTCGGATCTGTGGAGACCGCTGGTTGGTCAACCTTGGCGGCCGCCTCGGTGAGCGATCCGTACGTTGCCGAGCGTCCGTCAGGGGCCCACACTGCGGTATCCCGGGTGGTCAAGGAGCTTGCCGGCAAGTCCCATTGCTCCGCTGCCGCCGTGACGAGTCGGGCACGGGCCTCCGCCGCGATCGCGCGCACCGGATCCCACAACGAGCGAACCGAGGACGACCCGCCGGTGGATTGGGCGGTACCGAGATCCTGGCGCGCGTCTTCCAAAGGAGCGTCGACATCAACCAGGCGTGCGTCGATCTCGTCAGCAACCACCATGGCGAGCGCCGTCGTAATGCCCTGACCGACCTCCGCGCGCGGCACCCGGAAGACGACCCGGTTGTCGGTAGTCACCTGGAGCACGAAGAGGTCCTGGGCTTGCTTTGTTGCCGTCACCATGACGTCCCCGAGGTCGAGAATGTTCTCTGGTTGCGGTGGACTCGGCACGACCGCGTACGCCTTGCTGTGGGCAATCAGGTCGCCGACGCTGCTGGCGGCGACGGTGAGTACGGGAGCGGCGACGACATAAGTGAGGAATCGGCGCCGACTCAATGACCCGCCCCCCTCGCCGACATAGTTGGCACTGCTCTCGGGCGGCACGGTGTCTTGCGAGGCGTCGGTTGACATCGAGCATCCTTCTCTGCGGGTTGGTGTCCGGGCTGAGTTGGGTCGCTACGCGACCTGTCGATCGACTTTTCTTGTTGCCCAGGCGGCAGCGTAGCTTGCCGGCCTCGGCCCCGCAGGCGCTCTGCAGAACCACGTGCCCAATGAAGTGTCGGTCGCCGGCGCCTGACGATGGCTTCGGCAGGACCTTGGGCCCTAGCCGCAACAACTGCCCGGGCAGATGATGGATTATGTGGCTGACCAGGCAAGGTATCCCGAACCGTCTGATTCGGTGCGGCTGTTCGTTTCAGACGACCTGATCTGTATTCGCCGGAAGCGACCTTGAATCAGGTGGCGCAGCGCTTGGTTGCGGAGAGTGTCGGCGCTCTTGTGGTCACCGATGACGGGCGGGCAGCCGCCATCATCTCCGAACGCGACGTCGTACGAGCCGTCGCATCGGGCAAAGACCTCGACTCCACCACGGCTGGTGAGCTGGGCAGTCATCGTGTCGTGAGGTGCACGCCAGATACGAGTATCCAGTCGGCCACGCAGCTGATGTTGGACCACTATGTGCGACATCTACTCGTCGAGGACGAGAACGGGCTCGTCGGCATCGTGTCGGCCCGCGATCTCCTTGGCGCCTACACGACCTGAGGCAGCGGACGTTCGGCAAGTGAGAGATGAGGATCATCACGGCCGAGAGGCCATTTTGGGATGTTTGGTCGATCAGTGCAGGGATCGGCGGCCGGTGACGCCCCACCTTCTACCTCGACGCTCCACATATAGGTGGTGCGTTGAGGTGGAAGGTGGGGCGTCGACGTAGAAGGTGGGGCGTCGGCAGGCCGAATCTTCGTGGCTGACGACTGGTGTCGGCGGCCGCCTCGGGTCGGAAGGCGTGGCGTGAGGCGCTCTCATCCCTGGTGGGTAATGCTTAGATCTGTGCTTTCCGATAGAGCTGAGTCGTGAGCCAACCAGCTAACGACGCGTCAAGCCAGAGCGCAGAGGCACCTGCCTCTCATGAACAGCCTGCGCGGGCCGGTTTGGTGCTGATCTCGCTCATCGCGGTTGCTGCAGTCGCCAACCTGAACCTCTCCGTCGCCAATGTCGCCCTCCCCTCGATCGGCAAGGCGTTCGACTCTTCTCAGACGACTCTGAACCTCATCGCGGTTGGCTACTCGCTCGGTTTGGCGGCATCGGTCCTCTATCTCGGCGCACTGGGTGACCGCTACGGGCGGAAGCTGATGCTCGTCCTGGGCATGGCGCTCTCCCTTCCGGCATGTTTGCTGGCCGCGTACGCCCCGTCCGACGGCGTGCTGTTTGCCGCCCGCGTACTGGGCGGCCTCTCCGCCGGCATGGCCTATCCCACAACGCTCGCCTTGATCACGGCACTGTGGTCAGGGCCAGGACGAACCAAGGCGATCGCGCTTTGGTCGGCCATTGGCGGCGGGATTGCCGCACTCGGACCTCTGGTCGCCGGCGCGCTGCTCGAGAAGTTCTGGTGGGGATCGGTGTTCCTGATCACCCTCCCGCTTGCGGGCATCGCGTTGCTGATGGCGGTCCGTTTCGTGCCGAGCCATGTGAACGAGACAACCGACCCGGTGGACAACTTCGGCGGCGTACTGTCGATCGTTCTCGTGGGCACCCTGATTCTTGCGATCAACTTCGCACCAGTGCCGAACAAGGGAACCCTGGCGCTCGGCCTTGCCGCGATCGCAATTGCCACAGCAATCGGGTTCGTCATCCGACAGCGCCGGGCGAAGCATCCGTTGTACGACCTCCATGTCGCAGGCCGCCGTATCTTCTGGGTCGCAGCCTGTGCCGGCATCATCGTCTTCGGCTCCTTGATGGGCTCGGCGTTCGTCAGCCAGCAATATCTTCAGAACGTCAACGGGTACACGACGCTGGAGGCCGGGGCAGCGTTCTTGCCCGCGGTCGTCCTGATGATCTTGGTCGCGCCTCGCTCGGCCAAGCTGGTGGAGACGCGAGGCGCCAGGTTCACGCTCTTAACCGGATATGTGTTCCTTTTTTTGGCCTTCGTCTGGATGCTCCTGCTCTGGTCGGAGGGCAGTCCATATTGGCAGATAGGACTGGCCTACGCGTTCATCGGGGTTGGTGTCGGCTTTGCCGGCACGCCGGCATCGCATTCGCTTACCGGATCGGTTCCCGTGCAGCGAGCTGGGATGGCGTCCGGCACCGCCGATCTGCAGCGCGACCTCGGTGGCGCAATCATGCAGTCCATCTTTGGCGCGCTGCTGACCGCTGGGTACGCCTCGGCGGTCTCGGCAAAGATTGCGGCATCGCCCAACGCTGATCAGATCACCACGAGCGTCCAGGGTCAGCTCACCAAGTCGTTCGCAAGCGCGGAGGAAATTGCTGAGCGCTACCCGAAGTATTCGCAGCCCATCATCGAGGGCGCGAAATCGTCATTCTTGGCCGGCGCGGATTGGGCATACACGGCCGGGATCATTGCAATCGCTGTCGGCGCTGTGATCGTTTTCTTCCTGTTCCCCAAGAGGGATCAAGAGCTCAAGCTGCTCACCAGCTATCACGCCGAGGACACCAAGCAGCCAACTAGACCGGGCGAGCTCAAGCCGGCGCCACGCATTGAGGAGTAGCGGCGCAGCTATTGCTCCGACTCACCGCCTTCTACCGGTTGCTGGCTGCGTCCATGCTGGATTGCGTCGACAATGATCCTGGCGCCTAGTCCAACGATGATGATGCCGGCAACCATCTGCCCGGTGACCAGAGCTCGAGCAGCCTCACTCTTTGCCGTAATGTCGCCGAACCCGACTGTCGCAAATACGGTGACAGTGAAGTACAAGGCATCAGTACGGGTCAGAGGCTGAGTGAAACTGCCCGCCGAAATGCCCTCCATGACGTAGTAGGTGCCGGCAAACAGGAGCAGAAATAGCGGAACGCTCGTCGCAAGGGCGCCAACCGCCCGCAGCGCCGGATAGGTCGCCTTGATAATCGCACGGACCTGGAAGACGACCAGCACACCAAGCCCCAGCAACCCGACGCTGAGCATCGTGATAGCAAGGGCGATGGAATCTTGATCAAGGGGCAACAGGTAGTAGAGCGCAACCAGCGCGACAGTTGATCCCAGTGCGCGGAGCAACGTGACAACGACTCTGCGAGTGCGACGTGGTCTGGTCTCTCGGGAAGCGGGCGGTCCCAAACCCGCGCTATCAATCACGGGCTAAGGCTAGCGAGGGATGGTCATGAGGATCGCCCCTTACTGTTGGTCTTTGTGGGCTTCACGCAAGCCGAGTTGCAAGCGTTCCGAAACGCATCGGTTCCCGACCTTGTCGGTCCAGGACTGAAATTGCTCTTCGTCGGTATCAATCCAGGCCTGTGGACCGCCGCAACACAGACTCATTTCGCCCACCCCGGCAATCGGTTCTATCCCGCACTGCGTCTGGCCGGCATCGTCAATCGTGATCTTGACCGAGGCCGACCGATGACGGTCGACGACCGGGCGTACTTCGTCCAGCGCGGCATCGGTATCACCAACCTGGTCAATCGCGCTACGGCACGGGCCGGTGAACTGGCTCCAGCGGAATTGCGGGCGGGCCGCATTCGGCTCGAAAAATTCGTCGCGGTCCATCAACCCGAGGTTGTCGCGATCGCCGGCGTCACGGCATACCGGGTCGCCTTCGCCATCCCGAAAGCCAAAGAGGGCGAGCAAACCGAGTTGCTCATGGGCGCACGGGTATGGGTGGTGCCCAACCCCAGTGGGCTCAACGCCCACCAGACAATCACCAGTCTGGCCGAGGCGTACGCCGAGCCTGCAAGAGTCGCCGGAGTGATCACTTAGCCTATGTGCTGTGATGTGGGGCATGACTTCGGGCGCGCTGACCAGTCTTAGTTACCCGATTGTCGAGCAGACTTTGGAAAACGGCCTACGTGTCATTTCCAGTCCGGACCACATTGCACCGTCGGTTGCGGTCAATATCTGGTACGACGTCGGTTCCCGAGACGAGGAGCAGGGCCGAACCGGATTCGCCCACCTCTTCGAGCACGTGATGTTTCAGGGCTCGGCGCATGTCGCTTCTGGACAACACATTGCGCTGCTCCAGGCGGCCGGTGCCGTTGTGAATGCCACCACATGGTTCGACCGCACAAACTATTTCGAGACGTTGCCGACCGGTGTGCTTGACCTGGCGCTCTGGCTGGAGGCCGACCGGATGGCCACGCTCCTGGATGCGCTGAATCAGGAAAATCTCGACAATCAGCGAGAGGTGGTCAAAGAAGAGAAGCGGCAGCGCTACGACAATGTGCCGTACGGGGATGTCATGGAGCTTCTCAATACCTTGACGTTCCCGCCCGAGCATCCGTACGGACACACCACGATCGGCTCCATGGAAGATCTGGATGCCGCAATGCTGGAGGATGTACACAGCTTCTTTCGACGTCACTACCTGCCGAACAATGCCGTGTTGTCGATCGTCGGCGACGTGGAACCGGAGGACGCTTTCGAGCGGGCGGAGATCTACTTCGGGCACCTGGCAGCGGGCGCCAAGCCAGCCAAGCTCGACGGCGGGCCGCTGCTGCCCCTATCGGGCATGCCGCGTACCGAAACCGCGGACAAGGTGCCTGCCGACGCGGTGTACTTCTCGTGGCGGCTTCCCGCGCGTGGCAGTCGAGCCTTCGACGCGCTGGACCTCGCGTTCAGCATTCTCGGACACGGCCAGACGTCCCGGCTGCACAGGCAACTGGTACGCGGCAGTGAGCATGCCGAAGCCACCGGCGCCTCCACTATGGGCCTGATCGGCGGCAACTCGTTCGGCTTCAGCTATGCCAGAGCTCGGGATGAAGTAAGTCCGGAACAGCTCGAGCAGGAAATGTCGGATGTTATTGAGCAGCTGCTACGCGATGGACCAACCGAGGAGGAGCTGCGGCGCGCCAAGGCCCAATTCGAGCGGCACTGGCTACACGAGCTCGCCCGCGTCGATTCGCGTGCCGATGCGCTGGGGGAATATGCCACGCTCCATGGCGATCCGAACTTGATCAACTCTCGGATTGCGGAGATCACCGCAATCGAGGATGGCGACCTTCGAAATGCTATGCAGGAATGGCTTCGACCGGACCAGCGGGCCACCCTGATCTACCGGCAGGAGCAAGGGTGAGAGATTTCCTGCCACGCCCCGAGATCGCCCCAGCGGTTGTCTGGGCATTCCCCGCGCCGCGCCGCGCGCGGCTCAGCAACGGCATCGAACTAATAATCTTCGATCTTCCTGGCCAGCATGTGATTTCAGCACATCTGGTCTTGGACATCCCGCTCAATGCGGAGCGGGCCGAGATTGAGGGCGTCGCGACGATCTGTGCCCGAACGCTGGACGAAGGAACCAAGCATCACAACGGCGAGGAGTTCGCCGAGCTGCTGGAGACCGAGGGGGCTGGCTTCGGACTTGATCTTTCGTTGTCAGGAACTCAGATCGTCCTCGACGTCCCGGCTTCCCATCTTGATCGTGCACTGGAGCTGTTTGCCGAGGCGGTTACCGAGCCGTCGCTCGCCGACCGTGACGTCAACCGCCATGTGCAACTCCGGTTGGCCGAGATCGAGCAGGCGCAGGCCAACCCCGCGCAAGCCGCCAGCATTGCCTTCCGCGCGGCGGTGTTCGAGGAGGCTAAGCGAGCTGCACGCATGAACGGCGGCGAGTCCGAGACCGTCAGCCATGTGACTCCAGAAGCCGTGGCCGCCTTCCACCATGATCATTTCGGGCCCGCCGGAGCGACGCTGATCTTGGCCGGTGACTTCGTCGACGACCCGGTCGCTGTCGCCGAGCGCAGTCTCGGATCGTGGAGCAACGATGATCAGCGAAGGATCATAATCGAGGATCCAGCGCCTGGCCCTCGGCGCACGCTGCTCATCGACCGCCCGGGTGCAGTGCAGGCCGATATCCGGTTCGGCGGCTTTGGCATCGACAGATTGGATCCGCGCTGGTCGGCGATCAGCGTCGGCTCGTACGCGATGGGCGGTGCCTTCTTATCCCGCCTGAACGCCGTGCTGCGAGAGGAGAAGGGCTACACCTACGGCGTACGGATGAACTTCGGACCGCTACGAACCGGTGGTTCGTTCGCGGTACAGGGCTCGTTTCGAACCGAGGTCGTCGACGACGCCTTGGCGATCACCCGCGAGTTGATCAAGGTTGACGAGGCACCATTCACCAGCCAGGAGGTGAATGACGCCGTCGCCTTCTTCACCGGCGTCTCTCCGCTGCGGTATGCGACCGCCGACGGTGTTGCTGATCAAGCCGCTACTCAGGTTCTCGCCGGACTCCCCGACGACTATGTGGACCGGAGCCTGGCGCTGCTGCGTTCAGTGACCCCGGAGGCCGCGACGGAGACATATGGCTCGATCGTCAATCCAGACGAGCTCACGTTGGTCGTGGTGGGAGACGCCGAGCGGCTCGCGGATCCAATCCGCAGCCTCGGCTTCACCGATCTCGAAGTCAGGACGTCAGCTGGCAGCCAGACCTAGCCCTAACCGGCTCTAACCAAAAAGCGGGCGGCAGGGCAAGCGGTGAGCCAGCTTGCAAAGGCGAGGAGTAGCAGCGGGCCCGTTCGGGACTTGGACGGGGCCTGGCGGGAGCCCGGGCTGGCGAGGGCGGATGGTTGTCCCGAACGGGTCGGCTGGACTCCGAGCGAGAGCCCGATCAACCGCCGAGTGCGCGTATCGCCCGCTCCACCGCGCTTTGGGCTTCGTCCATTCGCTTCTGATACGTGCCCAAATCCCCACCCGTCAGCGCTTTGTCCGCGGCCTCGAAGGCTGCTTGCGCTTCACCAAGTGCCTTAGTAGCCGCCGGGTTGTCGGGCTTGCCATTCGTGCTCGAGGGCTTGTTGCCATTGGCGCTGCCTTCCTGCGTACTGCCGCCGGCGCTTCCCTGGAAGACCTGATTCAGCGCCTCCTGCAGGGTGTCTCCAATCCCGACCGATTGACCGAACCGCACCACCACAAAACGCAGCGCCGGATAGGAGCCGGTGCTGCCCTGACGCTGGGTGTAAACCGGCGTCACGTACAAAAGTCCGCCGCCTACAGGCAGTGTGAGCAGGTTGCCGAAGGTGGCACTTGCCGCGCCCTGGTTCAAGAAGGGCCGTAGCCGATCGGCGACCGTCTCGTTGGTCGTCATCGCATTGAACGACTGTCCGGGTCCGTCGATCTGGGAGGTGTCCGACATCTGCAGGATGCGCATTCGCCCATATTCAGGGCTGCTGGCATCGGCGTTCACTGCCATGTACGCGGCGAGGTTAGAGCGCTTGAAGGGCACGTATGAGCTGGTCAGGGAGAAGATCGGGTCGTTGTCCCCCGGCCACTTCACCGACAGGTAGAACGGCGGTTCCTTGGTCTGGGCCGATGCGCCCGCGACCGGATCGTTGGGTACGTCCCACAGGCTTGACCGCTGATACCAGTTGTCGGGGTTGGTCATGTGGTAACGAGCCAGGATCTGTCGCTGCACCTTGAAGAAGTCTTGCGGGTACCGCACGTGATCCAGTAGGTCCTTGGAGATCGCCGACTTCGGTAGCACCACGTTCGGGAAGGCCTGCGACCAGGCCTTGAGCACCGGATCAGTGTCGTCCCACGCATACAGCTTCACGCTGCCGTCGTAGGCATCGACCACAGCCTTCACGGAGTTGCGCATGTAATTGATGTCGTCTTGCGGTTGGGCCACCACAGTGCCACCAGCGCTGGTCTGGGCGTCCGAGGTGACCTCATTGAGGTTCACGCGCTCGCTGTTGGGATAGGAGTTAGACGTCGTATAGCCATCGACGATCCAGACGATCCTGCCCTCTACGACCGCCGGGTACGTATCGCCGTCGACCTTGAGCCACGGCGCGGCGCCCTGTACCAATTGCCGCGGCGTGCGGTCGTAGATGATCTTGGACGCGGAGTTGACGCGATCCGACAGCAGGATGTTGACATCGGCGAACTTGGCGGCGTACAACAGCCGGTTCCACATGTTGCCGATCTTGACCCCACCCTTACCGGTATAGGTGTAGGTCTTCGGGTTGCCGCCCTCGCCGCCGCCGGGAGTGTCGAGCTCGATGGGCGGCGTGCCAGGCGATGCGCCGACGATGGAGTACTGATCCGGCCGCTGGCCCTGCAGCTCGCCGAAGTAGATACGCGGCTCGTGCTCTGCGATCTCTCCTGTCGGCGGGATGTCCTTGGCAATCCAATCCGGTTCTCCGCCGGGCTGGCGGCGGTTTCCGTAGGCCGCTACCAGACCGTAGCCATGGGTGTAGACGGTCTTCCGGTTGTTCCAGTTGTCCTCCACGCCGCTCAGATCCATTTCGCGTACCGCCACGACGGCGTCGGTCTCCCTGCCGTCGATGGTGTAGCGGTCCACATCGAGGTTCTTGGGGAACGCGTAGTAGCCGCGCACCTGCTGGAGTTGCTCGAACGTCGGACTCACCACGTTCGGATCGATGAGACGGATTCCGGGCAACGCCTCGGCGTCAGTTTTGAGCTGACCGGCGGTAGCTGTGGTCTTTGCCGAGTAATCGGTGATCTCCACCCTGTCGACCCCGTACGCGGCTCTCGTCGCTTCGATATTCGTTTTGATATAGCCGCGTTCCTTGTCCGGCTCATCGGGTCGAACGCTGAAGTACTGCACCGCGCCTGGATAGACCAACCCGAGCACGATGGCCGAGAGCAACAACAAGATCAGCCCGATGGTCGGTACCATCCAGCGCCGCAGTATTGCATTGGCGAAGAACAGCAGCGCACAAATTGCCGCGATAATCGCCAAGATCATCTTGGCGGTCACCGTCGCTCTGTCAGCGGTGTAGGAAATGCCGGTAAAGAGGCGGTTGGAACGCTCGATCGCAAGCGCGTACTGGTCGAACCAGTAGCTGAGACCTTTGACCAACACCGCCAGGCCGACCAAGATCGACAGGTGCGCCTGGGTAGCCCTGCTGGCTCCGCGGCGAGGGCCGCTGAATCGCAATCCGCCCATCGTGTAGTGAACTATGGCAGCGACGATGGTGCTGAAGACAAACGCCGCGAATGCGAACGACAAGGCGAAGCGCCACCACGGATACGAAAAGACGAAGAAGCCAACGTCGAGCCCGAAGCGCGAATAGGTGATGTTGAACGGTTGCGCGTTTCGCCAAGCCAGGTATTCCAGGACATGACCACTGGCCGCACCGCCGGCAAAAAGCCCGACTACTAGACCGGCTGCAACCAGCACCCAGACGAATCTGGATTCCAGTATTTCGCGATAACGCTCCAGCAGCGGGCTGCTGGGTGTCTGGGCTCCCAGTCGGGGCCGCAGCCGGTACGCAATCGCGGCATTTGCGACCACGCAGGTTGCCATGATCAGGCCGAAAGCCAGGAAAAGCGCGATCCTGGTCAACAGCATCTTGCTGAAGACCGAGGCGAAGCCGAAGGATCCGTACCACAGGCGGTCGGTCCACACGCTCGTGAAAATGGCAAAAGCCACGATCAAGATCGCGACAATGACCAACGTCGGCAGTATGGCGCTCCGTCGCCGGCCGACCCGCAGGCTGCTCAAACTCATTTCTCCTCAACCGCTCTGGGTCAGATGTGTCTTCTCGGCAACGACCCAACTGGTCCGAGCGGTTCCGCCGCGCTCGTCCTCATGTCAGCGTATGCGCCCATACCGCAGCTAACCGGCCAGTCCAAGATCTCCGTCGGCGAAGTGCTCGCATCAGCAATGTGGAAGCAGCGCCGGGTCGCCTGACAGATTGAGAGCCTGGCTGGCTTTGATGGCATCAGTTAGCGTCGCCACCTTGATCAAAGCCATGTCGGTACGTACGCCCTCCAGATCGCGGCAATTTCCGGCGGGAACGAAAAACGCCACAGCGCCGGCTTTCTCGGCGGCTGCGATCTTTTCTTGGACGCCGCCAATTGCTTGCAGATCTCCAGTCGGCGTGATCTTTCCGGTTCCAGCAAGATGACGCCCAGCCAACAGTGGCCCGGGAGTGATCTTGTCATAAATCGCCAGAGCGAAAATCAGACCAGCACTCGGACCGCCGATCTGCTGCCCGAGGTCGAAGGAGATATTGGGGTCGTAGCGATATCCCGTGCCCAAAGTGATGCCGACGACTGGAACGTCGGACTGCACGTTGGACTCGACCGTGGTCACGGTGACGTCGGTCTGGACCTTGTTCCGGATGACTACGAACCGTACTTTTTCACCGATCTCATGGGCACGGATCCGCTTTGCAACCGCTTCATCGTCCGGGGTCGGTACGCCGTCGACAGAAACCACGAGATCTCCCGGGAGCAACAGCTTGTGCGCCGGCCCGCCCACTGTCACTGAGTAGATGGCCGGCATTTCCGTGACGGGTCTGCCGTCGGCGCGTAAGGCAGCCACTACAGCGTCGTCCTGCGCGGTCTCCATCATGTCCGCGTCCTCGTTCTCCACTTCCTCGGCCGACTTTCCAGGCGCGTAAACCGCCTCCCGCGGCAGCGCATCGCGATGTGGCAGCCAATATGCGAGCAATGCTTGCGGCAGGCTGAGCCGAGCGTCGGCTGGCGTGATGGCAACGATCGTCATGTCAAGCCGGCCGGTTGTGGGGAAGGTGTCAATGCCCTGGACCTTGATCATTGGTTCGGCACCCACATTGCCGAGCGTGTCGCGGGTGCCGCCAGGGCTCCAGCTCACGAATGGCACCGGAACGACGACAAGCAGTACGGCCAAGCAGATGAACGCTAATGCCGAGACGAAGGCGGTCCACGTTTGACGGGTCACGGTGTACCGGCTGCGCTATGAGCTTGCGACTCCGCTCGGAAGCCTGGGCCCTCAGCTTGTCGAGGGGCGCCGTCCTTCCCAGTCAGTCCGACCCACTCAGAGTCCCCAGAGGTGAAGCGCTGCTCCTTCCAGATCGGCACCTCTGCCTTCAGGGTATTGATCAAATGCCCGCAAGCCGCGAGTGCCTCGCCGCGGTGCACCGCACCGACAGCCACTACAACAGCAATGTCGCCGATCTCGAGATGTCCGATCCGATGTTGCACCGCGATCGCCAAGACGTCGTGCTGATCTGCGGTCTGCTCTGCGCACCTTCGCAACACATCGGTCGCACTCGGGTGCTGGGTGTAATCGAGCGAGAGGACCTCGGCGTCATGGTCGCGGTTGCGCACGGTGCCGACAAACAAAGCGATGCCACCGATATCCGGTCCGGAAACGAGACGGAGCGCCTCGGCGACATCGAGTGGAGACTCGCTGATGCCGACCTGACGGATCTGCGATGGCATGCTTCGACCCTAGTACCAGCTTCCACGGCCCCGGGATCGCGCGCGCCGCTGTCCTAGACGAGCGAGCGGGCGGGCGGCCTCCGCAGCAGTCTGGCTTAGGCAGTGCTGCCGGCTGCGAGAGAGTGAGGAAGGCAGCGGCTCTCAACGCGCGATCCGCGCAGAGCGAGCGAAAGCGAGCGGAGCAATCAAAACCGCGTACGGTTGAATCAATAACAAGCAGGCAACGTCAGGAGTGAGCATGGCCGAGGATCGCACTCCAGATCCGGCCGATCAGCCCGAGGACAACGACAAGTCTCAGCCCCCGGAGAAGCCTTCGGAGCCTTATCGGCTTGGTGGTTCTGGGCGGTCAGGGAAGAGCCCAGAGGGCGGCTCCGGAGGCGACGAAGCCGGCAACCCGTTCGAGGCATTCTTCTCATCGCTGGCGGGTGGTGACATGAACGCGCTCGCGGCTCAGCTGCAGAGCACCTTCGCGATGCTCGGTGGTGCTGGATCGATGTTCGGCGGTGGGCCGACCGAGCCAGGGTCCGGCGTGAACTGGGAGGTCACCAAGAACACTGCTCGTAAGACAGTCGCCTCGCTTGGTCCAGACCCCACTCCCGACGCTGCGCAGCAGCGTGCCATCGCCGAGACCGTCGAGCTCGCAGAAGTCTGGCTCGATCAGGCCACGACGTTTCCCCGGGTGAGTACAAATGTCGCCGCATGGAGTCGGGCCGAGTGGATCGAGAAGACCATGCCAGTCTGGCGGCGGCTAGTGGAACCGGTTGCACTGCATATCGCCGATGCCATGGAGGGCGCACTGAACTTTGGCAGCAGCGAGGAGACTGCTGGTTTGCCGGGGATGGCCGGTATGGAGCAGATGCTGCGGCCGATGCTGCGCACCTCCGGAGCAAGCATGTTCGGCCTGCAGCTCGGGCAAGGGCTGGGGCAGCTGGCGACCGAGGTGGTCGGCGCGACCGACATCGGCCTGCCGTTGAGCGAACCCGGACATGTCGCGCTGCTGCCGACCAACATCAAGGCCTTCGGTGAGGGTCTCGAACAGTCGAGCTCCGATGTCACCCTCTACCTTGCGTTGCGGGAATGTGCCCGGCAGCGGCTGTTTGCCTCAGCTGGCTGGCTGCGGGCGCAAATGCTCACGCTGGTTGAGCAGTATGCGAGCGGGATCACCATCGACACTTCCGCGTTGGAGCAGGCCGTTGGTCAACTAGACCCCAGCAACCTCGAGGAGTTGAGCTCATCTTTGGAGGGTGGCCTCTTCGAGCCACAGAAGACGCCCGAGCAGCTGGCGACCCTAGAGCGACTGGAAACGATGCTTGCTCTCGTTGAGGGTTGGGTTCAAGAGGTGGTGACCCAGGCCACGGCGCAGTGGATGCCCTCCGCACCTGCCCTGGCAGAGGCCGTACGCCGGGCCCGCGCGACCGGCGGTCCGGCAGAGGAGACATTCGCAACGCTGGTGGGACTTGAGTTGCGGCCGCGGCGGATGCGGGATGCCGCGAACCTGTGGGCGGCGCTTCGGGATGCGCGCGGGATGGAGGGTCGAGACGCTGTCTGGTCGCATCCCGATCTTGTGCCGACATCAGCCGATCTTGACGATCCCTTGGGATTTGTTAGCGGCGACGCGCGTGCTGAGAGCACGGAGAACACAGATTTCGATGCAGCGTTAGAAGAACTACTCAAGAACGAGGGAAGCGAAGGCGACGACAATTCCAGCTGAGCCGGGAGCAGCCCTGCACCCCAGCTGTCGCCGTACACTCGAAGCTTGGCCGGCTCCCAGTCTTGAACAAGATCAATTGCGTCGGCAGTACCTTGATCATCTTGCCGAGCGGGCTGACGGCTGGTCTCGAGCCTGCGCCGGCGCTCACCTCACAGCGAGCTCACTGATCTGTGCTATGGCCGAGGGCACGGTGTTGTTGACCCTGCATTCTCGGATCGGACGCTGGTTGCAGACCGGTGGTCACCTCGAACCAACCGACAGCACGCTGGAGGCGGCCGCCGTTCGCGAGGCGCGCGAAGAAAGTGGGCTGGCCGATCTTGCGCTGGAGCCGAGTCCGCTACTGCTTTCCAAGCATGAGGTGCCTTGCGGCAGCGTACGGCCCACGTACCACCTAGATGTGCAGTATCTAGTGATCGCAAATCAGATACTCCGTCCTAAGGTCGGGAACGAATCACTCGATCTGCGCTGGTTTCCTCATGATCAGCTTCCAGAGGTCGACGACTCAGTTGTCGCGCTGGTGCGTGCGGCCGCCGTACGGCTGGGCTGGTAGCGCCTGCCAGCCGACTCACCGGTATTCGTTCGCCTACTCACCGGTATTCGTTCGCCTATGCAGCCCGCGCGGCGCGTTCTGCCAGGACACCCAGTTGCCGCATGAGCGCCATGTCGTCCCGAACTGACCAACGCTCGACGGCCTTGCCGTCCGCGAAGCGCAGGATGTGGACGTAGTCCATCGAGATCTCGCGGTTGGTTGGCGGGATGCCCATCAGATCACCTGTGTGCCGGCCGTGCAGAGTGCAGTAGACGACCACAAGATCGCCTTCGCCGATCACCTGATGGATGTCCCAGCGTTGATCGCTGAATACGCCTCCCAGCCAGATCATCGTCCGCTGAGCACCAACAAGCCCCTGCGGCTCGTCTGGACGTGCGCCATGATCGATCGAATCCTCCGCGACGACGTCGGCGAGCCTCTCGACATCCCCGCTGGGCAAGATCTCTTCCCAGATTCGGCGGGCCTTTGCTTTTAGTTCCTCGGCCATGTTGAGCCTCCTAGCCGTGTCGTGCTGCTACGATTCAGTAGAACGCACATTAATTGATGTTAGGAGTATTCTACTTAAATGCCGAAGCCTGTCAAGCCCCGGCGGTCGTATGATTCGCAGCGCCGTCGACAGCAGGCGGCCCAGACGCGTCGGGATATTGAGGCCGCCGCGAACAAGCTCTTTCGTGAGCGCGGTTACGCCGGTACATCGATGCCGGTGATAGCCGCCGAGGCGGGAGTTGTTGTCGAGACGATCTATCGGGCATTCGGCAGCAAGGCTGGGCTGTTCAAAGCCGTCGTTGAGGCGGCACTCGCCGGAGGGCCTAAGCGCGCCGACATTCCTCCGACCGACCGTCCAGCCATTCGCGCTGTCATCGAGGAGCCCGATCCACGCCGAAAGCTGGAGCTCTACGCCGCCACCCAGCCCGGAGTCCACGGTCGATCGGGCCCGTTGTATCGAGTGCTCGCTGGTGCCGCCGATAATGATCGGGAGCTGAAGGCGGTGATCGATGGGATTGCCGCCCGGCGCCTGCATGGGTTAGGCAATCTGGCGGGGCAGCTTGCCGACAGCGGCGAACTGCGCCCTGAGCTGTCAGTCGAAGAAGCCCGTGACCTGATCTGGACCCTTTGCTCATCCGCCGTACATGACCTTCTGGTCAGGGACCGGGGCTGGACCTCAGAGCGCTATCGAGACTGGCTCGCGACCGCGTTGAAGCGTGAGTTGCTCAAAGAACCTGCTTAGGGATTCGAACGAATCTGACAACTTTCATGGACCAAAGGACGTTCGCGCCGGAACGTCGGGTCGCTCGCTCACCTTCACTTCGCATCAGTTGGTGTCACTTGGCACCAGTTGGAACTGATGCCAAGTGCCAGTAGCTGATGCCAAGTCATTCGTTGAGCCGATCTGACCCAGTTAGCATGGACTGCTTGTGAGTCGGACCGGGACGACGTGATGGTGCGCTGTGCCAAGCATCGCTCACGCGGGGGATGGGCGTCGAAGCTCCACAATCGAGTGCGAAGCTCAGGTTGAGCTCCGTTCGAATCGAAGTCGAGCTTGAACTCCAAGCCGACTTCCCCAAGAAGCTGCGCTGCACCAGCGGTTCGCATGATCGCCTCAACGGCTGCCACCTCTTCAGGCAGCCAGTACATCTGGATAATTGAATGCCATAGCACAGGGATCCGCCGTACGCCTGACGCAGCAACAAGATCACATAGACCGGCGAGCAACGCAGCAGATCGACCGACCTCGTTGGTCTGCGGCGGGATTGCGAGGGCAGCGTGTATCTCATCGATGTTCGCGGCGATCACTTCACGCATCACCGGCCACGCCTGTGAAGCAGGTGCGGTACCTCCCGGACATGGATAGTAGGGCACCAGCTCGGGTGCCCTACCGGTCAGCACAAGTCGAAACACGCCGGCGAGTAGCCGAAGGTGGATCACCGCGCCACGTGGAGCATTGTCAGATCCGCCACACACCAAGCGCGTCGGTCCGCCAACCTCCCAGTCGTCAGCCATGACTCGCGTGGCGTAGCCGTAAAGGTCTTCGGAGTCACGTGCATGGGCGCGAAAACGTTGGGCCAGCGTCTCCCCGGTGTCCCATTCGGGCCCACCGCTGATTGGTGGCACGCTCATCAGGTGCCGGCCTGAGTCGCGAGCAGAGCCCTGGTTTCTTCCCAGCCCTCGAGACCGGGGTCTAATCGAAGCACATCAGCCGGCGTCCGAAGTCGGTGCCAGGTTGGCGTAAGTGTGCACCGGCTCCGGCGAGGAGCGATGGCACTGAGCCGCGGGAACGGGTTTTGATCCAGGTCGAACGCGTTATCGGGAATCCAGTCCGCCACCGGCAGCGATACGCCGATCGCGGCGCAGCCCGGGCCTCCGTGCTCCGGCGCAATCGCGATGTCGGTCCGATGCAGCACCTTAAACAACTTCGCGATCACCAGACCTGGCAGGTCAGGCAGGTCGGCCGGTACTGCGACCAGCTCATCGACCTCATCGGCCAGCTGATGCGCTATCGCAGGCAAGGTCATCTCTACCGGAAAGTGCAGCGCTCCTGGCCACAGCAGCTCGGCGGCCGACGCGGGACCCGCGATTCCTGATCGAATGTCAATCAGATCGGCCACCACCTCGTAGGTATCAATCAAGCAGGCAGCGGCAAAAGCGTCCGGATCGATGCCCTGCGGTGCCGCGCCCGAAGCGTCATAGCACGCCAAAACGACGGCGGCGCGGCGACGAGCCGCAGGCTCAGTCGACTTCGGATCCATCAGTTTGTCTGCCCTGTCCAGCGACATAGCCCTCGAGGTAGCCCTTGGCCTTCTCGGCCGCGGGATACCGGCCGACGAGGCCCCAGAAACGATCAGAATGCATTGGTTCAATCAAGTGAGCCAGCTCATGAACCAGTACGTAGTCGACGACCCACGCCGGCATCGGTTGCAGCCGTTGGGAAAGCCTGATCACGCGGGTGCTCGGCGTACACGAACCCCAACGCTGCTGCTGGTTGGTGACCCAAAGAACACCAGCCGGTTCGGGCAGGTGATCAACAGCAGGCGCAAGATAGGTGGCCGCAAGTTCCTGTGCGCGTGCGATCAACGCCTCGTCGCCACGCGGAGCCAATGCGCGGGCTTCCCGAGCGAGCACCTTCTTCACCATGTCATGAACGAAGGTTTGCTCGTCGGCTTTCGACATGCGCTGTGGAATCAGTACGACGATGGTCTCGCGTTCGCGGTAAGCGGTCACCGTACGCGTACGACGACTGCTCCGGCGCACTTCAACCCGCGGGCGAGATTCGGCAGCCGTTGGTGGCGGGCCTTCGCTCGTGCGCGGGCGGCGGCCCCCGCGACCTTGCCTCCTTGGTGCTCCTGGCTCCGGCAGAGGCAGTCGTGGTTGATTCACGATCCTCCCTTGGATGGCACGAGCCAACCTACCTGCCGGAGGATCGGGTGGCGTGCAAGCTCTGCAAGGTTTCCTGATGGTCTTGGCAGCAGCAGGCCGTGCCGAGCGGCTGCAAACGGTTCCCGCACTCGGCATCCGAGTGAAGCGTTCGTAAAACCTCAATCAGCACTTCAGACTAGCCTGTATATAGCCAGGCTAATTACATCAGACCACCGCCATCACAGGTTTCCACATAGGTTCCACCGTCCCGTAATCGGATGACGACTGCGGTCCACAAACCAAGGGCCAACAATGCACATCGTTTCCACACAGTTGTCCACATTCGGTGGAAAGTGAATTTGTCAGAACCGTTTGACGGCGGCTTCGGCCGCCTATAGCGTTCCGAGCACGAAACCTCCAGATGGTCGGCACGCTCGCAGGGGAAGGCTAGCGATCCCGATGTCCCTGGAGGTTTCGTCCTTTTCTTTCCCGGGTCTGCCAGCGCTCCAGACGCGCTCGCGTAGAGTTACGGGCGTCCAAGCGGTATGGCATTGATCGCGGTCGCTTCCCTTAGCGGCGGGCGGCGAACAATGACCCAGCCCCGGTCCCGCAGCTATGACTAGGTGCGGAGGAACATCGAACAAGGAGAAGTCATGGCGGAGACGTACAGCGGCGAGTTCTACTGCGTGAAGTGCAAGGCAAAGCGCGAGGCCTCGGGCGAGGTGCACGTCAACGACAAGGGCACCCGGATGGCGAAGGCCAAGTGCCCAGTGTGCGGCACAAACCTCAACCGCATTCTCGGCAGGGTGTAGCACACAACCACCACAGAGCAGTCATCAGGGACGGTCTTCCGCGACCGTCCCTGATGCACGTCAGCGGGCATCAGGATGCTGGTTGGTGAGACAAACAGATCTCGGCTGTGGATAGCGCTCAGGTATGGGCTGGCTGGCCACAAACTGGCCCGATGAACTCCCTCCAAATCCGATCCACAGCCCGATCCACAGCCCAGCGTTCCCTCAGGCAGCCTCAACTAACTCCGTACGCGCTACTCCTTCAGCGCAAGAGCGACGAGATTCAGGTCGGTATCGATCCCGACAGCGCGCTGGTGTTCCGGGGTGCCGGCTTCGGTGCGGTGCTCGGTCTATTGGACGGCTCACGGCCAACCAGCGTGGTACGCCGCGCTGGGCGAGCCGCAGGCCTTACGGCCGACCAAGTATCCGGAGCGCTGGACGCGCTCGCCGCAGCGGGCATGCTCGCCGAACGGGATTCGATGCCGTACACAAATGCCCTCGCTTCATCGACTGTACGGCTGATCGGTGCCGGCGCGGTGGGTTCGCAGGTCGCTCGGGTTCTACTGGCCAGCGGGATCGGCCGTCTGTATGTCTACGACAGCGAGCCGCCCGATCCTGACCTGTATCCCGCTGCCGGCATGCTCCCCTCGAAGGCGGAGGCACTGCGTTCGGCGGTCGCCGATGCCCGTACGCGGATCTTGACGGTGACCCATTGGTCAAAACCCGAAATGACTGCGCTGGATCTGACGATCCTCGCCTGCGACCGACCGGAGCCTGATCGAGTGATAACCGACCATCTGGTCCGCAATGATGAGCCGCACCTCCTCGTGCGCTCCTGGGGCAACGGCGTAAGCGTCGGACCGATGGTTGTTCCCGGCCAGACCTCATGCCTGCGCTGCGCCGACCTGGCACGTAGCGACGCGGATCCGCAGTGGCCCGATGTTCTTCGGCAGCTCTCGCGAGCGCAGATTGAGACCCCACCGGCACTGCTCGCCTGGGCCGCCTCAGTTGCAACCGCGCAGGCGCTGGCATACCTCAACGGTGAGCTGCCCGAGTCCGCAGGTTCGACACTCGAACTCAGCTGGCCCGACTTCGTGACTCGGCTGCGTCACTGGCAAGCGCATGCCAACTGTGGCTGCGGTTGGCTCGGCCATACAGAATAGGGCCATGAGCGACCAGCCGACCAAGCCGACCAACGGCGCTGAACGGCATTTGGCCGCTGCAGTCGACGGGAGTTCACTAGCCCGGTCCGCATTCCGGCGAGGCGCAAAGCTGGCCTCGCTGCCACTCGGTTTCGCCGGTCGCGCGACGCTCGGGATGGGCAAGCGATTGGGCGGGGCGCCCGCGGAAGAGGTGAGCGAGCAGCTCCAGCAGCGCGCTGCCGAGCAGCTGTTCCGCGTACTCGGCGAGCTCAAGGGTGGCGCCATGAAGTTTGGCCAAGCCTTGAGCCTGTTCGAGTCTGTGCTGCCTGAGGACGTCGCGGCGCCGTATCGCGCACATCTGTCGCGGCTGCAGGACGCCGCACCGCCGATGCCGACTTCGCGAGTGCATGCGGTACTGGCTCGCGAATTGGGCGCTGACTGGCGCGCCTCGTTCTCCGATTTTGACCCGCTGCCCGCGGCAGCCGCATCGATAGGTCAGGTTCACCAGGCGACGTGGTCCGATGGCCGTACGGTCGCTGTCAAGGTGCAATATCCCGGTGCTGACGAAGCCCTGCGCTCGGATCTGCGGCAGATCGGGCGGCTCTCGAAGGTCTTCGCGCCCCTGGCCGGTGGTATGGACGTGAGTGCACTGGTCGAGGAGCTTACGGCGAGGGTCACCGAAGAGCTCGACTACACCCTCGAAGCGGATTCCCAGCAGCAGGCGGCGGAGGGATTCGCAGGAAGCGACGAATTCTACGTACCACCGGTGTTGGCAAGTACGCCGAAGATCATGGTCAGTGAGTGGGTTGAAGGTGCGCCGCTCTCGTCGGCCGCAAATCTGCCGGCCAAGAAACGCAATGCCGCTGCGCTGCAATATGTGCGATTCCTCTTCGCCGGGCCGAGCCAGGTTGGCCTACTGCACGCAGATCCGCATCCGGGAAACTTCAAGCTCATGAAGGGCGGCCGGCTGGGCGTCGTCGATTTCGGCTTGGTGGCGCATCTTCCCGACGGCCTGCCCCCAGCAATGGGCCGGATTCTGCGGATTGCTCAGCAGGGTGACGCTCACCTGGTAGCGGAGGGCCTCCGCGAGGAGGGCTTTGTCGCCTCCGACGTTGACGCGGAAGACCTGCTCGACTATCTGGGCCCCTTCGTCGAGCCCGCCGCGGTGCCGCAGTTTCAGTTCAACAGGGATTGGATGCGAGAACAGTTCATCCGGGTACGCGACCCTCATGCCTCGGGCGGGGTGGCGATGAAGCTGAATCTCCCACCGAGCTATCTGCTCATCCATCGGGTCTGGTTGGGAGGTCTAGCGGTGCTCTCTCAGCTCAATGCGCAGGCAGCCTTCGGAGCGGTGCTCGAAGAGTTTCTCCCCGGCTACGCGCAGGATTAGCGGATGCAGCAACGGCTTGCATCATCAATCCGCGGCACAGCGTGGGGGCTAGGTCGCGGGCACGCGCTTGGCTTGGGGTAGCCAGGACTCCACAGTCGACCCGAAGGGGAGCCTCAAAACTGTGCCGCAGATTGATGATGCAAGCCGCTTCTCGAGCTGCGAGCGTCAGCAGACACGAGCAGCACTCAAACAGCGATGATGCTATCGGCAGATAGACCCGCGTCTCGGGAGAATCGCCGTGGTTTCTTGCGTCGGCGTATCCCGTAGGTCTCATGCCGCAGCCTCGTCCTTCGCCGCTGGGGCGAATGGCTCAGCGACCGGGTACTTTCGGGGACGGCCTCTGGGCCTCTTGTGTGCCACGATCACACCAGCCACAAGCAGCTCTCCGCCCCAGACTCCCCAGGGCTCCCGCCGCTTCAGTGCGCCAGCCAGGCACGCCTCTCGTATCGGGCAGTCGAGGCATAGTGCCTTGGCCACCTCCACATCTGCCGGCGCTTCAGCGAAGAACAGGTCCGGATTCACCAGTCGGCAGGGCAGCTTGGCGATACCCAACCGCCTCCGGGGAACGGTCATCGGGCCACCTCCTGCGTGATACATGTCGGCCTACTTTTCTGATCATGAGGTGCCCTGGCCCGGTCGAATGGACACGGGCTCCTCGAATCTGGCCGGGAAACACGAAGGCCGTGATTCCCGGTTTTGGGAGCCACGGCCCTGGAGGCGGTCGGTGTGGATTACACCGGCGGACTACAGGAAGGTGGTCCCATTTGGGTCGAGAACTTGGTATCGGTGACGTCGTACGCGCCTTGTCCGGCCATACGTCCGCCTTGTGCGTTGAGCTGGGGGCAGACTTCACCCGTGACTAGCCAGTCAAAGCCGGTTGCGGTATGTGGCCTGCCGTGGGAGAGCACGGCAACGGCTGGCATCGCCCGCATGACCGCACTCGAGAACTGGAGTTCGGGCACGGTTCGGACAGCCGTGGGTACGCCGCTGGTTCGACCGATTACCATCACTCCTCCTCTCGGGCGTCCAGGTTAGCGATGGGCGACCTTGTGCTCGGGCCGACCATTAAAGTCCTTGATAAACCCTAAGGAGTATCTCAAACCCGCGCAAATACATATTTAATTGCTTCGCTCGCCAAGGCTCGCTCTGTTCGATTGCTCGCTCCGCTCGCTGCGATGTTCGCTGCGAGCCGCCGTCTTCGTCGAATCCGACGAAACGATCACGTCGCAGAATCAGCTCTGGTCTGGAAGCGTTTCGTCGGCTCCTCCTGCAGAACGGCGGCGTGAACATCGCGGGCGCGGATCGCGCCTTGGAGCGTGCCTACTTCGTCGTCACTCCAGGACGAAGAACGTGTCCCGTCGCTCCTCCTCAGCACGGCGCGTGGCGCGATCCGATTTAATTGCTTCCCTCGCCAAAGCTCGCTCTGTTCGATTGCTCGCTCCGCTCGCTGCGATGTTCGCTGCGAGCCGCCGTCTTCGTCGAATCCGACGAAACGATCACGTCGCAGAATCAGCTCTGGTCTCGAAGCGTTTCGTCGGCTCCTCCTGCAGAACGGCGGCGCGAACATCGCGGGCGCGGATCGCGCTTTTATCGCGATCCGGTTTGATTGCTCGCTTCAGGGCAACGATGCGGGCTGACGCCCGCTTCAAGATGATCTTGCGCGATCAGCCTCGGTGGCGATGATTGCCAGGACGTGCTCGCCGTACTTGTCAGCCTTGGTGCGACCTAGACCCTGCACCTTGATCAAATCCGCCATGCTGTGGGGTCGCGCTTCGGCGATGGCGATCAAGGTGGCGTCGGTGAATACGCAGTACGCCGGCAGCTTCTGGTCGGCGGCTTCTTGGCGTCGCCACTCCCGAAGCATCGCCATGGTCTGCTCGTCGTAGGTCGCCGGGCAATCCAGGTGGCGTCCGATCTTGCGTTCGGCGCCTTCGGTAAGTGATCGACCACAGGACCGGCAGTGCAACGACAGGGCTGACTGGCGGGTACGCCGCGAAGACCGCTGTCTGTTGCCTGGTGCCTTTAGCGATTCTGGTAGCACAGGCCCCAGAAAGCGCGACGGCGTACGGGCGTGGCCGTTGCCGTTGCGGGTTCTGGACCAGGACACCCGAAGCAATCGCCGGGCACGCGTGACACCGACATAGAGCAGGCGCTGTTCCTCACTGATTTGCTCAGGTGAGGTCGCCAGCACGAAGGGAAGGGATCCCTCGTGAATCCCGAGCAATGCAACGGCGTCCCACTCCAGGCCTTTTGCCGAGTGCAGGGTACTGACTGTAACGCCCTGGGCGGATGGCACGTGTTGGGCTTCGGCGCGGCGGTCGAGCTCAGCTGACACCGCCGCCAAGGTGAGCGGCTCGTTGGAAACCGTTTCGGTGTCAGGGGCTTCGTCGGCTGCCGCCTGCAGGTCCTCAGCCACACTCAGTAACGCTGCCAGCGATTCCCAGCGTTCGCGCAGTGCCCCACCACCTTCCGGTGGCTGCTGGGTCCAGCCCAAGGCGATGAGCAGCTCCTTCATCCGCTCCACCGCCTTCCCCTGCTCCGCGCCGCTGGTATCACGCGCCCTGGTCCGCAGCATCAGCAGCGCTTGACGCACCTCCGGCCGTTCGTAAAACCGCTCACCGCCGCGTACTAGATAGGGAATATTGCGGTCTGCCAGCGCCTGTTCTATGGGAGGCGACTGAGCGTTGATGCGGAACAGTACCGCCATGTCGCGGAATGCCACACCAGCCGCCGCTTGCTTGGCCAGCCACTCTGCAACGCCCGCCGCCTCGCTCGACTCATCCGGCGATTCGACGAATTCCACCTCCGGCCCGGCCGGCTGCTGGGCAAGTAGCGTGACCGGCCGGAAGCCGCCGCGTACCGCGATATCGCCGCTGGGCGCAGTCATGATCGAGTTAGCACAACGAACGACCTGCGGCGTCGAGCGATAGTCGCGTACCAGCCGTATCACGGTGGCATTGCGGAACCGCTGACCGAATCCGGTGAGGTAGCGAGCTTGGGCACCGGCGAAGGAGTGGATCGTTTGCGCCGGATCGCCGACAACACACAACTCCGCCCGATCGCCACGCCACAGGTTGAGCAGCGCTTCCTGCAGCGGGCTGACGTCTTGATACTCATCAACGACCAGATGCCGGTACGTCCGGCGGACGGTTTCGGCGATCTCCGGGTGCTCCGACATCAGCGCCGCGGCGCACAGCAAGATGTCTTCGAAGTCGATGCGGCTACGCTCCCGCTTGGCTTTCTCGTACGCGGCAAAAACGCGTGACACGGTCTCGGCGTCATAGGAGGCGAGCTGGCGGTTGTGTTGGGCGGCCAATCGCGGATAGTCCTCAGCACTAACGTTGCTCACCTTTGCCCAGGAGATCTCAGAGACCAGATCTCGCAAACCCGGCGTGTCGACCCTGACCCGAAGTCGGCTAGCCGCCTCGGCGACCAAACCCATTCGGTTGTCTAGGACGGGCGGCAGTTCGCCGCCATAGACCCGCGGCCAGAAGTACTGCGCCTGGCGCAGGGCTGCGGAATGGAATGTCCGGGCCTGTACGCCATAGGCGGACAGGTGCAGCAAACGAGCTCGCAGCTCGCCGGCCGCCCGAGTTGTGAAGGTGACCGCCAGCACCGACGTCGGGTTGTAGGTGCCAGTGGCGACGCCGTAAGCGATCCGGTAAGTGATGGCACGGGTCTTGCCCGTGCCGGCTCCGGCAATGACAGCGACCGGTCCAGTTAGCGCAGTGGCAACCTGTCGCTGCTCTGGATCAAGATCATCCAGCAGTGCATCCGGTGACGCTCCGGATCTCCTCGAGGCTGCAGGCACAAACGACACCCTAAGCGCCGCTACCGACGATCCTTAGCTCACTCGGTAAGCGGATACGCGAGCTCAATTCTCTCGTCGGCGCTGCTCGTCCCGCCTTTTGGCGAAAGTGGTCAGAAACGACATGGATTCCTGCCTAAACCATCTCGCTTATACCACTTCTGCCTGGAATCAGCCCTTGCCGAGAGTTGGATAGGCCGGTGTCTCGCGCTAGCGTCAAGGCATGGAGGCGTTCCCGCGGGAACGCCTCCGCTTTGTTTCTTTCGGAGCAGCTCTGGCCCGCAAGTGGTCAGAACCGACATGAACCCGGCCGAAATCCATGTCGCCTGCGACCACTTTCGACGCATGACTGAGGCTCTTCCCGCAAACGCCCAGATTGTGTCAGTCGCCCGCCTTAGTGTTGACCGCGACCATGACGCTCTATCTCCATCGAGCCGAGCGTGCGGACCGATTGGTCACTGCTCTCGGGGATCTACTCAGTACTCCGCTGCCCGATCCGTTTGCCACGGAGATCATCAGCGTGCCAACCCGCGGGGTGGAGCGTTGGCTGTCACAGGGTCTGGCGCAGCGTCTCGGAGCCTCACCGGGTCGCAGCGACGGCGTCTGTGTTGGCGTGTCCTTTCCATCGCCCCGCCGGCTGGTGGCGCGCGCCTTGGCAGGTAGCGCCGAGGAGGACCTCGATCCCTGGCAACCTCACCGCGCCGTCTGGCCGCTGCTGCGGGTCATCGACGGTTGCCGGGGTGAGCCTTGGGCTGCGGCGCTGTGGCACTACCTGGGCGGCAGCCGGCAGTCCACCGATCTGGACGCGTTGCGTGCGGGGCGGCGGTGGGCGACGGCCCGGCATCTCGCCGACCTCTTCAGCATTTATGCCGCAGTACGTCCGATCATGATCACCAGTTGGACTCAAGGCCAGGATGTTGACGCCTCAGGATCTGCCCTGCCGCATGATCGCGCCTGGCAGCCAGAGCTATGGCGGCGACTACACGCTGAGGTTGGCGTGCCGAGCCCAGCGGAACGCGTGCAGGCAGCGGTGGTCAGACTCAGGCGTGAGCCAGACAGCAGTGATCTCCCCGAACGGCTCTCGGTGTTTGGTGCAACCCGGTTGGATCCCGACCACCTCCTCGTGCTGTCCGCTCTAGCTGATCATCGGGACGTGCATCTGTGGATCGCCCATCCGTCACCTGTCCTCTGGGATGGCGTGAAGGCGGCAACCCAACCCAAGGGAGCACATGGGTACCAGCCGGTGCGGCGATCCGACGACACCACCGAGGCGCTGGTACGCCATCGGCTGCTGTCGTATCTCGGCCGCGACGTCCGCGAACTTCAGATCGCGCTCGCCAAGGTCGATCCGAGTGCAGCCGATGTGCATCACGCGCCCATCCAATCCACTGAGCCGAAGGCTTTGCTCGGGTTCCTGCAGGCTGACATCGCCGCCAACCGTGCGCCAGGTTTGGAGAACAGCCGGCCCATCCTCGCGAGCGACGACCAAAGTGTGCAATTCCACGCTTGCCATGGCCCCGACCGTCAAGTAGAAGTGCTCCGCGAGGTGCTTGTCGGCCTACTTGCCGACGATGCCACCCTCGAGCCAAGGGACATCGTGGTGATGTGCCCCGACATTGAAAAGTTCGCCCCTCTGATCGCCGCCTCGTTCGGTCTGGACACCCCCGAAACGCAAGCCGAGCACCCCGGACATCGGCTTCGCGTCCGACTGGCCGATAGATCCTTGCGTCAGCTGAATCCGCTCCTGGGGCTGGTCAGCCGCATCGTCGCCCTCGCCGACTCCCGTGTTGGTTCTAGTGCACTGCTCGATCTCTGCGCCGCTCCACCCGTGGCTCGCAAGTTCAGCTTCAGCAGCGACGACCTGGAAAGGTTGCATGATCTGGTGCCTCGGGCAGGTGTTCGTTGGGGCTTCGATGCGGTTCATCGCAGCCGGTTCCAGATGGGTGAGTTTCGCCAGAACACGTGGGCTGCTGGTCTCGAGCGGTTGCTGCTCGGAGTGACGATGGACGAGACGGATCAGCACTTCATCGGCACCACATTGCCATTAGACGATGTCGACGCGGGCGATGTTGATCTTGTCGGACGGCTGGCCGAGCTGGTGGCTCGGGTCAACATGCTGACTGCCGCCTGTCATACCACCCAGAGCCTCAATGCCTGGGTCGAGCTCTTCAAAAAGGCAATCGAGCATTTGGCCGCTGTGCCACCAGCGGACAGCTGGCAACTCAGCCACGCCTACCACGAGCTCGGTGAGCTTGCTCTCGGAAGTGATCAGGCGGGCGATGTTCCGCTTGGTCTGGCCGAGGTGTCGGCGCTGCTGAGCGACGCGTTTCGCGGACGGGCGAGTAGGGCAAACTTCCGTACCGGAACTCTTACGGTCTGCACGATGTTGCCCATGCGATCGGTGCCGCATCGGGTGGTCTGTCTGCTCGGGGTCGACGATGGTGTGTTTCCGCGAAGAGCGGCACCAGATGGGGACAACATCATCAGCGACGAGGAGTGGATCGGCGACCACGACGTACGGAGCGAGGATCGCCAGCTGTTGTTGGATGCGGTCATGTCGGCGCGGGAGCGGTTGGTAGTGATCTTTGCCGGCTCGGATCCACGATCGGGAGCCGAGATTCCTCCAGCAGTCCCGATTGGCGAGCTGCTCGATGCACTCGATGCCACGGCGCGTACCTCCGACGGCACCGCAATCCGGACCAAGATCATCCGGCGGCATCCGTTGCAGCCCTTCGATACTTCCAATTTCGCCCCCGGCGCCCTGGGCTCTCGCGACCGGTTCAGCTTCGATGTGGCGAACTTGCGGGCGGTACGCGTCGCTTCGCGTGAGCGTCGCCGAGCGGTGCCTGTCTTTGGCCGAGAGCCGTTGGCTGATCGTGCCGATGAAGACATGGTCAGTCTGAGCGACCTGGTCCGCTTCTTCAACCATCCGATCCGGGCCCTGATGTATGACAGGGCCGGGCTCGCGCTCCTCCGACCGGATGAGTCCCCCGACGAGCAGATTCCCGTCAGCCTGACGGGCCTGGATGCCTGGAGCATCGGAGATCGCCTGTTGCGGCTACGCATCGCCGGGCACAAACCCGAGTCACTCGAAGCCGCTGAATGGCGGCGGGGCTACCTTCCGCCGCGTGGTCTCGGACAAAAGGCCATCCAGCAGATCACCGACCAGGTGGAGCAGCTGGTACACACCGCACAGCCGTTCCTTACCGATCAACCGGCCCCGTACGAGGTATTGGCCGGGATCGGGCCGGTACGGCTCACCGGAACAGTCAGTGGTGTGATGGGCGACTCCATCGTGCATGTCAGCTACTCCAAGCTGGCGGGCAAGCATCGGCTGCAAGCGTGGCTTAGGCTGCTCGCGCTGACCGTGACGGACCCCGGCCGGCCCTGGAAAGCCGTCACGATCGGCCGCCAAGGCTGCTCGCAGCTGGGACCGGTCGAAGCAACCTGGGCCGGCAGAGTCTTAGCCGATCTGATCGACCTCCGCACGACTGGATTACGCGAGCCGATCCCGTTCAGTCCGAAGACCTCCGCCGAGTACGCGGCCTTGCGCTATCGAGACCGGCAGCCGCACCTGTACCGGCGACAACTGGAGAGGCTTTGGGCGGAGGATCGCGATGACGCGTACGAGCGGTTCTTCGGATTGAGCTTCGACGCCATGCTGGCCCAGCCCTCAGTCTCCAGCGAAGAACGTGGCAGCCTCGCCGAGCCCAGCCGGTTCGGAACGCTGGCGCGCAGAGTGTTCCAGCCGCTGCTCGCCGTTGAGAACCTGCGATGATCAGCGATCCTCCTCCGTTCGATATTTGCGGCGCGCTGCCTATCGGAACGACCGTTCTGGAGGCCAGCGCCGGCACCGGCAAGACCTACACGATTGCGGCCCTCACGGCCCGCGCCATCGCCGAAGGCGCGGCCGAACTGCACCAGATACTCCTGGTGACCTTTGGTCGAATGGCGACCAACGAGCTCCGGTTACGCGTTCGAGAACATCTGGTTGCCATCGAGAGCTACCTTGCTGAGGCGATCGCCCAGGGCGGACGAAGCAGGCCAGTTAGCGAGATCGAAGCCCTGCTCAGCACCGGAGACCTGGAAGAACTTGAGCGGCGTCGCCGTCGATTGGCGGATGCGCTTGCGGAGTTCGACGCTGCCACCATCGCAACTACGCACGAGTTCTGCCAGCAGATGCTCGACGGTCTGGGCGTGTTGGGTGATCGCGAACCGTATGCGACGGTCGTGGAGCACCTGAGCGATCTGACCCGCGAGGTGACCACCGACCTCTATTTGCAGCGATACGCCGCGAACGGCACGCCGCCGATGACCTACGACGAGGCCCTGGAGGTGGCAAATCACGCCGTCGAGGCGGTGCATGCCCGGCTGGTACCCGGCGGGCTCGGCCCCGATGACCCAACAGGCAGTTGGGAGCGGGTGGCCTTCGCAACCGCAGTGCGGCAGGAAGTAGAACGCCGTAAACGTGCGGCGAAGCTTTTCACCTATGACGACATGCTGACTCGGCTGCGCGACGCGTTGGCGAATCCCGATCATGGGCCGGCCGCGGTCGAACGTCTTCGGCACCGCTACCGAATCGTCATGGTGGATGAGTTTCAAGACACCGATCCCATTCAGTGGGAGATTCTGCGCCGTGCCTTCCACGGGCATCGCACCTTAATCTTGATCGGCGACCCTAAACAGGCCATCTACGCATTCCGTGGCGCAGACGTCTTCAGCTATCTCGATGCCATCGAGCAAGCCGATGCAGTCAGGACCTTGGCCCTTAACCGCCGCAGCGATCAGGCTCTCGTAGATGCACTGAATGTGCTGCTGGGTGACGCCGCCTTGGGTGACAAACGAATCGCCGTACGACCGGTCGCGGCCCAACATCAGCGGCGACGCCTAGCGCCGCCCGAGGGCAGGCACGACATCGCGGCACCGATCCGGTTGCGGATCATGCCGCATGACGCCGACGCCGAGAAGGTTCCGAGCGTCGCCACCATCCGGCCTCAAATTGCTGATGATCTCGTCGCTGACATCACTGCGCTGCTGGCTTCTGGAACACAGCTGGTCGACCGAAACTGTCCGCGACCACTCCTCCCGTCCGATATTGCCATTCTGGTCCGTAAGAACGAGCGGGGCGAGGCGATCCGCGATTGCCTGGTGAGCGCCGGCGTACCAGCGGTGATGTACGGCGCGAGCTCGGTCTTCGCCTCACCGATGGCGCAGGACTGGCTAACGCTGCTGCTCGCCCTGGAACAGACACGCCAGCAAGCCGTCCGTCAGGCAGCCTTGACCTCCTTCTTCGGCTGGACGTTTGCTGACCTGGCCGCAGCCAGTGAGGAGTCGCTGATTGAGCTCACGCAGCAGGTTCGCTGGTGGAGCAAGGTGCTCGAAAGCCGCGGTGTAGCTGCCTTACTTGAGACGGCGACAACCACTGAGCGGATCCCCGAGCGTTTGCTCAGCCTGCGTGGTGGAGAGCGCATGCTGACCGACCTGCGGCACCTGGGCCAAAGCCTGCACGCGGCGATGACCTCAGCCCAGCTTGGCGTCGGAGCCCTGGTGGAGTGGCTGCGGGCCCGCATCTCAGAGGTCCATCACAGTGGTCTGCCCGAGCTCACCCGGCGGCTTGAGACAGATGCCAAGGCGGTCACGATCTTGACAGTGCATCGCAGCAAGGGTTTGGAATTTCCGATCGTCTACTTGCCCGAAGCTTGGGATCGGCATGCCAATAGCTCCGATGAGGGGCGAATTCTCAGATTGCACGAATCGACCGCTGCCAGGAATGGCGAATGTGTGCTCGATGTCGGAGGTCGATATGGCCCGGGCCGGCCCGAGCGGTTTTCGCGATATCGCGACGAAGAATCCGGAGAGGACCTACGGCTGCTCTACGTCGCCTTGACCCGAGCGGAGTGTCAGGTAGTGGCCTGGTGGGCCCCGTCGTTCAATACCCCGGCATCGGCCTTACACCGCCTTGCGTCTCGCGAACCAGGTGCCCCGGCAACACCCAAGGCGTTCTATCCGCTCAACGGCAATCCGTTTACCGGTCGCATGCTAGAGCCCGGATTCAGCGTCGAGGAAATGGCGCCGCGGTTGGTAGCGGAGTGGCGACCCCGCACCGAGGCCCAACCGGTACTCAGCGTTCGTAGCTTCAATCGTGAACTCGATCTGACGTGGCGCAGGACCTCCTACTCCGCGCTGACCGCTGCAGCGCACGCCGCCGAGGCATCTGTGCCCGGCGTCGGCAGCGAGCCCGAGCTCAAACGCGAAGATGACGAATCTGTGCCCATCCCCTCAAGCCCGATCGTTGCCGAGCTGGAATTTCCTCCGCCCTCGCAGAACGGTCTGGCTGAGCCGTCTCCAATGCACCATTTGCCGTCAGGCGCGGAATTCGGCACTGCGGTGCACGCCGTATTTGAGCGAGTCGATCCGACAGAGCCTGACCTTCCTGCGGCGCTGCGGCAAGTGTGTGCGGTGACTTTGGCCCAAGGCCCATCCAGCACGATGACGGCTGCTGACCTGGCGAGCGCACTGCTTCCCGTCTTCCGGACGCCTCTCGGGCCCCTCGCCGATGAACTGCGGCTCAGTGATATCTCCGCCAGCGACCGGCTTGCCGAGCTGGGTTTTGAATATCCACTGGCTGGCGGCGACACGACCACCGCCGATCTCACCTTGGAAAGGGTGGGCCCGCTGCTACGCCGGCACCTTCCTTGGTCGGATCCGCTGGCCGCTTACCCCGATCTACTGGCGGACCCTGCGCTAGCGACGCAGATGCTGCGTGGTTATCTAACCGGCAGCATCGATGCCGTACTACGAATCCGGCGGGAGGGGCGGCCTCCGCGCTATCTGGTTGTCGACTACAAAACGAACTGGTTAGGCGGATTCGACGGCGAGGTGCTTACGGTCGGCGACTATGCACCAATACGAATGGCGCGGGCCATGATGACTGCGCATTATCCGCTACAGGCGCTGCTGTATGCGGTGGCCGTGCACCGGATGCTGCGCTGGCGCCAGCCCGCGTACGATCCGGCTGTCCATCTGGGCGGCGTGCTTTATCTCTTCGTACGCGGTATGGCTGGTCCGGACACGCCGCGAGTCGATGGCCTGCCGTGTGGCGTCTTCGGCTGGCAGCCGCCCCCTTCGCTGGTCGTCGAACTGTCGGCACTGCTTGATGGAGTATCGCCATGAGCACACTGGTATCGACCAAGCCAGTAGGGACTGGCCAATCGACGGGCTCGGGTCATGGATTTCCTACAGTCGCTGTCGGCGTCGCGGATCGGGAGCTCGTCGTGCATGGCGCCTCCGGCTTGCTGTCGGACTTCAACCGGGCCGGCATCCTCAATACCGCGGATGTGCATACCGCGGAAACGGTGTGCCGGATCGGGCAGGAGGCAGACGAGACGGTTCGGCTCGCTCTTGCGCTGACGGTGCGGGCGCTTCGCAATGGCTCGGTCTGCATCGAACTCCATGCCGTTCATCACACAGCCTTCGATGAAGCAGATGCCGCCATCGACCTTGCCGCACTCCCCTGGCCCGATCCGCAGGACTGGTTGGCCGCCATGGTGGCGAGCCCATTGGTAGCGATTGGGCCCGACGAGGCGAGTGGGCGACCGCTGCGACTGGCCGGCAGCCTGTTATACCTCGAGCGCTACTGGCAGCAGGAGGAACTGGTACGGGTCGAGCTGCGCCGGCGTTTCACAGCACCGGCGCCGGAGATCGACCAGTCGCGCCTGTCGGATGCGTTGCAGCGGCTCTTCGACCATGCGGGCCTCGCGCCGGGAGAGCCGGATCGCCAGCAGCTGGCAGCGGCGGTGAGCGCACTTGGCAGGGTGACCGTGCTGGCCGGGGGACCCGGGACGGGCAAGACCACGACGGTGGCGCGGCTGCTCGCGCTCCTGCGGGATCAGCACGGACCTGCCCTGCGGGTCGCGCTCGCAGCGCCCACCGGAAAGGCCGCGGCACGGCTTGAAGAAGCGGTACGAGCCGCCGCCGCCCACCTTGCGCCCGAAGATCAACAACGGCTCGGGGACATCACCGCATCGACGCTGCATCGACTGCTCGGCTGGCTGCCCTCAAATCGAAGCCGGTTCCGTCATGACGCCACCAATCATCTGCCGCACGATGTCGTGATCGTCGATGAGATGTCGATGGTGTCCCTTACGATGATGGCCCGGCTGCTCGAGGCGGTGCGTCCCAGCGCTCGATTGATCCTTGTCGGTGACCCTGATCAACTCTCCTCTGTCGAGGCCGGTGCCGTGCTGGCCGATATCGCACGGGCTTCCGGAAAGGATGCTGATCTTGGCCGGCGGTTGGTCGAGCTCGGTCTGATTGCTGAGGGCGACCCAGCGCCCGTACATGGCGTCGTGCAACTGATGCGCACCTGGCGATTTGGCGGCGCCATCGACGCGCTTGCGCGCGCCATCCGGGCGGCGGACGGCGATACGGCTATCGACATCCTTCGTTCTGGCGCAGACGATGTCCAGTTCAGCGAACTTGATCTTGAATCAGCCGCAATCGAGACTTCGGCCCGAGCCTTTGCCGGAATGGCCGGGCACGTTCGCGAGGCGGGAATCAGCATGCTGACGGCGGCGAGAGCCGGGGAAGTCGAAGATGCGCTCGCTGCTCTGGATCGGCATCGCTTGCTCTGCGCACATCAGCGCGGACCGTACGGTGTGCTGCGGTGGGGTCTAGAGGTGGAGCGTTGGCTGTCCGAGTCGATTCCCGGGTACGCCGGGGACGGCGAGTGGTACGTGGGGCGCCCGCTGCTGGTGACTGCCAACGACTATGAGATGTCGCTTTACAACGGCGACACCGGCGTGATTGTCCAGACGGCCGACGGCGAACGCGCCGCCTTCGCCCGCGGGGCGGCGGCCAAGCTTTACCCGCCAGTGCGGCTTGATGCCATCCAGACCGTGCATGCGATGACCGTGCACCGGGCACAGGGCAGCCAGTTCGACAGCGTGTCCTTCGTCGTGCCGCCTCCCGACTCGCCGCTGCTGACGCGTGAGTTGCTCTATACCGCGGTGACTCGGGCGCGGCACCAAGTGCTGCTGATTGGTTCGGAGGAAGCAATCAGACGAGCCATACTCCGCCCGGCCAACCGAGCCAGCGGCCTGCGCAACCGCCTTACGTCAGCCGCCGAAACAGGTGATCAACCCCGGATCGCGCGCCGCCGTGCTAAGGAGGAGTGAGCGGAGGCGCTCTTTCCTCCGCGAGCGACGACGAAGTAGGCGGCTACAAAGCGCGATCCGCGCTCGCGATGTTCGCGCCGCCGATCTGCAGCAGGAACTGACGAAACGCGTCAGCAGAGAGCCAATTCGCGACAGGATGGTTTCGTCGGATCCGACGAAGACGGCAGCTCCCCGGCGAACATCGCAGCGAGCGGAGCGAGCCATCAGATATAGCGAGCTTGGCGAGCGAGGCAATCTAAAGGGGTGCCTCGCCGTCACGCCACGCTTGTATCATCCGGGCGGCAATGGAGCTCTTTCCGGGAAGGCCGAGCTGGCCCGCATTCAGCTTGGCGCTGAGCTGATCACGGGTGTACCACTCAGCGTGGGCGATCTCTTCGGCGTCGACGGATATGTTCGTGCCTGCTGCGCGACCGAAGAACGCCACCATGAGTGAGCGGGGGAAGGGCCAAGGCTGACTGCCGAAATAGCGCAACTCAGAAAGAGTGACGTCCACCTCCTCCGCGATCTCGCGGTGAATCGCCTGCTCGAGCGACTCGCCCACTTCCACAAATCCGGCCAACACCGAAACTCGATTCCCCCACGCCGCCTGGCCACCGAGAAGCAGACAATCGTCGGCGTCCACGACTGCCACGATCACTGCAGGATCCGTGCGAGGGAAGTGATCGCGGCCGCATGCCGCGCAGTGCCTGACAAAGCCACCGTTGATGACCATCGTCGGACCGCCACACCTGGGGCATTGCGGCTGCATTCGATGCCAGTGAGTCAGGGCCGCTGCGGTGGCGGCAATATCACGCTCGTTATCGCTGAGCTGGAAGCCGACGTCCCGGAAATCGTGCACCTCGCCTTCGGTCAGCGTCTCCACTGCGAAGATGGGGTCACCGTTGAGTAGCCCGAGCAGCCGGTGACGCTGACTGTCGTAAGCGACGAACGGCTTCGTCATCCGAAGCTTACTGCCTCCGGCGTTGGTCGTGAATCGGGATTCGGCGTCCAGCTTGAGCAGCTTCGCGTTCTCGTCCCGCCATAAGCCGGCTACCCATTCCGGCGATCGGCGGTGGTGGTCGACTCGATCAAGGTCACTCGCGATCGCCCAGTCGATCATGAGATCAGGGTAACGGCTCAACCTAAGCATTCAGGATCGATTCGATCGCTGCTCGGTCCGGCAGGTCGTGCGGCCGTACGATCTCGTCGCTGCCTACGTGGTAGAAGATTGCGTCGATCTCCTCCACCGGCACGCCCTGCGCCTCAGCCCAGGCCAGCCTGTAGATCGCCAGCTGGAGCGGATCGGCAGTCTCAGCCCGACCGGTCTTCCAGTCCACAACTTGGAACTCCTGCCCGCCGGATGCAGACCGCGTGGGGTGCCGGTAGACGGCATCAATCCTGCCCCGGATCAACCGGCCACCGATCACGATGCTGAATGGGGCCTCAATCGCATACGGCACTGTGCTGCCAAACCGGCCCGCCGCAAAGGCCTCGCAGAGCTCCCGCAGCGCTTTTTCGTCGTGGGTTCCCGAATCTGCTCGGTCTGGCAAGTCATCAGGATCGATGAGCTGCTGCTGGCCCAGACCGCCATGGGCCAGCTGGTTGCCGAAGTAGCGCTCCACCCAATGGTGGAAGCGGGTGCCGAAGCGGGCAGACCGGGAAGGCTCGCGCGGCATCGGCCTGGCTAGGTTTGCCGTAAAAGCTTCCGGATCGGCATGCAACTGCAGCACTGCAGTCGTCGATAGCTGGGTGGGCAACTCAATCAGCTGATCGCCAGACCGCGCCTCGACCGCCTCGGCCAGCAACCGATCGATGTCGGCATCCCAGCTAGCAACGATTTCATGATCATCGAGCAGCAGCGGCTCGTTATCGGGATCCTCGTAGTGACCGAACTGGGCGAAGCGACGCCGAGCCTGCGCGACCTCCAGCGCGGCATCCTCCCGCCTCGCCTGTGCTTCGGGATCCAGCGGCGCCGGCCAGGGCCGCGGAGCGACCTCTGTCACGAGAGGATTGTCTGGTCGAGGCGACTGGGCCTCGGCCAGTAGCTGATCTTGCCGGACCGCCTCCTCGATGATCGTTTGAAGATAGCTGGAGGCGGCTCGAGGGTTGCTGAGATCGGAACGCCAGAAATGGCCGGTGCCCACCAGCAGGCGCTTCGCACGCGTCACGGCCACATAGGCCAACCTGTCCTCCGCTAGTAGCTGTTGACGGGTGAGCCGCTGCTTGTACTCCACCATCGCGGCGTTGGTCGCGTCGGCGAGCTGTGGGATGGAGGCGGCGTCCCCGCGTAGCTCGGCTGGAAGCACCGCTGGATTCAGCACCCAGTTGTCGGTGACCCGATCACTGGGAAAGACACCTTTCATGAGTGCAGGCAGAAAGACCGCCTCCCATTCCAGACCCTTTGCCTTATGAACCGTCAGTAGCTTGACCGCTTCACGATCTGAGGGAACGGCTTGTTCCAGTCCGCTCCCCTGTTCGCTCTCTGCCTGCAGATAACCCAAGAGCCCGGAGAGCGACGCGTCACCGTCCACATCGACGTAGGCAGCGACCGCATCCAGGAAAGCTCCCAGTTGATCGCGCCGGGATGTCCGGGCGAACTCCGGCGTCGCCATCACTTCGACGTCCAAGCCGATGGTGGTGATGACTCGGCGAGTCAGGTCGAGCACCGGCTCGTCGCCGTGCCGACGTAACCACGCCAGCTCGGCAGAGAGTTGCGCAATCCGCTCTCGGGCTTCCAGCGAGTACGCCGCCTCTCCTGGGCTGTCCAGGGCATCGAGCAGACTGACCACCTCGGTTGGGTCGACCTCTGCAACGGCGTGCTCCAAGGAGCTGAGGACAGTCACATTTCGGGCCCCCTCTTCGTCGTCCTCCACGTTTGTGGCTTGCCGATCTACGCGCGCAAGTTCCCGGGCACGCTGGCCCAGTAGCCCAAGATCACGCGGTGCTATCCGCCAGCGTGGACCGGTCAGCAATCTGATCAAGTCCGGATTGGCCGTGACATCATCGATCAGTCGCAATGTGGCGGTGATATCCATGATCTCGGGCAGATGCAGCAGACCGCCAAGCCCCACGATCTCCACCGGCACATTCCGTGAGGTCAATTCGGCGTAGAGCGGTGCGATGTCCGCGTTGCGACGGGTCAGTACGGCGACGTCCGCCCAACGCGACACCTCGCCGCTCTCTTTGAGCTCCGCAATCTGGTCTCCGATCCAGCAGAGCTCTTCCGGCCAGGTCTCAAAAGTTGCCGCGCGCACCTGGCCTGCGATGGTCCCTTTCGGCGCCTGAAGCAGTCCGAGACCGTCGACTCCCGACGCTGCCATCGAGTCGGCTTCGGTCCGCAGTGGCCGGCTAAGCAGATTGGCTACATCGAGGATCGTGTGCCCGCTGCGACGGTTGACGGTCAGCTCATATTGATGAGCTGGGCTGCCGTCGGCAGTCGGAAAGTCTTGGGCGAAGGTCAAGATGTTGCTGACCGCGGCACCCCGCCAGCCGTAGATCGCCTGGAACGGATCCCCAACCGCGGTGACCGGGTATCCCCGACCATCCTCGGCGGTCTGCCCGGAGAAGAGTCCCCGCAACATGATCGCCTGCGCTGCCGAAGTGTCTTGGTATTCATCGAGCAGCACGACCCGGAATGCGTCACGCAGTGCGCTGGACACCTGAGGCACCTCAGTGGCGAGCCGAGCCGCGATGGCCATCTGATCGGCGAACTCGACCAATCCGAAACGGCGCTTCAAGTCCTGATAATCGCGTACCAGGCTGGCGAGCTCGAGGCGCTCCTGGCAGGCGATGATCGCCTTTTTGACGTCGGCGTAGGTATTGCCCCGATTGTTGCGGGGCGCCGACTGCAGTCCGAGGAGCAAGTCGCGAGCGTGCCCGTCCAGATCGTTAACATTCACCAGGTGCTGCTGGAGATCAGCATCCAGCCTGAGCAACCGTTCGGTCACGGTCGCGGGCCGAAGCCGTGAAATGAACTCGAAGGGCCCGGCCGCACCCTTAACCACCCGCGATGCCAGCCGGTACCGGGTCGCCCCGCTGATCAAGGTGGGATCTGCCTCGAAACCGAGCCGCAACCCATGCTCGGCGACCAGCCGGGCAGCGAAGGCATCGTAAGTCATGATCAACTGTTCGCCCGATTCGTCGATGCCACGGTCGGCGATGACCCCGGCCTTTAGCAGTGCGGTGCGTACGCGCTGGGAGAGCTCGGCAGCCGCCTTTCGGGTGAATGTCAATCCGAGCACTTCTTCGGGCCGTACGGCGCCGGTGCCGACGAGCCAAACCACACGCGCCGCCATCACTGTGGTTTTGCCGGATCCGGCACCGGCGATGATCACGCCTGGCTTGAGCGGTGCAGTGATGGCATGCAACTGCTGCGTTGAGAACGAGATACCCAGCGCGTCGATGAGCTGGCCAGGGCTGTCGAGCCGGATCCGCCGCAGTGCCGGCAGGAGAGTGTGAACGGTCATTTCACCACCTGCTGACCAACCGGCTGCGCCGGACAGCTCGTGCGGAAGAGACAATAGCGACACCCGGGTCCGATGCGCGCGTCATGATCTTCCCCTCGAATGATCTTCGCAGCCTCAGCCAACCTGCGGTGCACCCATGTTGGCTGTTCGCCTGACAACGTCTGGTCGGTATTGTCCGGCGGCTTGATCGGAAACGGGACATCATCGAGCGAGGCTTGCAGAAAGGTCTTCGGATGACCGCTTTCGGAGTCGGCGAGTCTTAGATACACCAGTTCTGCGCCAGCCGGCCGCGCACCCTGTCCTGCTATGGCGGCGAAAGCACCTTGCTGCACAGCTAGCTGATAAACCCCCAGTTGATCATGTAACGCAATGTCCGCGATTGACGGAGCCGTCTTCGAAGTCTTGAAATCGACAATCCGAATCCGCCCGTCGAGATCGCGCTCGACACGATCAGCGCTGCCAGTCAGACGGACTCGATCAGTACCCAAATCCACTTCGCAAGAAAATGGCACCTCGGTACCCAGCAAGGTCTGCTGTGACCTGGCTTCTTGCCAACTCAGAAAGCGCTCGAGCGCCGACTCGGCCTCCACCCGCTCCACAGCGGACAGCCAGTGAGCATCGAAGTTGAGCTGGTTCCAGACCGATTCGAGATGATGAGAGAGCTCGTCATGATCAACATCAGCGTGGGCGCCGTAGTCGGCAAGAACGTGGACCACGGAGCCGAAGCTCGCGGCAGCGTTACGGGCGGATTCGCCTTGCGCCTTGCGCGCCAGAAACCACTGTCGTGGGCACGCCAGCACGCTCGCGAGCTGACTGCCAGAGAGATGCACAGGTTGTTCCGCGGCCAGCAGAGGCTGATCAGAACAAGTCAGCGGCCGCATCCCCCACCAACGCTCCGGTCGAGCCGCCGGGGCCAAGGGTTGGCCGTCGCCGTCGGTGGCATCGGCCAGTCGCGCCAGCCTCGCGGCGGCTTGAGATCGGAGCCGCGGCGAAACCTCTGGATCGACCGTGATATTCCGCAGCTCCGCGACCAGAGCTGGCAGCGTCAGCGGCCTGCGTGGCCGGCCCAGCAATTCCCGAGGCGCAACGCCGAGTTCCCCGATAAAACGCGACGGCTGGTCAGCCTCACCCTCGCTGCCTGCAACAGCGGTCACCACAAGCCGGGAACGAGCGCGAGTGCATGCAACGTAAAACAGCCTGCGCTCCTCCGCGATCCGCGTTGCTGTCGGAACGGGCGCCATCACTTCATGCCGGCCCAGACGGTCTGGCTCGAGCAGCGAGCCGCGCCGGCGTACGTCTGGCCAACGGCCCTCCTGGACGCCGGCAACGACAACCAGATCCCACTCCAACCCCTTGGCCCGATGGGCAGTCAGCACGCGTACCGCTGATCCGCGTAGCTCTGACTCGCCTAACGGATCAGCCGGGATCTGCTGGCCCTCCACCTCTGCCAGGAAGCCCGTCACTCCGCGAAGCCCCGACACTTCCTCGGAGCGCGCGGCAACGTCAAAAAGGGCGCAGACGGCATCAAGATCACGATTCGCCCGACGACCAGCCTCCCCGCCGCGACTCACCTGCTGCCGCAGTCGCTGCGGCCAGGCTGTCTGCGACCACAACAGCCATAGGGCCTCCTCGGCAGTACTACCGGTCTTGATCACGTCTTCACACCGTCGCAAGAGGTGCGCCATCCGGCGAGCAGCGTCGACTTCAGGGCTCGGGTCGCAGTCGTCCAACAGTTCCTGATGATGCAGCGCCACGCTGATCAGCTGCGCGGAAGGCCGGGGCAGCGCCATGCCTCCCAGTTCGGCACGTTCGGCTTCGCGCAACGCACGGCCCAGGCGGCGGATAGCCATGCTGTCCATGCCACCTAGCGGTGAGCTGAGGAGCAGCAGTGCCTCGTCCGCAGTCGGCGCGCAGCCGCGGGCCGCAAGCTGCAGAGCTAGCAGCAAGGGACGTACCGCCGGATCCGCGGCCAAGGGGATCTCATCACCAGCCACTTCGACCGGAACCCCCGCCGCTACGAGCGCGCGGGTCAGTCCAGGGATCATGGTGCGGCCGGCGCGTACCAGCACCGCCATCTCGGTCCAGGGCAGATTGTCGCGGAGGTGTGCGGTTCGCAGAATGTCGGCGATGTGCTCTGCTTCGGCACCGCCGCTACTGCAGGTGAAGATCTCCACCTTTCCCTTGGGAATTTGCGGATCCGCGGCCGGGTGCCGGAATGCGTCAAACACCTCGATCGGCAAGGACCGGGGTAGGCCTAAGCGACTGACGACGCGGCGGCTTGCGGTAAGCAAGGCGCCGCCGAAACGGCGAGTCCGGTTCAGCGCGAGGACCGGTGCGGGCTGGCCATCTCGGGTGCGGAACACGTCCGGGAAATCTAAGATGCCGCGCGCCTCCGCGCCGCGGAAGGCATAGATCGATTGATCAGGATCTCCGACAACGATCACATCCCGGCCGTCACCGCCGATGACCTGCAGCAGCCGGACCTGTGACGGATCGGTGTCTTGATACTCGTCAACGAACATGCAGCTGATCTCATTGCGCAGGCTGTTCACAATCTCTGATTTGGTCAGCAAAATGCGGCAGCGGTGCACGAGCTCGGCGTAATCCAGAACGCCTTCCGCATCGAGTACGTCGAGGTATTCGTCGAAGAACGTTCCAACACTGATCCACTCCTCCCGGCCGGTGGCATGGCCGGCTGCCACAACATCATCGGGATCCATGCCGAGCTGTCGTGCCTTGGCCAGAACCGCACGAACCTCGCTCGCGAACGCCCGAGTCGGAAAAGCGCGAGCGACCGAGGTAGGCCACTCGGCGCGGCGGGTCTCCAAACTGCCTTGAAGCGTCTCCCGGACGCGAAACTCTTGCTCTGGTCCAGTCAGTAAGCGCAGTGGCGCGCCAAGGTCATTCGATTCCACCCCGACGTGGTCCCCGAACCGGCGCACGAGGGCGTAGCAAAAGGCATGGAAGGTCATTGCCATTGGGGTTACTGTCGTACGCCCCAACCGGCCGGCGATCCTTGCCCGCAGATCGGCGGCGGCCTTCCGTGAAAATGTCAGTACGAGGATGCTGTCCGGCGTCGCGCCGCGGCGTTCGATCCGGTCCACCACGCACTCCACAAGTGTTGTGGTCTTACCGGTGCCGGGTCCTGCCAGCACCAACAATGGTCCTCCGGCGTGTTCGACGACAGCGCGCTGCGATGGGTCGAGCACTGGAGGTGTGGGCAGCTTCTCCGCCCCCCGAGTTAAGCGGTACATCCCGTGAAGTCCTGTTTGTGACGATCAGCTCATTGCCGGTATTGGATCAGAGCTGACTGACAAAATCTCGGATCGCGCGGGTTCTAGCTCTTCCCCCTTCCAAAGTGGTCGGGTATGACGTTGGAGACGGCGATTTCTGTGTCGCCCTCGACCACTTGCTGGAGGACCGGGCAAGGCCGCCCGATTACAGCGCCAAAGGATTGACCCAGCGGATATCGCCGAACCGTGCGAGGTCTGAATCAACGTCTGCCATGGCCGTGCGACACGGCGATCCGACGTGCGGCATGCGGAAAGTATCTAATGCGTTCCTGGATCAGAACCGGCGATTGGCGAGCACCGGAATAGCCGCCCGAGTCTCAATTACCGCATCTAGCTCGAGGTCGGCTACGAGCAGACCAGGTTCGCTGCCCAACGATTGCCGCACTTCGCCTCGAGGCGAGATCACCGCGCTGTGGCCAACACCAGTCGGTGCGTTGCGATCCAATTGAACTCCTGCGTTAGCCGGATCGGCCTGGCCGGCAGCGACCAGGTACGCGGTGCTATCCAACGCGCGGGCTCGGGTGAGCAGCCGCCACTGCTCGACCTTGCCAGGACCGGCTCCCCAGGACGCGGCTACACAGATAACCTGCGCTCCCAACTCGGCAAGCTTGATGTACAGGCCGGGGAACCGTACGTCGTAGCAGGTGGTGAGACCGACCCGGGTTTCTCCTATCGTGATCATGACCGGCTCGGTGCCGGGCGCCACAGTGTCTGATTCCCGAAACCCGAACGCGTCGAAGAGATGAATCTTGTCGTAGCAGGCGTCGACCCCTGGCCCCACGGCACGAAGCGTGTTCTTGACCCTGCCATCGCCGTTCGGGGTGAACATCCCAGCTACGACGACTACCTCGCGATCTTCAGCGATCTTGCGAAGCTGCTGTGACCACGGTCCGTCAACAGGTTCAGCAATCTCGGCCAGCGGCAACCCGAAGCGACGCATGGTCGCCTCGGGAAAGACCACCAGCTGAGCGTTCTGCTCGGCGGCTTGCGCCGTTTGTGTGGCGACGATCTGCAGATTCTCGTCAGGATCGGAGCCACTCAGGATTTGAGCTACGGCAACCCGTAGCGTGCTCATGCACGGTCTCCTTGCTCGCGATCCATCTGCCAGACAAGCACCTCAGTTTCGGTGTGCGCAAAGAGCCGCAGCTCGGCCGGACCCGACAGTCGCAGGGCGTCCCCACTTTCCAGCCGCCCGATCGTCTCGACGCCAACAGCACCTCGTGCGAGATAGAAATGCAGGACATCGGCCTTGGGTAGCGTGCGGGAGGTCCCGGCCGGGAGCACGCTGATCCACAATGTGGCGCGGGTGCTGCCGATGCTGACGACCGCATCCGGGTGGCGACCTGAGGCAATCGGCACCCAGCCGCCGGCAAGCTCGGTTGGCACCAGTTCCCGCTGTTGATAGCTCGGAGTGCCGCCCGGCTCATCGGGTCTGATCCACATCTGGATGAAGTGCACTGGCTCGGCTGGTCGCGTGGGATCGATGCGGTAGGCATCGTTGCGCTCGGCGTGCACAATTCCTGAGCCTGCGCTCATGCGCTGCGCCAGTCCTGGATAGATCAGCCCGGAGTGGCCGTACGAATCCTCGTGGACGAGTGATCCCGAGAGCACCCAGGTTACGATCTCGGCATCCTGATGGGGATGATCGTCGTAGCCGGCGCCTGCCCTCACTACGTCGTCGTTGTTCACGAGCAGACGACCGAATGAGACGTTGCCGGGGTCGTAATGCTGGCCAAAGGAAAAGCTGTGATGGGTTTCCGACCAATCGGTCCTTGTCTTGAAACGCAGCCGCGCTCGCCGCAGCTCGATGGCCGGCGTGTCGGTCCTCGGCGTACTCACTGATTCAGTATCGCGGCTCACTTGCGACGTACGCTCAGCTCATGCCTCGTCCCACGCCTGAGCCCATTGCGCCCGGTCAGGAATCGGTCTGGGATTATCCACGCCCCCCGGCAATTCGAGCCTCTGACGAGGAGGTCATTGTGATCTTGGGTGGAGTCGAGATCTGCAAAACCCGCACCAGCTGGCGCATTCTGGAAACCGGTCATCCGCCGACCTACTACCTGCCTCGTTCGGCTTTTATTCCAGGCTCATTGAAGCCGGCTCGCGGTACTTCGTTCTGCGAGTGGAAGGGCTTCGCCTCCTACCTCGATGTGATCGGCGGCGACAAGGTCGCTCCTCGCGCAGCGTGGTACTACCCTCACCCCAAAGCACGGTATTCAGTGATTGTTGATCATGTGGCGCTCTATGCCGGTGCGATGGACGAATGCCTCGTCGACGGTGAGCGGGTGGTGCCGCAGCCCGGAAACTATTACGGCGGATGGATTACGTCGAGTGTGGCTGGACCGTTCAAGGGCGCGGCTGACAGCGAGCGCTGGCGACGCGATGGATGAGGAGTACACCGAACTCGTGCTGAGTCTGGTCGAACACATTCCGCCCGCTCAGGTTGCGACCTATGGAGACATTGCCGAAATGGTGGGGCGCGGCGGTCCACGCCAGGTCGGGCATGTCATGGCGAAATTCGGTGACGGCGTCCCATGGTGGCGCGTGGTACGCGCGGACGGTCGACCCGCGCGCGGCCTAGAGGAGCGCGGCCTGAGACTGCTGAAATCCGATAAGACTCCGATTAAGGGCGATCGCGTCGACCTGGCGCGGGCGCGATTCAAGACCGCCCAGACGGGTGAGAAAGACAGATCAGATTAGTAGTCACAGTGATCACCAATTAAGTGTCGAGACACGACATCGGGCAGGGTTCACATTGCGCTGTGATCTATGACAGGCTAGTGACGCTGTTGCAAGTGGTCTGTTGTCGTGGTCAGTGCTACGCCCCCAGAACTTTGCGTGGGCGTGAGGAAAACCCTGGCGTCCAACAGCAGTCGAGACCGTGAGGTGCGGTTTCGAATGCAGATGCTAGGAGAGATGTTTCATGGCGCAGGGAACCGTTAAGTGGTTCAATGCCGAAAAAGGCTACGGCTTCATTGCCGTGGACGGCGGCGGTCCGGACGTTTTCGTCCATTACAGCGCGATCGAGGCGTCCGGTTTCCGGACACTCGACGAGGGCCAGCGCGTGGAGTTTCAGACCACCCAGGGGCCAAAGGGTCCGCAGGCCGACCAGGTCCACCCGGTCTAAGGTTTCACCACGACACACCAAGCCCCGGTACCAGTCGGTACCGGGGCTTGGTGTTCCCCTAAGGAGCTGAAATCCATGCCAGAACCGCAGGTGGCCGCGCTGCGCACGGCTGAGGCTGGCAGGCTCGGTCAGCGTGTGGGCTAGGGCCGACGGTCTGCACAGGTGCAGGTAGGTCTCCGCCAGCCAGCCGGGGTGGCTGACCCAGCAGATCAGTACGCAGGCTGTGAGGGATCGATTTGTCGAACCCAGGCACTGACCCCACCACCAACGTGGACCGCGTCGGCCAGTCCAGCACCATGCACCAGAGCCAGAACCTCCGCCGAGCGGATGCCGGTCTTGCAGTAGAGCACCACTTGCTTGTCCTGCGGTAGATCGCCTAGCGCAGCACCCGTTTGGAAGTCGCCCTTCGGGATGAGGATTGACCCCGGAATCTGGTTGATGTCCCGCTCGACCTTTTCGCGTACATCAATGAGCACGAAGTCCTTCGTTCCGTACTCACGCTCGGTCAGCCACTCTTGCAGCTGCCTGACATCAACGGTATGCCCGGCAACCGCCTGAGCCGCCTCATCGGTGATCGCGCCGCAGAACTCGTCGTAGTCGATCAAGTCGGTGACAGTCGGATTTTCGCCGCACACTGCGCATTGCGGATCCTTGCGGACACTCAGCTGACGCCAGCTCATCTCCAGCGCGTCATAAATCTGCAGGCGCCCGATGAGCGGCTCGCCGATGCCGGCCAGCAGCTTGATCGCCTCGGTCACCTGTGTTGCGCCAACCGAGGCACACAGCACGCCCAGGACGCCACCCTCTGCGCAGCTCGGCACCATGCCGGGCGGCGGCGGTTCTGGGTAGAGACAGCGATAGCAGGGGCCATGCGCGGTCCAAAAGACGCTGACCTGACCATCGAACCGATAGATCGAGCCCCACACGTACGGCTTGCCAAGCAGCACCGCGGCGTCGTTGACCATGTATCGGGTGGCGAAGTTGTCGGTGCCATCGATGATCAAGTCGTACTGGCTGAACAGTTCCATCACGTTGTCGTTGTCCAGTCGTACGTCGTGGACGACGACGTTGACGAATGGATTAGTATCCGCGATCGACTCCTTCGCCGACTGCGCCTTAGACTTGCCGATATCGGACTGGCCATGAATGACCTGTCGTTGCAGATTGGACTCATCGACAATGTCAAAGTCGACAATGCCGAGCGTCCCGACGCCGGCAGCGGCGAGATAGAGCAGTGCCGGACTGCCTAGTCCGCCCGCTCCGATCACCAGTACGCGGGCGTTCTTCAGCCGCTTCTGGCCGTCCATCCCGACGTCGGGGATGATCAAGTGACGGCTATAGCGGCGTACCTCATCGATGGTTAGTTCATCGGCAGTCTCTACCAGCGGCGGCAAGGCCACGGCTCTCCTCCAGCTCAAGGACGCGGCGCGCGACCGCGCCAACAGACTTCTCGATCTTGAGGGTAACGCGCCCCACCCAAGTGCTATTCCGGATGATGGGATAGCTGTATGGCTGACGCAGGCGACCTCATAACTCGAGTAGGTAGCCGAACCCTGACGCTGACAAATCTTGACAAGGTCCTGTATCCCAGCGTCGGCTTCACCAAGGCCGAGGTGATCGATTACTACCTGCGCATTGCGCCCGTCATGCTGCCCCACATCCGTGACCGGGCAATGACCAGACTGCGCTTCCCCGACGGAGTGGGCCCAGACCGCGTCCCCTTCTATGAAAAAAACGCGCCAATGGGTACGCCGGACTGGGTACGCAGGGTCAAGGTCAACACCAGCGACGGGATCATCGACTACATCGTCGCCGACGACGAGGCAGCGGTGGTCTGGCTGGCCAATCTCGCCGCTCTCGAGATGCACGTTCCGCAATGGACCGTGAGTAGCGCCACTCCGACAGGCGACATCATCAGCCTCCCTGATGCTGAGCCGCGTCCTGGCGAGCCGTTGGCGAATCGCGTCGTCATCGATCTTGATCCTGGTGCCGGCATGACAATCGTTGACAGTGCTCGCGCGGCACTGATCGTGGCAGCCAAAATGGCGAACGACGGCATGATCCCCATCGCGCAAACGTCGGGAAGCAAAGGCATTCAGGTCTATGCCGCAGTCGCGCCGACCCGCAGCAAGACTGCGTGGACCTACGTCAAGCAACTCAATGCTGCGCTGCATAAGGCACAGCCAGAGTTCTTCGTCGCCGCCATGTCGGTCCAACAGCGGGCCGGCAGGATCTATGTGGACTACAACCAGAACCTGGCGGCGCGCAACACTATCGCCCCGTACTCCATGCGCGGGCGAGAGCGCCCTGCCGTCGCCACGCCGGTGACCTGGGACGAGCTGGGCAGCGTACGCGGGCCGGATGATCTCCGGTTCACGCCCGAAGATGTCTTAGCAAGAGTCGCCGCCTACGGAGACCTTGCGACTGACCTCGTTACATCGGATGCGCCGCGGTTGCCGACTGATGGCTGAAACTAGCCCCGTCCTGGTAGAAGTATACCTTTTGGTGGTAGATTTCTACCGTGAGTCTGAACATCAAGAACGAGGAAACACATCGGCTGGTACGCCAACTGGCTGAGCTAACCGGTCAATCGCAGACTTCGGCTGTCCACGATGCTGTGCGCCGGCGGCTTGAGGAGTTAGAGCGTACCGAAAGCCTTAAGGCCCGACGCCAAGCGATGCTGCGGATCGCACGCGAGTCGGCCGCATTGATACACCCAGAGCTCAGTAATGATCCAAATGAAGTTCTGTATGACCACGTGGGCCTGCCGACGTGATCGTTGACAGTTCCGTCCTTATTGCGATCCTGACTGGAGAGCCCGACGCCGAAGCGCTCAATGACGTGCTGAGCGCAGCTGCCCGACCAGTGCTTTCGGTCGCCAACTACCTTGAGGCGGCAATCGTGCTCGACCGTCACAGCTCACCTGGCCCGGGCGAGAAGCTGGACCGCTATCTCGCAGCCGGTATGGTCGAGCTCGTAGGGGTCACCGAATCTCAAGTACGGATTGCCCGTACAACCTATCGAAACTTCGGTAGGGGTAGCGGCCATCCTGCAGCCCTGAACTTTGGCGACTGCTTTGCGTACGCGCTGGCAATCGAGCGTGACGAGCCACTCCTTTACAAAGGCGATGACTTCTCACACACCGACGTCCGCAGCGCACTCTCATCTTGATCAGCGTCGCGCTAGCACTCCAGAAAGACCGCAAGGTTAGGGTGAACTCGTGGCCACGAACCTTGAGAACGAGGCGATGGGTAACCGCCCGACCCGGCTGCCACGAGACCAACGACGCATTCAGCTGCTTGACGCGGCTAGCGAGGTTTTCGCCTCCAAGGGCTACCACGCAGCGGCCATGGACGACATCGCCGACGCGGCTGGCGTGTCCAAACCGGTGCTCTATCAGCACTTCCCGTCAAAACTGGATCTCTACCTGGCACTCCTCGATCAAAGCTGTGATCGGCTAGTTGAGGTCCTTGAGGAAGCGTTGTCATCGACCGATGACAACGCAAATCGGGTCAATGCAACCGTCGAGGCATTCTTTGAGTTCGTCTCCTCCAGCGGTGACTTTCGCTTCGTCTTCGAATCCGATCTCACCGGCGAACGTGCTGTGCAACAACGACTTGCACGGGTCAACAACGAGATCTCCGGTGCCATTGCCGACGTCATTGCCGTAGACACCTCGCTGCCCCATCAACAGGCGAAGCTGCTTGCGGTTTCGCTCGTCGGTATTGCCCAGGTGAGCGCTCGCTATTGGATCTCGGGCGGCACTTCAGCAATCAGCGTCGACGAAGCGAAGCATCTGGTCAGCAATCTGGCGTGGCGTGGCATCAGCGGCTTCCCGCTCACCGAACACGACAAGGTGGCGCGTACGACCACCGCCCCCGAGAGTTGAGACTCCGCAACGGAGTTGTCAGCGTCTAGAAGTGCTATAGCACGCTGAGACGCTGACAAGTCGGTTGGCGGTGGGCGGGAGATCAGCCCTTCTGCAGCGTGGTGGCTCCCGTCATGATCGCCACCGCCTCGGTCGGCGTATGCGACTTCGGGGTGATCACCCCTGCACATCCACCCAACCTGGCGATGTGGATCCGATCCGACACCTCGAACACGTTCGGCATGTTGTGGCTGATCAAGATCACCGGCAGACCCTTCTCCTTGATCTGCTGAATGAGGTTGAGCACCTGACCGGTTTCCTTCACACCCAAGGCCGCCGTGGGCTCGTCGAGTACCACGAACTTGGTGGCGAAGGTTGCAGCCCTGGCGACCGCTACAGCTTGCCGCTGACCGCCGGAGAGAGTTTCCACGGCCTGGCCCATGTTCTGCACGGTAGCGATCCCCAGGTTGGCCATGGACCTGCCGGCATCCTCGTTCATGCCCTTTTTGTCGAGCATCCGGAGGATGGATCCCAACGGACCGGATCTGCGCCGCTCCCGACCAAGGAACATATTCGCCGCGATGTCCAGCGCAGGAGCGACTGCCAGGGTCTGGTAGACCGTCTCTACCCCGGCACTGCGGGCATCCTGAGGCGTCTTGAAGTGAACCTCGTTCCCATCCAGGAAGACCTGTCCGGAGTCGGGGATCAATGCTCCGGTCAGAGCCTTGATCAGGGTCGACTTACCGGCTCCGTTGTCGCCGATGACCGCAAGGACCTCGCCCGGAAACAGGTCGACGTTCACGCCGTCCAAGCCGACGACCCTGCCAAAGGTCTTTATCAACCCACGACCCGACAACACCGTCTCCGATGTTTCGGCAAGCACCGGTGGGTTGCCGAGCCCGACCTTGCTTTTCTCTTCGTCCGTCAAATCGCTCGTGGGAGGCGTTGTGGTCATGCCTTTACCTTTCTGATCCACTGGTCGATGGACACTGCGAGGATGATCAGCACACCAATAGCTAGCACTCGCAGCTGGTCATCCACACCGGCGAGGGCGAGCCCTATATTGAACGCGTACACGATCAGCGCCCCGAGGATGGTGCCGATGATGCCGCCACGACCGCCAAACAGGCTGGTCCCGCCGATTACGACCGCTGTGATGGTTTCCAGGTTGGCGCCTACGATCGCGTTCGGGCTGGCGGTGCCGGCCCGGCCGATCAACACCCACGCGCTGAAGCCGTAGATCAGCCCCGCCACGGTGTAGACACTCAGGAGCACACGGTCGACCTGTATGCCGACCAACCGGGCGGCCTCGAGATCATCGCCGACGGCGTACAGATGGCGCCCCCAACTGGTCTGACTGAGCACGAAGGCAACCACGGCAGCGAGCACCGCCACAACCACCACGCCGATAGTCAGTCTGAACGGCCCGATCGGGAATCGGGTGCCCATCAGGTTGAGGATGGCGGGCATCTTGTTCTTGCCCACGCTGGCCCCTCCGGAGTAGAGCAAACCGATCGCGGCATAGATGCTCAGCGTGCCGAGCGTCACGATAAACGGTGGCAGGTTCAGCCGGGTGACGAGCAGGCCGTTGAGGAATCCGCACGCAGTGCCCACAGCGATCCCGATGAGGAGGGCAAGGCCTCCTGGCACGCCGTTATTGGCAGCCAGGTTGGCCATCACAAGCATCGCGAGGATTGCAGTCGCGCCGACCGCCAAGTCGATACCGGCGGTCAAGATGATGAGGGTTTGACCGATGGCAAGGGCCGCGACGACCGCGGTCTGCTGCAGGATAATGGAGATCGTCGCAGGCTGGGCGAACCGCGGATTGACGATGGTGAAAGCGATGCAAGCCACTACCAGCACCATCAGCGGGCTGAGCGAGGGATGGGCATGCAGCAGGTGCTGGATGCGCTGGAGTGGCGACTGCTGCCGCAGCGCAAACTGTTCCGCCGCGGTCGCAGGTGCCAGTGGTTCTACTGAGGTTGTCACGTGGGCTTCCTTGCCGTAGGAGTTACTCCGGTTGAGGAGGCGACCGTCGCCGCCCCGTAGCAGGCTGGCTCCACCACAGAGGCGGCGGAGCCAGCCAGTCAGTTCTGCATGACCTACTTGCCCCAGCAGAGCTTCTCGCCCTCGGCGACAGTGATGCTGTCGAGGCCGTCGACCGGCTTGTCAGTCACGAGCGCTACGCCGGTGTCATAGAAGTCGAGGCCGGGCGTGACCTGTGGCTTCTCGCCAGTCTGCTTATATTTTGCGATCGCCTCGACGCCCAGCTGGGCCATCTTCACCGGGTACTGCTGGGACGTGGCCCCAATGGTGCCGTCTTTGACGAGCTTCAGACCGGGATCACAGCCACCGTCAACCGACACGATGGTGGCTTTCACCCCCGCGGCTTTCAGGGCGTCGGCCCCACCGCCGCCAGACGGCTCATTGATGGAGTAGACCAAATTGATGTCCTTGGACTTGGCCAGGCAGGTCTCCATGGCCGTCTTGCCTCCATCCGCGGCGCCCTGGGTCGGCTCGTTGCAGACGATCGTGTAGTCGCCGCCCTTACCGCCGGTGTACTTGCCGCTTTTATCTTCGTCGCCGTTCTTGGTCTTGTCCTTGACGTCGATACCCATGCCGGTCAGAAAGCCCTGGTCACGGTTGTAGTCCACAGTGGCGACTTTGTCGTTGAACAGGTCGAGCATGGCGATGTTCGCCTTCTGGCCGTTCATCTGGGCGGCTGCCCACTTGCCGATCAGCTCGCCGGCCTTGAAGTTGTCAGTGGCGAACGTGATGTCGACGACGTCTGGAGGGTTCGGCGGAGTGTCAAGCGCGATCACGTACAGGCCGCCGTCTCGAGCCGACTGGATAGCCGGGTTTACACCGTCAGTCGCCGGCGTGATCAAAATCCCAGCGTCCCCGCGAGCGGTTGCCGCCTCAATGGCCTGAATCTGCGTGGCCTCGTCGCCGTCCTCTTTGCCCGCGGCTGTGGTGATGCTCACATTGTTCGCCTTGCCGGCCTCCTCTGCCCCCTTCTGCATCGCAATGAAGAACGGGTTAGTGCTGGTTTTGGTGATCAACGTGACTGCGATCTTTTCGCCACCACCGCCGCCGCTCGCTGAGCCCTCGGCTCCTGGGGTGCCGGTGCTGCCGCCACCCCCACATGCGGCGAACGTCAATGACGCCGTCGCTGCCATTGCCACAGCCGCGCCGAGGCGAACGCCCCGACGGCCAGGCGGTAGGTATTTCATAGACAATCCTCCCTTAGAATTAGCACCGCCGACAATGACAACGGTGTCAAGCTCATTCTTAAGGCCTTCTCAGGTTCAATGTCAATGCCTGTAGATTAACGAATCCATATCAGGATACCCTCCGCTTCGGAAAGGAGACACCGATGTCAACGCCACGCTCCGGATCGGCCCATAAGGTGCGGGCCACGATCCGTGATGTCGCGGCGTTGGCAGGTGTCGGAACCAAAACCGTGTCACGCGTCATAAACGACGAGGCAAACGTATCGCCCCAGACCCGTGCTCGGGTAGAACGCGCCGTAAAGGCCTTGAACTTCAAGCCGAACCAGGGAGCTGGCGCGCTGCGGCGCGGCGATCGTAAGACCCTCACGCTAGGCCTCCTGGTTGACGCCGTGGACAACCCATTCTCAGCATTAATTAACCGTGCTGTCGAGAGTCTGGCCTATGGTCGTGACACGGCAGTGCTAGCCGCCAGCTCTAACAATGATCCCGACCGTGAGCGGATCATGGTCGATGCCTTCACCCGACGGCGGGTCGATGGACTGATCTTGAACACCGTCACCGAAGATCAGGGCTATCTGCAAGCCGAACGTGAGCAGGGTACGCCGCTGGTCTTTGTCGATCGGCCACCGAACGGTTTGCTAGCCGATGCGGTGATCAGCAACAACTACGAGGCGGCCGTCGAAGCGACCCATCACTTGATCAGTCACGGTCATCGCCAAATCGCTCACCTGGCCGACGAGCCAGCCAGCTCAATGACCCGTGGCCGCAGGCGTGGATTCAGCGATGCTATGGCGGCCGCCGGGCTCGCCGACATGTGTCGTGAGCTAGATGCCGTGCGCTCCGAGCAGGAGGCCTATGCCGCTGTGCATGGCCTTATGCAGCTGGACCATCCCCCGACGGCCTTCTTTACCTCGCACTACCTCATATCCGTAGGCGCGATCCGAGCCTTGCATGATCTTGGATTGGCGGAACGCGTTGCGCTGATCGGCTTCGATGACATCGTGCTAGCGGACTTGGTGCGTCCGGCGATCACCGTTATGGCACAGGACCCCGCCCGGTTGGGAACGCTTGCCGCGGAGCGCATCTTCGCACGGTTGGACGGCGATATCTCGTCCGTGCAGACCGTGGTCGTTCCAGCGAACCTGATCGCTCGCGGCTCCGGAGAGATCCCACCGCCCGATCGATAGAACGTCCCAATTAGTGTCGAGTGAACCCGTGCAGCTGAAAGGGAACCCGGCCGTGACTATCACAGAGACCATCACACCCAAAGAGCAACCCAGAGAGCATTGGACGGTCGAAGAGGCGGTCACGGCCGTCTCAACCAGCCTTAAGGGAGTTCACCGGTTGGGAGTGGCATTCTCCGGTGGCGTTGACTCCTCGCTGCTCCTGGCACTTGCCGCTCGAGCTCTAGGCCCGGATCGGGTTGTCGGGCTGCTTGGAGTGTCCCCAAGTCTTGCGGCCGCCGAACGCATTGCGGCGCATGATGTCGCTAGCCAGGTGGGCGTACCTGTCGTCGAAGTGGAAACCCACGAGGATGACCGCCCCGAGTACCAGGCGAACGGCGTCGACCGATGTTTCTATTGCAAGGACGAGCTGTTCAGCCGGATCGAGCAAGTGGTCGCCGACCGGTATCAGCTCGATGCCATCGCATACGGGGAAAACGCCGATGACGCGCTGCGATCCGACCGACCCGGAGCTCGTGCAGCCGCTAACCACCACGTGCTGCGACCACTCGCTGAGGCCGGCATGACGAAACGTGCGGTGCGTACGGTTGCGCGAAGCTTGAACTTGCAGGTAGCCGACAAACCGGCTGCTCCTTGCCTGGCGTCTCGGATCCCCCATCACCATGCCGTGACACCGGCCAAGCTGAGCCAGATCGAACGCGCCGAGTCCGCCCTGCGGCAGCTGGGAATCGCTGACCTGAGAGTACGTCACCACGATGAGGTCGCACGGATCGAGCTGCCGCCGGAGGATCTCGTGCGAGCGATGGCCGATCCGCTCCGCACCGAGATCGTCAATGCCGTACGAGGTGCTGGATTCCGGTTTGTCGCGGTCGATCTTGCCGGTATTCAGTCCGGCGCGTTCACCTTGTCACTGGTAGATCATGATCATGCCTGAAGCGGCCAATTCGGGACCATCGCTCGAGGCGTTTGCCAATCTTGATCATGACCGGACCCACCGACGTGGGTATCCGGAAGCGATCTATTGCACGTCAAAGACGCCGGAACAGCTTGCCATGATCGCTGCCGCGGTTCGTGATCAGCCGCACGTGACACTGTTCACCCGTGCCAGCAAAGAACATGCCGCGGCCATCCTTTCTGAGCTGCCTGATGCTTTTCATGATCAAGAAGCCAATCTGCTGGCCTGGCCTGCGCAGCCCTCGGAGGTTAACGGCGGACTCGTTGCCGTACTTGCGGCCGGAACTTCTGATTTGCCGGTCGCCAAGGAGGCACAGCTCACGGCAAGTTACTTGGGCCGGCCCACCGAGCTGATCGTTGACGTCGGAGTGGCTGGGCTGCACCGAGTTCTCGGTCGTCTGGAGGTGCTGCGACAGGCTCGGGTCGTGGTAGTAGCCGCTGGGATGGATGGCGCCCTACCCAGTGTCGTAGCGGGCCTGATTGCCGCCCCTGTGGTGGCGCTGCCTACCTCAATCGGATACGGCGCAGCCTTCGACGGACTGGCCGCCCTGCTTGCCATGCTGAATGCCTGCGCCCCTGGAGTGGCCGTAGTGAATATCGACAATGGCTACGGCGCCGGTCACTTGGCTGCCCAAATCGCCGCGCCCTTGTCACCCGATCAACAATGAGTGGCTCGCGGCATGCATGGATCGACGCGTCCGCCGGGGTGGCAGGCGACATGCTGTTGGGCGCCTTGATCGACGCTGGCGCGAATCTTCGCGCCGTACAGGAAGCGGTCGACGCCGTCATCAGCGACTCAGTCAGGTTGACCTGCGAGTCGGTAACCCGAGCTGGGCAGCACGCAAACCAGCTCTCGGTCGAGGTCATCGCCCGGGACGTCCCCGAGCGGGATTGGCGCACCGTTGAACGTCTCATTGCGTCTGCCGAGCTTGTCGCTGGCGTACGCGATCGGGCGCTGGCGAGCTTTCAGCGACTCGCCGAAGCGGAATCCAGAATCCACGACGTTCCACAAGATCGGGTTCATTTCCATGAAGTCGGGGCGCTTGATTCCATTGCCGACATCGTGGGAGTCGCTGCAGCCCTGGACTCGCTGCAGATCGACAGCATCAGCGCAAGTGCCGTAGCGGTCGGATCCGGACGGGTTCAGAGCGCGCATGGCGATCTTGGCGTGCCGGTGCCGGCCGTTGTTGAGCTTGCAAGGGGCTGGGCGATCTTCGCAGGAGGTACCGGCGAGCTCACCACGCCCACCGGAATGGCCCTGGTGACGACCTTAGCTGAGCGCTGTGAAGACCTTCCGCCGCTGACGCTGCAGGCCTCCGGCGCCGGCGCTGGTACACGAGATACGCCAGGACGGCCCAACCTAACTCGAGTCCTCATCGGTGAACTCGTCGCCGTGCCCGACGCATCCGAGGCAGCCGTGATGATCGAGGCTAACGTCGATGATCTAGATCCGCGGCTTTGGCCAGGCGTACTCATAAGCTTGATCAACGCCGGCGCGGCCGACGCATGGCTGGTTCCGATCGCTATGAAAAAGGGCCGACCGGCGCACACCCTGACGGTGTTGGCCCGACCTGATCAAGCACCTGATCTTCGTGAGCTAGTGCTGGCTAAGACCAGCAGCATTGGTATCCGAGAGACCGCGGTACGCAAGATGGCGCTGCCAAGAGGATGGATCGATCTCACGGTTGCGGGTCGCCAATTGTCGATCAAGATCGCCCACCGCGACGGCACGATCTGGCAGGTGACACCGGAGTTCGATGATCTTGAGCAAGCCGCGGCCGAGCAGGACCTATCCCCTGTCGCACTGCTCCAGCAAGCCACGGCCGCGGCAGCTGCTGCAGGTCTGGTGACTGGCGCTGCAGTACCAGACGGGCTCAGGTCAACTCCCGCGCTCGGACTGAGGCAACCAGCATTCGAGTAGATTTGCTGGTCAAGCCCGAATTGCGACCGTGCGATGGAAACGCAGTCCGCACAAAGCCAGCGCCCGAGAGGAAGTCGATGACCGAGCCCACGTCGTCCGCCGCCGCTGCCCCGGCGCCCCTTACACCGCCCGAGGGCACGCCCCTGACGCTCACGGCACCTGCCCCGCCGCCAGCTGTGGCAGAAACTCAGGCACCCGCCATGGCGCCACAGGTCGATCCAGCTCTTGTCCCCGAGCTGGACACGAAGGTTGACGGCTTCTTGAGCGCTCTGATGACCGCGCAAACGCGTTCGCCGGAGTTCGCGCAGCAGGCAGCGAATGTCCGGGCTATGGGAGACGCTGACATTCGCCGGTCCGCCGAAACCTCCAACCGCCTGCTACAAACCCCGGTGCGCGCGCTCAAGGAAGGCGGTATCGCCGAAGGGTCCAAGGTGGGCAACACGCTGCTCGAGCTGCGTCGTACGGTCGAGGACTTGGATCCGAGCCGGGCGACTGGGACACGCAAGTTTCTCGGAATGATCCCCTTCGGCGACAAGATCACCGATTACTTCCGACGCTATGAGTCCGCCCAAGGTCACTTGAACGGGATTCTGCATGCTCTCCGAAACGGCCAGGACGAACTGACCAGAGACAACGTCGCCCTCAATCTGGAAAAGCAGAATCTCTGGGCGACGATGGGACGCTTGAATGCCTATATCTATGTTGCCGAGCGGCTCGACGCCCGGCTCGCATCCACCATCGCCCAGCTGGAAATCTCCGACCCGGAGCGGGCCAAGGCGCTGAACCAAGATGTGCTGTTTTACGTACGGCAAAAGCACCAAGATCTGCTCACCCAGCTGGCGGTCTCGATCCAGAGCTATCTCGCGATCGACATCATCATCAAGAACAACATTGAGTTGATCAAGGGCGTCGACCGGGCATCCACGACGACGATTTCGGCCCTCCGTACCGCCGTGATCGTCGCGCAAGCGCTCGGCAACCAGAGACTGGTTCTCGATCAAATCACCGCGCTGAACACCACGACTTCCGACCTCATCCAGCGCACGTCGGAGATGATGCGGGACACCTCCGCACAGATCCAGCAGCAGGCAGCCTCATCGACGATCGGACTTCCGCAGCTGCAGGCAGCATTCCAGAACATCTACGCCACGATGGATTCCATCGACAATTTCAAACTCCAGGCACTGGACACCATGGCAGCCACCATCGGCACGTTGGAGACTGAGGTCGCCAAATCCCGCGAATACCTCAATCGGGTGCAACGTCAAGATCAGCAGCTAGCCTCTGGCGCCTTGGACCTCGAGAGCGGTCCCGGTACGCCTGGCGGCGGACTGCGCTGATTTCCGTTCCAGCTTCTCGATCATTCTCGGTGCCTCATGGGATTCAAGGAGTGGATCGCAGCCCTCACCGGGCGGCGGCCGCAACCACCTCCGGTGCCACCCCAGCCGCAGGCGGCAGCACCCACCGAGTCCGACATCATGGCCGCGCTTGACCGTGTCGAAGATGTGGTCGCCAGTGGCGCGGTGCCGGCGCCAGTTCACTCTCGAGTCCGCCGCATCGCCCAGACCGTGCGCGACACCATGCCACGGCTTCGTAATCTGGGCCTTGGCAGTCCCGACGCGTACTCGGTGATGGCAACGGCTACCGACTATCTGCCCGAAGCTATCCGCGCTTACACCCGGCTGCCACGACAATGGGCCGATTCGCGGCCCATCGAGAACGGTAAGACCTCCTTGATGTTGCTGATCGACCAACTGGACCTGCTGAGCGCCACCATGGACAAGATCTTCGATGCCGTGGTGCGGGTAGATGCCGACGCACTGATCGTGCACGGCCGGTTTCTGCAGGAGAAGTTCGGACATGCTGCGAGCGGCGGAGTGTTGAATATCGGCGAGCAGCCCGCCCCCGAGGCGCCCCGCAGCACTCTGGATCTGCCATGACGGAGCCGTCGACTCGCACCCTCACCGACGCTCTGAACGGGCTTCGTGAGGTTGCCCGCGCCGCGGGGCTGGAGCCGGAGGCGGCAGTACTTGAGGGCGAGGCCCTGGCCGCTGCTGTCGTTGAGTCAGCAGAGCAGGCCTATCTCGATTGGGGTGAGCAGACCGGACATAGCGACCCGCAGGCCTTCTTCGACGCCGCACATCGTGGGCGACGCTGGCGGGCCGCACCAACGATGCTGCTCGGACAGCTCGTTATGAATGGTTCTCCGAAGGCTGCCAATTACGCCGAAGCTGTGGCAGAGGTCTGTCGCGCCGCACAGACGCTGGGGACACCAAACCCCAGGACTGCCGGCAACGCGGCTGTTGCAGCGGCCGCGCAGCTCGCAGCGCTCAACCCTTCGCCAGTCCGAGCAACAACCCAGCCAGAACTGGCGGACATGCTCAAAGCTCTCGAGCTGAATTCACTGGATCTGAGCTCGCTGGATCTGCCAGGCGGCTTTCCCGCAGTAGGCACCACCGTTGGTTCCGGACACGTCGACGCCAAATCACCGACCGCCGACGCTGCCACGGATCACCAAACCGAGCCTCCGGCTAAGAAGGAGCCAGAGCCCAAGACTCTCGACGAACTACTGGCGGAGCTCGACGCGCTCATTGGCCTCGCCGACGTAAAGGCCGAGATCCACCGGCAGGCGGCCGTGCTTCGCGTCGAAACCCTGCGCAGCAAGGCGGGCTTGAAGTCCCCAACCATCACGCGTCATCTGATATTCGTCGGCAATCCCGGGACAGGCAAGACAACCGTGGCGCGACTAGTGGGCGGGATTTACCGGGCTCTCGGCTTGCTGTCGAAGGGCCAGCTCGTCGAGGTGGACCGTTCAGAGCTGGTGGCCGGCTATCTCGGGCAGACCGCAATTAAGACAGCCGAGGTCGTGGCCTCGGCAGCTGGCGGAGTTCTTTTCATAGATGAGGCATACAGCCTGGCTGGTGACCAGTACGGTCAGGAGTCGGTCGACACCTTGGTCAAGGAAATGGAAGACCGTCGCGACGACCTCGTGCTGATCGTGGCGGGCTATCCGGATCCCATGGCGATCTTCATCGCTCAGAACCCGGGGCTGGCCAGCCGGTTTCGTACCACCATCGAATTCGCCGACTACACCGACGAGGAGCTTGTGAGCATTCTGAAGCAGATGGTCCATGCCGCCGATTACGACATGGATCTGGCATGCATCGATCGCTTCAGGGCAATCCTTGCCACGACGCCACGCGGTCCTATCTTCGGTAACGCGCGCTTCGCGCGCAATCTCTTAGAGGCCGCGATTGGAAGGCACGCCTGGCGACTGCGTGAGGTCGCCGAACCGACCGTCCAGCAGCTACGGACGCTGATCGCCGAAGATTTTGTGGAAGAGGCATCCGAAAGCGAGGCACCACCCAGTGGCGTCGATGAAGAGCCAGCTGACACCGCAACACTCGAGGAGCCCAGCAGTGAGCCAGGCTAGCCAGCAGATCGGTCCAGCCGCTGCCGTAACGCAAGCTCCTTCTGGAGCGGCGAAGGTTGCGCCGCCGATGCCACCTTCAGCAAAGGTCGCGCCGCAATCCGATTCAGCCATCGGCAGCGCGACGGCACAGCCCGCAACGAAAAAGGCGATGACCACGCCACGGCGACTGCGATTGCTCAGTCTTGGTGTCGTCGTGGCCGGTGTAGTCATCGGTCTCGTCGGTGCGCTGGCCCTTGCTTATCTCGGCTTCGCGCTGGGCCGGGCCAGGGCCGACAGCGCACAGCTCATCCGGGTACAGCAGATCCAATCCAATCTGCTCAGCGCCGATGCCACCGCGACCAACGCGTTCTTGGTCGGTGGTCTGGAACCCCCGGCCCAGCATGCGGCGTACGAGGAGGCGATGAACAGCACCAGCTCCTTGATCGCCGAGGCTGCGCAGGCCCAACCAGCCGACGGCGACGCTCTCGCCGCTCTCAACCAGCAGGTGCTGATTTACAGCGGCATGATCGAACAGGCACGGGCGAACAATAGACAGGGACTACCGGTGGGCGCCCAGTACCTGCGCAATGCCAGCGCGCAGCTACGAAGCGACGCTCTGCCGATTTTGGACAACCTTGTCAGCGCCAACGCGGCGCGAACCGCGGATGAGATGAAGGCAAACGTGGGCTACATCGTGCCAGTCGTTGCCGCGCTAGGTCTCGGGGCCGTGATCATTGCCCAGATTTGGCTCGCGCGCCGATTCAGACGCACCTTCAATGTCGGGATGCTGGCAAGCTCCATCGTGTTGTTCGTGTTGGCAGTCGGCAGCTTGATCGTCGTCCAGCAACTGCGCAGTTCGCTCAACGAGATCTCCAGCGGCAGCCTTGCCGCGGTCAATACGGCGGCCGACGCCAGAATCAACGCCAATAACGCCAAGTCGAACGAAAGCCTGACACTCATCGCGCGCGGCTCCGGGCAAGCCTTCGAGACTGCCTGGAAGTCTTCGGCGGAGTCGGTGACCGAAGGCCTTGGCCGTCTTCCCGACAAGCCCGAGCTGGTAAGCCAGTGGCAGGCCTACACCGGCGTCCATGGCGAAATCCGCGAACTAGACGATGGCGGCCAGTGGGACAAGGCGGTAGCGAGAGCCACTGGCTCGGGGCGCAGTTCGTCCAACACCGCATTCGGTACCTTCGACGACAATCTCGCCAGTTACCTGGACGGCGTGAGCCAGGACGCTGCCAACTCCCTGGCCGATGAACAACCGGTCATGATCGTCGCCGCTATCATCATCCTCCTCGGCGGACTAGCGGCTGCCCTCTTAGGGCGTTGGGGCGTGGCCGAGCGGCTGAGGGAGTACCGATGAAGTTCCGTGCGCGTAGGCCGCTGGTAGCAATGGCGGCCGCAGCCTCGCTTACCGCACTTTCGGCGTGCACTCTGTTCAGCTACAGCCCGACGCCATTGCCATCAGAGGGACCAACGTCGCAGCCGAGCTCCAGCGCATCGACCTCGAAGCCAACGAGATGCGCCGACCCGCTTGCCTCGTACGAGCCTCCCAGTGGTCCGCTGCCTACCCCCAATACTCTGCCCAGTGGGTCTACGATGGCCAAGATCCAAAAGCGCGGCCGGCTCGTTGCCGGGGTCTCGGCCGATACGTATCTGCTGGCCTCTCGGAACCCGTTCACCGGCGAGATCGAGGGTTTCGATATTGACATGGTCAAGGCTGTCGCCAAAGCGATCTTCGGCAACGAAAATCGCTATCAGCTGAAAGTGATTACTGCGGCGCAACGGATCCCTGCGCTGGAAAAGGGCGACGTCGACATGGTGGCTCGCAATATGACGATCAATTGTGATCGTTGGAAGCAGATTGCCTTCTCAACTGAGTACTACAGGTCTGGCCAGAAGATCTTGGTCCGTAAGGGATCGAAGGCCAATTCGTTGAAGGATCTCGCCGGGCAAAAGGTCTGCGCCCCGATCGGCACCTCCAGCATGGACAACTTGATCAAGGAGGCGCCCAAGGCCATTCCGGTCGGGGCTAATACTCATACTGGTTGCCTGGTGCTGTTCCAGGAGGGTCAAGTCGCAGCGATCACCGGTGACGACACCGTGCTAGCCGGGTTAGCAGCGCAGGACCCCTACGCCGTCGTGCCTGATCAACGAGCGTTCACCGACGAGCCCTATGGCTTGGGCTTCAATGAGAAGGACGTGGACTTCGTCCGCTTCGTCAACGCTCGGCTGGACGAAATGCGGGACAACGGTGAGTGGACAAGGATCTACAACCGGTGGCTGCGAGACGCACTGGGTCCGGCACCCGAACCGCCAAAGGCGGTATACGGCAGGACGCGATGATCGTGATCACGCCCGCCGGACAGGTCAGCGCGCCGGTTGCTCCGGGCCGGATGGGTGCCACCCTCAATGCCCAGGCCGCTCAGGTCTATCTGGACGAGCTCGGCCGCTGGCGGGACGGGCGGCGCCATGAGTTGGACGAGCTCGACAAGGCGGCCCTGCAGGCAGCCACCGGCTCGGCGGCGACTGGCGACATCTTGTTGTCGATGGCGCTGTGGAAGGCGGTATCGGATCGCTACGAGCTGCTGCTCGCCACCTGGGACTCGGGGCGGGTCGGAGCAACAGAGCTAACCCGGATGGCGACGCTGATCTGGGGACGGCTGGACACCAGCAGCGCTTCCGGACTCTCGGTCTCGCTGCCCGAGGCGTGCCGATTGTCTGATGCGTTGCTGTCCCAGCTCCGCGTCAAGCTTGGCCTTGATCCGTCCGGCATGGAGATCACCGAACGCATCAGGCAGCTGCGAGCACAGATGGAACGAATCCGCGAACAGATCGATCTCGAACCAGCGGGCGCCGCGCAACAGCAGGGTGCACTCCAGCAGTCTCGGCTGGCGCGGCGGCTGAAGGAGGTAGCTGAGAAAGCCGGCCGCGGCGGGGATGTCGGTGGACTGTTGGGTCCATTGGAGATCGAAGCGGCAACGTTCGAGCGGGACTTAATCGTTACTGCGGCACGTCGGCGCGACGCCGCCGCGCTAGTGCAGCGAGCCCGGGAGCAACGGGCCGACCTTGAGGCACGAGAGGTGGCGCTGCGTACCATCGCCGAGGATTGCGTACGCCGGGTGGATCCGGCGCCCCGGTACGCCGTGCCGGATACGGCCGCGCTGGGTCCAGTGCCGAATACTCGCGCGGAGCTCGAGAGTTATCTGCGTCGGCTTGACCAGGTGTCCCGGGCGATGACCATCGCCCAGACGGCGTACGCGAAGGCGCTGCATGATCATTCCGAGCTCGACAGCCGACTCGAGGCCTATCGCGCCAAGGCGGAGGCAACCGGTGTCGCGGAAGTCACCGATGTAGCACGGGCCTACGAGCTGGCGCGGCACGCCCTCGATGAACGTCCCAGCCGGACGGCACTTGCTGAACAGCTGGTCGCCGTCTACCAGACTTATCTGCAAACCACACCTGCGCCGCATGAGCGAAGCAATCAAGTCGGATCGCGCCACGCGGCGTGCTGAGGAGGAGGGAGGAGACAATGCTTCTCGTCTCTGAGCGACGACGAAGTAGGCGCGCTCCAAGGCGCGATCCGCGCGGAGCGAGCCTTGGCGAGGGAAGCAATCAACATACGCAGTCAGCCACCTCCGCTGAGGAAATATGATCAAGTGCACACAACCGGGCTGCACCGGAACCATCGTCGACGGCTACTGCGACGTCTGCGGCAGCCCAGGCCCAGCCAACCTTCCAGCCGACGTCGCACCGGCGACCGCGGCCAGCGCCGCGAGTCCCGACACCGTCATTCCGCAGGCCACGACGGCAGACCTTGAAGGCACGCCATGCACCCAACCGGGCTGCACAGGAACCATCATCGATGGCTACTGCGACGTCTGTGGCACGCCGGCGGCAGCAGTGCCTGCGGCCGTATCTGGTGATGATCAAGCTCCACTATCGACAAGCGCCCCGGCGTCGGCGATGACCGGTGGATCGAGCCAGTTGCGGTCCACCGCCCTCGGCTCGCAACGCGTAGCCGGCAGTGACTCCAAGATCACCAAGCGAGTGCGCTCGGACTCTCAGCGGCTCCGCTCGGCCCGGCTCGGCGCCGGGCTCACCAGGGTCCCACCGGCACCGGTGATCGACGCCGCGCAAGCGATCATGAAGAATCCGCAGGTCCCGGAGAACAAACGGAACTGTCCGAACTGCGGCAAGCCGGTTGGGCGATCTCGGGATGGGCAGCCGGGACGTACCGAAGGCTTCTGCCCGAACTGCGGTAACCCATTCTCGTTCACCCCAAAGCTCAAGCCGGGTGATCTTGTGGCCAACCAGTACGAGGTAGTCGGCTGCCTGGCACATGGTGGGCTGGGCTGGATCTATCTCGCAAAAGACCACAATGTCTCCGATCGTTGGGTGGTGCTGAAGGGCCTGCTCAATACCGGCGACAAGGACGCCTTGGCCGTGGCCATCATCGAGAAGCAGTTCCTTGCCCAGGTCGAACATCCATTGATCGTCGAGATCTACAACTTCGTCACCCATGGTGACGCCGGCTACATCGTGATGGAGTACGTCGGCGGTGTATCGCTCAAGCAGATCCTGAAAGATCGGATGCGGGCCAACAACGGGACGTTCGATCCACTTCCGGTTGATCAGGCGCTGGCCTACATCTTGGAGATCTTGCCGGCGTTCAGCTACCTTCATGATCTTGGCCTGATTTACTGCGACTTCAAGCCCGACAACCTGATCCAGGTCGGAGACGCGGTAAAGCTCATCGATCTTGGTGGGGTACGGCGCGCTGATGATCAAGAGTCCGCGATCTACGGCACCGTCGGCTATCAGGCGCCTGAGGTGCCCCAGGTCGGGCCCAGTGTGGCGTCGGATATCTACACGATCGGGCGCACTCTGCTGGTGTTGATGATGGAGTTCCGGGGCTACCAGAGCAAGTACGTGGCAAGCCTCCCGCCGGTAGCGGAAGCGCCGCTGTTCGCGGCTCATGATTCGCTGTACCGGCTGCTGACAAAGGCCTGCGCAGTTGACCCAGCGGACAGATTCGCCTCCATCGATGAGTTCCGCGTACAGCTACTGGGAGTGCTGCGCGAGGTGGTTGGTCAGAAGACGCCCGGCACCGCACTGACCTCGGCCACCTCGGTGCTGTTCGAAGCACCGGCCGTCACCAGTGAAGCGCTCGAGTGGGACGAATTGCCGAAGCTGCGGGTCGACACCAGTGACCCGCAGTACGTCTGGCTGAGCAACGTCTCTGTCGAGGATCCCCAGGAGCGGCTCGATGAACTTGGAGCGGCACCTGTAGTGACAGCCGAGGTCCGACTGGCGCAAGCCCGGGCGGCGATGGAGCTGGGTCGTCGTGACCTAGTCGACCAGATCGTCAATGAGATGTTGGCCGAAGACCCTTGGGAATGGCGTGCGGTCTGGGTCGGCGGTCTGGCGGCCCTTGATGCCGGCGATTTCGGCGCTGCGCAATCCTCGTTCAACGCCGTCTACGGTCAAGTCCCAGGAGAGCTGGCACCCAAGCTGGCGTTGGCCCTGGCCTGCGAACGTGGCGACCAGGGACACATCGCCGAAGGGCTCTACCAGATCTGTGCTAGCACCGATGCCAACTATGTGGCGCCAGCAGCCTTTGGCTTGGCGCGGATCCGTGCTGCGCGCGGCGATGTGGCCGGCGCCGTACGCGCGCTGGACCTGGTGCCGTCCACCAGCCGCAGCTACCCCGAGTCGCGTCGGCTACGCGCGCTACAGCTTTATGAATCCGGCCAGGGCCTGCCGTCGCTCGCCCAGGCGATGGACAGCCTCGACGGTGTCAGGCTCGATCCGCGTGAGCGCGGCGAACTGACAGCGCAGATTCTCGAGCGGGCTATTTCGGAGGTCGGCAAGAACGGTGCCCACACCAACGTCAAGGTCGGCGCGTACGAGGCGCAGGAAGGGCCGCTGCGCGACGGCTTGGAAACGACGTATCGCCAGCTAGCAGGAATCGAGACCGATGAGCGGCGCCGCTATGAGCTGGTCGACAAGGCAAATGCCGTGCGAAGGTGGACCCTACGATGACCGACAACCTGACGCAATCCCCCGCCCCAGGACCGGCAGTTGCGATTAAACAAAGCGACGGGAGCCTGAGGTGCCCCCACTGTGGTGCCGAGGTGGCTGCTGAAGAGGCCTTTTGTGAAGCGTGCGGTGGACGTCTTGCGCCAACGGCGGCTGAGCCAAGTGAGAATCCGGACAAGATGGCGGCAGCTATCGACATCACCCGGTCGATCCAGACTGAAGTCGAGGATGAAGAAACCATCGTCGTAGCTCGGCCTTGCGCGAATTGTGGCGGGGTCATTGGGGCGGACGGATATTGCGAAGCCTGTGGCACCAAAGCACCGACCGAGCGGGACCACTACACCGAACATCCCGCGTCGTGGGTCGCCGCCTGCTGCGACCGCGGCGTACGGCATCACCGCAATGAGGATGCGATTGCGGTCGCGGCTGAGCCGACGCCCAGATCGCGCGCCGTGCTTGTGGTTTGTGATGGGGTCTCCACCTCAGTCGACTCTGACGTAGCCAGCCTGGCCGCCGCTCGTGCGGCACGTGAGGCATTGCTCGCGCACCGGCCAGCAGGCCTTGGTACACCGGTCAGTCGGGTGGCTGCGATGTCGAACGCCGTAGTGAAGGCCGCAGCTGCGGCGAATGCCGCGGTGATCGAATGCACGGCAGATGGAAGTCCGAACGCCGCTTCCTGTACGTTCGCGACGGCTGTCGTCGAGGGTGACCTCGTTGTATTCGGCAATGTCGGGGACAGCCGGATCTACTGGATTCCTGATCACGGCTCCAGCGATGATCCGGCCGAATTGAGCGTTGATGACTCGGTCGCGCAGGCCCGAATAGCGATGGGAACACCCCGTGAGGAAGCCGAGAGGGGCCCGCAGGCTCATGCGATCACCAAGTGGCTTGGACGCGACAGCCCCGATTTCTCGCCGCGTACCGGCTCGCTCACCGTCGCATCACCTGGCTGGGTGCTGGTTTGTTCGGACGGTCTATGGAACTACGCCTCCGAAGCAACCGCAATCCAATCGCTCGTTGCCGAACTGAGGCCGCAGGACTCCAGCCCGCTCGCGCTGGCCGAGGCTATGGTGGGCTGGGCCAACGCTCGGGGCGGTAAGGACAATATCTCGGTGGCCCTCGCCCGGATTTGATTGCTCCGCTCGCTGCGCTCGCTCCGCGCGGATCGCGCGTTGGAAGCCGCCTACTTCGTCGTCGCTCGGGGACGAAAAAGCATGTCCCCCTCACTCCTCCTCAGCACGGCGGCGCGCGCGATCCGGGTTTGATTGCTCCGCTCGCTACGCTCGCTCTGTTCAATGGTTCGCTTGGCTCGCTGCAATGTTCGCTGTGGAGCCGCCGTCTTCGTCGAATCCGACGAAACAACGTGTTGGAGGATCAGTTCTGTTCTCGAGTCGTTTCGTCGGCTCCTCCTGCAGATCGGCGGCGCGAACATCGCGGTCGCAGCTCCGGGCATACTAAACCGAGCAGACAGGATGCGAAAGGAATTTGATCATGGCCGAGTTCACTGCCGACGTGTACCAAAACGAGTTCCTGCCTGAAGGCGGCACCGACGTCAACGCCATTGTCACCATCACCTGCGCCGGAGCAGGATCGGCCGGCCAAAGTGGGTCCGGCGATGCCGGAGAGATCATCATCGTTGATACCTCCGGTTCAATGGGCCGGACGAAGCTCGAGGCAGCCAAGGTGGCGGCCTCCGCCGCGGTTGATCAAATCCTTGACGGCACCTGGTTCGCCGTCGTGGCCGGCACCCACCAGGCGTACCTGGCGTTCCCGCTGGTACGCGCTGGGCGGGGCATGGTGCAGATGGACGGCAGCGCCAGGCAGGCTGCACATCAGGCGATCAGCCAATTCCGCTCCGATGGCGGCACCGCGATGGGAACTTGGCTGACACTTGCCGGCCGGCTCTTTGACTCCGTTCCCGGACTGGTGCAGCGCCACGCGATCTTGCTGACAGATGGCGAGAACCACAACGAAACGCCTGAGCAGCTGTCCAACGCGATCGTGGGCGTGACAGGGAAGTTCCAATGCGACTGTCGTGGTGTGGGCGTCGACTGGCAGGTCGCCGAGGTCCGCCGGATCGCACAAGCCCTGCTCGGCAGCGTTGACATCATCCCGGAGCCGGATCAGATGAGCCAGGTGTTTGCCGAGCTTATGCAACAATCCATGAGCCGCGGCGTGGCCGACGCCCAACTGCGGGTGTGGACGCCACAGGGCGCCGAGGTGCTGTTTGTCCGTCAGGTCTCGCCGACGGTTGAAGATCTGACGTCACGCCGAGTTGAAGTCAATCCTTTGACCGGCGGCTATCCGACCGGATCCTGGGGGGATGAGTCGCGGGACTATCACTTGAGTGTGCGGCTCGCAGCTAAAGCCATTGGGCAGGAGCAGCTCGCCGCTCGAGTTCAGCTTGCCGTGGCCAACGAGGTGGCGGCTCAAGGATTGGTCAAGGCGAAGTGGTCTGACGACGAGGGGCTGACGACGCGGATCAATCCGGAGGTGGCGCACTACACCGGCCAGACAGAACTTGCTGAGGCGATCCAGGACGGTCTAGCCGCAAAGGCGGCGGGCGATGAGGAGACCGCCACGAAGAAACTTGGCCGGGCCGTACAGCTCGCCGTTGAAACCGGCAACGAGGAGGCCACCACTCGACTGCGCAAGGTGGTCGACATTGAGGATCCCGAAACCGGTACCGTGCGTTTGAAGCGTGCCGTGGACAAGGCCGATGAAATGGCCTTGGACACCGCGTCAACCAAGACAACCAGGATCAGGGGATGATCGGGCGATGATCGCCGTCTGTCCAGCAGGCCACTCCTCCTTAGCCCAGGACTACTGCGATGTCTGCGGGCTTCCCATCGACTCGGCAATGGCACCACCTTCGACGCCTACTTCGACCAGCACTGCACCGTCGGCCAGCCCTCTCCCAACTGACACAGGCACATCCCAACCGGGACGCCAAGCCTGCCCAAACTGCGGCGCGGACAACTCGATTGATGCCTTGTTCTGTGAGAACTGCGGCTACGACTTCACCACCGGAACGATGCCCCGGCCTCTTGTCGCTTCTCAGCCCTCCAATACCTCGACTGCCAACCAGTCGTCCGGCGCTTGGGCTGCTGCTCCGACGAGGGGAAATGGCAGCAACCAGACTCCGGCGGAGACATTTGATTGGGTCGCCGAGGTATGGATCGATCCCGCCTGGTACGATGCTCAACAAAGCCCCGATCCCATGCCCTCCCCAGGTCTGCCGATCGTCGTCCCGTTGCGTTCGAAGTCGATCTTGGTCGGGCGTACCTCACGCAGCCGGAACATCAATCCGCAAATCGACTGCGAACCTGATTCGGGAGTGAGCCGACGGCAGACCCAGCTGACCACCGACGGCAGCCGGTGGTGGGTGGAGGACTTGGACTCTGCGAATGGGACCTTTGTCGCCGCCGCCACAGATCCAATCCCGAGCAATCCCATTCCAGTGGGGGTCAAGCATGAGCTTGCCGCAGATGATCGGATTTATGTCGGCGCCTGGACTCGGATCGTCATTCGGCGGGCAACCGATGACGAGAAGACGAGTTTGGGCTAGCCTCCGATTCCTGCAACGCTCTCCGCGAACACCGCAGGTTATGCGGTGCAGCGTGTGGCACCGTTACTCCAGTGCCAGCCTGCGGCACGTCAGCTCTCACCAGGAGGAACAGTGGAGGTCAAGGTCGGGATTCAGCACGTCAATCGAGAGATCGTGGTGGAGAGCACCGAATCGGCTGCCAGCATCGAGAAGGAACTTCTTAGCTCAATAGCAGTCGGCGGGGACGGTGTCTTCACATTGTCGGACGAGCGCGGACGCAAGGTGCTGATACCCGTCAAGAAGATCGCATACGTCGATCTGGGCGAGGAGAACGCCCGCCACGTGGGCTTCGGAGCGGTCTAAGCCTGGAGTCCCAGCTTGGCCATCCGGCGCGTGTGGTTCTCCACAAGTCTTGAGAACATCCTGCTCATCGCGGCGAGATCCATGCCGGGACGATCCACGGTCCCGGTCAGGAGATGAGTGAGGGCGTCCCGGTTCGCCGCGACGCGCTGAGCCTGGCTCAGCGCCTCTCCCACAAGACGGCGGCCCCAAAGAGCCAACCGCCCAGCTACCCGCGGATCAGCAACGATCGCTTCTCGCACTCTGTCGACGACGAAATCCGCGTGCCCCTCATCGGCCAGTACGTCATGTACCAGAGCACGCGTGTCCGCATCGACGAAAGCCGCAACCTCCCGATAAAAGTCGGCGGCGAAGCCGTTGCCAACAAAGGCCAGCACTAGACCCTCGAGCCAATCCTTAGGCTTGGTATGTGCATGAAACTCATTGAATGGCGCACGGAAGGGCTTCATCGCCACCATGGCGTCGGCATCCAGCTCGGCAAGCCGCGCACGCACTCTGTCGAAGTGGGCGATCTGCAGCGCAGCTAAGGAGGCCATGTACACCTTGTCCGTCAGCGTCGGAGCTCGACGTGCGTCCTCGGCGAGTCGATCGAAGGCCGCCAGAGCGCCGTACGCCAAAACGCCAAGGAGGTCGATCGCACCTTGCCGGTACTCCGGCTCGGAGACCCAAGGCTCAGCCGCAGCATGAGGAGCCACCTCAGCATGCGACGACCCTTCGCTCATGGGCGCAGGATAGTGCCGAATGGGTGCTAAGCGCCCCCGACAGGACTGGCTGGCTGATCCGAGCGGGCAACTGCCTCGATCACCGCAGCACAAAATGCAGGCAGGTCCCGTGGCGACCGGCTGGTCAGGAGGTTTCCGTCTCTAGCGACCTCTTCATCCACCACATTGGCGCCAGCGTTGCGCAGATCAGTGCGGATGCTTGGATAGGAAGTCAACGTCCGATCAGACACGACGCCCGCTTCCACGAGTGTCCAGGGGCCGTGGCAGATGGCGGCAACCGGCCTACCGGAATTGACAAAGTCTCGGACGAAGGCGACCGCGTCATTGTCGAGCCGCAATTTGTCGGGATTCACGGTTCCGCCGGGCAACACTAAGGCGTCGTAGTCCTCCACCGCTGCGTCTGCGACGAGCCCGTCGACTGCAAATGTGCCAGCCGGCTCGAGGTCATGGTTGCGTGCTTGGATATCTCCGTCGTGCACCGACAGCAGATCAGTTTGCGCGCCTGCCTGCCGCAGTGCATCGCGTGGTTGCTCGAGCTCCACGCGCTCCACGCCGTCCGCAGCAAGAATGGCCACCCTCCTGCCACGAAGCTGTTCTTGTGCCATTTCGTGCTCCAATCCTCGATGTTGCTTTTGAGCGGTTGAGACAGCGTTACCCAGCGCCCTCCTCCGTCACGCCCTGATCTTGGGCGCGATGAGCCGAGCGGCGTGCGATCTTCGCCGAATCGGTCCCAGCAGCGGCATCCTTCAAGCAGGTCTCACCTGCCGGTTTCGCCCTCCATCACAATGAGTCTCAGGCTGTTCCACCACCAAAGCAACACCGGCGCCGCGCGGGGACTTTTTCCACTCCGCGTGGCAGTCAGTAAAATGTCTCGAGTTTGCAGCGACGCTAGCCATATTGATCACACCGATAACGGCGCGCATACCGCACCCATTGAACTTCGATTGAGGCGGAATTCTGAATACAGAAGCCACACCGGAAGACCGTATACAGCCGAGTGTTGATACCCAAAATGAGGGCGCAACTTTTTGGCAGTTGGGCGTTCTTGACCCCATCGCGCGAGCCCTCAACGACGTTGGCATCACCACACCGTTCCGAATCCAAGCATTGGCGATTCCCATTGCCCTGACCGGCGCGGACATGATCGGCCAAGCTCGTACCGGTACTGGAAAGACCCTGGCCTTCGGCATTCCGCTGCTACAACGCATTGTGTTGCCCGACGAACGCGACTACGACCAGCTATCGAAGCCAGGTGCACCGCAGGCACTAGTGATAACACCG
>Ga0307406_10000034_pt1 | contig 83739 bp, 74 predicted proteins | sample 322Cmetagenome_3_FD_203706 | JGI IMG/M metagenome (GOLD analysis project Ga0307406, IMG submission 203706) | Maize rhizosphere microbial communities from greenhouse at UC Davis, California, United States - 322HYB-C-2 | ecosystem: Host-associated > Plants > Roots > Rhizosphere > Soil | place...
CGCAGTTCCCGCCGACCCTCGTGCTGGTCGGCACACACGACTCGCTGCTCGAGGACGCGCGCGCCGTGCATCGCCGGCTCATCGAGGACGGCGCGATCTCCGAGCTCGTCGAGGTCGGCGGCGGCGCCCACGGCTTCATCCAGCTGCCGGCGCCCGAGGGGCGCGTCGCCATGGCGCGCATCCACCGATTCCTCGTCGATGCGCTGAGCCGCTGACTGTCGCCGCGCGGGGGCGTTCCCCGCGCGGCGGCGGGCGATATGGATAGCCTTTTGCGATGAGCACCGGAGTCGACCGCCGAAGAGCAGTCAAGGCGCGCCACCGAGAGGCGATCCTGTCCGCGGCTCGTGAACTCGTCGACGAGCATGGCGGACCCGGCTTCAGCGTCGACGAGCTCGCGGAGAGAGCGGACGTGGCGCGACGCACCGTCTTCAACCACTTCTCGTCTCTCGACGAAGTGCTCATCGCGCTGTGCGAGTCGGACATCCTCGTGGTCGTCGAGCAGTTCCGTACGGCCTTCACTGCGGCGCCCGCGCCAGAGCAGGGACCCGGTTCGGTGTTCGACAGCATCGCACGGGCCGCGCGAGCGACCGACATCCCGCCCGTGATCGTGGCGGTCGTCCGCACGCTGGGCGTGCCCGGCACCAAGGGTGCGAAGCGCGGCATGCTCTCGCGGGAGGCGCTCGACCGCGCGACAGGCGATCTCATCGAGGAGATCGACCGCCGCAGCCCCGGTGCGAACCCGCTCGGCTCTGAGCTTCTCGTGCAGTTCCTCACGACGGGCCTGGTCGTGATCGGCCGCCATTGGTTCCGCCGCACCGGCGGCACGCTCGACGACGAGGGGCGGCGCGTGTGGAACGAGCTGATGGACGAGCTGCTCGCCAGCCTGCGGCCCGTGCGAGGGGAGTGAGGGGTCGGCGCCGCTCGGGCGGACTCGACTCAGTCGGGCACGCCTCCCGGCTCAGCGGCCGAAGAGTCGAGCAAAGAAGCCGTGGGACGGGGCGGCCTCGTGTCCCGGGCAGCGTTGGGCGGCCGGAACACGGCGCATGACCTGGTCCACGTGCTGTCCGCATCCTGACCACGTCGTCTTGCCGCACGTGCGGCAGGTCACGGCGTAACACATCGTGAGTCTCTCTTTCGGGTCGTCGCGCGTTGGTGTCGGGTCGTCGTCGCGTTCAGGCGAGCATGAGGAAGAGCTTCTCGAGCTCCTCCGTCGTGATGCCCTGACTCTCACGGGCGGCGTCGGGGTCGGTGATGCAGTCCTTCATCGCGGTCGACACGATCGCGAAGCCCGCGCGGTCGAGCGCGCTCGACACGGCCGACAGCTGGGTCACGACCTCGCGGCAGGGGCGCTCGTTCTCGACCGCGGCGATGACGGCGTCGAGCTGGCCGCGCGCGCGGCGGAGGCGGTTGAGGATGCGCTTGTGCGCATCGGCGTCGATGGTGCTCATGCGTTCTCTCCGGATCGGTCGATCGGGTGGTGGATGGGGTCAGGCATGCTGGAGCATCGCCGGCGCGGTGAGGACCTCGGACTGGCGCTCGCCGAGCCAGGCGCGGAGGGTCAGCATGCCGCCGGACAGCGAGGCGGAGTCGAAGCCGGCCTGGGTGAGCACCCGGTGGGCGATGGCCGAGCGCACTCCGGACTGGCAGGTCACCCGCACCGGACGCCCCTCGGCTGCCTCGCGCACCTCGTCGAGGCGCTCGCGGAGCTCGGTGTGCGGGATGTGCAGCGACCCCGGGATGGCGCCGGTGGCGTACTCGGCAGCGGTGCGGACATCGAGGATCAGTGCTCGGCCCTGTTCCTCGTCGAGCTCGTCGGCGTACCAGAGGACCAGGGCGCCGGTGAGGACGTTCTCGCCGACCATGCCTGCGAGGTTCACCGGATCCTTCGCCTGCCCGTAGGGCGGGGAGTAGGCGAGGTCGAGGTCGATGAGATCGTCCACCGTCATCCCCGCGCGGATGGCGGTGGCGAGCACGTCGATCCGCTTGTCGACGCCCTCGGTGCCGACGCCCTGCGCGCCGAGCAGGAGTCCGTCGGAGGCGCGCAGCTGCACGATGAGATGGATCTGCGCGGCGCCGGGGAAGTAGCCGGCGTGCTGGTTGGGGTGGAGGTGGAGCGTGCGGTACGCGATTCCGGCGGCGTCCAGCGACGAGCGGTTCGCGCCGGTGAGAGCCGCGGTGAGCGAGCCGACCCGCACGATCGCGGTGCCGACCGGCTGAGGCACGGGGCGCGCGGCGCCGGGGCGGAGGATGTCGTCGGCGATGAGCCGGCCGGCGCGGTTGGCCGGGCCCGCGAGGGCGACGGGGCGACGGCTGCCGGTGATCGCGTCGATGGAGACGGTGGCGTCGCCCGCGGCCCAGACGCCCTCGGCAGACGTGCGGCCGTGCGCGTCGACGACGATCGCGCCGCGTTCGCAGGCGATGCCGGCGGCTTCGAACGGCGCAGTGTCGGGGCGGACGCCCACCGACAGCACGACCATGTCGGCCGGGATCCGGGTGCCGTCGGTGAGGACGACGGTGTCGGCGTCGTCGGCGTGCTCGACGCTCGCGGCCGCGATGCCGGCGCGGACGTCGATCCCGAGTGCGCCGAGCTCCTGGGTGACGAGCGAGGCCAGCTCCGTTTCCAGCGGCGGCAGCACGTGCGGTGCCAGTTCGATGACCGACACGTCCAGACCCTGTGCGGCCAGCGCCTCGGCCGCTTCGAGGCCGATGAAACCGGCACCGAGGACGACGGCGCGGCGAGCACCGCCGTGCACCGCGCCGCGCAGCGCGATGGCGTCGTCGACCGTGCGGAGGGTGCGGACACGCGGCGAGTCGAGCCCGGGCAGGGGCGGACGCAGCGCCGACGCGCCGGGGGAGAGCACGAGCGCGTCGTAGGAGAGGTCGCGCTCGCCGTCGACGGTGCGGACGGTCAGCGTCTTGGCTGCCGTGTCGACGGCGATGACGTCGTGACCGACGCGCACATCGAGGGCGAGCGCCGCGCGCAGCGTCTCGGGAGTCTGCACGAGGAGCGATCGCTCGTCGGTGATCTCGCCGCCGACGAAGTACGGCAGGCCGCAGTTGGCGAATGAGACGTGCGCGCCGCGCTCGAGGACGATGATCTCGGCGCTCTCGTCGAGGCGGCGGGCGCGCGCGGCGCAGCTCATGCCTCCGGCGACCCCGCCGACGATGACGAGGCGCATCACGCCACCGCGCCGTCGTGACCGGAGCAGCGGTCCTCTGCGGGGACGCCCCACAAGGCCTCCTCCACGTGCTGGCCGCAACCCGCCCATGTCGCCTTGCCGCATTCCGCGCACGTCACTCTGCTGCACATCGGGAAACTCCTCGTATCGTCGGTATACCCCTGGGGGTATCGCCAACATACACCCGGGGGTATTCCGGAACCAAATCGACGGGGCGCGGGGCAGGGGATGGCGGGGCAGCCGGACGTGACCCCCTAGGCTCGACCGGTGAGCATCGGAGAGTGGGTCGCGCCGCGGCGGCTGGGGCGGGACTTCCGGTGGCTGCTCGCCTCATCGTGGACGAGCAACGTGGGCGACGGGATCGCGCTCGCCGCCTCGCCGCTGCTCATCGCCTCGATGACCGACTCGCCCGTGCTCGTGGCATCCGGCGCGGTCCTCCAGTTCCTGCCCTGGCTCCTGTTCGGCCTCCACGCCGGCGCCATCGCCGACCGCGTGGACCGCCGAGTGCTGATCATGATCGCCAACGGTATCCGCGCGCTCGTGCTCGTCGCGCTGTGCGCCTTCCTCGTGACCGGCGTGGCCACCATCTGGGTGGTGCTCGTGGTCGCCTTCGTCTACGGCTGTGCCGAGGTGTTCGTCGACACGACCAGCAGCACCCTGCTGCCGATGATGGTGCGCAAGAAGGATCTCGGCATCGGCAACGCCCGCCTGCAGGCGGGGTTCCTCGTCGCGAACCAGTTCGGCGGACCGCCGCTCGGTGCCTTCCTCTTTGCGCTGGGCTCGTTCTGGCCGTTCGCCGTTCAGGCGCTCTGCGTCGCGCTCGCGGTGGTCCTCATCTCGCGGATCGCGACGACGCGCGTTCCGGCGGCGGAGGAGGCGGGACCGCGGACGGCGGTGCACACCGACATCCTCGAGGGGATGAGGTGGCTCTGGCGGAACCCGCCGGTGCGCACGCTCGTCATCATCATCCTGACCTTCAACATCACGTGGGCGGCTCCCTGGGGAGTGCTCGTGCTGTACGCCACCGAGCATCTGCAGATGGGGCCTGTCGGCTACGGCGCGCTGACCACCGCATCGGCGATCGGCGGCCTCCTGTCCACCCTCAGCTTCGGCTGGCTGGAGCGCCGCTTCTCGTTCCGAGCGCTCATGCGGGTGTGCCTCACGGCGGAGGTGCTCATGCACCTCGCCTTCGCGCTGACGACGTCCGGGGTGGTCGCCTTCCTCATCATGTTCGCGTTCGGGGCGTACGCGTTCGTGTGGGGCACCATCTCGACGACGGTGCGCCAGCGCCTCGTGCCGCACGAGCTGCAGGGGCGCATCGCCTCGGTGAACATGGTCGGCGTCTTCGGCGGGCTCGTGATCGGCCAGGCACTCGGCGGCGTCATCGCCCAGCTGTGGGGTCTGACGGCGCCGTGGTGGTTCGCGTTCGTCGGCGCCGCGCTGACCCTGCTCCTCGTCTGGCGGCCGATCGCGCACATCGCCGCCACGCGCCCCGCCGATGACGAGGACGACGCGGCGGCGGCGTGAGTCAGACGCGCTCGACCGGCGCCTGCAGCTCGGTCAGCCAGTCCGGGCCGGGTTCGTGGCCATCGGCTTCGAGATAGACCTCGCGACACGGGCCGACGACGCGGTAGCCGTCGGCGACGACCTGCTCCATGAGCATCGACCAGGACTCGCCGATCCCTGTCATGTCGCCGCGATGCTGCAGGGTCGCGGCGGTGGCGAGTTCGGGCAGCGCGACGACGTCGTACCCGTCGCCCGGGACAGGCTCGGGCTCCGCGACGTACGAGACGTGCACGGTCATGCGCTCGTCGTCGTCGGCGTCGTACCAGAAGATGCCGGGCTCGAGGAGGGGGCGGCCCGCGGCCTGCAGAGCGCGGTCGAGTCCCTCGATGAGCGGGCCGATCGCCGGGCCGATGTTCTCGGGTCCCATTCCCGGGGCGACGGCGCGGGCGGCGTAGACGGTGACGGGCGCGATGCGCGTGTAGTGGACATCCGACATGGTGGTTCCTTCCAGAAGGCGGAGGCGTCGCTCGATGCGGGCGATGCGCAGGCGATCCTCGGCGACCGATGCCGCGAGGGCGCGGCGTCGCTCGACCAGCACCGTCCGCAGCGCGGCGTCCTGGTCCGCGGCGGCGGCCAGGTCGGCGATGCGGTCCAGGCTCACGCCCAGCTCCCGCAGCTCGACGATGCGCAGGAGCAGCGGCAGCTGGTCGATGTCGTACGAGCGGTAGCCCGTGCGTTCGTCGACCCGCGCCGCGACGAGCAGCCCGATCGCGTCGTAGTGCCGCAGCATGCGCACGCTCACCCGTCCCAGGGCGGCGAACTCTCCGATGGTGTACATGATGTCCACACGATCGACCCTGACACAGTGTGAGGGTCAAGCGCGCCCGCAGAAGTGCGGCGGAGCAGATCAGTCGGTGGCGTTCACCGCGGCATCCAGGTCGGCCAGGATGGCGGCGCACCGCGCAACGTCCTCGGCGGTGCCCGACAGCTCGAACTCGAACAGGATCGGACGGCCGGACCGCTGCGCGAGCTGCCGCGCGGCGGCCTGGTAGTAGATGCCGAAGTTGCGGTTGCCCGATCCGATGATCCCGATCAGGCGGCGCCGGTTCATGGGGGAGCGCAGAAAGCTCCTCACCCCCGCCGGGAGGGTCACCTCGTTCGCGTTGCCGGCCTTGTACGACGGCGTCAGCAGCACCCACGGTCCGGGCGCCTCGGTCTTCCGAACGATCGGATCGGCGAGGTTCCGCACGGGCCGGCCGTCGGTGCGCGCGAGGCTCGCCGCGAATCGACCCGTGAGGTTCGAGGTCGACGAGTAGTAGTAGAGCGGCACCTTCGACATGCCCTCAGTGTGCGCCGATCGCCGTTGCGGCGCCGCGTCCCTCGGCGTGGATAACCCGTCTTCGATTTATTCACACCTCACCCCCTTGTGTGGTCAGACCACAGTGAGGATAATGGCATCAGAAGGGCGGGGAACCATCCCGACCCGAACCAGCAAGGGTGCGGATAAGGCATCCGCGCCGGGTAGGAGACCCACAATGTCTACGTCGATCGATGCTCTGGTCGAACGGGCGCAGGTTGCCCTCGCGGAGTATGCATCATTCACGCAGGAGCAGGTCGACCACATCGTCCGCAAGGCGTCTGTGGCAGCCCTCCACCACCACGGCGACCTCGCGGTCATGGCCGTCGAGGAGACCGGTCGCGGCCTCTTCGAGGACAAGGCCGTGAAGAACATGTTCGCGTGCGAGCACGTGACCAACTCGATCATCAACCAGAAGACGGTCGGGGTGATCTCCCACGACGAGCTCACCGGCATCACCGAGATCGCCGACCCCGTGGGCGTCATCTGTGCGCTCACCCCGGTCACCAACCCGACCTCCACCGCCATCTTCAAGTCGCTCATCGCCCTGAAGACCCGCAACCCGATCGTCTTCGGATTCCACCCCTCGGCGCAGAACTGCTCGGTCGCCGCCGCGCGCATCGTGCGCGACGCCGCCGTGGCCGCCGGTGCGCCGGCGAACTGCATCCAGTGGATCGAGGAGCCCTCGATGGAGGCCTCCGGCGGGCTCATGAACCACCCGGGTGTCGCCCTCATCCTCGCCACCGGCGGCAACGCGATGGTCCGCGCCGCGTACTCGTGCGGCAAGCCGGCCCTGGGCGTCGGCGCCGGAAACGTCCCCGCGTTCATCGAGCGCACCGCCAAGGTCGGTCGTGCCGTCAACGACATCGTCCTGTCGAAGTCCTTCGACATGGGCATGGTCTGCGCCAGCGAGCAGGCAGTCATCCTCGACGCGCCCATCGCCGACGAGGCGCTGGCCGAGTTCGCCCGGCTGCACGCCTACATGGCGACCCCCGCCGAGAAGCGCATGCTGGAGGAGTTCATCTTCGGCGTCGCCGCCGACAGCGTGAACTGCGCCGACGCGAAGCTCAACGCGAAGGTCGTCGGCCAGTCGCCGGTGTGGATCGCCGAGCAGGCCGGCTTCACCGTTCCGGAGGACACGTCGATCATCCTCGCCGAGGTCTCCGGCGTCGGACCTCACGAGCCGCTCACCCGCGAGAAGCTCGCTCCCGTGCTCGCGGTGCTCCGTGCAGCCACGCCCGCGGAGGGCATCGAGCTCGCCAAGCAGATGGTCGACTTCGACGGCCTCGGCCACTCCGGCGCCATCCACTCGAACGACCAGGCCGTCATCGCGAAGTTCGGCGAAGTCGTCAAGGCCGTCCGCATCATCGAGAACAGCCCGTCGGCGCTCGGCGGCATCGGCGACATCTACAACGCCTTCATGCCGTCGCTCACGCTCGGCTGCGGCTCGTACGGTCACAACTCGGTCTCCAACAACGTCTCGGCGGTGAACCTTTTGAACGTCAAGCGCATCGGTCGACGCAACAACAACCTGCAGTGGTTCAAGATCCCGGCCAAGACCTACTTCGAGCCCCACGCGATCCGCTACCTCGCCGACATGCGCGGCCTCGAGCGGGTCACCATCGTCACCGACGAGACCATGACCAAGCTCGGCTACGTCGACAAGATCATGGATGTGCTGAACCGTCGCGAGAACCGCGTGCAGGTGCAGCTGCTGAACCAGGTGCGCCCGGAGCCCAAGGTCTCCGAGGTCCGCGCCGGCGCCGAGGCGATGCGCCAGTTCAAGCCCGACACGATCATCGCGCTCGGCGGCGGCTCGCCGATGGATGCCTCGAAGGTCATGTGGCTGCTGTACGAGAACCCCGAGGTGGAGTTCTCCGACATGCGCGAGAAGTTCTTCGACGTCCGCAAGCGCGCCTTCACGTTCCCCGAGATGGGCAAGCTCGCCAAGCTCGTCTGCATCCCGACCACGTCGGGTACGGGATCGGAGATGACGCCGTTCGCGGTGATCACCGATGACGAGAGCGGCATGAAGTACCCGCTCGCCGACTACGCCCTCACGCCGTCGGTCGCGATCATCGACCCCGAGCTCACCAAGGTGCTCCCCGGGTTCCTCGTCGCCGACGCCGGATTCGACGCGCTCACGCACGCCACCGAGGCGTATGTGTCCGTCTACGCGAACGACTACACCGACGGCCTCTGCCTCCACGCGATCAAGCTCATCTTCGAGAACATCGAACTGAGCGCGAAGGCGCAGCCGAACTCCACGGATGCCGCCGAGCTCAAGGCGCGCGAGAAGATGCACAATGCGGCATCCATCGCCGGCATGGCGTTCGGAAACGCGTTCCTCGGCATCGTCCACGCCATGGCTCACGTCACCGGCGCGACGTACCACCTCATCCACGGACGCACGAACGCGGTGTACCTGCCCCACGTGATCCGCTACAACGGCCGCATCCCCACCAAGCTCACGAGCTGGCCGAAGTACGAGCGCTACATCGCGCCCGAGCGCTTCCAGGAGATCGCCGCCCACCTCGGCCTGCCGGCCTCGACCCCGGAGGAAGGCGTGGAGAGCTACGCCCGCGCCGTGGAGGAGCTGCGCGACCGGGTCGGCATCGAGCGGTCGTTCCAGCAGCAGGGTGTGGATGAGACGGCGTTCATCGCAGGTCTGCACGACCTGGCGATGGCCGCGTACGGCGACCAGTGCGCACCCGCCAACCCGCGGATGCCGATGATCGCCGACATGAAGACCCTCATGGAGGCGGCCTACTACGGGACGTCCTTCGACGAGGTCCGCGCGCAGCGCTCGGGCACCCACGCCGAGAGCGACGCAGTGACCGGCACGATCAAGACCGTCAAGACGAAGGGACGCGCCAAGACGAGCGCCTGATCGGAGTCGACGCGAGGGCCGGGGGAGCATACCCGGCCCTCGCTGGCGTCTGCCGGGCGTCTGCCGTGGCGTCTGCCGTGGCGTCTGCCGGGGTGTCGTCGTCGGATCTAGGCTGGGTGCATGCAGCAGCGTCGCCTTGGATCCACCGGCCGTTCCGTCTCCGCCATCGGCCTCGGCACGTGGCAGCTGGGCGCCGACTGGGGCGACGTCTCCGAGTCCGACGCGCGTGCCGTGCTCGAGGCGTCCGCCGATGCCGGCGTCACGCTGTTCGACACGGCAGATGTCTACGGCGACGGTCGCAGCGAGCAGATCATCGGCCGGTTCCTCGCGGATCGGCCCGGTCACTCGATCACCGTCGCCACGAAGATGGGGCGGCGCGTGGCGCAGGAGCCGGCGAACTACACGCCCGAGAACTTCCGGGCCTGGACCGACCGCTCGCGCCGCAACCTCGGCGTCGACACGCTCGATCTCGTCCAGCTCCACTGCCCGCCGTCCGAGGTCATCGACGCGGATGCCACGTACGACGCGCTCGACGATCTCGTCGCAGCGGGCGCCATCGCCGCCTACGGCGTGTCGGTCGAGACGGTGGCCCAGGCACTGTCGGCCATCAGCCGGCCCGGGCTCACGAACATCCAGATCATCCTCAACCCGTTCCGCCTGAAGCCGCTGGACGAGGTGCTCCCCGCGGCCGCCGACGCGAATGTCGCGATCTTCGCCCGCGTTCCGCTCGCCTCGGGCCTGCTGAGCGGCAAGTACTCGTCCGCCACCCGCTTCGCAGAGAACGATCACCGCTCCTACAACCGTCACGGCGAGGCCTTCGACAAGGGCGAGACCTTCTCGGGCGTCGACTACGAGACCGGCCTGCGCGCGGTGGACGAGCTCGAGACGGCCCTGCCGGACGGGCTGTCCCTCCCGGCCGCGACACTTGCGTGGATCGCGTCGAGGCCGGGAGTGACGTCGGTCATTCCGGGGGCCCGCAATGTCGCTCAGGCCGTCTCCAATGCCGCGGCGGGGGAGGCCGATGTCGATCTCAGCGGGTTCGACGCCGCCGTTCACGACGTCTACGACCGTCTTCTGAAGGCCGACATCCATCCTCAGTGGTGAGCTGACCGGGCCCGAGACGGGCCCGCGATCCACATTTTCGAGGTGCACGGCCGTCGACGTCGACCGTGCGAGCAGAAATTTCCACGCACCCGCGGTGGGCGTTCGCGACCGTGCGCGATCGTCCCCGCGGTCGTGCGACGACGTCCGGAGAGCGCTCGCTTACGGCGCTGTCGACCCTGCCGATAGAGGATCGGAAAGGGGTGCCCCGGGTCGATAGTGTGGCCCTGTGATCGTCGAATTCCGCGCTGAGGCCTTCCGCTGGGACGCCCGTTCCGACGCCTGGTTCTTTGTGGCGCTGCCCGTCGAGCTCTCCGCGGAAATCCGCGAGATTCCGCGGATCCCGAGGGGTTTCGGGTCTGCTCGGGTGAGGGCCACGATCGGGTCGACCACGTGGCGGACGTCGATCTTTCCGGACGCCGGACGGGCCGCGTACGTGTTGCCGCTCAAGCGTGCGGTGAGGGATGCGGAAGGGGTGTCGGAAGGCGACGAGGTGCACGTCCATCTGCAGATCCTCGACGCCTGAGCGGAGGGGTCATGTGCCTTGCACATGTCTCGTCACATCCGTCACACGAAACACAGAATTCACATTTCTCCCAGATTCCTCATTGACAACAACATGAGAGACCTCTAATGATTGGTCTCGGAGAGGGAGTAACGTCCTCGCGGCGGGCCTCTCAATCCAACCCGGCACAAGTTTCGGAGTCCTCCCCCCGGATTCCGAGATTCCCCCCAGTTGTGCACCTTCCCCCCGAAGTGCACTCCTCCCGTGCCGGTGACCTGTTCACCCCCCTAGGAGAAGGCACGCACATGCGCACTTTCCGTAACTATGTCCAGGCTGAGAAGGCCCGCCGCGAGGAGAATGGTGACGAGGGCTTCTCGCTCATCGAACTCATCATCGTCGTGGTCATCCTCGGCATCCTCGCCGCGATCGCGATTCCGCTGTTCGTCAACATTCAGGGAACCGCAGAGACGAATGCGCTGAAGGCTGCGGCCGCCAACGGTGCGACCGCTGCTTCAGCTGAGTTCGCCGACGGCGGCACCGTGGCCGAGGCCACCGCTGCCGCTGTCTCCGCGGGCGACGCCAGCGCCGGCATCACCGTCGCGTTCACGAGCGGTACGACCGTCACGAACGTCTGTGTGACGGCCACCGGGTTCAGCAAGACCGAGACCGCCGGACCCGGCTGCCCGTAAGCGGCACCGCGTCGCCGTGAGGCCGGTCCGACCCGAACGGGCCGGCCTCACGGCATCCCCCCTCGCAGGACCACCTTCTTACCCCCCCCGGAGGTGCCGCGTGTTCCAGCGCGCAGACGACGGCTTCAGCCTCGTCGAAGTTCTCATCGCGATGTTCCTCCTCTCGATGATCGCCATCGCTGTCCTTCCGCTCCTGATCGGTGCGACGCGGCTCAGCGTGGCGAACAAGGATCTGGCGACCGCGACCGCGTTCGCCAACGCACAGCTCGCTCCGCTGAAGGCCGCCTTCCCCGCGGAGCCCTCCGCGCCGACGTCGTGTGCCGCGCTGCGCGCCATGGCCGCGACCGACGTGGCCGGCCCCCAGGGCATCTCTGCCGATATCAGCGTGAACGCATGCCCCGCGGCCTCCGGTGGGTACCCGGCATCCGTCCCCGTCGCCGTCTCTGTCAGTGACGCGCAGGGCGTCGAGCGCATCACGCTCCGCACACGCATCATGGTGGGGGCACCATGAGTCTCGTGGCCACCCGCACCGCCCATGACGACGGCATCACCCTGGTCGAGCTGATCGTCGGCGTCGTGGTCGCCGGCCTCTTCGTGGGGATGCTCGCGGTGATCTTCGCGAACGGGCTGCGCGCGCAGGAGGAAGCCACCGCGCGTGATCACGCGACGGGGAGCGCAGACCTCGCCTCCGCCACCCTTCAGGAGTCGGTTCGCAATGCGGCGACCTTCCGGGTCAGCGATTCCGGTACGCGTCTCGACGCCGCCGTCGCGACCTCCGGTTCCACCCTCACGTGGGAGTGTCGCGCATGGAAGGTGTCCGGTGGAGCGCTCTACGTCAGCACCGGCTCGACGGCTCGGCCAGCGGATATCGTGTCGGGTCGCAAACCGGTGGTCAGGGGCGTCGCGACAACGCTCACCGGCGGAGCCGCGTTCGTACAGGCCACAGGAACCGTCGAGCAGCAGCGGCGAGTCCGCATCGGCATGACGGTGACCAACGGCGCGCAGACGGTAACCCTCAGCGATGCCGTGACTGCTCAGATGTTCGTTCAGGGAGGTGCGCCCGCATGCTGGTGAAGACCTCGAAACTCTCGCGTTCGCGCGCGGACGACGGATCGGCACTGATCTCGGTCCTGATCGTGATGCTGGTGCTCACGATCGGCGGCCTCGCCCTCGCCGCGCTCGTCACCAACACCTCTGACGTCCTCGTCGACAGTAGGAGCCAGTCCCAGTCGCGGGCGACCGCGGATGCCGGCCTCGCCGAGGTCGTCGCCAGCCTCAAGCGCGGAGAGGCCCTCTGTGCCAAAAGCGGTCTGGGCGTCGCCGTCGACGGGCCCGGCACCCCCACATACGACTACCGGGTGGTATGCGGATCCGGATTCGCCACCGTCCGAGTGAACGCGAACGTCGCGGGCGCGCGGACAGCGGTGGAGTCCGTCTACGCGACGACTCCGGCGGCCAGCTCCGGCGGCGACATGGTCTTCTTCGGGAGCAGCAACGTCACCTTCACGGCCGAGGTCAAGACCTCTGCCAGCGGGCGACTACTCAACATCGTGATCCCGCAGGCGTCGTTCACCTGCCAGGCGCTGATCCCCGGCAACATCACCACGAAGGGCGACATCAAGGCGAACGGCGGATGCACCATCAAGGGATCCGCCACCTCCGCGGCCGGTGTCATCGATATGTGCTGCGGCAGCGACACGATCGAAGGCAATGTCCAGACCTCGGGGACCGGCAGCAGCACAGTCCGCGGGACCCTCCTCGGCAGCCTTCACACGAACGGTCGCGTCGAGTTCGGCTGGGAGGGCAAGCAGGTCGGCGGAAGCGTCATCGCGAACGGCGACGCGCAGCTCGGCAACGTCAAGATCAACGGAAGCCTCACCTTGCCTGCGTCCAAGACGCTGACGAAGCAGAGCGGTGTGATCATCGGCAGCACCATCCGGCCCGGGTCGGTGGCGGGCCCGACCGCGCCGACACTCCCGGGATGGTTCGAGTACAAGTTCGCTCCGGCCGACTGGGCGGGGTACCAGATCGTCGTCCTCAAGACGACGGGGACCGCCAACGACACGTGCAACGGCTTCAACAGCTCGCCCGGGGCGGCATGGAGTTCCCTGCAGACCTACACGAGCCCGGTGATCATCGACGCCCGCGCGTGCTCGACGCTCAGCAGTAACAACGGCAGCAAGCCCACCCTGGACATCAAGACCAACGTCGTCCTGCTGGCGAAGAAGTTCGACCTGTCCGGGCTGACCGTCAAGGCGGGCAGCGGGGTCGCCGGAAAGCCGAAGTTCTGGGTGATGACGGAAGACCCCACGCCCGCTGACAACGCGCCGACCTGCGGGTCGGGCTACGGCGAGCTCCTCATCAACGGGACGGTCACGGACCTCACCGTCAAGGCGATGGCGTACTCGCCGTGCCTCATCCGCGTCGCAGGCGGCGCCTACGGCCTCCAGGACAAGTGGAACGGCTCGTTCTACGGCGGAGGCTGGAGCTACGGTGGCGGCCTCACCTTCACTGCGGACCCGATCGGGGTTCCGGGGATGGGCGTCGATGAAAGCGGGTCCGCCGGCGGCGGCGGCCTCGGTGCACTGATCTCCACGCGCGACGTGCCTTACGAGACGATCAATCCATGACCAGTCTCGCTCCCGCCGTCGCCGCTTTCGTCCTCGTATTCGCAGGACTGTTCGGTCTCGTGATCGGCTCCTTCTTGAACGTCGTCGTCTATCGAGTTCCGGCGGGAATTCCGCTCACCCGAGAGAGTCGCTGCGGTCACTGTGCCGCGCCGGTGCGCCCCTGGCAGAACGTGCCGGTTGCATCCTGGCTCGCACTTCGCGCGCGGTGCGCCTCGTGCGCAGCGCCGATCTCGGCTCGCTATCCCCTCGTGGAGCTCGCGACGGCGCTCGCGTTCGTCCTCGTGACCTGGACTGCTGTGGATGCGTGGGCCGGGATGCAGTCGCCGGCGGTGGTCACGGTGACGGTCGCGTACCTGTACCTGGCGGCGATAAGCATCGTTCTCACCCTGGTGGACCTGGATACCCGTCGCCTCCCGAACGCCATCGTGCTGCCGGGGTACGTCGTGCTCGGAGTGCTGTTCACGCTCGCATGCGTGTTCGGCGCCCCTTGGGAAGCTCTGCTGCGGTCGGCGATCGGCGGCGCTGGGCTCTTCGCGTTCTACCTCTTGCTGCGCGCGCTCGGCCGCGGCGGCATGGGCGGAGGGGACGTCAAGCTGGCCGGCGTGCTCGGTCTGGCTCTGGGGTGGATCGGCTGGGGTGCGCTTCTCGTCGGAGCGTTCGCGGCTTTTCTCCTCGGAGGCGTGTACGGCGTGATCCTGATGATCACGCGCCGCGCCGGCCGCAAGAGTGCGATCCCGTTCGGTCCGTGGATGATCGCGGGCGTGTGGGTCGGAATCTTCACGGGGGACGCCGTCTCTCAGTGGTACATCGGGATGTTGATCGCCGGCTGAGGTCGGCGATTCGGAAGGAGAAGGGCATGGCGAAGTCGATCGTCGGGCTCGAGATCACGGAAGAGGGTGTGCGCGCCGCCGAGGTGATGCTCGGTCGCACGCCTCGTGTGATCGCGCACGGGTCTGTGCCGTTGCCCCCGGGCGCCGCGAAGGACTCCGAGGTGTTCGATTCGGATGCCGTGGTGCTCGCGCTGCGGCAACTGTGGAGTCGTGCGGGAATCAAGGGCAAGAACGTTGTCCTCGGGATCGGCAGCCGACGCATCCTCGTGCGGGACTACACGACTCAGGCTATGCGCCCGGATCTCCTCGCGCAGGCCCTGCCGTTCCAGGTCCAAGACCTGTTGCCGGTACCGGCCGAGCAAGCAGTCCTCGACTTCTACCCGGTCTCCCAGGAGGGCGATCAGGTATCCGGCCTCCTCGTTGCCGCAGTCGCAGAGACCGTCGATGAGCTGGTCACCGCGGTTTCGAAGGCGAAACTGACGGTGGATGTGGTCGATCTGGCTCCGTTCGCGCTCGCACGGGCGGTCAGTGGAGTAGCCGCCGCAGGAGAGACCCTCGCTGCGCTGTACCTCGGGGATCACACCACCTACGTGGTCGTCGTCCAGGACGGGGTTCCACGGTTCGTGCGGATCATCCCCATGGAGATCGCCACCGAGGCGGTCCGCACGCGAGCCGCGATCGGAGACGGAGTTGAGCCGACGCCTGCCATGGAGGAGGTGTTCGAGACGGTTCCGCCGAGCGACGCGCCCACCCGTCGTCGCTCCGCGCAGCGCGGCGCGGCGCGGACCATCTCGATGAGCGAGGAGGACATCCGCGAAGTCGTCTCCCGTCTGGGCAGCACCCTTCGCTTCTACGCCGATCGGTCAGCCGAGGCGCCGGTGACGCGGGTGCTCCTCTCCGGTGCGGGCGCGGCCGTCCCGGGCGTTGCCGAGGCGCTGACTGCCAGCTTGCCCATGCCGGTTCAGGTCGTCGGGCTGTCCTCCATCCTGCAGACGAAGGCTGCTCTCGCGTCGAATGACGTCGACTTCAGTCTCGTCAGCACTGCGGGTCTCGCGATGGGAGTGGTTCGCTGATGATGCTCGCATCGAAGGCGCCGATCTTGACGCTCGGTGGTCCGCCCCATGTCAATCTCATGCCGCGCGTCGCGATCGAGCGTCGTGAACGCGCCACACTCATCCGCAGATGGGGGTGGGGACTTGCCGCGGCGCTTCTGGCTGTCGCGGTCGTCGGCGCCGGCGCCTTCTACCTTCAGGCCGCTGCCCAGCAGCGACTCGCCGCAGAGAACGCGAGGACGACGGATCTGATCACTCAGATCGCGACGCTGCAGCCTGTCAGCGAGAAACTCAGTCTGCAGACCGAGCTCGGAGAGTTCCGGGTCCAGGCCATGGGCAGCGAGGTCGATTGGGTCGGCGTCGTCCGCGCCGTGCAGGCCGTGCTGCCGGCCGGCGTAGCCTTCCACGAGTACAGCCTGGCGCCCGGCGGCCTCCTGCAGGGTGAGGACCCGGCTGCCGAGATCGGCGTGAGCGGCTCGATCGTCCTCGTGAGTACGGAGCCCGCCGACATGGTGCCGCTGGCCCGCGCCGTGCGCCAGGTTCCCGGCGTCCTCGAGGTCGAGGGGTGGGGGCAGTTCGTCGAGGAGGGGCGCTACTTCCACGAGTTGCGCGTCACTCTGGATCAGTCGTTCTACACGGGCGCCTATGCGGCGGAGGTGGAGGAGTGAACGGCAACAAGCAGCTCATCAACCTCGCCGGCGTCCTGATCGTCGCCGTCCTCATCGTGGCCGGCGTGGCGCTGATCGCGATGCCGCTCTACAGCGAGTCTCAGTCCACGGACGCGCAGACGCAGACGGTGGCCGGTTCCAACGCCGTCTACGAGCAGCGAATCGTGCGCCTCACCGAGGCGCAGTCGCGGATCGACGAGATCGACGCCGCGCTGGCCGACCTCCGCACCGAGATCGCCGCCAGCGCACAACTCGACGACGTGTATCGGCTCATCTCCACCTCGGCCAAGGATGTGGACATGCGCATCGAGTCGATCGAGGTCGGGGAGGCGGCAGCGTGGGTTCCCCGTGACGCGCTCGATGAGGAAGGCAACGCCGTCGCGCCGGAGGGCGAGGCGACGACTCCGGCGACGACGGCCGAGGCGGACGCCGCGGCAGACGATGCGACGAGTGACGCCGCGTCTCCTGGGGGCGCCGCCGTCCCCGAGGCGGCCGCCGAAGAGTCTCCCCAGCGACAGGTGCTCCTCACGATCACCCTCGACGTGCTCAAGCCGTACGAGGTGTCGGGAACGGGAAGCGAGGACAACTCAGACGAGACCATCGTCGATACGGATCTTCTCGCGGCACTCGCGGCCCGCACGGCGCGATTCGTCGATGGCCTCGCCGAGGGGCCCCGCTTGGTCTCCCCGATCGATGTGACCCTCGAAGAGGGCAAGCTCGTGGTCACGGCACTCACCTACTTCCGAACGGATGAATCATGACGCAGGACGTGACGCTGCTCCGGGGTCTGCTGGCGACAGCAGCGAGCTCTCGGGCCTCGGACGTGCATCTGACGGCGAGCCATCCTCCCCAGATGCGCGTGGATGGCGACTTGGAGCTCATTCCGGGGTTCGAAGAACCGACCAGCACCAACTGGCTGGAAGCAGCCATCGGCGGCATCCTCTCCAATGATCAGGTCGCCGAGTTCCGTCGATCGGGCGAGGTGGACCTCTCGATCACCGTGCCGGATGTGGCGCGGTTCCGCGTCAACATCTTCCGGCAGCTGGGGCAGGTCGCCGTAGCCCTCCGATTCATCCCCGATCGCATCAAGAGCTTCGAGGAGCTGGGTGTCCCGCGTGTCGCAGCCGAGCTCGTGATGAAACCACGGGGACTGGTGCTCGTCACCGGTCCGACGGGCTCGGGGAAGTCGACGACGCTCGCATCGATGATCGACGTCGTCAACCGCACCAAGCCCGCGCACATCGTCACGGTCGAAGACCCGGTCGAGTTCCAGCACACGAGCAAGCGCGCGCTCATCCACCAGCGGGAGATCGGAAGCGACACCGCATCCTTCTCCGAGGCGTTGCGACGAGTCCTCCGTCAGGACCCCGACATCATCCTCATCGGAGAGCTCCGCGACCCCGAGTCCATCTCGACCGCTCTCACTGCGGCGGAGACGGGTCACCTCGTGATGTCGACGCTCCACACGCAGAGCGCGGCGAAGTCGATCAACCGCATCGTCGACGCCTTCCCGTCCGACCAGCAGAACCAGGTGCGCACGCAGCTCGGCGACACCCTGCGTGGCATCATCACTCAGACGCTGCTCCCGAAGGCGCAGTCGGAAGGCCGCGTGATCGCCACGGAGGTGCTCGTGAACACCCCCGCGATCGCGAACCTCATTCGCGAGGGCGAGATCAGCCAGATCTATTCGATGCTCCAGGCGGGGGGATCGATCGGCATGCACACGCTGGACCAGGACCTCCAGCGCCTGGTCGCTGACGGCTCCATCTCGCTCGCTCTCGCCAAGGAGATCGCCGAAGACCCGAAGACGTTCGAGGCGACGCGCGTGCGGCCCGTCGACTACGACGCGGAAGCCTGGACGATGCACGCCTCCGAGCGCACATCCGCGGGTTGGGGGAACTGATGCCGCTCATCGAGGAGTACACCTACCGGGCCGTCGACGCGACGGGCGGCGGTGTCGTGAAGGGGACGATCGAGGCGTCGAGCGAGAACGCCGTGGCGGCGAAACTCCGGGCGCAGGGGCTGACGCCGCTCGAGGTCACAGCCGCGTCGAAGACGGGGCTCAATCGCGAGATCTCGATCCCGGGGTTCGCGAAGAGCGTCAAAGTCGCGACGCTCGCTGTATTCGCAAAGCAGATGGCGGGCCTCATCAACGCCGGACTTCCGCTCATGCGGACGCTCTCCATCCTCATCGAGCAGTCTGAGGACAAGATGCTGCGCGATGCGCTGACGCGTGTACACGCGTCCGTCGAATCGGGGAGCGCGTTCTCGGCCGCATTGGCGCAGCACCCCGACGTCTTCCCACCCCTCATGGTGAGCATGGTCAAGGTCGGAGAGTCGGGCGGGTTCCTGGCGCAGTCGCTGACCACGATCGCAGAGACCTACAAGAGCGAGGCGGAGTTGCAGGACAAGATCAAGTCAGCCACCACCTATCCCTTGATCGTGCTGTGCATCGCGATCCTTGGCGTCGTCGCGATGGTGACTTTCGTGGTGCCCGTCTTCGAGGGCATGTTCAAGAATCTCGGGTCCGAACTCCCCGTGCCGACGCAGATCATGGTCACCATCTCGAACAACATGTTCTGGGTGCTGCCGTTGCTGATCGTGGCCGGCATCGCCTTCTGGCTGTGGTGGATGAAGAACCGGCGTGAGGAGCGCGTGCGCAGGATCGTCGACCCGATCAAACTGAAACTTCCGGTGTTCGGGCCGCTCGCCACGAAGATCGCTGTCGCCCGCTTCAGTCGCGGGCTATCGATGATGCTCAAGGCTGGTGTGCCCCTCGTTCAAGCGCTGGCCATCGTCGGCGCTGCCGCGAACAATCACAAGATCGAGGCCGCGGTGCATGCCGTCCAGGAGTCGGTCAAGCAGGGGCGCTCCTTCTCGGCGCCGCTGGCGAAGGCGGATGTGTTCCCGACGATGGTCTCGCAGATGGCGGCCGTGGGCGAGGAGTCGGGAACGCTTCCCGACATGCTCGCGAGCATCGCCGACTTCTACGAGGGGGAGGTGCAGACCGCGACCGAGCAGCTCACCGCCTCGATCGAACCCGTTCTCATCGTCGGCATCGGCATCATCATCGGCGGCATGGTCATCTCGCTCTACATGCCGATCTTCTCGATCTACGGAGAGCTGGGTAACACCGGCTGACTCCGTCACAGACGGCAGGGCGCGCGGAACTGGGGAGGGACGCGCGCCCTGCTCTTCCCCTCGGAGCGCTCGAAGGCGAGTTATCCACACGTTGATAGATTCGATTCCACGGTTGACTTCAGTTCCTAAAATAAGAACATGTCTTCGCCTCTCGATGCTCTTGTCGCCGCGGCGGACGCCGTGCGTACGGAGTGGCCGGCGGGCCGGATCGAGGGGAGCTCCGCCGCCCGGCTGATCGCTCTCACCGAGGCCATCGGTGCGGCGCGTCGGCTCCTCGATGCCGCAGCCGCCGACGTTGCCGCCGAGGTTGCGCGACAGTCCCGACCCGAGCTCGGATCTGCGTCGCTCGCGCGCCAGCAGGGTTTCCGCAATCCGCAGAGCCTTGTCGCCGCGACCTTCGGCTCGACCTACGGAGAGGCGTCGCGTCTGATCCGGGTCGGGGAGGCTGTCGCTTCGCGTGTGCTGCTCACCGGAGAGTCCGCGCCGGCGAGGCACCCGCATGTCGCCGAGGCGCTGCGCGCCGGCTCGATCGGGAAGGATGCTGCGGCGGCCATCGTCTCGCTGCTCGACCGAGTCGCCATCCGCGCCGGCGCTGCGCGCGTCGACGAGGCGGAGCAGGTACTCGCGGCGCAGGCACCCGGGCTCACCCTCGACCAGCTCTCGCGGGTGCTCAGCCGCGCCGAGGCGCACCTCGATCCCGACGGTGTCGCACCGCGCGAGGACGAACTGCGGGGGAGTCGGGGCCTGCACATCCGGGAGGACCGCGACGGAATGGTCATCCTGACCGCGAAGCTCGATCCGGAGCACGCCGCACCCGTGAAAGCCGCCATCGAGGGCATCGTCGCGGCGGAGCTCGCGGCCCAGCGGGAGCTCGACGACTCCGGTGATTCCGATGTTCCGCGCCGATCGGTCCCGATGATGCAGGCGGACGCGCTCGCCACGCTGTGCGAGCACCTGCTCGGATGTCGGCAGAGCGACATCCCCCTTCAGGGCGCCGTCGTCGTGGTGCGGGTCTCGCTCGACGACCTGCAGCGGGGCGAGGGGCGCGCGACGATCGACGGCCTCACCGCCCCGGTGTCGGTCGCGACCGTGCGCCGAATGGCGGCCGATGCGGGGGTGATCCCGTGCGTGCTCGGAGCCGAGGGCGAGATCCTCGACTGGGGACGACGGAAGCGGCTCTTCACCCGGGCGCAGCGCCTCGCCCTCGTCGAACGAGACGGCGGATGCGTCGCGTGCGGCGCGCCGCCCGGCCACGCCAAGGTGCACCACCTGCGTTGGTGGTCGCGCGACGCCGGGCCGACGGACCTCGACAACGGCGTGCTCCTGTGCACGTCGTGTCATCACCGGATCCACGACAGCGGATGGGAGATCCGTATCGAGGGGACCGGCGTGAGTGCCTCTGTGTGGCTGATCCCACCGCCCTGGGTCGATCCCGCTCGGCGTCCCCGCCTGGGTGGGCGCCAGCGATATGACTACCTCGCCGCGTGATCGCGCGGGTCGCGCCGCACGCTCAAATCGAGACGCGCATGACCTCTTCGATGGTCGTGATGCCCTCGGCGACCTTGCTGAAGCCGTCTTCGCGGAGCGAGATCATGCCCTCCTCGAGCGCGGTCGTCCGCAGCTCGGTGCCGGTCGCGTGCGACACCACCAGCTGCTCGAGCTTCTCGGTGACTTCCATCACCTCGTGAAGCGCCACCCGGCCGCGGTACCCGGTTCCCGAGCACTCCTGGCATCCGACCGCCCGATACAGCACGGGCGGGTCGAGCGGATTGTGCGGGAACTTCACCGACGTCAGCACCTCGCGGGTCTCGGTGTAGGCCTCGCGGCACTTCATGCAGAGCCGACGCGCGAGGCGCTGCGCCACGACCGCCGACAGTGCCGTTCCGACCAGGTAGGGCTCGCAGCCGACCTCCACCAGACGGGTCAGCGCGCTCGGAGCATCATTGGTGTGCAGGGTAGAGAGCACGAGGTGACCGGTGAGTGCCGCCTCGATCGAGATCGTCGCCGTCTCCTCGTCGCGGATCTCGCCCACGAGCACCACATCGGGGTCGGAACGGAGGATCGATCGCAGAGCAGCCTGGAAAGTCATGCCGGCGCGGGCATTGACCTGAACCTGGTTGATGCCCGCGATGCGATACTCGACCGGATCCTCCACGGTGATGACGTTGATCCGAGGGTTCGCGACGGTGTTCAGCGCCGTGTACAGCGTCGTGGACTTTCCCGATCCCGTGGGACCGGTGACGAGGATCATGCCGTGCGGTCGGGTGATCGCCGCCCGGAACCTCTGCTCGTTGCGGATCGAGAAGCGAAGGTCCGACATCGTCAGCGACTGCGCCGAGCTGTCGAGGATGCGCATGACGATCTTCTCGCCCCAGACGGTCGGCAGCGTCGCGAGACGCAGATCGATCTGCCGTCCGTCGTGGTGGACCGACAGGCGACCGTCCTGCGGCTTGCGCCTCTCGGCGATGTCGACGGAGGCCATGATCTTCAAACGGGAGATGACGCCGTCCTGGATCGCCCGGTCGGCGCGCTGCATCTCGTGGAGGACGCCGTCGATGCGGTACCGCACGGTGAGGTTCTTCTCGCCGGGCTCGATGTGGATGTCGCTGGCGCGGTCATTGATGGCCTGTGCAATGAGGAGGTTGACGAAGCGCACGACGGGGGCATCGTCGACCTGTTCCTCGATGGACTCGGTTCCGGCACCGTCGGCGGCGGCGATCTCACCGATCTGCTCCGAGAGGTCGATCATCTCCTCGTCGGAGCGGAGGAACCGCGCGAAGGCCGCCTCGAGCGCGTCGGCGGCGACGACGACCGGGCGGACGTTCAGCTCCGTCGCGGTGGCGATGTCGTCGATCGCGATGAGGTCGGTGGGGTCGACCATGCCGATCGTCAGGCTGCGGCGGCCGCGCTCGATAGGGATGATCTGGTAGCGGCGGCAGAGGGCGGGCGGCACCGACGCGATCGTCTCCGAGGTCAGCTCGGCCTCGGGGAGGTCGACGAACTTCAGCCCCAGCTGCCGCGCGATGCCGATCGCCAGCTGCGTCTGCGACACGAGGTGCGACTCGACGAGTCGTCGACGCAGTTCGGGACCCTCGCCGTACTCGGCGACGGCATCCCACATGTCGTCCGCACTGATCGCGCCAGATTGCACGAGGCTTTCCGCGAGTCCCTTCACGGCACATCCTCTCCCCGCCGGTATTCTATGCCGCCGCGGTGCTCGTGGGGAAGAACAATGTTGGTGGGGCGCATGTGACTGGTGAGCACTCCTGCGATCGACGGGCGCCGGTGTCAACCCCCGTTCTCGGCCGACCGCCGCTGGTTATCGTGGGTGCATGGACGTCGCCCGCCTCATCGCCTGGGCACTGGCCCGCAAGCCCGTCCGCGCCTACCTGCGCTACAGCGAGCGGCGCGGTCCGGTGCTCGCCGACAGCGTGACCTACCGAGCGCTGTTCAGCCTGTTCGCGGGCGTCCTGCTCGGCTTCTCGTTCGCCGCGCTCTGGCTCGCCGGCAACCCGGCGGCGTGGTCGGCACTGCTCGACGCCGTCGACAATGCGATCCCGGGGCTGGTGGGCCCCGAAGGGCTCATCACTCCGGACGCCATCCCCGCGCCGGCTGGGCTGTCCATCGCCGGCGCGCTGTCGTTCGCGGGTCTGGTCGGCGCCGCGATCGGCGCGGTCGGGTCGTTGCGGACGGCCATGCACGTCATCGCCGGTCGGCCCACCGACGACATCCCCTGGTACTGGGTGATCCTGCGCAACCTCGCCATCGCGATCGGCGCCGGCGTGGCGCTCGGCGCATCGGCGGCGGTTACGGTGCTCGGCACCGCAGGACTCGGCACGGTCGCCGATTGGCTCGGCCTGACCGAGGACCATCCGGCCGTCGCCTTCGGCACGCGCGCCGTGGCCATCGTCGTGACCTTCCTGCTCGACGCACTCGCGGTCGCGGCGCTCTTCCGGTTCCTCTCCGGGATCCGCGCCGACGCGCGCTCGCTGTGGGCCGGGTCGCTCCTGGGAGCCGCCGGTCTGACGATCCTCCAGACGCTGTCCGGACTGTTCGTGGGGGGAGCGGATGCGAACCCCCTGCTGGCGACGTTCGCCTCCCTCATCGCTCTGCTGCTGTGGCTCAATCTCTCGTCGCAGGTCATCCTCATCGCGTCGTCCTACATCGTCGAGGGTGTCGACGAGAGGTCTGATCGCGTGCGTGTCCGGCACGGCGCCACGACCTTCCCGGAGCGACGGGTGCAGCAGGCGGAGGATGCGGTCGCCATGGCGACCGCCGATCTCGTGCGCGCCCGCGAGGCCCTCGACGCACAGCGCACCGAGTGACGCGGCGCCGGTCTCCGCCCGGCGCAGCATCGCCCGCGAGGTCGTCGACCGGCAATATCCCCTGAGCGAAATGCAACGGACGTGTAAACAGTCGCCTCGAATCCGGCTGTGAGCGGTCACAGCGCAGTGGGGGAGTGTGTACGGTCGTATCGTGCCCGAGAACGAGACCTCCGCTGCAGTGACCACCCCGCGCAACGACAGCGCACTTCCCGTGACGCACCCGCTGGCACTCGCGCCGGTGACCGGACCCGCGAGCACCGTCGACGGGTTCGTCCGTCAGTTCCTGCGCAACCTCAACTACGAGCGCGGCGTTCCGCTGTCCGCCTCCAGCGACAACGACCGCTACTTCGCCTTCGCCATGACCGTCCGCGACTACCTCATGGCGCGGTGGCTCGAGGACCAGCGCCGGCAGCGCGAGCAGCAGGCCAAGGGCGTCTGCTACCTGTCCGCCGAGTATCTGCTGGGCCGGCAGCTCGACAACAACCTGCTGGCCTCCGGGCTCGCCGACATCGCGCGTGAGGCCATGGCCTCGTGCGGCATCGACATCGACCAGCTGCGCGCCGAGGAGGTCGAGCCCGGACTCGGCAATGGCGGGCTCGGCCGCCTGGCGGCCTGCTTCATCGACTCTCTCGCCACGCTCGGTGTGCCCAACATCGGCTACGGCATCCGTTACGAGTACGGCATCTTCCGGCAGACCTTCGTCGACGAGCAGCAGGTCGAGCAGCCCGACGCGTGGCTGTCCATGGGCTCGCCGTGGGAGTTCCCGCACCCCGAAGCCGCCCAGTCCATCTCGTTCGGCGGTCACACCGAGACCTACGACGACGACGGGGTCACGCGCACGCGCTGGATCCCGGGCTGGAACGTCCAGGCGGTCCCCTACAACTACATGGTCCCGGGCTACCAGAACGGCCGCGTCAACACGCTGCGGCTGTGGAGCGCGAAGGCGACGAACTCGTTCGATCTGCGCGTCTTCAACTCCGGGGACTACGAGGAGGCGGTGCGGGCGCAGACCTTCGCCGAGAACATCTCGAAGGTCCTCTACCCCGAGGACTCCACCCCCCAGGGCAAGGAGCTGCGCCTCCAGCAGCAGTACTTCTTCGTCGCCGCGTCGATCGCCGACTTCTTCCAGCACCAGCTCGCGGACGACTTCGACATCACGAAGCTCCCCGAGCGCGTGATCTTCCAGCTCAACGACACGCACCCCGTCATCGGCGTCCCGGAGATGATGCGCGTCCTCGTCGACGAGCGCAAGCTCGAGTGGGACGCCGCGTGGGCGATCACTCGGGAGTGCTTCGCCTACACGTGCCACACCCTGCTGCCGGAAGCCCTCGAGGTGTGGTCGGTGGAGCTGCTCGGCCGGCTGCTGCCGCGCCACCTCGAGATCATCTACCGCATCAACGAGGAGTTCCTCGAAGAGGTCCGCGAACGCTTCGGCGACGACGAGATGCGGATCCGCAACATGTCGATCATCGGCGAGGTGCCGGTGCGCTCGGTGCGCATGGCCTACCTCGCCACGGTCGCGGGCGCGAAGGTCAACGGCGTCGCGGAGCTGCACTCGCAGCTCCTGCGCGACAAGGTGCTGCCCGACTTCAACGAGTTCTTCCCCGGCAAGTTCACCAACGTGACCAACGGCGTCACGCCGCGCCGCTTCGTGCGACTGGCCAACCCGGAGCTGTCCGCACTCATCACCGACGCGCTGGGTGCGGGATGGGTGACCGACCTCGAGCGGCTGCGCGAGCTGGAGGCCTACGCCGAGGACCCCGATTTCCGCGCGAGCTTCCGCGAGGTCAAGGCGGCGAACAAGCGGCGGCTGTCCTCGGTGTTGCGCGAGCGCGACGGGTTCGAGGTGAGTGACGGTCACATGCTCGACGTCATGGTCAAGCGCCTCCACGAGTACAAGCGGCAGATGCTGAAGCTCCTCCACATCGTGACCGCGTACGAGGGGGTCGTGTCGGGCCGGGTCGCGGCGGCCGATCTGCAGCCTCGCACGTTCATCTTCGGTGCCAAGGCGGCGCCCGGCTACGTCATGGCCAAGCAGATCATCCACCTCATCAACGCCGTCGGCTCGGTCGTCAACGACGATCCGCGCGTCGAGGGCCGCCTCAAGGTGCTCTTCCCGCCGAACTACAACGTGACCCTCGCCGAGCGGGTCATCCCCGCCGCCGATCTCTCCGAGCAGATCTCGCTGGCGGGCAAGGAGGCGTCGGGGACCGGGAACATGAAGTTCGCTCTCAACGGTGCGCTGACGATCGGCACCGACGACGGGGCGAATGTCGAGATCCGCGAGCTGGTCGGCGACGACAACTTCTTCCTCTTCGGCATGAGCGAGCCCGAGGTCGAAGCGCTGTGGGCGCGCGGCTACAAGCCCGCCGACTTCTACCAGGCCGACGAGAACCTGCGGCGCGCCATGGACCTCATCGCCTCGGGCGCCTTCTCCGGCGGTGACAAGAGCGTCTTCGAGCCGGTGGTCTCGAACCTGCTCTACGACGACCGGTTCATGGTGCTCGCCGACTACTCGTCCTACATCGCCGCGCAGGCCCAGGTCGACGCGGCGTATCAGGACGAGGAGGCCTGGACGCGCTCCGCGATCCTGAACATCGCGCGCTGCGGCTTCTTCTCCTCGGATCGCTCGATGCGCGACTACATCGACCGCATCTGGCACACGCCGCCGGTGATCTGACGTCGGCTACCGTGCGTAGCGCTCGGCGAAGGCGCGGAGGATGGCGCCGGTGTGCGTCACCGGAAGCCGCCTGACGGCGTCGAGCGTCAGGTCGAGCTCGTCGGCGGCGAAGTATCCGTGGTCGGCGTACGCGTGGATGCGTGTGGTGATGCCATCGAGGTCCAGCTCCGGGTGGAACTGGGTGGCGTACACGTTCTGTCCGACGCGGAACATCTGCACCGGGCACGCCGCCCCGCGCACCAGCAGCGTCGCGGAGGGCGGGAGAGCCGAGATCGCCTCCTTGTGCCCGACGAAGGCGGTGAACCTGTCGGGCAGGCCCGCCAGCAGCGGGTCGGACGCTCCCGCCGCGGTCCGCTCGACCTCCACCACGCTGATCGGCTCCTGGTGGGTGCGATCGATCGTCGCCCCCTGGTGGGCGCCGAGCGTGCCCACCCCGTAGCAGGCCCCGAGGAAGGGGAAGTCCCGGGCGACGACGTCGTCGAGCAGGCGCGCGAACTCCGCCTCCACGCGGTGCTGGACCGGCGACTTGCGCTCCGGCGGGTCGGAGGCGTTGAAGGGCCCTCCGCCGACGAAGATGCCGGACCAGTCATCGAGATCGATGTCGCCCAGGGGGCCGGCCTCCATGCGGACGCGGATGAGCCGCTCCTCGGGCAGCCCGCTGAACCGGCGGAAGAGGGCGTACTCCTCGTCGGCGGGCAGGTCTTCGGCACGCGTGGCCAGGAGCAGGAAGGGCTTCATCGGCTGTCGAGTCTATGCGCGATCTCGTCGGCGATCGCACCGAGCGTGCTCGCGACGGCGGCATTGCGCCGCCCCTCGTCGCGCGCGACCGCCCAATAGGCGAGGGGGTGCGCCCAGACGCCGTCGAGCACCCGGACCAGTCGCGGGTCCGCGTCGGCCACGAAGTCCGGCAGCAGTCCGATCCCCGCCCCCGCGGCGGTCGCCTCGACGTGCGCGAAGACGCTGGTCGACCGCAGCGACGGCGGCGAGGCCGGCAGTTCCTGCAGCGCGCGATCGAGTTCGTCGACCTGCAGCGCCGACTCGACGTAGTAGACCAGCGGATGCCGGGCGAGCTCCGCACGCTGCGTGGGAGCGCCGTGCGCGGCCAGGTAGCCGGGCGCGGCGTACAGCCGCAGGGAGTACGAGAACACGGGCGTGGCGTACGCCCGCAGCACCCGTGGCCGCCCGGCGACGATCTCGAGGTCGACCCCGGACCGATGCTGACGGGCGCGCTGGGTGACGGCGACCAGCTCGACCGCCAGGTGAGGGTGATCGCGCCGGAGCCCGGTCATGGCCGGGGCGAGGATCACCGCGGTGAACGCGTCCGGCGCGGCGATGCGGACCACCCCGGTCAGCTCGCCCGCCGCTGCGGGAGCCTCGTCGACGAGCTGCCGCATCGCCTGCTCGATGCGCTCGGCGGTGGCGACGGCGCGACGGCCGAGATCGGTGACCTCCCACCCACCCGGCGTCCGGAGGAGCACCCGACCTCCGAGCGCCGCCTCGAGGCCCGCGATCCGTCGGGAGACCGTCGAGTGATTGACGCGCAGCTCGTCCGCTGCGGCGGTGTGCCGCCCCAGCCGTGCGACGGCGAGGAACGTCAGAAGGGCGTCGATGGAGGGGTCTTCCGACAGCGCTGTCATCTTCCGAGTGTGCATCTGTGCACACCCGGCGTGCAAGATTCCGCAGTGTCTGTGCATTGATGACCCATCTGGGCGTGCGTAGCGTGGCAGGACGCACGCGCTCGCGAGGAAGGGAGCCGAGATGGCGACGATCGCATGGATCGGCCTGGGTCATATGGGCCTGCCGATGAGTGGACACCTGGTCCGGGCGGGTCACCGGGTCCGAGGGGTGGACGTCGACCCGGCGGCCACCGACGCCGCTGCGGCGGCCGGCGTGGAGATCGCGTCCTCCGTCGCCGCGGCGGTGGACGGCGCCGACGCCGTCTTCACGTCGCTGCCGCGGCCGGAGCATGTGCGCGCCGTGTACGACGGGCCGGACGGGATCCTCGCCCATGCGGCACCGGGCTCCCTGCTGCTGGACACCTCCACCGTCGACGTCGAGACGTCGCGCTGGTGCCACGATGCAGCGCACGCCCAGGGGGTGGCCTTCGTCGACGCGCCGATCTCCGGCGGCACGGCCGGCGCGACCGCGCACACGCTGACGTTCATGCTCGGGGGTGCGCCCGATGCGGTGGCGCGCGCGACCGGCTTGGTGGCGCCGATGGCCGGCGCCGTCATCGCCTGCGGCGGGCCCACTGCCGGCATCGCCGCGAAGCTCGCGAACAACATGATGCTCTTCGTCAACGTCATGGCGATGGCCGAAGGCGCCCGGCTGGCCGAACAGCTGGGATTGGATGCCCGCACCTTCTGGGACGTGGCGAGTGCCTCATCGGGGTCGTCCTGGGCGGTGCGCACCTGGTATCCGGTGCCGGGCGTCGTGGACACCGCCGCGGCGAACCACGGCTTCGATGCCACGTTCTCGGTGGACCTCGCCCGAAAGGACTGCGCCCTGGCAGTGGCGGCCGGGGAGTCGGCGGGCATGCAGCTGCCGGCGGCGCGTCTGGCGCTCGCGCAGCTCGAGCAGCTCGTCGACGAGGGGTGGGGTGCGAAGGACTGCACCCTCGTCGCCCGATTCCCCGCGCCCGACCGCCCGCTGCGCGGATTCGACCCACGGCCGACCACCGAACCCCAGGAGACCTCATGACCACGATCACACCCGTGGCGGCCGCGACCGTGCCGCACATCATCGGCGGCGTCCGAACGACCGGTGACGGACGGGTCGGTCCGGTCTTCAACCCGGCGACCGGGGGCCGCACGGGCTCGGTCGCCCTCGCGTCGGCGGACCTCGTGCACGAGGCCGCCCGGGTGGCGCGCGACGCTCAACGCGCCTGGCGCGACACCGGACTCGCGCGTCGCCAGCAGATCATGTTCCGGTTGCGCGAGATCATCTCGTCACGAGCCGAGGACCTCGCTCGCATCATCACGGCTGAGCACGGCAAGACCGTGGCCGACGCGCTGGGCGAGGTCGCCCGTGGCCTGGAGAACGTCGAGTTCTGCACCGGGTTGATGCATCATCTCAAGGGCGATCACTCGGAGCAGGTCGCGTCGGGACTCGACGTGCACCAGCTCCGTCAGCCTGTCGGGGTGGTCGCCTGCATCACACCGTTCAACTTCCCCGCGATGGTGCCGCTGTGGATGGTCACGACCGCGATCGCCGCGGGCAACGCGGTGATCCTGAAGCCGAGCGAGCGCGATCCGTCGGCGGCGGTGTGGCTCGCCGACGCCTTCCACGAGGCCGGGGTGCCGGCCGGCATCCTCAATGTCGTGCACGGCGACCGCGAGGCCGTCGACGCGATCCTGGACGACCCGGTCATCCGTGCGGTCTCCTTCGTGGGATCGACGCCGGTGGCGAGGCATGTCTACACGCGGGCGTCGGCGGCCGGGAAGCGCGTGCAGGCGCTCGGGGGAGCGAAGAACCACATGATCGTGATGCCGGACGCCGACCTGGAGGCGGCTGCGGACGCCGCTGTCTCCGCGGCATACGGGTCGGCGGGCGAGCGGTGCATGGCCGTGTCGGTGGTGGTCGCAGTCGGCGACGTCGGCGACGCGCTCGTCGAACGCATCGCGCGGCGGCTGCCGGGGCTGGTGGTCGGCGACGGCACCGAGCCCGCGACCGAGATCGGCCCGCTCATCACTCGCGAGGCGCTCGAACGCGTCACCGGCTTCGTCGCCGGGGCCGAGGGGGAGGGAGCCGACCTCGTCGTCGACGGACGTCGGCCCGCCGGCGATGACGGGTTCTTCATCGGCCCGTCGCTCGTCGACCGGGTGACCCCCGGCATGCGGGTGTACGACGAGGAGATCTTCGGACCGGTGCTCTCGGTCGTCCGCGTCCACGACTACGACGCGGCCGTGACCCTCATCAACGCCAGCCGCTACGCGAACGGCACCGCGGTGTTCACCCGCGACGGCAAGACGGCGCGCCAGTTCGCGTACGACATCGAGGTGGGGATGGTGGGGATCAACGTGCCCATCCCGGTGCCCGTCGGCGCCTATTCGTTCGGAGGGTGGAAGGAGTCGCTCTTCGGGGACACCCACATGTACGGGCCCGAGGCCTTCTCGTTCTACACACGCGGGAAAGTGGTCACGACCCGGTGGCCCGACGCGAGCGAGAGCCAGATCAGTCTCGGCTTCCCGACGCACTGAGCCGCGTTCCGATCGGCCGCAGACCCCGCACTAGGCTGAGAGCACACGGGAAACAGGAGGGCACCATGGCCATTGCACGACTTCACGGCGGCCCGCTCGACGGCCAGGTCATCCCGCTCGACGACGCGGACCAGGATCGCCTGATCCTGCCGTACAGCGAGACCCAGGTCGTCTACGAGCGCGGCGGCGCGCCGGAGAACACCGGAGAGGGCGACGGTCCCACCTCGACGGATTTCCACTACCTCGAAGCGCAGGACGACATCGACCCCGACCCGGACGGCCGCGACGAGTGACGTCGGACGGCGCCGAGCACTCGGTCGAGATCGAGCGCAAGTACGACGCCGACGATGCCGTTTCCCTCCCCGACTGGCTGAGCCTGCCCGGAGTCGCGGCGATCGGTCCTGCGGAGGTCCGTTCGCTCGACGCGCGGTATCTCGACACCGGTGACGGCGCGCTCGGGCGCGCGGCCATCGCGCTGCGGCGGCGTGCAGGAGGGCCCGACGAAGGCTGGCACATCAAGCGGGCGACTCCAGAGGGAAAGCGCGAGGCGCGCTGGCCGCTGGTGGCGGCAGACTCCGACGACGAGCTGATCGTGCCGCCGGCTGTTGCCGCCGTGCTCGCCTCGGACCCCGAGCTGGCCGGTGTCGACACCACGGCCGTGTCGGTGATCGCGCGCATCCGCAACGAGCGCACCGCCTACGCCCTGCGCGACGGGCGGGGCGGTCTCCTCGCGGAGTTCGTCGACGACCGCGTCATCGCGACCGACCTCCGGCGCGACGTCGAGACGCGCTGGCGCGAATGGGAGCTCGAACTGGGCCCGGCCGCACCGGCGGACGAGGCGGGGAGGGACGCGCTGTTCGCGGCCGCCGACGCGCTCGTGGCCGCCGCGGGCGGCTCGGTGTCGGCCTCCGCCTCGAAGCTCGGCCGCGCTCTCGGTGTCTGACGCGGCGAGGATTCCCGCTCGGAATGCACTGACGCCGCCCCCGGCTTCGGTCGGGGCGGCGTCAGTGATGGATGCCCAGAGTACTCCGCTGCCTTCCGCGGGCAAAGCCGAGCGGGGGGCCGCGGGGGACAGGCTTCTCCCGGAAAGCGACCAGTAAAATGCCCCACGTGCCTGCTGTCTCTTCGTCGCAGGTCGCCTCGGTAGCGACCTCCACCCTGCCCTCGGAGACCCCGTCCACCGGGGTGCCGCGTCACTTCCGCGCAGACATCCAGGCTCTCCGCGCGATCGCGGTCGTGCTCGTCGTCGTCTACCACCTGCGGCCCAATCGCGTGTCCGGCGGCTACATCGGCGTCGACGTCTTCTTCGTCATCTCCGGCTTCCTGATCACCGGACACCTCGTCCGGGAGGCAGGCCGCACCGGACGAGTGCGACTCGGCGCGTTCTGGGCGGCGCGGGCGCGCCGGATCCTCCCCGCCAGTCTCGTCGCCCTCGCCGTGACGGTGGCCGTGACGGCGTGGGTCGCCCCGGTGACTCTCCTCGAGGACCTGCGCAGGCAGGCGCTCGCGTCGCTGTTCTACGTGGAGAACTGGGTGCTCGCGGCGGACGCCGTGGACTACTCCGCCGCCGACAACCAGGCGACGGCGTTCCAGCATTTCTGGTCGCTCTCGGTCGAGGAGCAGTTCTACGTCTTCTGGCCGCTGCTGGTCGTCGCCGCGCTGTGGGTCGTCGCGCGGCGCACGGCGGGCCGGGGCGACGAGCGGCTCCTGCGCCGGGTGCTCGTCGTCTTCTTCTCGATCGTGGTCGCCGCTTCGCTGGCCTTCTCGATCTTCGCCGTCGCCGACGGTCAGGCCAATGCCTACTTCGTGACCACGACCCGCATCTGGGAACTCGGGGCGGGCGGGCTCCTGGCCGTGCTCGGCGGGCGTGCGCTCGGCCGGGGCTGGCGGTATCTGATCGCGTATCTCGGCCTCATCGCGATCGCGGTGTCGGCGCTCACGCTGACCAGTGAGTCCCCGTTCCCCGGCCTCGCCGCGCTGCCCGTGATCCTCGGCACCATGGCGCTGATCTTCGCCGGCACCGACCACGAGCCGGACGATCAGGTCGCGCTCGCCCGCTTCGATCCGTGGACGTTCGGATCGCGCCTGCGGCTCACCCAGTGGATCGGGGACCGCTCGTACTCCCTGTACCTCTGGCACTTCCCGGTGATCATCATCTGGACGATGGTCATCGACCGCAAGCTCGGCTACCTGGACATCGTCGGGATGCTGGTGCTGTCGGTGGTCCTCGCCGACCTCAGCTATCGCTTCATCGAGCAGCCGATGCGCCGCGCCGACTACTTCCGCCTCTCGACACGGCACTCGCTCGTGGGCGCCGCCATCGCGATGGCGATCGTGGCCGTGATCACCTTCGCGTACCCGGTGATGGCCGCCCGCACCGCCGGTGGCGGTGACTGGGACGACCTCGCTGCGACGTCGCGCACCATGCCCGAGATCGGGGCGGCCGCGGTGTCGGCGGGGTCCATCCCGACGTTCGTGACGACGTCTCCGGCGATGACGCCGAGTCCTCTGGAGGCCAAGGAGGACCGCAACATCGCGTTCAGCGCGGAGGAGTGCGTCGCGGACATGAAGGACGACGTCACGCCGCGCTGCCAGGCGGGGCCGTCGTCGGCGACGGAGTCGGTGGTGCTCGTCGGGGACTCCCACGCCCGCATGTACTCCACCGCGCTGGCGGAGATGGCCGAGGACGAGGGATGGAGCCTGACCACCTACCTGCGCAACGCCTGCCCGTTCTCGCCGACGATGCGCAACCGTGAAGCCGATCGCGAGACGATCTGCGTCGGCCCCAACGCGGAGGTCATGGCGGCGATCCTCGCCGACCCGCCCGACCTCGTCATCACGACGTGGTCGCAGGTCGCCACCTTCGTCGACGACGGGTCCGCCGATGTCCCCGGCTCACAGGGCTTCGCGGACTACTGGAACCGGCTCGAGGACGCCGGCAGCGACGTCCTCGTCGTGCGGGACGTGCCGCGGATGGACACCGAGGTTCCCGACTGCGTCGCCGAGAACTACGACAACCCCGACGAGTGCGGGCTGCCCCGCGACGAGGCGATCGTCGACAGCCCCGTGCTCGACGCCGCGGTCGCCCTCGCGCCCCGCGTCGACGTGGCCGACTTCACCGACCTGTTCTGCACCGAGGACTTCTGCAAGCCGGTCATCGGAAGTGTGCTCGCCTACCACGACACCGACCACATCACCGACACCTTCGCGGTGACGATGATCCCTCAGCTGCGGTCGGAGATGGAAGAGGCGCTCACCCGCGGGTGAACGCCTCTCCTCCGATTCCGCCTCCGGTCTGAGCCGGATCCGGATCGCCTCTCAGAAGTTGATCATGTGGCCGGCGAGGCCGTGGAAGGCCTCCTGCAGGGCCTCCGACAGCGTCGGGTGGGTGTGGACGTTGCGCGCCAGCTCGAGCGCCGTCAGGTCCCACTTCTGCGCCAGGGTGAGCTCGGGGAGCAGCTCCGACACGTCGGGTCCGATGAGGTGTCCGCCGACGAGCTCCAGGTGCTCCGCGTCGGCGATCAGCTTCACGAAGCCCACGGGCTCGCCGAGACCGTGCGCCTTGCCGTTGGCCATGAACGGGAAGGTCGCGACCTTGTACTCGCGTCCCGTCTCCTTGTACTGCGCCTCGGTGTAGCCGAACGAGGCGACCTGCGGCGAGCAGAACGTGGCGCGCGGCATCATCTTGTAGTCGCCCAGCGCCATCGTCTCCGCGCCGCCGATCGTCTCGGCGGCCACGACGCCCTGCGCCTCGGCGACGTGCGCGAGCTGGAGCTTGGCGGTGACGTCGCCGATCGCGTAGATCCCCTCGACGTTGGTCCGCATGAAGTCGTCGATCTCGATCGCACCGCGGTCGCTCACGGCGACGCCGGTGTTCTCCAGTCCGAAGCCCTCGACACGCGGGGCGAAGCCGATCGACATCAGCACCTTGTCGGCCTCGATCGAGCCCTGCTGGCCCGACTTGTTGTCGGTGTAGGTGACGGTGACCTTGTCGCCGGAGTCCACGACGGTCTCGACCTTCGTCGAGACGAGCAGATCGATGCCGTAGTTCTTGTACTGGCGGGCGATCTCCTTGGACACGTCGGCGTCCTCGTTGGGCAGGGCACGGTCGAGGAACTCGATGATCGTCACCTTCACGCCGTAGTTCGACATGACGTAGGCGAACTCCATGCCGATCGCGCCGGCGCCGACGATGACGATCGAGCCGGGAAGCTCACGCGAGAGGATCTGCTCCTCGTAGGTCACGACGTTCTCGCTGAGCGTGACGCCCGGGAGCAGGCGAACGGTCGAGCCGGTGGCGATGATGACGTTGTCGAAGGTGACCTCCTCGACCTGGCCGTCGCTCTTGGTGACCGAGATGGCCTTGGGTCCGGTGAAGGAGCCGCGGCCCTCGTACTCGGTGACCTTGTTCTTCTTCATCAGGTAGTGGATGCCCTTGACGCGGCCGTCGGCGACGTCGCGGCTGCGGTCCCAGGCCACCCCGAAGTCCAGCGAGAACTCGCCTGAGATGCCGAAGAACTCGGCCTTGTGCTTCAGGGTGTGGGCGATCTCGGCATTCTTCAGCAGCGCCTTGGAGGGGATGCAGCCGACGTTGAGGCAGACGCCTCCCCAGTACTTCTCTTCGATGATGGCGGTGGACAGTCCGAGCTGTGCGGAGCGGACCGCTGCGACATAGCCACCGGGGCCGGCACCGAGGACGACGACGTTGTAATGAGGCATGCCTCCAGCCTAGTCCTCGTAGGAGGGACGTCTCCGCGTGAGAACTAGTCCTCGTGGGAGGGGCGTCTCCGCGTGAGAAGGAGGGTCACGACCGCCCCGACGACCACGATCACCCCGACGCCGATCCACACCGGCAGGAGCTCGTCGCCGGCATTTTCGGAGGTCGGGGGAGCACCCTCGGTCGGAGTTCCCGAGGGCGGCGCGGAGGCGTCGCCGACGGCGAAGGAGAACGCGCCCGAGATCGGATGGCCGTCGCTCGAGACGACCCGCCAGGCGACCTCGATCGTGCCTGACGCCGGTCCGGTCAGCGGCTGCGCCACCCGGACGCCGTCCAGGATCGGCGCACCCGACGTGAGGTCGGTGCCGGCCGCGTCGGTGACGACGATCTCCGCGGCGCCGTCGCCGTCGAGCAGGACGCCGCTGAAGGTGAACGCGATCTCGGTGGGGAGGGTCTCGAGCACCGCGCCGTCGGCGGGATCGGTGCTGAGCAGCTCGTCGTGGGCGAGGGCGGGGGAGGCCGCTGAGCCGAGCACGAGGCCCGCCAGCACTCCGAGGGCGGCGATCAGACGGTGGCGGGTTCTCGATGTCGGCACCCGATCGAGCCTACCGACGCCCGTCACCCGGCGGCTCCGCATCCGGTGGCCACCAGGACACGGATGTCGGCTTGTCGTGGGGCGCGGATTCCGACAGGCTAGGCGGACACCCGCCGCCACGTCTCCGCCGAGAAGACGGGGCGAAGCCGTCCGTCCGAGTCGTGCCCGCGAACCGGCGGTCACCCGGATCGACTCTTCCGCAGAGGTCGTGATCCGTTAGGGTGAAACAGGAGGAGGACACCGTGGACGAGAACCGTCGCCCAGACGAGATCCGGCGTGGAGCCGAGCCGCAGCAGCGCGCCTCGTCGGACACGACGCAGACCTTCGGACACGACTCGGATCTGTCCTTCATCCCCTTCGGAAGCGACCTCAGCGAGGTCGAGCTCGAAGCCATCTCCGCCCTGCCGTCGCGCTCCGCGATGCTGCTCGTCCGCTCCGGGCCGACCGCCGGAGCCCGCTACCTGCTCGACAACGACGTGACGACGATCGGCCGTCACCCCGAGGCGGACATCTTCTTCGACGACGTGACCGTCTCGCGTCGGCACGCGGAGATCACCCGCGCGGGCACGGCGTTCGAGCTCGTCGACCAGCGCTCGCTCAACGGCACCTATGTCAACGGAGAGCGCGTCGATCGAGCGGCCCTCACCAACGGCGCCGAACTGCGCATCGGTAAGTTCCGCCTCAACTTCTTCGCCTCGCCGGCCGATCGCGAGTCGGCCGGGTGAGTCCGGCGACAGCTCCCCGCGGACGCTCGACGTCCGCGGGTCACCTCAGCATCGGTCAGGTCCTTGCACGGCTGACCCCCGAGTTCCCCCTCCTGAGCGCCAGCAAACTCCGCTACCTCGAGGTCCAGGGCATCGTGACGCCGGTGCGCACCGAGTCCGGCTATCGGAAGTTCTCCCCGGCAGATGTCGAGCGCCTGCGCACGACGCTGACCATGCAGCGCGACTACGGCATCCCGCTCGCGCGCATCCGGGAGCACCTCGACGACCCCGCGCACGACCTCGGCGCAATGCCTGCCTCGATCGTGCACACCGCCCGCCGGCATCGCCGCGACGAGATGCTCGCGGCGTCGGGGGCTACGGCGAGCCTGCTCAACGACGCCGTCAGCGCCGGGCTCCTTCCGGCGGGGGAGACCTTCGACGACCGCGCCCTGACGATGCTGCGTGCACTCGTGGCCCTGGACGCACACGGCATCCAGCCGCGCCATCTGCGCACCCTGCGGCAGGCGGCGGAGCGCGACGTCGCCCTCGTCGAGAATGCGCTGGCACCCCTGCTGCGCAAGTCGGATGCGGCCGCTCGCGGCCGTGCCCACGAACTGGCACCGGAGCTCGTCCGACGTCTGGATGAGCTCCGCGCGGGCATCGTGCTGACGGCGCTTGAGCGGCTCACGCCCTGACGAGCCGTGCGACACGCCGAGGCGACACGGCCCGATGTCGTTGCCGGGTGGGCATCCCTCATCTAGCGTGGAGAAGACAACCCGACCGTAGGAGGCGAAATGACCGCGCATGACGCGATCGGCGAGCCGCAGTTCATGACAGATCTGCTGTTCACCGACGGCCTCCCGCAGATGGACGACGAGGTCGGGTACCGCGGGGCGGTCGCCGCGCGCGCGGCGGGCATCACCTACCGGCAGCTCGACTACTGGGCGCGCACCGAGCTCGTCGAGCCGACGGTGCGGGGAGCGTCCGGCTCAGGCTCGCAGCGGCTCTACGGCTTCCGCGACATCCTCGTCCTCAAGCTGGTCAAGCGTCTCCTCGACACCGGCATCTCGCTGCAGCAGATCCGCACCGCCGTCGATCAGCTGCGCGCCGCGGGCATCCGCGACCTCGCCGGCACCACGCTCATGAGCGATGGCGCTTCGGTCTACCTGTGCACGTCGAACGACGAGGTGATCGACCTCGTCAGCCGCGGCCAGGGCGTCTTCGGCATCGCCGTGGGCAAGGTCCTCCACGAGGTCGAGTCGACTCTGCTCGAGTTCGACCCGCAGGCTCCGGATCCCGTCGACGAGCTCGCCGCTCGCCGCGCCGTCCGCTCGGCCTGATCCGGAGGCCGCGCCGACGCGCGACGGCATCGCGCATCGTGCGCGACGACGAGAGTCGTCAGGCGCGCGCTTCGCCCGCCGTCGCGATGCGACCGGTGCGCATCACGCGGTCCAGGAGCGCGTCGAAGTCGCCGGCGAGTTCCTGCGCGGAGTCTCCCGGCCAGATGTGCAGCGGCTTGGCGGCGCCCTGCGCCTGCTGCAGCGAGGTGCGCTCCGGCAGCTGGGGGGTGAGCACGAGCGGTCCGAACATGTCGCGCAGCTCCTTGATGCGGAACTGGTGCTCGATCGACTGCGGTCGCACGCGGTTGACGACGATGCCGAGGGGCTGGAGTCGCGGCGACAGTCCGCGACGGATCTCCTCGATCGCCCGCAGCGCGCGGTCGGCTGCGGCGACGGAGAAGAGGCCCGGCTCGGTCACGACGATGACGCGGTCGCTGGCGGCCCACGCGGTGCGCGTCAGTGCGTTCAGCGATGGCGCGCAGTCCACGAGCACGAGGTCGTAGTCGGCTTCGATGGTGGCCAGCGCCTCCTCGAGCTTCCACACGTCGCGCACGCTCGGATGGGGGCCGTCGAAGTTGATGGCGGACGGGCTGCCGATCATCACGTCGATGGTCCCGGGGTGCACCTTGGCCCAGCCGCTGGACGTGATCGCCTGGCGGACGACCTTCTCCTTCGGGTTCGCGAGGACGTCGGCGATGTTGAGCCGGCCCGCGACCTGGATGTCCATCCCCGTCGACACATCGGACTGCGGGTCGAGGTCGACGACGAGAGTCCGGACGCCGCGGGCGAACGCCGCTGAGGCGAGTCCGAGGGTCACGGTGGTCTTGCCGACCCCTCCCTTGAGGGAGCTGACGGAGAGTACGTGCACGAGGCACTACGTTACCGTCCCCTAGGCTGTGAGGACACTCAGGCGCTCCGGCTCCTGCTGGCATCGGGCGTCCGATGACGTGTACGCCCCGGTCATCCCACGTGAGGTGAGCATGTTCCGAAAGATCCTGGTCGCGAACCGCGGAGAGATCGCCATCCGCGCCTTCCGCGCCGCCTTCGAACTCGGGGCGCGGACGGTGGCCGTCTTCCCCTACGAGGACCGGTACTCGCTGCACCGGCTCAAGGCCGACGAGGCGTACGAGATCGGCCAGAAGGGCCACCCGGTGCGGGCGTACCTCGACGTGTCGGAGATCATCCGGGTCGCCAAGGAGAGCGGGGCCGACGCCATCTACCCGGGCTACGGCTTCCTGTCGGAGAATCCCGAACTCGCCGCCGAGGCTGCCGCCGCCGGCATCACGTTCATCGGTCCGCCCTCGCGTGTCCTGGAGATGGCAGGCAACAAGGTCACCGCGAAGGAGCACGCGATCGCGGCCGGCGTGCCGGTGCTGCGCTCGACTCCGGCGTCCGACGATGTCGACGCCCTCGTCGCCCAGGCCGCCGACATCGGGTTCCCGATCTTCGTCAAGGCCGTCGCCGGGGGAGGAGGCCGCGGTATGCGGCGGGTCGAGACGCCCGAGCAGCTCGCTCCTGCGCTGGCCGAGGCGATGCGGGAGGCCGACAGCGCCTTCGGCGACGCGCGGGTCTTCCTCGAGCAGGCCGTCCAGCGTCCGCGGCACATCGAAGTGCAGATCCTCGCCGACGGCGCCGGGAACACCGTGCACCTGTTCGAGCGGGACTGCTCGGTGCAGCGACGTCACCAGAAGGTGGTGGAGATCGCGCCGGCCCCCAACCTCGCCGAGGAGATCCGCGACGCGCTGCACGGCCACGCCGTCGCGTTCGCCGAGTCCATCGGCTACCAGAATGCCGGCACCGTGGAGTTCCTCCTCGAGACCGCCGGGCCCCGCACCGGGGAGTTCGTGTTCATCGAGATGAATCCGCGGATCCAGGTCGAACACACCGTGACCGAGGAGGTCACCGACGTCGACCTCGTGCAGTCCCAGATGCGGATCGCGGCGGGGGAGACGCTCGATGACCTCGGGCTCCGACAGGAGCAGATCCGGCTGCGCGGCGCGGCGCTGCAGTGCCGGATCACGACCGAGGACCCCACCCAGGGATTCCGTCCCGACACCGGGAAGATCACGACCTACCGCTCGCCGGGCGGTGCGGGCATCCGGCTCGACGGCGGCACCACCGCGGCCGGCTCGCAGGTGAGTCCCCACTTCGACTCGATGCTCGCCAAGCTGACCTGCCGCGGGCGGGACTTCCAGGCCGCCGTCGTGCGGTCGCGGCGGGCGCTGGCGGAGTTCCGCATCCGCGGCGTCTCGACCAACATCCCGTTCCTGCAGCAGGTGCTGGACGACCCCGCGTTCGTCGCGGGCGACCTCAGCACCGCGTTCATCGACGAGCGCCCGCAGCTCCTGCGCGGGCGCGAGTCCAAGGACCGCGGGTCGAAGATCATGGCCTGGCTGGCGGACGTGACGGTCAACAAGCCCCATGGCGAGAACCCGATCGCCATCTCTCCGGCCACCAAGCTGCCCGCCCTCGCGCTGACCGGCGAGCCGCCCGCGGGCTCGCGTCAGCGGCTGCAGAAGCTCGGTCCGGCGGGCTTCGCCGCCGCGCTCCGCGCCCAGACGGCGCTGGCCGTCACCGAGACGACCTTCCGCGACGCGCACCAGTCGCTGCTGGCGACGCGCGTGCGCACCCGCGATCTCGCCACCGTCGCTCCCTACGTGGCGCGGCTCACCCCGCAGCTCCTCTCGGTCGAGGCCTGGGGCGGTGCGACGTACGACGTCGCCCTGCGCTTCCTCGGCGAGGACCCGTGGGAGCGCCTGGACGCCTTGCGTGCGGCGCTCCCGAACGTCGCGATCCAGATGCTGCTGCGCGGCCGCAACACCGTCGGCTACACGCCCTACCCCACCGCGGTGACCGACGCGTTCGTGCGCGAGGCGGCGGCTTCGGGGGTGGACATCTTCCGCATCTTCGATGCCCTCAACGACGTCTCGCAGATGCGTCCGGCCATCGATGCCGTGCTCGCCACGGGGACCTCCGTCGCCGAGGTGGCCCTCTGCTACACCGGCGACCTCCTCGATCCCGGTGAGGATCTCTACACGCTCGACTACTACCTGCGACTCGCCGAGCAGATCGTCGAGGCCGGCGCGCACATCCTCGCGATCAAGGACATGGCGGGCCTGCTGCGTCCCGGCGCCGCATCGCGCCTCGTGACGGCCCTCCGCGACAGGTTCGACCTGCCCGTCCACGTCCACACGCACGACACCGCCGGCGGCCAGCTGGCAACGCTCCTGGCCGCGAGCGCCGCGGGGGCCGACGCCGTGGATGCGGCTGCGGCTCCGATGGCGGGCACGACGAGCCAGCCCTCGCTGTCGGCCCTGGTCGCCGCCCTGGCGCACACCGAGCGCGACACCGGTCTCAGCCTCCCCGCCGTGGCCGATCTCGAGCCCTACTGGGAGGCGATGCGCCACCTGTACCGCCCGTTCGAGTCCGGTCTGCCCGGACCGACGGGCCGCGTCTACACCCACGAGATCCCCGGCGGGCAGCTGTCCAACCTCCGTCAGCAGGCCATCGCGCTCGGCCTCGCCGACGACTTCGAGTTGATCGAGGACATGTATGCGGCGGCCAACGACATCCTCGGGCGCGTGCCGAAGGTGACCCCCTCGTCGAAGGTCGTAGGGGACCTGGCGCTGCACCTGGCGGCTGTGAAGGCGGACCCCGCCGACTTCGCGGCGAACCCCGACAAGTACGACGTGCCCGACTCGGTGGTGGGATTCATGGCGGGCGAGCTCGGCGACCTCCCGGGCGGCTGGCCGGAGCCTTTCCGCACGAAGGTCCTCCGCGGCCGCGAGGTGAAGATCGCGGTCGGCGAGATCTCCGCCGAGGCCGAGGCAGGCCTCGCCGCGGACTCGGCCACGCGGCGCAGGACCCTGAACGAGCTGCTCTTCCCCGCGCCCACTCGCGTCTACCGGGAGGTGCGCGCGACGTACGGCGATCTGAGCGCGCTGGAGACGGCGGACTACCTGTACGGACTGGCGCCCGGCGCGGAGCACGTCGTGGAGATCGAGCGCGGGGTGCAGCTCTACGTGGGCCTGGAGGCGATCGGCGAGGCCGACGACAAGGGCATGCGCACGGTGATGACCACCCTCAACGGCCAGCTCCGCCCGGTCTTCGTGCGGGACCGCAGCATCACGGTCGAGGCGCGCCAGGCGGAGAAGGCCGACACCTCCCGCCCCGGGCAGGTCGCCGCGCCGTTCTCGGGCGTCGTGACGCTGAAGGCGGGCGCGGGGGACACCGTCACGGCCGGTCAGCCGGTCGCCTCGATCGAGGCGATGAAGATGGAGGCGGCCATCACCGCGCCCGTCGACGGGACCGTCGAGCGTGTGGTGATCCCCGGCACGGCGCAGGTGGAGGCGGGCGATCTTTTGCTCGTGATCAGGCCCGCCGAGTAGCCTTGCACCCTGGACCGTGACGCGCACCCGCACGTCCCGGCCCGGACACCACCTGGAGTGAACAGCAGTGACGCCTGAGCGCAACGACAAGACGCCCGACGAACTCGAGAACGGGGTGCTGACCGCGGGCAGCATCGACACCGCCGGTATCGGCCTGGTCGGAGGTACGACGGCGCAGGTCGACGTCGACCTTCCGACGCTCGCCGACGAGGACGACGACCTCCTCGGCGACGACGACCTGCGCGGTGCCGGGAGCCTGCTCATCGACGCGCCCGCCGGTGACGCGAACACGATCGATGCCGAGCTGGTGGTCGATGAGTCGGCCGCGACCGGCCCGCAGCCCGCGACCCGTCGCGAGGCGCATCACCTCGACGAGCACGACGCGAAGCACGCCGTCGAGCGGGTGCATCCGCGCACCGCGGACGTCCCGCTGCAGTCGCGGCGCCTGGGCGAGTTCGAGGCGGGACGCGAGAGCTCGGACCTTCTCACCGCCGATCGACTGCTCGACCCCGCGCACGTCGTGCGTCCCGAGCCCGAAGGCGGCTGGCAGCACTTCGTGTACGCGGTCTCGGGCCGCCGCATCAACCTGGGCGACGGGAAGCGCGCGCGTGCGCGCAAGGATCTCGACCGCCGCATCGCCGCCCCCCTCGGTGGAGGTGCGAAGTTCGTCCCCGTGCTCTCCCGCAAGGGCGGCGTGGGGAAGACCACCGTGTCGACCCTGCTCGGCATGGCGCTCGCCGACGCCCGAGACGACCGCATCATCGCGATCGACGCCAATCCCGACCGCGGGACCCTCGCCGACCGTATCGGCAGGACGAGCGGCAAGACGGTCCGCGATCTGGTGCGCGTGCGCGGCGACGTCGCCGGCTTCAACGACCTGTCCGGCATCGTCGCGCGCGACGAGACCCGGTTGGACGTGCTGGCATCCGACGCCGATCCGCGCGTGTCCGAGGCGCTGAACGACCGCGATTACCACGACGTCGCATCGGTGGCGGCCCACTACTACTCGATCGTGCTCACCGACACCGGGACCGGGATCGTCCACTCGGTCATGGAGGCCACGCTGGAGCTGGCGGACGTCCTCGTGATCGTGGCCGGCCTGAGCGTGGACGAGGCCCGCCTCGCCTCCGAGACGCTCACCTGGCTCGAGACCAACGGCTTCGAGGATCAGGTGCGCAACGCCGTCGTGGTGCTCAACACCGCGCGACCGGGGACACCCCTGGTGCGCGCGTCGGAGCTCGAGGCGCACTTCCGCACCCGCGTGCGCACCGTCGTCCGCATGCCGTACGACCCGCACCTGGCAGCGGGCAGCTCCGTGTCGTTCCGCGACCTGCAGCCCGCCACCCGTCAGGCCGCACGCGAGCTGGCGGCGACCGTCGTGGAGGGTCTGCGGATCCTCGCCGCCGTCTGATGGCCGTCCGTCCGATCCGCCTCTTCGGCGACCCCGTCCTCCGCGCGCCCGCCGCGCCGGTGGGCGTGATCGACGACGGCGTGCGCGCCCTCGTCCAGGACCTGCTGGACACGGTCGAGCTGCCGGGCCGTGCCGGGGTGGCGGCTCCGCAGATCGGCGTCGGCGTCCGGGCGTTCAGCTACAACATCGACGGTGAGATCGGGTACATCCTGAACCCGCGCATCGTCGAGCTGTCGGGGGAGCCGCAGCCCACCGGCGAGGGGTGCCTCTCGGTTCCGGGCCTGTGGCACGACGCGATCCGCTATCCGCACGCGAAGGCGGTGGGCATCGACCTCGACGGACGCGAGCTGGTCCTGGAGGGCGACGGGCTGTTCGCCCAGGCACTCCAGCACGAGACCGATCACCTCGACGGCATGCTCTACCTCGAGCGGCTGGATCCCGCGACCCGTCGCATCGCCATGCGGGAGGTGCGCGAGTCCGACTGGTTCTGACCGGTCGGACCCGCGCTCCCGTCAGCCCAGCGAGACGTTGGTCGTCGTCACGGGCACCGCGTAGAGGTCCTCGATCTGCGGCGCGAAGTCGGTGAGGATCACGTTGCGCTTGATGCTCATCTTCGGGGTGAGGTGGCCGCTGGCCTCCGTCCACTCCGAGTCGAGGATCTCGAACTTCCGGATCGACTCCGCCCGCGAGACGCCCTTGTTGGCGATGTCGATGGCGCGCTGAACCTCCGCACGCACCTTCGCGTTCTTGGCGGCGTCCTTCAGCGACATGTCGCCGGGGAGGTCGTTGTTGGCGAGCCACGTCGGCAGCATCTCGGGGTCGAGCGTGATGAGGGCGGAGATGAACGGCTTCTGGTCGCCGACGACGACGACCTGGCCGACGATCGGGTTCGCGCGGATCGGGTCCTCCAGCGCGGCCGGGGCGACGTTCTTGCCGCCGGCCGTGACGATGATCTCCTTCTTGCGGCCGGTGATCGTGAGGAAGCCCTCGTCGTCGAACGATCCGATGTCGCCGGTCTTGAACCAGCCATCGTCGAAGGTCGCAGCGGTCGCCTCCGGGTTGCGCCAGTACTCCTTGAAGACGTTGATGCCGCGGACTTCGATCTCGCCGTCGTCGGCGAGGCGCACCCCGACGCCGGGAAGGACCGGACCCACGGTGCCGATCTTGGACTTCGTGGCGAGGTTGACGGTCGCCGGTGCCGTCGTCTCGGTGAGGCCGTAGCCCTCGAGGATCGTGACGCCGAGGCTGTGGAAGAAGTGGCCGAGGCGCGGCCCGAGCGGGGCGGACCCCGAAACCGCGTAGGTGACGCGCCCGCCCATGGCTGTGCGCAGCTTGCTGTAGACGAGCCGGTCGAACAGAGCGAACTTGATCTTCGTGCCGAGCGGGACCTTCTTGCCCTCCTGCTGCAGGCGGGAGTGCTCGATCGCGGTGTGCGCGGCCGCGCGGAAGATCTTGCCCTTGCCGCCGGCCTCCGCCTTCTGCTCGGCCGAGTTGTAGACCTTCTCGAAGACGCGGGGCACCGCGAGCAGGAAGGTGGGCTGGAAGGAGCCCAGCGCCGGAAGCAACTGCTTGGTGTCGGGCTGGTGCCCTGTCTTGACCCCGGCGTGGATGTCGAGGATCGAGATGAAGCGTGCGAAGACGTGCGCGGTCGTGATGAACAGGAGGGTCGAGGCGCCGGGCGTGGTCACCACCTCGGAGAGGGCCTTGGCGGAGTTGCGGCACAGCTCCACGAAGTTGCTGTGGGTCAGCACGCATCCCTTGGGACGCCCGGTCGATCCCGACGTGTAGATGAGCGTGGCGATGTCGGCGCCCACGGCGAGGTTGCGGCGGCGTTCGATCTCCTCGTCGGAGACATCGGCGCCCTGGGTGCGCAGCGCGTCGAGGTCACCGGACGCCATCGTCCAGACATCGCGCACGAGCGGCACCTCGCTGCGGATCTCGGCGATACGCGAGGCGTGCTCCTCGGACTCCGCGATCACCGCGATCGCACCGGAGTCGGACAGGATCCAGCTGATCTGCGAGGCCGAGCTGGTCTCGTAGATCGGCACCATGACGGCGCCCGCGAAGAACAGCGCGAAGTCCACCAGCGTCCATTCGTAGGTGGTGCGGGCGATGAAGCCCACCTTGTCGCCGGGCTGGATGCCGGCGGCCGCGAGCCCCTTCGCCAGGGCGACGACCTCACGCTGGAACTCCGCGGCGGTGATGTCACGCCAGCCGGCCCCCTCGGGGCCGTCGGGCACGGCGAACAGTGCGAGCGACGGTGTCGCCTTCACACGCTCGACGAGCAGGTCGCTCACGTTGGCCTGCGGATCGGCGGGGACCACGGCAGGGACTTCGAATTGGACGGCGCTCATGGGCGGCAACTCCTTCGGTACCGGTACAGCGTCGGAAGTGACGGGTGTGGGACTGAGTCTAGTCGCTGGCAATACCCGGTCCACCGGCCCTCGTCGCGCGGGAGCGTCGCACTAGACTTCTGCGGATGCCGTGCGCAGATCGCCGGCGTGAAGGGAGCATCGTGCACAGCGTCGGCATCGATATCGGCGGAACGAAGATCGCCGGGGGAGTCGTCGCCGAGGACGGCGCGATCGTGGAGCAGCTGCGGGTCAGCACTCCCGAGAACCCCGACGAGCTCGCCGACGCCGTCGCCGCGATGGTGCGCGAGCTGGCGTCCCGCCACGAGGTCCGCACCGTCGGCGTCGCCGCGGCCGGGTTCATCGACGCCACCCGTTCGGTCATCATCCACGCGCCGAACATCGACTGGCGCAACGAGCCGCTGCGTGCAGAGCTCGAGTCCCGGATCGGCCGCTCCGTGACCCTCGAGAACGATGCGAACGCGGCGGGCTGGGGCGAATACCGCTTCGGCGCGGGCCGGGGCTGCGCGAACCTCGTCATGCTGACCCTTGGCACCGGCGTCGGCGGCGCGGTCGTCATCGACGGACGGCTCCTGGTCGGTGGCAACGGCATCGCCGGCGAGCTCGGTCACATCCGCTTCATCCGCGGCGGGCGACCCTGCGGCTGCGGGCAGAACGGCTGCCTCGAGCAGTACGCGTCCGGCCGTGCGCTGCAGCGCGAGATCGCCGACATCGCCGACGCGGGCGGCATCGGCGCCGCCCTCGCCGCCGCGCAGGACGAGCGCGGCATCGTGCACGGCGCAGACATGGCGCGACTCGTCGCCGCCGACGACCCCGGGGCGCTCGAGGCGGTCCGCCGCGTCGCGACCGCGCTCGGCGAGGCCTGCGGGGAGTTCCAGGCCGTGCTCGACCCCGAGCTGTTCGTCATCGGCGGCGGCGTCGCCGACCTGGGCGAGCGTCTCCTGGAGCCCGTGCGCCTCGCCTACGAGACCTCGCTGCCGGGGTACGGCGAGCGCCCCGTCGCGCGCTTCGCCATCGCCACCCTCGGCAACGATGCGGGCCTCATCGGCGTCGCCGACCTCGCCAGGATCCGGGGCTGAGCGATGTTCTACTGGTTCATGAAGTACGTCGTGATCGGACCGATCGTCAAGGCGATCTTCCGGCCGTGGATCGTGGGCCGCAGCAACGTCCCGGCGTCCGGCGCCGCCATCCTCGCCAGCAATCATCTGTCGGTGAGCGACTCCATCTTCCTCCCGCTCATGATCGACCGACCGATGTCGTTCCTCGCCAAGAGCGACTACTTCACCGGCAGAGGCCTCAAGGGCTGGGCCACCCGCATGTTCATGAAGGCGACGGGCCAGATCCCGATCGACCGCACCGGAGGCAAGGCGTCCGAGGACTCGCTCAACACGGGTCTGCAGGTCCTCGGGCGCGGAGATCTGCTCGGCATCTACCCGGAGGGCACGCGCAGCCCCGACGGCAAGCTCTACCGCGGGCGCACCGGCCTGGCACGCATGGCGCTGGAGGCCCGCGTGCCCGTCATCCCGGTGGTCATGGTCGACACCGGCGAGATCATGCCCATCGGCCGATCCATCCCTCGGATCGGGCGGGTCGGCATGGTCATCGGGGAGCCGCTGGACTTCAGCCGGTTCCAGGGCATGGAGGGCGACCGCTACATCCTCCGCTCGGTCACCGACGAGATCATGGTGGCTCTGCAGCGGCTCGGCGAGCAGCAGTACGACGACGTCTACGCATCGACGGTCAAGGACCGCGCGCCCCGTACGGCATGACGCACCGGCAGCGCGTCACACCGATCCGGGTGGCGCGCCGTCGCCACTAGACTGAGCGGATGCCCGTACCGCTCGACGCCCTGGACACCTGGCGCTCGCTTCCGATCAAGCAGCAGCCCCTCTGGACCGATCTCGACGCCGTCGCGGCGGTCTCCGACGAGATCGCGACGCTGCCGCCGCTCGTGTTCGCCGGCGAGGTCGACAACCTGCGCGAGCGTCTCGCGCGCGCTGCCAGCGGCCGGGCGTTCCTGCTGCAGGGCGGCGACTGCGCCGAGACCTTCGCGGGAGCGACGGCGGAGCAGATCCGCAACCGCATCAAGACGGTGCTGCAGATGGCGGTCGTCCTCACCTACGGCGCCTCGATGCCGGTGGTCAAGATGGGACGCATGGCGGGCCAGTTCGCCAAGCCGCGTTCCAGCGACACCGAGACCCGCGGCGAGGTCACCCTGCCGGCGTACCGGGGCGACATCGTCAACGGCTACGACTTCACGGAGGCGTCCCGCGCCGCCGACCCCGGGCGGCTGCTGAAGGGGTACCACACGGCCGCGTCGACCCTGAACCTCATCCGCGCCTTCACTCAGGGCGGGTTCGCCGACCTCCGCGAGGTCCACAGCTGGAACCAGGGCTTCGCGAAGAACCCCGCCAACGCCCGGTACGAGCGGCTGGCGGGCGAGATCGACCGAGCCATCAAGTTCATGGAGGCGGCCGGCGCGAACTTCGACGAGCTCCGCGGCGTCGAGTTCTACACGGGCCACGAGGGCCTGCTCATGGACTACGAGCGCCCGATGACGCGCATCGACTCGCGCACCGGAACGCCGTACAACACGTCGGCGCACTTCCTGTGGATCGGCGAGCGCACCCGCGACCTCGACGGTGCCCACGTCGACTACTTCTCCAAGATCCGCAACCCCATCGGCGTCAAGCTCGGTCCGACGACCTCGACCGACACCGCTCTGGCGCTGATCGACAAGCTGGACCCCGATCGCGAGCCCGGTCGCCTGACGTTCATCACGCGGATGGGCGCCGGGAAGATCCGCGACGCCCTCCCGCCGCTGCTGGAGGCCGTGAAGGACGCCGGGGCCACGCCGCTGTGGGTGACCGACCCGATGCACGGCAACGGGATCACGACGCCCACCGGCTACAAGACGCGTCGCTTCGACGACGTGGTCGACGAGGTGCGGGGCTTCTTCGAGGCGCACCGCGCGGTGGGCACGTTCCCGGGCGGCATCCACGTCGAGCTCACCGGTGACGACGTCACCGAGTGCCTGGGCGGCTCGGAGATGATCGACGAGGCCACCCTCGCGACGCGCTACGAGAGCCTGTGCGACCCGCGGCTGAACCACATGCAGTCGCTGGAGCTCGCCTTCCTCGTCGCAGAGGAGCTCGAGAAGCGCTGATCGCTGCCGGTCGCTGCCGCCGGGGTGAAGTCCGGGGTGAAAGGCGTCGGCCTGAGGGCTGCTGCCAGGTCGGAGCGGGCAATGCGGTCCTAGGGTGAACACCACGCAGTGAGGAGCGGGAGGGTCGTGCCACCGCCCTCATCTGCTCCCCGGGTGCACCGTGGGATCCCCGCCCCCCGACCACGGTGCACCCCCCTCACCTCGGAGGCTCGGATCGTCGGCGAGCAACCCGCGTTCGGCCGCGCGCAGGAGCGCCTCTGCTCGATCGGCGGCGCCGAGTTTGCGATACAGACTCCTGCGCTGCACCTTGACCGTGTTGGGGGATACGAACAGCGCCGCGGCGATCGCGGCCGTCGACGCGGTGCGCTCCAGTTCGCGAAGCACCGCCCTCTCCCGCGAGGTGAGCTCCACCGGTGCAGGGAGGGGAACGGCGAGTGCGTCCCCGGCGGGCAGCCTCGCGACCAGTCGTGACCATCCTGCCGCGGCGGCTCCCTCCGCGGCGGCTCCCAGCTCGGCGATGTCCCGCGTCGACAACCAGCGCAGCGGGGCGATGGTCTGCTCGTCCGTCATGATCGCGACGGCTCGGGCGAGGGCGTGCGCGGCCGGGGTGTGTCGCTCCAGCCGCAGCGCGCTGAGGGCGAACGAGACGAGCGCGAGGATCTGCAGTTGGCGGTCCGAGACGGTCTCGTCGCCGGCGCCGATGGCTCCCAGCAGCGCGAAGGCCCGATCGTGCTGGCCGGTGAGCGTCGCCTGGAGGCCGCCCAGCGCGCGGGCCGTGCCGCCCGCGGGCGAGATGCGGGCTCGCGTCCGCTCCGCCCCGGCACGATCCCCGCAGGCGAGCTGAGCGAGTGTCAGCAGCACCCGGAGATGGTCCATTCCGGCTCGCGAGGTCGCGGAGAACGCGCCCGGGTCGAGGGCGGCCTCGATCGTCTGCACGGCCTCGTGCCGCCGACCGGCGAGCAGGTGGAGTTCCGCCTGGGCGCGGATGAAGAAGGGCCAGTGCTCGCTCGTGTCGAGGTGGTAGACGATCGAGTCGAGTCGCCGCTGGGCGGCGGCGACATCGAGTGCCGCGAGATCCAGGTGTGCGCGCGCGACCTGCTCGAGGAACCCGTACTGGTCGGTGCGCCACGCCGGGGTGGGGTCGGCGGCGTCGATGGCCTGCAGGACGCGCCGGGCGAGGTTGAACCGTCCCTGGACGGCATGGATCCCGGCCAGGGTCGACGCGCAGTAGTACCAGCCGCCGTCGTCGTCGGGGGCTTGCGTCTGCATACCGGACTCCAGTGCGTGGATGGCGTCCGACGTCCGCCCGCCGTAGAGATAGCTGGCGCCGACGCTCCAGAGAAGGAGAGAGACCGACGGCTCGATCTCCGCTCGCTCGCGGGCGCTCATCTTCGCGTAGACCGCATGGACGTCGTCGGCCGATGACTCTGCGCGGTCGAAGTGTCCGGCGTACCGGGCCGTGACGCACCGCACGCTGGCGGTCCAGATGCGCTCGATCGGGTCGGTGTCGTGATCCCGGCGGAGTCCGAGGCGCATCTCGGCGGTCCGGAAGTAGGCGAACGCCCGGAGCCGCCGGCCCATCGCCACCAGGATGAGCGCCATCGCGGTGGTCAGCACCGGGTACCGCGACAAGACGACAGGGCCCTGTCGGCGCAGCAGCTCGACGGATTCGTCGGGGTAGGTCTGGGACAGGACGAACCAGGAGGTGCGCGCGAACCTCGAGGCCAGAAGATGATCGTTCGCGTCGAGGGCGTGCGACAGGGCCTCGAGGGGGAGCCTGCGCTCGAAGGCCCACAACGCGACGATGCGGTGGAGAGCGTCCACCTCGCCCGCCGGGCGTCGTGCGAGCTGCCGCCGCAGCGCCTCCCGCAGCAGCGGGGTGTAGACGAAGCCGACCAGGTCCTCAGCGGCCTCCCACATTCCCAGGCCCAGCTTCTCGGCGCGGTCGAGGTGCTCCCCGGCGTCGCCTTCGCAGCCCAGAAGAGCTGCGACCTCCGGAGTGACGATGCTCGGGAGGGCCGTGCGCAGGAGGAACTCTCGGAAATCCGGGGCGATGTCCTCCGAGATGAGTCGTGACAGCAGCGCCTCGGCGATCGTCGCCCGAGCATGCCCGACCTCGCTCAGGGGCCATTGGCGGGCCAGCACCGCGAGGGCGGTCAGTCGGGTCGTCAGCGGGAGCGACCCGCCCGACTCGACGCTTCCGGGCGGCGCGGACTGTCCCGTGATCCCTTCGATCACGGCTCGGCTCTCGACCTCCGAGAACATGAGCTGGCCGGGTCCGATCAGCGCGGTGTCGACGTCGGCGACGACCTGCAGCAGGTGCGGTGTCAGCGAGCGACGGGTGGCCAGGACCACGCGCAGACGCGGGGCGCCGCGGAGGATCGAGACGATCTCGTTCAGCAGCGGCATGAGTTCGGCGCCGCCGACGTCGTCGATGATCGCCACGCACGGCACGGCGAGATCTGCGAACCACTGCCGGACCACGGCGTCGACGTCGCGCAGACTCTCGTATCCGCGGATGTCGTCGCCGAGGGCGGCGCCGTCGGCGACGGCCCCGTCTGCGGCCGCCAGCCGGGTCAGCAGCGTTCGCCAGAGTGTGTGAGCGTTGGTGATCCGTACGCCGAATGTTGCCTGCAGTGTTGCCGACTCCGACCCTCCCCGTGCAGCGGCCCACTGTGCGAGGAGCGTCGACTTCCCGCTGCCGGCCGGTCCGCTCAGGATCGTCAGAGCCGCCCCGCCGTCGAGGATCCGCCGCAGCGCGGGCCGATCCACCAGGCCTGACGGAAGCCGCGGGTCGCCTCGCCCCGGTGCGCGTTGATCGTCCATTGTCGTGCCGCTCCCACCCTCGCGACGAAGCGGTGCCCCCCGGCGACCTCGGCTCGTCCCGCGAAGGGTAGCGCTCCGCGGCGGACCCGCGTCAGCCCGTGACGGTGAGCTGCAGAGTCACCACGGTCCCGCTGACGCGATACTCGCCGCCCGCCGGGTCCTGCCCCGTCACCTCGGTGAAACCGTCGGGCCAGGCGTTCCACAGGCCCGAGTAGCTCGGCTCGAAGCCGGCATCGCGCAGGATCTGCGTGGCGTTGTCGCGGGTCTCGCCGACGACGCTCGGAATCTCGAACAGCTGAGGGCCCTGGGAGACGACGAGCGTGATGGTCTCACCGGGCCGCCACGATCCGCCGTCCTCGCGGGGGAGCATGCGGATGACGCGGCCCTCATCCACCTCGGAGCTGAACTCCTCGGTCGTCGAGGTCTTCAGGTCCACGTCGGCCAGCGTCGCCTCCGCGTCTTCGAGCCGGTCTCCGGTCACGTCGGGCACCGGCCCCAGCGAGTAGCGGATCTCCGCGGTCGAACCCTGCAGCACGTCGCACCCGTCGGCGCACGCGACGGGGTCGCCGCCGTCCTGCTCGGTGACGTACACGCGGACGACACGGTTCTCACCGAACGATGTGAAGTAGGGCACCGAGTCCGTCACGTCGATCTCGGCGTCCGCGAGAAGCTCGGTGACCTCGTCCACCGTCCGGTCCTGCAGCTTCGGCAGGGTCACGGTGGCGGGCCCGAGCGAGAGGACCACCTCCACTTCGGACTCCTTCTCCAGGCGGGCGCCGGTCCCCGGCTCGGTGCGGATCGTGAGTCCCTCGTCGACTTCGAGCGTGTGTTCGCCGCCCTCCACGGCGACGAGGCCGAGCTCGGCTAGTGCGTCCTCGGCTTCTGCGAATGTGGACCCTGCCAGTCCGGGGACGGCCACGAGGGAGCCGGGACCGGAGCCGAACCACCAGCCGGCGGTGCCGGCGCCTCCGGCGAGCAGCAGCACGAGGATCAGCAGCCAGACGCCTTTCGCGCTGTTGCGACGCGTGCGTCGACGCAGCTTCGTGGCGTTGTCGATCTCGGCGGAGACGACCGGTGCGGTGAATGTGCCGGGCAGCACCTTGGTGAGCTCGCCCGAGTCCGACGCGCCGTCGCCGACGACCACGCCGATCGGCGTGGGCCGGACGACCTGGGGGTGCACGCCGAGGTCCTTCTCGATCTCGCGGAGCCGATCGAGCATGGCGCGCGCGTCCACGGGCCGTTCGTCGGGCTGGCGCTCGGTCGCCCACAGCACCAGTTCGTCGAGCGGCTCAGGGACGCCGGGGTTCTTGGCACTCGGGCGGGGCACGGAGTCTGTCGCGTGCTGATACGCGATCTGCATCGGCTGCTCGCCCTTGTAGGGCTGCTCGCCGGTCAGCATCTCGTAGAGCATGATCCCGAGTGCATAGATGTCGCTGCGCGCATCCGCGGTGCCGCGGGTCACGAGTTCCGGCGCGAGGTAGGCGATCGTCCCGAGCAGCATCTGCCCGGTCGCGGTGTTCGCGCTGGTCGCACGGGCGAGCCCGAAGTCGCCGATCTTGATGCGTCCGTCCTCGGCGAGGAGGACGTTCTCGGGCTTCACGTCCCGGTGCACGATGCCCGCGCGGTGGGCGGCGGCGAGCCCGGAGAGGACGGCGTCCATGATCGTGATCGTCTGCGGGATGCTGAGGCGGCGCTGTTCGCGCAGGAGCTCGCGCAGCGTGATGCCGGGGAGGTACTCCATGACCAGGTAGGCCATCTCGCCGTCCTGGCCCTGGTCGAAGACGTTGACGACGTGGGGATCGGCCAGCCGCGCGGCCGCGCGCGCTTCCTGGATGAATCGGCTCTGGAACACGGTGTCGTCGGACAGGTGTCCGTGCATCACCTTCAGGGCGACCCGCCGCTCGAGGCGCAGATCCGTGGCGACGTAGACGGTGGCCATGCCGCCGCGGGCGATGCGAGCGCGCACGCGGTATCGGCCGTCGACGAGACGGCCGATCAGCGGATCCGTCTGCTGACTCGTGCTCACGCGACGAGTCTACGGAGCGAGCGCGGCGACGTCGGGCAGCGGCTCACCCTCGGCGACCAGACCGTTATCAGCCGTAGGCCTCGAGCCACTCGTACGCCTGGTCCTCCCAGGTGGCGTACCGATGCGGGTAGGCGGACACCTGCACGGCCTGCGCGGCGGCGCCGAACTCCATGTCGCGCCAGCCGTCGATGTCGAGGAGCCCGCGCGTGGCGGTGCCGTTGGGGTCTCCGGGGCCACCGAAGAACGCGGCCGTCGCGCGCCGCGGGTCGCGCACCTCGTCTGCCGAGCCCCATCCCATGCTGGGGCGCTGCTGGAAGAGCCCCAGCGAGTCGTGCGTGCCGTAGTCGACGTTGCGGATCCAGGACTCGACCATCGCCGTCGCCAGCGCGATCGCGATGCCCTTGTCGGGGACGCCGAGCTCGCGACCGACGGCGATGATCGTCTTCACGCCGCGGATCTGCTCGGCGTCGAGGGTGACCCGCTTCGCCGTCGATCGGGACGAGGACGCGCTGGCCGGCGCCTGCGTCGCGGCCGTGGTGGCAGCCGGTGCGGCGGAGCGCCCGGGGATCTTCAGCTTCTGGCCGGGGTAGATGATCGATCCGGTCGTGAGGTCGTTCGCGCGAAGGAGGCGGGCGAGACTCACACCCTCGCTGCGGGCGATCGCCCAGAGGGTGTCGCCCTTGGCGACGGTGTGGGTCCCTGCGCCGCGCGTGGCGGAGGACTCGCGCGACGAGTCGCGGGACTCCGCCTTTGCGCGCTGCATCTTCGCCGACCCGTCTGACGGGGTCAGGCGGAGGACGTCGCCCGGGTGGATGATCGACTTCCAGCCGAGGCCGTTCCATGCGAGGACGTCGGCGGTGCGCAACCCGTGCCTCGCGGCGATGGCGCTGACCGTGTCGCCGCGGACGACGGTGTGCGTCCGGGGAGACGAGGACGTCTGGGCCAGCGCGGTCGCTGTAGCGGCGATCGTCTCGAGCGCCGTGGCCGCGGCGGGGAGCCCGCGCACCGGGGCGCGCTCGGCCGGGGCGGCCGGTGCCGCCTGGGCGGGGCTGCCGGTCAGGGACAGGGCGATGGTCCCGATGACGGCGACCGGCGCCGTCCCCGTCGTGAATGGTGTCGTGCGTCTCAAGAGCTTCCCCCTCGTTTCGACCTCGCCACGCTGTCACGGATGTATACGGGTGTCAACCAGAGTGACCAAAGTGAAGGATGTGATTAAGAGGTCTGCATCCCGGCTTCGACGACGCGTTCGGGGTGCGATAGTGGAGTGGTGACCGGTGAATCCACCCCCTCTTTCCCCACGGAATGGCTCTCCCTTCCCGACCTCGTCGAGCTGACCGGCGAGCCGCTCGGGCGCGTCCGCCGCTTCCTCGACGAGAAGCAGCTCGTCGGGTCGCGCCGGGACGGCGCCCTGCGCGTGCCCTCCGTCTTCCTCGTCGATGCCGCGCCGCTCGGCACGCTCCGCGGGACCATCATCGTGCTGCAGGACGCGGGCTTCTCCGACGACGAGGTCATCGACTGGCTCCTGTCGCCTCACGAGTCGATCGGGATGGCTCCGATCGAGGCGCTGCGCGCCGGACGCAAGAGCGAAGTGCGCCGCGTGGCCCAGTCGGAGGCCTGAGCGCTCGCGCAGGGAGTCAGGCCGCGCGGGCGATCGCGGCGCGGGCGAGATCCCGCAGTGCGCCGACCGCAGCGTTGTCCAGCGCGGCGCCGCTGAGGGCCCGGTCGGCCTCGGTGGCGTAGCGCGCGATGAGCTGCTCGACGCGCTCCAGCGCGCCGGAGTCGACGATGGTCCGCTGGAGCGAGGCGATCTGCTGCTCATCCAGCGTCGGGTTCCCGAGCAGCTCGTCGATGGTGCGGCGCGCCCCGGCGGCGACGGTCTCGCGCGCGTACGCGATGAGGAGAGTCCGCTTGCCCTCCCGCAGGTCGTCTCCCGACGGCTTCCCGGTCAGCGCGCTGTCGCCGAAGACGCCGAGAACGTCGTCGCGCAGCTGGAACGCCAGGCCCAGGGGCAGGCCGAATCGCGCGAGCGCATCGCGCTGTGCGGCGGTGGCACCGGCGAGCGCCGCCCCGATGGTCAGCGGCTGCTGCACGCTGTAGCGGGCGGACTTGAAGGTGGCCACGCGCAGCGCCCGCGCCGCGTGCTCCTCGTCGGGAACGGACCCCGCAGCCGCTTCCTCGGCGATGTCGAGGTACTGCCCGACCGTGACGTCCCGCCGCATCCGTGCGTACTCCGCGCGCGCGGAGGGGGCGTGCGCCGCCTCACGCAGTCCCTCCTCGAACAGGTCGTCGCTCCATGCGACGAGGAGGTCGCCGAGCAGGATCGCGGCGGAGCGGCCGAACTCGGCGGAGGGGCCGGTCCAGCCGGCCGCGCCGTGGGCGGCCTGGAGCGCGCGGTGGGCGGCCGGTCGGCCCCGCCGCGTGTCGGAGTTGTCGATGATGTCGTCGTGCACGAGAGCCGCCGCATGGAAGATCTCGAGCGCGCCCGCCGCGGCGACGACGTCCGCGCCGGCGGTGGCACCCGAGCGACCTCCGGCATCGGCGACCGCCTGCCAGCCGGTCAGGCAGAAGCGGGCGCGCAGACGCTTGCCGCCGGAGATGGTCTCCGCGGCCGAGCGGACGAACGACACGGCGTCGGGACCGAGCTCGTCGGCCTCGGCGAGGCGGTCGCCGGCAAACCTCTCCATCCGCTGGGAAACTGCCACGATCGGATCTGCGGAGAGTGTCACAGGCCTAGCCTAGTTCTGACGCTCCCGCGTACAATCGGAGCACTCGAGACCTCAAGAGGGGGATGCATGCCACTGTCAGAGCAGGAGCAGCGTCTGCTGGACGAGATGGAGCGCCATCTCATGCGCAACGACGCGGATGTCGTGAGCGCGCCCCGCGAGGGGCAGTCCCTCAGCTACCGCAACATCGTCTACGGGAGCGTGCTCGTCCTCCTCGGTCTCGCCGGGCTCGTCGTCGGCGTGTCCACCTCGCTGGTGATCGTCGGCGTCATCGCGTTCCTCCTCATGGTCGGCGGCGTCGTCCTTGCCGTCACTCCCACGCGGGGCGGCATCGCGCGACCGCGGACCGAGGGCACGCGCAAGACCGCACCCGCCGGCGGCGCCTCGCGCCCGGCCGGGTCGGGCTCCTTCATGGACCGCATGAACGATCGCTGGGACCGTCGACAGGACCGCGACTGATCGCCTGACAGGGCTTCCGCCCGCCTCACCTACGCAAAGCACCGACCTTCGGGTCGGTGCTTTTTTGCGTTGTGGGGAGTTCTGCCCCGTATCGGGGCGAGTTTTCCTAGTTAAGTGGAGGAAAGTGGAGTAAAGTGGCGACAACTTCAGGCGGCCGGGCAGAGAAGGGGGGTGGGGTCCGATGTTGTTGGGTACCTACACCCCGAAGCTCGACGACAAGGGCCGCGTCATCCTGCCCGCCAAGTTCCGCACCGATCTGGGCGACGGCGTCGTCGTCACCCGCGGTCAGGAACGCTGCCTCTACGTGTTCAGCACCAAGGAGTTCGAGCGCATCTACGAGCGCATCCGCGAAGCCCCGCTGACGAACAAGCAGGCCCGCGACTTCCAGCGCATGTTCCTGTCGGGTGCGAGCGATGAGAAGCCCGACAGCCAGAGCCGCATCACCGTCCCGCCGCACCTGCGCGCCTACGCGAACCTCGGGCGCGAGCTCGTCGTGACCGGTGTCGGCGCCCACGCGGAGATCTGGGACGCGGAGGCCTGGAACGAGTACTCCCAGAACAACGAAGACACCTACTCGGACATGGAGCAGGAGGTGATCCCCGGCCTCTTCTGAGCCGTGACCCTGACTCCCAGCCGCACGCCCTGACACACTTCCCCGGTGCCAGGTCGGGGCGGATGGGGATCAGGATCCCGGGTCGTCCGCCGCACATCATGAACCTCCGCGACATCCACACCCCGGTGCTCCTCGACCGCTGCGTCGAACTCCTCGCCCCCGCCCTCCAGCACGACGGCGCGGTCCTCGTCGATGCCACCGAGGGCATGGGCGGGCACTCCGAGGCACTGCTGGAGCGCTTCCCGCAGGTTCACCTCATCGGACTCGACCGCGACACCGACGCCCTGCGGATCGCGGGCCAGCGGCTGGCGCGGTTCGGTGACCGCGTCACCCTCGTGCACACCGTCTACGACGGGATCGCCGACGCGGTCGCCTCCACGGGGCGCGCCACCGTCGATGGCATCCTCTTCGACCTCGGCGTCTCGTCGCTGCAGCTCGATGAGGCCGATCGCGGGTTCGCCTACTCGCAGGACGCACCGCTCGACATGCGCATGGACCAGACCGCCGGGACGACCGCCGCCGAGATCCTCGCGACGTACGGCGAGGGCGACCTGCGGCGCATCTTCGAGCGCTACGGCGAAGAGAAGCTCGCGGGCCGCTACGCCCGGGCGATCCTCGCCGCCCGCGCCCGGGAGCCGATCACCCGATCGGCCCAGCTCGTCGACATCCTCGTGTCCGCGACCCCGGCCGCCGTCCAGCGCGAGCGGTCCGGTCATCCGGCCAAGCGCGTCTTCCAGGCGCTCCGCATCGAGGTGAACCGCGAGCTCGCCGTGCTCGAGACGGCCATTCCGGCGGCGATGGACCTCCTGAGGGTCGGCGGTCGCATCGTCGTCATGTCCTACCAGTCGCTCGAGGACCGCCTCGTCAAGCGCGCATTCGCCGACGCGACGACATCGACGGCGCCGGCGGGTCTCCCGTTCGAGCCGCCCGAGCACGCGCCGCGGTTCTCGCTCCTCGTGCGCGGCGCGGAGATGGCGTCCGAAGACGAGCGCGCGCGCAACCCGCGGGCCACACCGGTGCGTCTGCGCGCCGCGGAACGGGTGAGGGAGGCCTCATGAGCGTCAACGCCTGGGACAGCGATCTGCTCGTCGCCCCGTTCCCGACGACAGACCCCGCCCGCCGAGACGACGTCGACCGCCGGCTCCACGCCGTCACCGCACCATCGCACGCCCGCCGGCCGAGACTCCTCTACGGGGTGATCGCCGTCGCCGGTGCCGTGGCCATCGCCGGGGCCCAGATGGGACTGTCGATCCTCATGACGCAGGGCTCGTACGAGCTCAAGGAGCTGACGACGCAGCAGCGCACCGTCGACTGGCAGAAGCAGATCCTGGAGGACGACGTGGCAGGGCTCAGCTCGCCCCAGTACCTCGCCGCCAATGCGGCCGCGCGCGGCATGGTCACCGGTCAGCCTCCGAGCTACCTGCGGCTGAGCGACGGCCAGATCATCGGCGCCGGAAAGGCGGCGACGGGGACCTCGAGCATCGACGCGCTGAAGAAGGCGGCCGTCCCCAACGCGCTGGCCGGCGGTGTGCCCCTGGCCACCGACCCCGACTCCAGCCTCGCCTCCGGCGTGACCGCAGACGCCGAGCTCGTCATCGACCCCGCCGTCCCTCCCGCCGTCGCCGACGGCCTCCCGACCCCGAACACCCACTGAGCCATGACCACACGAGCCACCCGCAGCCCGCGTCGCCGCACCGTCATCGCGCTGCTGGTCGTACTGTCCGTCATCGCGGCCTTCGTCGTCCGTCTCGTCGACATCCAGGTGGTCAACGCCAGTGATCACATCGAGCAGTCCCGGGACCTCGCCAGCGGCACCGAGATCACCCTCCGCGGCACCCGGGGCGACATCGTCGACACCGACGGCAGCGTGCTGGCGACCAGCACCCTCGTCTACGACGTGGCCATCGATCCGCAGCTGGCCGCCCAGGGCATCAAGAAGCGCGACGGCGACGGGAACGTCGTGATCGGCGCCGACGGCAAGCCCGAGATGATCGCGTGGCCGGAGCTGGCGGCACGGATCGCAGCGGTCACCGGGCAGAAGGCGGAGGAGGTCACGGCCATCGTCGTCGACACGCTCGCCACCGACCCGGACTCCCAGTGGGCGCAGGTCGAGCGCTACGTGTCGACCGAGACCTACCGCGAGCTGGCCGCCCTCGACCTGCCGTTCCTGACCTTCACCGCGGTGCCCTCGCGCACCTACCCCGACGGCGCCGTCGCGGGCAACGTGATCGGCTTCCTGAACTCCGACGGCGATGCCCTCGAGGGGATCGAGAAGCTCCAGAACGCGTGTCTGGCGGCCCACAACGGCACGCTCACCTACCAGCGCGGCCGCGACGGCGTGAAGATCCCGGGCACCGAGGTCGAGAAGGCCGCCGTCGACGGCGGCACGCTCGAGCTCACCCTCGACAGCGATCTGCAGTGGTACATGCAGCAGCTCATCTCCGAGGAGTCGGCGCGGTACAAGGCCGAGTGGGGCGGCATCATCGTCATGGAGGTGGCCACGGGGAAGATCCGCGCGTTCGCCGAGACCTCCTCCGTCGACCCCAACGATCCGGCCGCCTCGAAGGCCGAGGACCGGGGCTCCCGCCTCGCGCGGTTCTCCTACGAGCCCGGCTCGACGTACAAGCCGGTGACGGCGGCGACCGTCATCGAGAAGGCCGGCCTCACCCACCTGTCGTCGGTGGTCGTCCCGTCCAAGATGACGTTCGACAACGGGGCGGTCATCAACGACTCCGAGTCGCACGCCACCGAGACGATGACGCTCACAGGCGGCCTCGTACGATCCTCGAACGTCGCGATGTCGCAGTTCGGAGCGCTCGTCGACCCGCAGACCCGCTACGAGTACCTCACCCGGTTCGGGGTGGGGGAGAAGACGGCGCTGAACTGGTCGGCAGAGCCCGACACCGGCTTCCGCCTCCTCCCGGAGGACTGGGACAACCAGACCTACTACACGACGACCTTCGGTCAGGCCTTCACCGTCACGGCCACCCAGGTGGCCAGCGTGTACCAGACCATCGCCAACGGCGGCGTGCGGATGCCGGCGCAGCTGGTCGAGTCCTGCACCCACGCCGACGGGACCGTGGTCACACCGGACCTTCCCGAGCCGGTACGGGTCATCGAGGAGTCGACGGCCGACGAGGTCGGGCTCATGCTCGAGAACGTCTTCGCCCAGGGCACGCTCGCCGACGACATCAAGATCGACGGATACCGGATGGCCGGCAAGACGGGCACGGCGCAGATCTACAACGGCAAGGGCGGATACAAGAAGAACCTGTACTTCACGTCGCTCGTCGGGTACGCGCCCGCCGAGGATCCGCAGTACGTTGTATTGACGGTCTTCGACGAGCCCAAGAAGGAGCGGATGTCGTCGGCCAACCGCTCGGTCTTCAAGAAGGCGATGACCCAGGTGCTCAAGCACTACCGCATCATGCCCTCCGAGTCGGACACCCCCCTGCTCCCGTTGACCGATTGACGCGAGCACGCACGAGGAGATCCACCCCCATGATCCGGATGACGCTCGCCGAGGTGGCCCAGGCGGTCTCGGGAACCCTTCAGCTCCACGGCTCCGATACGCCCGACACGATCGTGTCCGGCGTCGTCGACACCGACTCGCGAGCGATGACGGCCGGCGGCGTATTCGTGGCCAAGCCGGGCGAGGTCACCGACGGGCATCGCTTCGTCGGGGCCGCCGTGGCCGGCGGAGCGACCGCCGCGATCGTGGAGCATCTGGTCGAAGACGCGGTCTCGCAGATCGTGGTGCCGGACGCCGTCCAGGCGCTGGCAGACCTCGCCCGCGAGGTCGTCGCGCGGGTGCGCGCGGGCGGCGTGCTCGAGATCGTCGGGATCACCGGCTCCAACGGCAAGACGACGACCAAGAACCTTCTGGCCCGCATCCTCCAGGATGAGGGCGAAACCGTCGCACCCCGCGACTCGTTCAACAACGAGGTCGGCGCACCGGTGACCATGCTGCGCGTCAGCGAGCACACCCGCTACCTCGTCAGCGAGTTCGGCGCGTCGCGGATCGGCCGCATCGCCGAGCTCGCGGGCCTCGTGACCCCCGACATCGGGGCCGTCCTCATGGTGGGACTCGCCCACGCCGGCGGATTCGGCGGGGTCGAGGAGACGCAGCGGGCGAAGACCGAGCTCGTCGAGGCCGTCCGGCCCGGTGGCGTGGCCGTGCTCAACGCGGACGATCCGCGCGTGTCGGCCATGGCCGCCGTCGCCGAGGCGCGCGGTGTGTCAGTGCGCTGGTTCGGTCGCTCGAGCGCCGCACAGGTGCGCGCCGAGGATGTCGAGGTGACCGCCTCGGGGACGTCCTGCACGATCGTGGCGGGTGAGGAGCGGATCCCGCTGCGTCTGCGCGTGCTCGGGGAGCACCACGTCATGAACGCCCTGGCCGCCCTCACCGTCGCCGAGACGCTGGGCGTGCCGCTGGCGACCTCGATCGCCCGGCTGGAGACGGTCGACATCGCCGAGAGGTGGCGCATGCAGCCGCTGGGATCCGACCGGGTCCGCATCATCAACGACGCGTACAACGCGAGCCCCGACTCGATGGCGGCGGCGCTGCGCACGATCGCGCAGATCGCGGAGCCCGGTCAGCGCAAGGTGGCGGTGCTGGGTGCGATGAGCGAACTGGGGGAGTACGCGGGCGAGGAGCACGACCGCGTCGGCCTCCTCGCGGTCCGGCTGCGCTTCGAGCGCATCGTCGTCGTCGGCTCCGCCGCGCGCCGTCTGTACCTCGCCGCGATCGGCGAAGGATCGTGGGACGGCGAGGCCGTGTTCTTCGAGACGCAGGACGAGGCGTTCGACTACCTCCAGGGCGAGCTGCGCGACGGCGACCGCGTGCTCGTGAAGTCGTCCAACTCGGCGGGGCTCCGTCATCTGGGCGATCGTCTGGGAGAATCGTTCTCGTGAGATCCCTGCTGGCCGCTGCGACGATCTCGCTGGCATTCACCCTCTTCCTGACACCGCTGTTCATCCGGCTCTTCGAGAAGCTCGGCTGGGGTCAGGTGATCCGCACGCCCGAGGATCAGCACAACCCGAGCCATCACACCAAGCGCGGCACTCCGACGATGGGCGGGATCGTCTTCATCGTCGGCTCGCTCGTGGGCTACTTCGTCGGAAGCTACGCGGGAGGGACTCCGCCGACCACCTCGGGCCTGCTGGTCATCTGGATGATGGTGGGCCTCGGTGCCGTCGGCTTCATCGACGACTACATGAAGGTGCGCCAGCAGCGCAGTCTCGGCCTCTCGGGCTGGCGGAAGGTCGTCGGTCAGATCATCGTCGCCGTGCCCTTCGCGATCCTCGCGCTGAACTTCCCCAACGCGTACGGCGAGACGCCCGGCTCGGCCTACGTCTCGTTCTTCCGCGACATCCCCGCGCTGTCGTTCATGGCGCTCGGCGCCGTGATCGGGTGGATCCTCTACCTGGCGTGGATCACCTTCATGTCGGTCGCCTGGTCCAACGCCACGAACCTCACGGACGGGCTGGACGGACTGGCGACGGGCGCCGGCATCTTCACCGTGTCGGCGTACAGCCTGGTGACGTTCTGGCAGTTCCAGCAGCGCTGCCACACCGCCGCCCTCGTCGACGCCTACGCCAACGCGTGCTACCCGACGCGCGACCCGATGGGCCTGACGATCATCGCCGCCTCCTTCGTGGGTGCGCTCGTGGGGTTCCTGTGGTGGAACGCGCCGAAGGCGAAGGTGTTCATGGGCGACGTCGGCTCGATGTCGATCGGTGGCGTCGTCGTCGCCATGGCCGTCCTCTCGCGCACCGAGATCCTCGCGGTGATCATCGCGGGCGTGTTCATCATCGGGCCGGGTTCCGTGATCCTCCAGCGCTACTACTTCAAGGCGACCGGCGGCAAGCGGCTGTTCCTCATGAGCCCCTTCCACCACCACCTCGAGATGCGCGGATGGCCCGAGATCACCATCGTCGTGCGCATGTGGATCATCGCGGGGATGCTCGCCGTCACCGGCGTCGGCCTCTTCTACGTCGCCTGGCTGGCCGCCCTGTGACGACCGACCCGCAGCACTCCCGCGCCGCGCGACTCGACGCGCTCACCAGCTGGCACGCCGATTGGAAGGGCCTGCGCGTGGCGGTCCTCGGACTGTCGGTCACGGGCTTCTCGGTCGCCGACACGCTGGCCGAGCTCGGCGCGGACGTGCTGGTGCTGACCGAATCCGCCGACGAGGAGTACGCCCGGTTGCTGCCGGTCATCGGCGCGCGGCTGTGGACGGGAGCGCTGACCTCGGTGCCTGAGGACCTCGTCGTCTTCGATCCGGAGGTGGTGATCGCCTCGCCGGGATTTCCGCCGCACCACCCGGTCATCGCGTGGGCGCAGTCGGGGCCCGCGGCCCTCTGGGGAGACGTCGAGCTGGCATGGCGCGTGCGGGACAAGGTCCCTCGCGCCGACGGCAGCCCGGCCGACTGGGTGCTCATCACCGGCACCAACGGCAAGACCACGACGACGCAGCTGACGGCGTCGATGCTCGTGGCGGGCGGGCTGCGGGCCGCACCCTGCGGCAACATCGGCGTCCCCGTCCTGGACGCCGTCCGTGACCCCGCCGGGTTCGACGTCCTCGTCGTGGAGCTGTCGAGCCACCAGCTCTGGTACCTCGCCCAGCAGAGCGGACCGGATCCGCTCTCACCGCACGCGAGCGTGTGCCTGAACCTCGCCGACGACCACCTCGAGTGGCACGGCTCGTTCGCTGCCTACCGCGACGCGAAGGCGCAGGTGTACGAGAACACCCGGATCGCGTGCGTCTACAACAAGGCGGACATCGCCACGCGGGAGATGGTGGAGGAGGCGGAGGTCGTCGAGGGATGCCGGGCCGTCGGCTTCGACCTCGGGGTGCCCGGCCCGAGCGACCTCGGCATCGTCGAAGGCCTCCTCGTCGATCGGGCCTTTCACGACGACCGTCATCACAGCGCGCTCGAACTGACCACGCTCGCCGACCTCGCGGCCCGTGGCCTGGCGGCCCCCCATGTCGTCGCGAACATCCTCGCCGGCGCGGCGCTCGCGCGCTCGCTCGGGGTGGCGCCGGAGGACATCCGCGACGCCCTCCAGGGCTTCCGCCTCGATCCGCACCGCATCGAGGTCGTCGCGGTGGCTCAGGGCGTGACGTGGGTCGACGATTCCAAGGCCACCAACCCCCACGCCGCGGCCTCGTCGCTCGCGGCCTATCCGGGCGCGGTGTGGGTCGTCGGCGGACTCCTCAAGGGCGTGGACATCGCCGAGCTCGTCGCGGTGCGCGGTGGGGCGGCGAAGGCGGCCGTGGTCATCGGCGTCGAGAGATCCGAGATCGTCGCGGCGTTCGCACGACACGCGCCCGCGGTTCCGATCTTCGAGGTCGACCACGCTCAGACTGAAGACGTCATGGCAACGGCCGTCGAACTGGCGGCGAGCGTCGCCGGTGACGGAGACACCGTTCTGTTGGCTCCGGCAGCGGCCTCCTTCGATCAGTTCGCGTCCTACGCCGACCGCGGCCGCCGCTTCGCCGCCGCGGTGCGGGACCGGATCGAGAGGGGGAGCGGTGACAGCGAGCACCGATCGACCCCGCTCGGCGACGACTGAGTCCCCTCCCGTCCACGGTCGCGGCTTCGCCGCGCGGGTCTCGCTCGGTCGCGTGTTCGCGCCGGTGCCCAGCGAGTTCCTCCTCATCGCGTCGACCGCCCTCATCCTCACCCTCTTCGGTCTCGTGATGGTGCTCTCGGCCACGATGGCCGCGTCGGTCGCGCGGGGCGACAGCCCGTTCGAGGTCGTGCTCAAGCAATCGCTGTTCGCCGTCGTCGGGGTGCCGCTGATGTTCGTCCTCAGCCGCTTCTCGGTGGCGTTCTGGAAGCGCATGGCGTGGCCCGCGCTGATCGGCGCGATCGCGCTCCAGATGCTCGTCTTCGTGCCCGGCATCGGCGTCTACAACGACGGCAACACGAACTGGATCTCGATCGCCGGCATCCAGATGCAGCCGTCGGAGTTCCTCAAGCTCACGCTTGCGCTGTGGCTCGGCTACGTGCTCTATCGCAAGCAGACGCTCCTCGGACTGTGGCGGCACGTCTTCATCCCCGTGGTGCCGGTGGGTGCGCTGGTGATCGGCCTGGTGGCGGTCGGCAGCGGCGACCTCGGCACGGGGCTCGTGCTCATGGCCGTTCTGCTGGGCTGCCTGTTCTTCTCCGGCGTGAAGCTGCGGATCTTCGTGCTGCCGCTGCTCGGGGTGCTCGCGGCCGCGCTCGTGTTCGCCGTCACCAGCCCCGACCGCATGCGCCGCATCATGAGCTTCCTCAACGTGGACTCGTCGGACTGCTACCTCGCCGCCACCGGCGACTGCTACCAGGCGCTCCACGGTGTCTGGGGTCTGGCCGGCGGGGGGATCTTCGGCTTGGGACTCGGGAACTCCCGCGAGAAGTACGACTGGCTCCCGGCGGCCGAGCACGACTACATCTTCGCCATCGTCGGCGAGGAACTGGGTCTCATCGGCTGCATCGTCGTGCTGGGTCTGTTCACGTTGTTCGCCGTCGGCGCGTTCCATGTCATCCGCAAGACGCACGACCCCTTCATCCGCATCGCGGCCGGCGGGATCACCGTGTGGATCGTCGGCCAGGCACTCGTCAACATCGGCGTCGTGCTCCGGGTGTTCCCGGTGCTCGGCGTGCCCCTGCCCTTCATGTCGCAGGGCGGCACGTCGCTGCTGTCGGTCCTCATGGCGTGCGGCGTACTGCTCTCGTTCGCGCGCACGCTGCCGGACTCCGACGCGCGGCGCGCGCCCGTGGCCGTCGCCCGTCCCGATCGTGCCCGTCCCGATCATGCCCGGGTCCGGCCGGCCTCGGTCGGCCGGTAATCTCGATCCGGTGACGATCGACCCGGTTCCCCTGCGCGAGACGACCACCTACCTCCTCGCCGGCGGCGGCACGGCCGGCCACGTCAACCCGCTGCTCGCTGTCGCCGACGGCCTCCGCGACCGGGACCCCGACGCGCAGATCCTGGTCCTGGGAACTCGTGAGGGACTCGAGGCGCGGCTCGTCCCCGAGAGGGGCTACGAGCTCCTCTTCGTCGACAAGGTGCCCTTCCCCCGGCGTCCGAACGCAGCGGCGGCGAGATTCCCGGCGCGATTCGCGCGGGCCGTCGCGCAGGTGCGCACCCACCTGCGCGATCGCCGTGCCGATGTCGTGGTCGGGTTCGGCGGCTACGCGTCGGCACCGGCCTACGTCGCGGCGTCACGCGAGCGCATCCCCTACGTCGTGCACGAAGCCAATGCGAAGCCGGGCCTTGCCAACATCCTCGGCGCGCGCGGGGCGCGCGGCGCGGGCACCGTCTTCGAAGGCACACCGCTGCGGGGTTCGCGCGTCGTGGGCATGCCGCTGCGCCGTGAGATCGTCGACCTCGACCGCGGGAGCCGCCGCTCGGACGCCGCAGCCTCGTTCGGCCTCGACCCCGATCGGCCGGTGCTGCTCGTGTTCGGAGGCTCGCTCGGAGCCCGCCGGATCAACGACGCCCTGGCCGGCGGCTGGCAGGCCGTGATCGATGCGGGATGGCAGATCCTCCACGCCGCGGGGGAGCGCAACGAGCGGGTGGACCCGCAGCATCCCGACTACCGGATCGTGCCCTACCTCGACCGCATGGACGACGCCTTCGCCCTCGCCGATGCCGTCGTCTCCCGCGCCGGCGCGGCCACGGTGAGCGAGATCAGCGCGCTCGGCATCCCCGCCGTCTACGTCCCCTACGCCGTCGGCAACGGCGAGCAGGCGTTGAACGCGGCGTCCGCGGTGCGCGCAGGTGCGGCGCGGCTCATCCCCGACGCCGAGTTCACCGCGGACCGGATCCGCACGGAGGTCGTGCCCCTGCTGCAGGACGCCTCCGCCCTCGCACGCATGACCGAGCGGGCATCCGGTGTCGGCACGCGACGCGGCACCGAGAACGTGATCGAGATGATCGACGCCGCCCTCGGACGCTGACCGGGCCCGTCCGCCAGCGTGCCGCAGCGTCCCGGCGGAACGGGGCGACCTAGACTTGACAGGCCATGATTCGACCCGACCTCAGCCTGCCCATCCCCGCGGACATCACCGCGGCGCACTTCATCGGCATCGGCGGATCGGGCATGTCCGGCCTCGCCGGGATGTTCCTCGACCGTGGCATCCGGGTCTCCGGATCCGACCGCGCCGACAGCGGAGCGCTGCGCGCGCTGGCAGCCCGCGGCGCGAACGTGCACGTCGGACACGATGCAGCGCACCTGCCCGATGACGTGGACGCCGTCATCCACACGGGCGCGATCTGGCCCGAGAACCCCGAGTACCTCCGGGCCAAGGAGCGCGGGCTCGCGGTGATCCACCGTTCGCAGGCCCTGTACTGGCTCATCGGCGGACGCCGGCTCGTCTCCGTGGCCGGCGCCCATGGGAAGACGACGTCCACGGGGATGGTCGTGACGGCCCTGCGCGCCCTCGGCACCGCGCCGACCTTCGTCAACGGGGGCGTCATCGCCGACCTCGGGACCTCCAGCGGCACCGGCTCCGACGAGCTCTTCGTCATCGAGGCCGACGAGTCCGACGGCACGTTCCTGCTGTACGACACGTCCGTCGCGCTGATCACGAACGTCGACCCCGATCACCTGGACCACTGGCAGACGCGCGACGCCTTCTACGACGGCTTCGCGACGTTCGCCGATGAAGCCCGCGAGGCCGTGGTGATCTCCTCCGACGATGAGGGAGCGCGACGCGTGGCGGCCGCTCTGTCGCACCCGAACGTGCTCACCTTCGGCGAGTCCGAGGACGCCGACGTCCGCGTCGTCGGCATCACCACGAGCGGGCCCGTCGCCTTCACCCTCGTGCACGGCGCCGAGAGCGTGACGGCGCAGCTGGGCATCCCCGGAGTCCACAACGCGATCAACGCCGCCGGCGCCGTCGCCGTCCTGCTGACCCTCGGGTACGCTCTCGAGCCCGCGGTCCGTGCCGTGGAGACCTTCGGCGGCACGGCGCGACGGTTCGAGCTGCACGGCGGCGAGCGCGGCGTGAGCGTCTACGACGACTACGCGCACCATCCCACCGAGGTCGCCGCAGCCCTGGACGCCGCACGCACCGTCGTGGGGGACGGGCGGCTCATCGCCCTCCACCAGCCGCACACGTATTCGCGCACGCGGGAGATGTTCCGGGAGTTCGCCGAGGTGCTCGAGACGCGCGCGGACCACACCGTCGTCCTCGACGTGTACGGCGCGCGCGAGGACCCGGTGCCCGGCGTGACGGGCGCGCTGGTGTCGGGGGCCTTCGAGGATCCGAGTCGCGTGCACTTCGTCGCCGACTGGCAGGAGGCCGCCGACTACACGGCGTCCGTCGCCCGCGACGGGGACTTCATCATCACCCTGGGGTGCGGCAACGTGAACCTCATCATCCCGCAGGTCCTGGATGCGCTGAAGGCGCCGCCGACGGCGGAGCGGGGCTGACGCGTGCGTCGGCCGTCGCCGCTTCCGCCGCCGCCGTCGCGGGACGAGCGCGTGCCGGCGGAACCGATCGAGGTCTTCCTCCCCGTCGGCCCGACTCTCGGGACCGCGGAGGGCGATGACGCGACGGCCCCGCTGGTGCCGATCGCGCACACGCGCTCGCACCCCGCGGGTGCCGACCCCGCGGGTCCCGACCCCGCGAGCGAGCAGCCGGCGGCGGCGGACCAGCCCATGCGGGCGCGTGACGTCTGGGCCGCCGCACGAGCCCGTCGCCGGGCGCTGCGCGCCGAGGTGCGCCGCTTCACGGTGCGGCAGCGCCGTCGCCGCATCGTCTGGGCCGTGTCGGGAGCCGCCCTCGCGCTCCTCGTGCTCGGATCGGTCGGCGCGGCCTACAGTCCGCTCTTCGCGGTGGAGCGCGTCCGCGTCGTCGGCACCTCGCAGCTGCCCGCAGCGGCGGTCGAGGACGCCCTGGCTGCGCAGCTCGGGCGCCCGCTGCCGCTGGTGGACTCCAGCGAGGTGAAGGCGGCGCTCGTCGCCTTCCCGCTGGTCGAGTCGTACACGCTCGAAGCGCGTCCGCCGCATGATCTGGTCGTCCGCATCGTCGAGCGGACGCCGATCGGCACGCTCTCGTCCGCGGCGGGGTTCACCCTCGTCGACGCGGCCGGGGTCGCGTTGTCGACGACGCCGGAGCGGCCGAAGGGCTATCCGGAGATCACCGTGCCCGGGGGCATCACCTCCAAGGCCTTCGCCGCGCTGGGGATGGTCTTCCGCAGCCTTCCGGACGACATCCGCGAGCAGGTGACGGCGATGTCGGCGAGCTCTCCCCACGATGTGACGCTGACCCTGGGCAAGACCGACACCGACGTCGTCTGGGGCGACGCGACGGAGTCCGCGCGCAAGGCGATCGTGCTGGAGTCGATCATGCGCTCCCAGCCGCCGGACGAGGTGTCCGAGTACGACGTGTCGTCGCCGAGCGCCGTCGTGGTGCGCTGACGCCACGCGCGTCCCCGCACGACCTTCCGGCGACCCGCCGGCGAGCAGTTCGCACGCGTGATTCGCGACACGCCCGTCGCCTCGCGGCAACGGGCGCAGCCGCCGCATACCTTCGAGATCGGGAATTGCATACTCGGCAATTCTTTAAACCTCTGGTTGAGGTTGAAGGTTTAGACAGCACGTCGAGAGACGCGGTTCGGGACGATAACGGAGGCCGGCATGAGCCAGAACCAGAACTACCTCGCGGTGATCAAGGTCGTCGGTGTGGGCGGTGGCGGCGTGAACGCCGTCAACCGCATGATCGAGCTCGGACTGCGCGGCGTGGAGTTCATCGCCGTGAACACCGACGCGCAGGCCCTGCTCATGAGCGACGCGGACGTCAAGCTCGACGTCGGGCGCGAGCTCACCCGCGGACTCGGCGCCGGCGCGGACCCCGAGGTCGGACGTCGCGCGGCGGAGGATCACGCGGAGGAGATCGAGGAGGCCCTTGCCGGGGCCGACATGGTCTTCGTGACGGCGGGCGAGGGTGGCGGTACCGGCACCGGCGGCGCCCCGGTCGTGGCTCGCATCGCGAAGTCCATCGGCGCGCTGACGATCGGTGTGGTCACCAAGCCGTTCTCCTTCGAGGGCCGTCGCCGTCAGAGTCAGGCCGAGGACGGCGTCGCGAAGCTCAAGGAAGAGGTCGACACCCTCATCGTCGTCCCCAACGACCGGCTCCTGGAGATCAGCGATCGCGGCATCTCGATGATCGAGGCGTTCGCCACCGCCGACCAGGTGCTGCTCGCCGGTGTGCAGGGCATCACCGACCTCATCACCACGCCCGGGCTCATCAACCTCGACTTCGCGGACGTCAAGTCGGTGATGCAGGGCGCGGGCTCGGCCCTCATGGGCATCGGCTCGGCCCGCGGCGCCGACCGCGCGATCAAGGCGGCCGAGCTCGCCGTCGAGTCGCCGCTGCTGGAGGCTTCGATCGAGGGCGCCCACGGCGTCCTGCTGTCGATCCAGGGTGGCTCCAACCTCGGCATCTTCGAGATCAACGACGCGGCCCAGCTCGTCAAGGAGGCCGCGCACCCCGAGGCGAACATCATCTTCGGAACCGTCATCGACGACACGCTCGGCGACGAGGTCCGCGTGACCGTCATCGCGGCCGGCTTCGACGGCGGAGAGCCGCAGACGCGCATCGAGCCCATCGCGGCGCAGCTCAGTGCCCCGCTGGTGCCGGCGGTGCCGGCCGAAGAGGCCGCGCGCGACCACGCCGACGGTGCGGAGAAGCAGGCCGTCCCGGTCTCGGTCGTCTCCACCTCCAACGAGTCGGTGTTCGGCGACGACGACCTCGACGTCCCCGACTTCCTGAAGTAAGTGGAGCTGGCCGAACGGCTCGCCGACGTCGACGCCCGCATCGCGGACGCGGCGAGGTCGGCGGGCCGTGACCCGTCCGAGCTCACCCGCATCGTCGTGACCAAGTTCCACCCGGCGTCCCTGGTCACCCGGCTTCACGCGCTCGGTGTGCGCGACGTCGGGGAGAACCGGCAGCAGGAGCTCACCGCCAAACGCGCGGATCCGACGGTCCCGGTCGACCTCACCTGGCATTTCATCGGCCAGGCGCAGACCAACAAGGCGCGCGCGATCCGAGCGGCCGCCTCCGTCGTGCACTCGGTCGATCGGGAGCGGCTCGCGGACGCCCTGCACGCAGCGGATCCGGACGCACCGGTCGCGCTGGACGTCCTCCTCCAGGTCAACCTCACCGATGATCCGGGGCGCGGCGGTGTGCCCCCTGCCGAGATCGCATCGCTGGCCGAGCACGTCGCCGGCCGCTGCCCTTCGCTGCGCGTGCGCGGTGTCATGGCCGTCGCGCCCCTCGCGACGGCCCCCGCCGAGGCCTTCACGAGACTCGCCGCATCGGCCGAGGCGATCCGCGCCGTCGTCCCGGACGCCGCATGGATCTCGGCCGGGATGTCGGGCGACTTCGCCGAGGCGATCGCAGCGGGCGCGACACACCTGCGGATCGGGACGGCAATCACGGGTCCGCGTGCGGTGCCCGGTTAACCTCGAACAAGACGAGCAAACGGAGGAATGCGATGTCGAATCCGCTCAAGAAGACCATGGTGTACCTGGGTCTGGCCGACGAAGAGGAAGTCTTCGAGGAGCAGCCCGCCGCCGCGGCCGCGCCGCGTCGTGCCGACAAGCCGGTCGAGAAGACCGCTCCGGTCACCCCGCTGCACCGCCCGGCCGTCGTGCGTCAGCCCGCTGCGGGCACGGTGAGCGAGATCCTCACGGTCCACCCCAAGCAGTACCGGGACGCGCAGGGCATCGCCGAGGCATTCCGTGACGGCATCCCGGTGATCATCAACCTCTCGCAGATGAGCGATGCGGACGCGCGACGACTCGTGGACTTCGCCAGCGGTCTCTCGCTCGGCCTCTTCGGCCGCATCGAGCGTGTGACCAGCAAGGTCTTCCTGCTCTCGCCCGAGAACATCGCGGTCTCCGGCGACGGCGCCGTGGCTCAGGCAGACCCTGAGGCCGCACCCTTCGCGCAGTAGTCGTGGAGGTCGTACGACTTCTCGCCGGCATCGTCAACACGGTGCTGGTGCTCTACATCCTCGTGCTGCTCGCGCGCGTGATCCTGGAGTACATCCCGCTGTTCAACCGCGAATGGCGGCCCCGCGGCGCGATGCTGATCGTGGCGGAAGTGGTCTTCACGCTCACCGATCCTCCGCTGAAGTTCTTCCGCAGGTTCATTCCTCCCCTGCGACTGGGCCCGGTGGCGATCGATCTCGCCTTTCCGCTGACGATGCTCTGCTGCTTCGTGCTCCTGTCGATCACGGGCGTGATCCTGCGCGCCTGACCCCCTCCGCCCTCGTGTGGGCGGCACCCTTTCTCGCGCCCTCGTGGAGGGCGCACTATGCTGTTCGGATACGGCTCGCCGACCGCGGGTCACCCCGTAACGGTCCCGTCGTGAAGCTCTGAAAGAGGACAACACCATGGCTCTCACTCCCGAAGACGTCGTCACCAAGCAGTTCCAGCACGTCCGGTTCAAGGAGGGTTTCGACCCGGACGAGGTCGATGACTTCCTCGACGAGATCGTCGTCGAGTGGCGCAAGACGATCGCCGAGAACGAAGAGCTCAAGGCCAAGCTGGCCGCGTACGAGTCCGGTTCTGCGCCCGCGGAGAGCGCTCCGGCACCCGCCGAGGAGCCCGTCGTCGACGCGGTTCCCGAGCCCGAGCCCGCCGTCGAGGCCGCTCCCGCCGCCGACGCCGCGCCCGCCGCCGCATCGGCCGGCATCATCGAGCTCGCCCAGCGCCTGCACGACGAGCACGTCGCCGAGGGCCAGGCTCAGAAGGAGAAGCTCATCTCCGAGGCGCAGGCGCAGGCGGCGTCGATCCTCGCCGAGGCCGAGGCCAAGGGCCGCGACGAGCTCGCCCGACTCGAGAGCGAGCGTGCGACGCTCGAGACCCGCATCAGCGAGCTGCGCACGTTCGAGCGCGACTACCGCTCGCAGCTGCGTGGCTTCATCGAGGAGAAGCTCCGCGACCTCGACGTCACGGGCACCTCGTCCGGAGCGTCGTCGGTCTCGTCGGCTGGACACTAGGCCGCGTCTTTGACCGATCTGCATTCGCGACCCGCCGAGGCTCGTTCCACGGCGGGTCGCGCTGTGGCGGCCGGCGCTCTCATCGCGATCCTCGCGGCTGCAGTGCTGGGCGCCGACCAGTTCACCAAGAACATCGCCCTGGCGGAGCTGCCGGAGCGGACGCCGGTCCCCGTGTGGGGAGACTTCCTGCAGTTCTACCTGACCTTCAATCCGGGCGCGGCCTTCTCGCTCGGCGAGGAGGTCACGTGGATCTTCACCATCGTGCTCGCCGGCGCCGCCTTGGCGGTGGTCGTGCTGGCCGTCACCCGCGTGCGGTCCCTGCGCTGGGCTGCGGTGCTCGGATTGCTGCTCGGGGGAGTGCTGGGCAATCTGACCGATCGGCTCACGCGCGACCCCGGCTTCCCGGTGGGACACGTGGTGGACTTCATCCACACCCCCTGGATGATGCCCGCGATCTACAACGTGGCCGACATCTTCATCGTCACGATGATGATCGCCGTCGCGCTCCTCGTCCTGTTCGGCCTGCGCCTGGACGGCACGCGTGAGCCGCGCACACGCGACAGCGAGGTCGTCGAAGCGACCCGCGGCGGCGGCACTGCCGCCCGCGCCGAGGACTGACGTGGACACGCGCACACTCCCCGTCCCGGACGGGCTGGACGGCGTCCGGGTCGACGCGGCTCTGGCGAAGATGCTGGGATTCTCCCGCACCTTCGCGGCGGAGGTCGCCGACGCCGGCGGCGTCCGCATGGACGGACGCACGCTCGGCAAGTCCGACAGGCTCCGCGCGGGCGGATGGCTGGACGTCGAATGGCAGGCGCGCCGGGAACCGGAGATCGTCCCGATCGCCGTGCCCGACCTCGGCATCGTCTACGACGACGACGATCTGGTCGTCGTCGACAAGCCGTTCGGCGTGGCCGCCCATCCCTCCGTCGGCTGGGAGGGGCCGACGGTGCTCGGCGCCCTCGTGGCGGCGGGCTTCCGCGTGGCCACCTCCGGTGCCGCCGAGCGACAGGGCATCGTCCATCGCCTCGATGTCGGCACGAGCGGCCTGATGGTCGTCGCCAAGAGCGAGCGGGCGTACACCGCGCTCAAGCGGGCTTTCAAGGAGCGCGAGGTCGAGAAGGTCTACCATGCGGTCGTGCAGGGTCACCCCGACCCGCTGGCGGGCACGATCGACGCGCCCATCGGGCGTCACCCGTCGCATTCGTGGAAGTTCGCCGTCACACCTGACGGCAAGGACTCGGTCACCCACTACGAGACGCTGGAGGCGTTCCCCGGCGCCTCGCTCCTCGAGATCCATCTCGAGACGGGGCGCACCCACCAGATCCGCGTCCACATGGCCGCTCACCGCCACCCCTGCGTGGGCGATCCGCTGTACGGCGGCGACCCGACGGTCGCGGCACGCCTCGGACTCTCCCGCCAGTGGCTCCACGCTCACAGGCTCGCGTTCGATCATCCGGTGAGCGGCGACCGTCTCACCACGACGTCGCCGTACCCCGCCGACCTGGCCCACGCGCTGGAGGTCCTTCGGGGCGAGTGACGGCGCCGCTGTCGCGATGTCGGAGCGGTGCGGCATGCTGACGTCATGGGTATCGAGGTGCGCGCGGCCGAACGGTTCGACGACATCGCGACGATGGTGGGACCGAAGAACCCGTCTTCCAACGTCTGCTGGTGCCTGAGCTATCGGATCCCCGGCGTGGAGAACAGGTCGCTGAAGGGTCCCGCACGCGGCGACCGCGTGCGTCGTCTGCTCGACGAGGGTCCCCCGGGAGTGCTCGCGTACGACGGAGACGAGGTGGTCGGCTGGGCTGCGGTTCATCGCCGGGCCGACACGAGCTTCGCGACCAACCGCAAGATCCCGCGCGTCGACGACGTCGATGCGTGGAGCGTCTGGTGCATCCGGGTCCGTCCCGGCCACCGCGGCCGGGGGATCTCCCATGACCTGCTCGAGGGGGCGGTGGCGTTCGCGAAGAGCGAGGGCGCTGCGGCCATCGAGGGCTATCCCGTCGACAACCAGGGGAAGAAGGTCGACCTCACCATGGCCTACGTCGGTACGAGGGGTCTCTTCGAGCGGGCCGGCTTCGCGGTGGCTGCGACGACGGACTCCGTCCTGAACGGCTTCCCCCGGCTCCTGATGCGCAGGGATCTGACATGACCGGACTGGGGGCGCTGCTGCAGCGCCGGCACGAGGCGGCCAATCGCCTCTATGAGGATCTGATCGACGCGATCGACGCTGACCGGCTGCACGCCAGGATCCCGGGGGTGCGGTCGAGTCCTGTCCGCAACCATTTCTGGTGTGTCGTGGGCGCGCGGGAGAGCTACGTGCGCGCTGCGCGCGCGGGTGCCTGGCAGGGGTTCGAGAGTTCGCTGACCGATGACGGCGACCCCGCAGCGGTCCGTGCGGCGCTGGGCCGCACGGCCGGGCAGGTGACGGAATGGCTCGCCGCTCTCCAGCCGGGCGATGAGGCCGGCTGGGAGTGGGCGCTGCACCTGCTCGAACACGAGGCTCAGCACCACGGTCAGCTCATCCGCTACCTGTACGGCGTCCCGCTTCCCATCCCGCGTTCCTGGGTGGATCAGTACGCGCTCGAGGAGACCTGAGGTCAGCGGCCGCCGGCGAAGACGGCGGGATCGTCCTCCGCGAGTGCCAGGGCGATCTTGCGGACGTGGAACTGCTCGACGTCGACGAGTTCGCCGAGGCCGTACCACCCCACCTCGCTGAGTTCGCCGTCGGCGGGGTGGGGATCGCCCGACACCCAGTCGCAGCGGAAGACGAGATCGAGGTAGTCCACCTGATCGCCGTTCGCGTAGGTCGTCCGGGGCAGCTGCTGGACGACGGCGAGCCGGGTCGCCCGGACCTCGATGCCCGCCTCTTCCCGGCACTCGCGCACGGCGGCGTCGGCGGGCTCCTCGCCGGGCTCGACGATGCCCGCCACGCACTGCCAGGCGCCGTTGTCGGCCCGTTTGCCGAGGAGGACCCGCTCGTCGCGGAAGACGACCGCAGTGACGCCGACGAGGGGGAGCGGTGCGTGCCCGACCCGCTCGCGGAGGGCCAGGACGAACTCGGGAGTGGTCATGCCTTCCAGGGTAGGCGTCGTCCCGGCGCCGAACCTTCATCCTCGACGTGAGGGTGAGGCGACCTCGCCCGGAAGCCGCGGTCGGGGACCGCCGATGTCGGAGGCCTTCGTAGACTCGATCCGTGGCATCCGACTCCTTCGTTCACCTGCACGTGCACAGCGAATACTCGATGCTCGACGGCGCCGCGAGGATCGGGCCGATGGTGCAGGAGGCGGTGCGCCTGGGCATGCCCGCGATCGCCGTCACCGACCACGGGAACACCTTCGCCGCCTTCGAGTTCTATCGTGCGGCGAAGGATGCCGGGATCAAGCCCATCATCGGCATCGAGGCCTACGTCACTCCCGGAACGCACCGCAGCGACAAATCGCGCGTGCGCTGGGGGAGTCCGGATCAGAACGACGACGACGTCTCCGGCTCGGGCGCCTACACGCACATGACGCTGCTGTCCGAGACCACGGAGGGCATGCACAACCTCTTCCGGCTGAGCTCGAAGGCATCGATCGAGGGGTACTACTTCAAGCCGCGCATGGACCGCGAGCTCCTCCAGACGTACGCGAAGGGGCTGATCGCGACCACCGGCTGCCCCTCGGGCGAGGTGCAGACGCGGCTGCGGCTGGGCCAGTACGACGCGGCGCGCGCCGCCGCCGCCGAGTTCCAGGACATCTTCGGCAAGGAGAACTACTTCGCCGAGATCATGGACCACGGGCTCTCCATCGAGCGTCGCGTCATGGGCGACCTGCTGAAGATCGCCAAAGACCTCTCGATCCCGCTCGTCGGCACCAACGACCTGCACTACACCCACCAGCACGACGCCACGAGTCACGCCGCCCTGCTGTGCGTGCAGTCCGGATCGACGCTCGACGATCCCAAGCGCTTCAAGTTCGATGGCGACGGCTACTACGTGAAGTCACCCGCCGAGATGCGGCAGGTCTTCCGCGACCACCCCGAGGCCTGCGACTCGACACTCCTGATCGCCGAGCGCTGCGAGGTCGAGTTCAACACCTCGGCCAACTACATGCCGCGCTACCCGGTTCCGGCGGGAGAGACCGAGGAGAGCTGGTTCGTCAAGGAGGTCGAGAAGGGCCTGGAGTACCGCTATCCGGACGGGATCCCCGACGACGTCCGCCGACAGGCCGAGTACGAGACCGGCGTCATCGTCCAGATGGGCTTCCCGGGCTACTTCCTCGTCGTCGCCGACTTCATCAACTGGGCCAAGGACCACGGCATCCGCGTGGGGCCGGGTCGTGGCTCGGGAGCCGGTTCGATGGCGGCATATGCGATGCGGATCACCGACCTCGACCCGCTCCAGCACGGCCTGATCTTCGAGCGCTTCCTGAACCCCGACCGCGTCTCCATGCCCGACTTCGACGTCGACTTCGACGACCGGCGCCGCGGCGAGGTCATCCAGTACGTGACGGAGAAGTACGGCGACGAGCGGGTCGCCCAGATCGTCACGTACGGCACGATCAAGGCCAAGCAGGCGCTGAAGGACGCGGGCCGTGTGCTCGGCTTCCCGTTCAGCATGGGCGAGAAGCTCACCAAGGCGATGCCCCCCGCCGTGATGGGCAAGGACATGCCGCTGGGCGGCATGTTCGACGCGCAGCACCCGCGGTACAAGGAAGCCGGCGAGTTCCGCGCCGTCATCGAGACGGACCCCGAGGCCAAGACGGTGTTCGACACGGCCGTCGGCCTCGAGAACCTGAAGCGCCAGTGGGGCGTGCACGCCGCCGGCGTCATCATGTCGAGCGAGCCGCTGATCGACATCATCCCGATCATGAAGCGGGAGCAGGACGGCCAGATCGTCACCCAGTTCGACTACCCGTCGTGCGAGGCTCTCGGGCTCATCAAGATGGACTTCCTGGGGCTGCGCAACCTCACCATCATCGACGACGCCCTCGACAACATCCGGGCTAACCGCGGCGAGGAGCTCGTGCTGGAGGACCTCACCCTCGATGACAAGGCCTCCTATGAGCTGCTCTCGCGGGGCGACACGCTGGGTGTCTTCCAGCTCGACGGCGGTCCGATGCGATCGCTCCTGCGCCTCATGAAGCCCGACAACTTCGAGGACATCTCCGCGGTGATCGCGCTCTACCGCCCGGGCCCGATGGGTGCGAACTCGCACACCAACTACGCGCTGCGCAAGAACGGGCTGCAGGAGATCACGCCCATCCACGCGGAGTTCGAGGAGTCGCTCGCCGACATCCTCGACACCAGCTACGGCCTCATCATCTACCAGGAGCAGGTGATGGCGATCGCGCAGCGCGTGGCCGGCTTCAGCCTCGGCCAGGCCGACATCCTGCGTCGCGCGATGGGAAAGAAGAAGAAGTCCGAGCTCGACAAGCAGTTCGAGGGCTTCCAGGCGGGGATGCACGCGAACGGCTACTCGGACGGCGCGGTGCAGAAGCTGTGGGAGATCCTGCTGCCGTTCTCCGACTACGCCTTCAACAAAGCCCACTCCGCCGCCTACGGGCTCGTGTCGTACTGGACCGCGTACCTCAAGGCCCACTATCCGGCCGAGTACATGGCGGCGCTGCTGACCAGCGTCGGCGACTCGAAGGACAAGATGGCGGTCTACCTCAACGAGTGCCGCCGTATGGGCATACGGGTGCTTCCTCCCGACGTCGGCGAGTCGATCCGCTACTTCGCGGCCGTCGGCGAGGACATCCGCTTCGGACTCGGCGCGGTGCGCAACGTCGGCGCCAACGTCGTCGATGGCATCGTGGCGGCGCGCAGCGAGCCGTACACGAGCTTCCACGACTTCCTCGCCAAGGTGCCGCCGCACGTCGCCAACAAGCGCACCGTGGAGTCGCTCATCAAGGCCGGCGCCTTCGACTCGCTCGGTTCGACGAGACGGGCTCTCATGGAGATCCATGAGGATGCGACCGAGCAGGCGGTCCTCGACAAGCGCCGGGAGGCCAACGGCGAGGTCGGGTTCGACTTCGACAGCCTGTGGGGCGACGACGAGCCGCAGCAGGTGCAGAAGGTGCCCGAGCGACCCGAGTGGACGAAGAAGGACAAGCTCGCGTTCGAGCGGGAGATGCTCGGGCTCTACGTCTCGGACCACCCTCTCGCGGGGCTCGAGATGCCGCTCGCCAAGCACGCCTCGACCTCGATCCACGATCTGCTCGCGTCCGAGGACGTCCAGGACGGCGACCAGGTCACGGTGGCGGGCCTCGTCACGAGCGTGCAGCACCGGGTCGCGAAGCAGAGTGGCAATCCCTACGGCATGATCACCGTCGAGGACTTCGACGGCGAGGTCACCGTCATGTTCATGGGCAAGACGTACACCGAGTTCCAGTCGATGCTCCAGCCCGACGCCATCCTCGTCGTGCGGGGCCGGGTCTCGCGCCGCGACGACGGGCTGAACCTGCACGGACAGTCCGCGTTCGTGCCCGATCTCGGCTCCGTCGACGCCTCCGGCCCGCTCGTGCTCGTCATGCCCGAGCACCGCGCCACCGAGTCGACGGTCTCGCAGCTCGCGGAGGTGCTCGGACGCCACCCGGGTGCCACCGAGGTGACCCTCAAGCTCCACAAGGGTGGTTCCGCCAAGGTGTTCGAGGTGCCTCACCCGGTCGCGATCACGGTCGACCTCTACGGCGAGCTGAAGGGTCTGCTCGGACCGCAGTGCCTCGGATGACCGGGGCGAGGGGTGGGTAGGATCGGAAGATCGATCTGCGAAGCCGAAAGGACCAAGTCGTGAGCGACGAGAACTTCCCCCCTCGGTCTGCAAGCTCAGCAAGCTCAGAGACCGACCCGACGGCCACCGACGTCACAGCGCCCGCCCCGGCGGAGAGCGCGCTCGGCGAGGACGCCCCGGCCGACACGGAGCGCGCCGGTCAGTACGGTGTCGGACCGTTCACGATCCGCGAGGTGTCCCTTCTCGGGGTGTGGCTGGTCGCGTTCCTGGTGTCGTTCTTCTCCGTGTGGGTCGAAGCGCCGGTCTCCTCGGTCCTGCTGCCGTTCGGCTCGGTCTGGAGCACCGGCATCGACTGGGTCCTCACGATCGGCGTTCCGACCGTCGCCGTGTTCCTGATCGTGCTGCGCCGCTTCTCGCCCGACGGCATCCGTCGCGTCGGCTCGCTGGCCGTCGACCAGTTCGCCTCCGTGGCCTTCTCCGTGTCGGCGGTCGTGTGGCTGGGCATGCTCTGGACCAACCTGACCCGCGCGGTCCAGACCGGTCTGTGGCTCAACAGCTGGGTCGTCTGGGTCGAGTTCTTCCTGATGGTCGCCGGCGTCTTCCTGACCGTCCTGGCCCCGTTCATCCAGCCGTTCGACGAGGACTTCCACGGTCGCCCGGAGACGACTGCTCACCGCAATGCGCGTCCGGTGCGCCCGGTGGTCGCTCGACCGGCGGTCGTGCGCGCCACCGCCGAGCCGGCTCCCGAGTCCTTCGCGCCGATTCCCGCCGAGGAGGCCGCGCCGGTCTCGTCCGCCGCGGAGCCTGCCTATGACGAGACCGCCGCCTTCCCGTTCGCCGTCGAGGAGGATCGCGTCGAGCCGGCACCGGCCGCCGCGACGCAGGCCTTCTGGGCGCTCTCCCCGGTGGAGCGCGATGTCGTCGACGAGAACGGCCTGCCGCTGTTCACCGTCGGGCCGACCGCGTGGGCGCTCGTCATCGAGGACCGCGGCGACCGGTTCGTGGTGCGCCACGAGGACGGGCGGGTCGGCTTCCTCACCGACATCTCCGGGGTGACGCGCGGCTGACTTCCGCCCGGCCTCGCCGGTCTCGGCGCATCGGTCACCCGGTACCGCCGTCTCCGGAGTCCGTCTGCGCGCCGGTACGCTGGAAGCATGCTGCGCACGATCGACCTGCGCGGTCGCGCTCTCACGCCGACCGAGCTCCTGGCCGCCGTTCCCCGGGCCGGGGCGGCCCGCGACGAAGCGCTGGCGACTGCGGCGCGGATCGTCGAGGACGTCGCCGCTCGCGGCGAGGACGCGCTGCGCGAGCAGGCATCCCGCTTCGACGGTGTCGACGGCCACGCCATCCGGGTGCCGCAGCACCATCTCGATGAGGCGCTCACGACACTCGCGCCCGATGTGCGTGCAGCGTTGGACGAGGCCATCCGCCGTGTTCGGCACGCTTCGGCCGCGCAGGTGCCCGAGGCGGTGGTGACCGAGCTCGGGCCGGGCGCACGGGTGGAGCAGCGCTGGCGCCCGGTCCAGCGCGTGGGTGTCTACGTGCCCGGCGGCAAGGCCGTCTACCCCTCGAGCGTCGTCATGAACGTCGTCCCCGCCCAGGTCGCCGGCGTCACGCAGGTGGCCCTGGCCTCGCCGCCGCAGCAGGAGCACGGGGGCCGGGTGCATCCGGTCATCCTCGCCGCCGCACGCCTGCTCGACGTCACCGAGGTCTACGCGATGGGGGGAGCGGGCGCGATCGGCGCATATGCCCACGGCATCGCGTCCTTGGACCTTGCCCCCGTCGATGTCATCTCCGGGCCGGGCAACAACTTCGTGGCCCTCGCCAAGCGCGTCGTCGCAGGCATGGTGGGGACCGACTCGGAGGCCGGCGCGACCGAGATCCTCATCGTCGCGGACGACTCCGCCGATCCGGTGCTGGTGGCCGCGGACCTCATCAGTCAGGCAGAGCACGACGAGCAGGCCGCGGCGGTCCTCGTGACGCCCTCGGCTGAGCTCGCCGACGCCGTCGTCGTGGAGGTGGAGCGCCGCAGCGCGGCCACCCGCCATTCCGTTCGCGTCGCCCAGGCGCTGACCGGCCCGCAGTCGGCGATCGTGCTGGTCGACGACCTGCCGGCGGCGACGCGGTTCAGCAACGCCTACGCCCCGGAGCACCTCGAGCTCCACCTGGAGGACCCGCGCGTCGACGACTTCGTCAACGCCGGCGCCGTCTTCGTGGGGGACCACTCGCCGGTCAGCCTCGGCGACTACCTCGCCGGCAGCAACCATGTGCTTCCGACCGGCGGGCAGGCCCGCTACGCCTCGGGACTCTCGGCGTCCACGTTCCTCCGCCCTCAGCAGATCATCGCGTACGACCGCGACGCACTGGAGGCCGTACGCGGCGGCATCGTCGCGCTGGCCGAGGCCGAGGCGCTCCCCGCTCACGGCGAGGCCGTCACCGCGCGCTTCGCAGACCCCTCCGCGACGTAGGCTGGAGCCACCATGCACTGCCCGTTCTGCCGCCACGCCGACTCCCGCGTCATCGACTCCCGCACGAGCGACGACGGACTCAGCATCCGCCGGCGCCGGCAGTGCCCGGAGTGCGGTGGACGGTTCTCGACGATCGAGACGGCGAGCCTCAATGTCATCAAGCGATCGGGCGTGATCGAGCCGTTCAGCCGGGAGAAGGTGATGTCCGGCGTGCGCAAGGCGTGTCAGGGACGTCCCGTGACCGACTCCGACCTGGCCGTGCTCGCCCAGGCGGTGGAGGAGACCGTGCGTCAGACGGGGTCGTCGCAGATCGACACCAACGAGATCGGCCTGGCGATCCTCGGACCGCTCCGCAAGCTCGATGAGGTGGCCTACCTGAGGTTCGCCAGCGTGTACCAGGCCTTCGACTCCCTCGAGGACTTCGAGGCGTCCATCAGCCTGCTGCGCGCCGA
>Ga0307406_10000038_pt1 | contig 76386 bp, 72 predicted proteins | sample 322Cmetagenome_3_FD_203706 | JGI IMG/M metagenome (GOLD analysis project Ga0307406, IMG submission 203706) | Maize rhizosphere microbial communities from greenhouse at UC Davis, California, United States - 322HYB-C-2 | ecosystem: Host-associated > Plants > Roots > Rhizosphere > Soil | place...
TCATGTGAAACATTACCAGACGTTTTGTCTTATAATGTAATTGGAGAATTGACAGGAACAGTTAATCCATCAAACATTATGGTTGTAGGCGGACACCTTGATTCATGGGATTTGGCAGACGGTTCTCATGACGATGGAGCAGGAGTTGTACAAAGTATGGAAGTAGTGCGTATTCTTAAAAACTTAAACTATAAGCCTAAAAATACTATTCGTGTTGTTCTATTTATGAATGAAGAAAATGGTGGAAAAGGTGGTGCCAAATATGAAGAAGTTTCTAAGAAAAACAACGAAAACCATATTTTTGCTTTAGAAAGTGATTCAGGAGGATTTACTCCAAGAGGATTTTCTATCGAAGCAGATGAGACTAACCTGAAAAAAATACAAAGTTACAGAGACTTTTTTGAGCCTTATTTAGTTCACAGTTTTACAATTGGACATGCAGGGTCAGATATTAGCCATTTAACCTCAAAAAGCATTGTAAAAGCTGGTTTAAAACCAGATTCACAACGTTACTTTGACTATCATCATGCAGCAAACGATAAATTTGATGCTATCAATAAAAGAGAATTGGAGCTGGGTGCAGCAACAATGACTGCTTTGATGTACTTATTAGATCAAAACGGAATCGAAACTCCTAAAGCAAATTAAGGATTTCTTCATATAAAAATTAAAAGCTGCAAGTTCATTCCTGCAGCTTTTTTTGTGAAAAAAAATTAGATTACAAGAAAATAATACAATAAAGTTACCGGAATATTAGAAAGTAATATCAGGATTTTAGTTCCAATATCTTTTCGTTGTTCCGTTAGTTTTATAAAATTATCTGTTAGATGAAAAAGCATGATAGCATTCAGAATTATGGCAGAGAATACAAAGGGAGAAGCAACAACCAGAATATTAGAGTTTTCGTTAGAAAGGATATATATAATAAAAAGCAATGTGCTAACAGTAAAAGTTCCTATTGTTAAGTCAATTGATTGTGTTTCTTCGAATGTGTTTTTAGTAATGGTTTTCATTAGTTTAAATATTAAAAGTTTTTTGAATAGATTGAATTGATGTAAACAACATTTTAGAAAAGTCCAGATAATGAAACGGAAGCGCATATTTTCCTCTTTTATATTGTTGAACGAAATAATTAATTTGTTGAGGATAAAAAAGCGTTCCCGATAAAATCACCATAAATAGATATAAGCTTCTTTTTCCATTTCCGAAAAGATAATATTGCATTCCAATTTCTTCTGCAACCGAAATTCCTGTATTGGTCAATACATGAATGATGTCATGATCTTCCAGTTTTTCCTGAATATCAAAATAATTCCGGTGTAGAAAATTTCCCAGACCCAAACCCAGACTTCCTTCCGGATAATTCAGCAATTGCGTTTTGTCAATATTCCAGGGTTTATTTTTTTTTAAGTATTTCTGATAAGGTATTTTGCTGTATTCGTATAATTTTTCAATAAATTGATCTCTCATAATTTTTTTTAAAAGTTCTTTGAAATTCAAAGTTAATTAATAAATAAAAAAGCTAATTTGATTATAATTAGCTTTTACGCTCTTAATAAGTATCTATAACAGTTTTCAGTAAATTTGAATCGGCCAGGTTAGAAGGAGCAACAACCTTTTCATTCAGTGGAATGTCATTTCCATATCTTTCCTTTATTATTTTTTGAACTCTTTCATCACTAAGGTTAAAATCTTTCAGTTCCTGTAACTTAGATAATTCAATACCTGCTCCATTTTTATAAATTTTCCACACCAATTCAGAACAATAGATTCTATTATCAGTCCATTCAAAATACGCATCATATTCTTTACCATCAAATTGCTGGCTGTAGGCTTTCATTTTTTGTAAAATTGCCGGAGTCAAAACACTATCATTTTTTAATCTCTTAACAACATATTTATTTCCTTTTCCGTGACCAATCCAGTATTCTAACGGAGTAAGTTTAACCGGTTGAACGGCTTCAAATACAAACCATTGTCCATTAATGTCATAGATAATTCCACAATGCGAAAATTTAGAATTTGTTGCAATACGAACTGCTTCACACTGTTTAGATTCAGAGGTTTGAAAAATAATATCACCATCCTTAAACTTACTTTCAACTGCTTTTTCCGGCTTATTTCCGGTAAACGGATTATTCGGAAAAACTTTTAGGGCCACAAACAGCGCACATCCAAAACTCAGGATAAAAGTGATAATCGGAAACAGATATTTTTTACTTTTCATAGAATATATTTTAAAGTACTTTGAAGTGCAAAGTAAATGATAAAAAAAATAGCTGCCAAATAAATTGACAGCTATTTTAATATTTTTGTAATTATATTACACTTTAAAAATTCCGCCTACAGTAATAATTCTCTGCAAGAAGAAAAAGTGTTGTGAAGCTTTATCATCGTTGCTTTTTGTAGTTCTAATATCATGCATATCAATATAACCACCTTTTAGCTCTCCCTGAAGATAAAAATGTTTAAAGAAAGTAAAATTAATACCTGCTTTTGCAGATAAACCATAACCGGAAATATGAAAATCATCATGGCGGTCTTTCCCTAAAAGTTTAGTATTTGTTTTTGGATATAAAACTCCGCCACCGATACCTTCGGTCAAATTAATCTGAACTTTATCTATATTCGGTAAACTGAACAATTTTGAGATATCATCATGTCTTGCAATTTCCGTATTGATGTAGTTTAGACCATCTGTATGCTCATACGTCAGAAAAGTTTCATCTGTAAAGTTTACAGGAGTATTGTTGTAGTTTCCAGTATGGACAGGACCATCTATGTAACCCGAAACATTTGCAGTCTGGTTCTGAGTCATTACATATTTCATGTGATCAACACCAATAGCAACACTATAATGATCTGTTATAAAATATCCAAGTTGCAGGTTAGTCTGCGGAATTGTCATGTTTACAGGATTCACATAATCAACGTGCCATCCTTTTGGTTTGTCATGAGCAGCCATGTTATCAACCCTAAATTTGTAATCTTTCCCACTAAAAGTGACATCAGATTTAGAATAACTATCCCTGTTTCCTCCCCATGAAACGAAGAATTTACCTTTATTATGAGCGGCGTATTTCTCTACTGTAATTTCATCCTGAGCAAAAGTGTTTAAAGAAACACAAACCAGAAAGAAAAATAAAAATTTTGTTTTCAACGAACGTTATGTATTAAAAAAATTAAAATGAGTTAACTGTTTTTCTAATGGCAACCAATTTGTTCATCAGACCTTCAAAATAGTCCAAATGCAACATATTAGCACCATCACTTTTAGCATTTGCAGGATCAAAATGGGTTTCGATAAAAATACCATCAACACCTACCGCAATACCAGCTTTGGCAACTGTTTCGATCATATCAGGTCTTCCACCCGTAACACCCGCAGTCTGGTTTGGCTGTTGCAAAGAATGCGTAACATCCAGAACCGTAGATGCATATTGCTGCATAGTAGGAATTCCTCTAAAATCAACAATCATATCCTGATAACCAAACATAGTACCACGATCAGTAACCATCACATTTTCATTATTACAGTCCAAAACCTTTTGTACAGCATGTTTCATGCTTTCAGGACTCATAAATTGTCCTTTTTTCAGGTTTACTACTTTTCCAGTATTTGCAGCCGCAACCACAAGGTCAGTCTGGCGTACAAGAAAGGCAGGAATTTGCAGAACGTCAACATATTGCGCTGCCATATCAGCATCTTCATTCGTGTGAATATCCGTTACAGTAGGAACATGAAAAGTTTCAGAAACTTTTCTTAATATTTTCAAAGCCTTTTCGTCACCAATTCCCGAAAAGCTGTCAATTCTAGAGCGGTTTGCTTTTTTAAAAGATCCCTTAAAAACATATGGAATCTGAAGTTTGTCGGTAATACCAACTAATTTTTCAGCAATTCTAAGAGCCATTTCTTCTCCTTCAATAGCGCAAGGTCCCGCCAGTAAAAAGAAATTTCCGCTATCAGTATGCTTAATTTGTGGAATATTGTGTATGTTCATAGTATGAATTTTTTGACTGTGCAAAGGTAGTTATGATTTATGAGTTTGAGATGAAGATTTAAGAAATTTTTATGAAGCTCATCCTGCTATCCGTTCCAATATTTTTCTCCAAAAACTTTTTTTCCAAAGTCTGTTCAGGAGCTTCCTCCGGTCGCTCTGCCCAGCCAGGAAAAAATAGATTTTAGAGAAAAATGATTTCCACTCCTATCAGGGCTAGGCCCAAGTGGAATTAAGTAAATTTAAGTTAATTTTTTGCTCGGTTTTAAAATGAAATCCTAGCAGATTTTAGCTTGCTGCTTTGCCTTATATCGCTTAATAAAATATTGCACTACTATTGTAATTAAAAGAAGAAGTGCAAAAAGAAAATTAAAGGCAACAATTCCTAACATCACCAATCCACATCTGTTTTGATAATCAGGGTTTCCGTTTATGTTTTCAGAAGCAATATAAACAGATAGTATCGATAGTGGTATTTGTAAAATTATATTAACGATTGATATATAGGCAAATTTTAATTCTATTGTTCCTTTAATCGCTTTGTAACCAAATATAATTTGAGATAATAAAGGTAAACTGAGTAGTATAAAAGGTGAAACTCCGTACATTTTACAGTTGATTTAAATTTCTACTCCTTCTTCAGTGATAAACCCATCGGAACCATCAGAATTCCTTTCTCATAAATATTCAGATAAAGTGTAATAGGTTTTTTTTGTCCTTCCCAGGTTAACTCATATACATTAAGGAAACCGGCTCCCATATCACTCCTTTTGGTAGGGAAGGGACAGCACGTTTCTAAACGTTTATAGGTTATTTTTTCTCCATTAGGACCTGCCAGGGCATTTAAAAAACGAGTTTCGTTTAATGCTTCATCTCTCGTATTCCTGTAAAAAATATTTACCGGATAATCAGGGTCGTAACCGTATTTTTTGTCCTTACTGAATAATGTAATGGCAAAAGTATTGTCTTTCTTCAAAACCAAATCAGGCGCATTATCATCTACATTCTTCAAAGTAGATTTAGTACTGACGCAGGAAGTTGCCGAAATAAGTAAAACGATAAACAGCGCTATTTTTTTCATATCCAAAGCATATTTTGTATTACAAATGTAAGAGGTAAAAGCGGTTTTTAAAATAATCTATATTAATAAATATCAGAAAAATAATTCCTAAAGCATTTAGTTTTCTACAACATGATTATCATTAGAATGCAATTTTAAGATACCAGTTACAATCAGATATTGTGCCACAAGATAGGTTAACATTATAATAAACGAACTTTTTTGAATCGGATTATAAAATTTATTGACAGCCAGAATACTATCAGAAAGCACAAATACAACTGCACCAATAAAAACATATTGATTTCCATTTTTTTTCCATGTCAGTAAACCGCTGAATGCAAAGAATAACATTAATGAAATAATAGAGGCATAGACAATTACAGGAATTTTTAAATCGCCTAAAGTCGGCAGTAAAGCAGACAGCATTCCGATTAAGTAGGTGAGAATTACAATACTCCCTATTAATAAAAAGGCTTTATTACTTTTGATGGTTTTGGTCTGTTTATTAAAGAGAACACAATAAAAAATATGTGAAATAAGAAAAGACACCAACCCCAGAATAAAATAAATTTCAGCAATATTGGCAAATAACAAGATGACATCACCGATCCAGGAAAACAACAAAGCGCCTAAAAGTATATTTTTGGATGCGAAATTTCTATAAAAATAAACTCCAAGTCCCAATAACGGAATAAGGATTGGCTTTAAATAAAAATCGAAATGTGCATTTCCTGAAAATAAAACAAAAAGATAAACGATACTAAAACCAATATAAATTTTAAAGAATAAAGTATTTTTCATGAGCTGTTTGTGAGTTATGAATTGACAAGTTGATTCTGTGAAACCTTAAAATCTACAGTAACAAAATATAAGGACGCAATAAAAGAAAAGGTCAAATAGGCAGCAATAATATAATTTCCTAATGAAAAAACACGATTCAAACCAAACCAATCACCATAAAAGACTATAATACCAATAGCAGTAAGAAAGCGAAAACCTTCCCAGAAAACAGCATATTTACTTTTATCCATCAACTCACTGTAGCTATAAATTGTAATCAGAATAAAAAAACCGTAAACAAAAATATTTGGTAAGCCAATTTTAGCAATATTATCAAATAAGTACGTTACAAATAAAAGCGTTATCAAAACCTGCGCGACCGACCAATAAATTAATTTTTGAGAATTTTGCGTCCCGTATTTATTAAAATCATAAACATTTTCAATTTTGTTTACCGGATATAGCTCTTCAAAATTTTCAGGACGCCAGCCTGTAGGCTTAAACCAGATTGTGAATTTGTCTTTCCATTTTGGAGCGCGCCAGGCATCTTTGATCAATAAAGTCAAGTGCTGAAAATTAATACGAATCGGGTTCCAGGTATTAGCCGGTCTTGTGATGCCAAAAACAGGAGGCACATTGTCCAGTTCTTCCTGAAAAGTGCCAAAAAGCTTATCCCAGAAAATAAAAATCTGCGAATGATTTTTGTCCAAATATTCAGGATTGATCGCATGATGTACACGATGGTGTGACGGAGTAACCAAAATATGCTCAATAAACCCCATTTTTTTGATGTGTTTGGTATGATACCAAAATTGCAAAAACAAATGAAGAGGAAGTGTAATCGCAATTACAGAAGCAGGAACACCCAGTAATGCTGCAGGAATAAGTAAAAAAGTAAATAAATTAACGAGACTTGCAATTGGTTGTCGTAAAGCACATGCCAAATTAAATTCCTCGCTACTATGATGAATTGCATGTTTATTCCAAAGAAAATTAATCTGATGTGCCATTCTGTGACTCCAATAGCCGTAAAAATCAATTACAAAAAAGGCAATAAAATAAGATAAAACATTGGCTTCCAAATGCTGTATAGCGATTTTTGAAACCATCCATTCGTAGGAAATGAAAGTAAGGCTGAGACCCAAAACGTCTTTTACCGAATTGGTAATTCCGGAACTAATACTGGATACGCTGTCTATTAAAGGAGCAGTATCGTTCTTTCTATAAATGCCGTATATTTTTTCGATTATGATTAATACTAAAAAAATTGGCGTTGCTATAATTAATATTTTTCCATATTCCTCCATAAAAAAAAACATTCAATTTTAATCAAATATAGAATAAAATTGAATGTTTTTTAAATTATTCTCAATTTAAACAATCTCAGCGCTCAATCCGGCTTCTAATAGTTGTGTGCATTGAGGTTTTAGTTTTTCAATTGGGCCTGTTTTCACAGTGCATTTCCCGTTATAATGAACGATTAAAGAACATTGTTCTGCCTGTTCGGCTGTATGGCTGCATACACGCATTAATGTTTCTATTACGTGATCAAAAGTGTTTACATCGTCATTATAAACTATGATTTCGTTATTGAAACCTGTGGCTTCTTTTTCACGAACTCTTTCTCTTACTTTTTCTTTAGTACTCATTTCTTAGATTTTTTGTACTGTTGTAATTTACTTCTAACTAATTTACGTATTTTAATGAAACCCAGTTGTTTCTTTGAAATTTTTTAACGTAAGTCAGTCCTTTCTCTCTACATGAAGCATCAATAAAAGGAATGTCTTCTTCATAGAAACCGCTTAAAAGCAATAATCCTTTTGGGTTTAAACTATCTACATAAACCTGCATATCATTCAATAAAATATTGCGGTTAATGTTCGCAATAATCAAGTCGTATTTTTTGCCCTTCAATAAAGCAGCATCGCCTTCATAAACGCTAATATGTTTACAGTTATTGCGTTCAGCATTTTCAATAGAATTCAGATAACACCAGTTATCGATATCAATAGCATCAATTGGCTGAGCTCCTTTCATTTCGGCTAAAATTGCCAAAATCGCTGTTCCGCAACCCATGTCGAGTGTTTTTAAGCCAGCAACATCAATTTCTAATAAATGCTGGATCATCATATGAGTAGTCTCATGATGGCCGGTTCCAAAACTCATTTTTGGTTCGATTACAATATCAAATTCAGCGTCTGTTTTTTCATGAAACGGAGCACGCACATGACATTTCCCGTCCACATCAATGGCTTCAAAATTCTTTTCCCATTCCTCGTTCCAGTTTACCTGATCGATTTCTTCAACAGTATATTCAATTTTAAATTCATCAGATTGCAAAATATAAATGTCATCCAGAATAGTTGAATCCCACAAATCTTTTTTTACATAAGCCGAAATCCCGGTTTCTGTTTCGGTAAAAGTTTCAAAAGCCTTTTCTCCTAATTCAGCAATTAAAATTTCTGATCCCGGTTCTTTTGGTTCAATTGTAAAATGATACCCTAAATATATATTCGACATAAATAATTTTTTTGCAAAGGTAAGAATACAAAGCAAAAGTTGTTTATAAATCTAAACGAACATTGTTAAAATTAAAAAGCGTTCGCACAGCGAACGCTTTTTATATATAAGCATTTTAAAATCTAAAATCTAAAATTAGATAGCCGTAACAATAGCTAAGAAGTCCTCAGCTTTTAATGCAGCACCACCTATAAGACCACCATCTACATCCGGTTTTCCAAAGATTTCTTTAGCATTATCAGGTTTTACAGAACCACCATATAAAATAGAAACTTCATCAGCGATATCGGCTCCAAAAGCTTTACGGATAGTTTCTCTGATAAATTCGTGCATTTCCTGCGCTTGTTCAGGAGAAGCAGTTTCTCCCGTTCCAATTGCCCAAACCGGCTCATAAGCTAAAACAACTTTAGACCATGATTCTTTTGCAATATGGAAAATTCCGTCACGTAATTGGTTTTCAACAATGTTGAAATGATTTCCGGACTGACGGTCTTTTAGTTCTTCACCAAAACAGAAAATTACAGTCATATCATGTTTCAAAGCAGTATCTACTTTGCTAGCGATTAAAGCATCTGTTTCGTGAAAAATAGCACGACGCTCAGAGTGACCCAGAATTACTGTGTTTACACCAATACTAGTTAACATGTCTGCAGAAATTTCTCCTGTAAAAGCTCCGCCCTCAGCCTGATGAACGTTTTGAGCAGCAACACCAATCGTAGTGTTTTTTACTTTAGCAGCAGCAGCCTGTAAGTTTACAAATGTTGGAGCAACAATTACCTGTGCAGTTGTTTGTGCTGGTATTTTAGTAATTAATTCACTTAATAATTCTTCAGTTTGTCCTGCGTTTTTGTGCATTTTCCAGTTTCCTGCAACAATCTTTTTTCTCATTTTGGTAGTTTTTATTATTCTTTTAATTTTTGTTTTTTGTGGTAATTTGTAAAGATCTTTAAGCTTGTTTTAAACTTTTTAAAGTTTCATCGATTTTGTCAAAATCAGTTTCAACAGCACGATACAAAACGATTTTACCGGTTTTGTCTATAATAATATATCTGGGAATCCAGTCCAGATCAATTGCTTTTCCGAAAACACCTTTCATACCATCGTTCATCATAAAATGATCTCCTTTTAATTCGTGTTTTTCAATTCCGACTTTCCATTTTTCTGCCGTTTTATCAGCAGATAGAAATAAGTAAGATACATCAGGATTATTGGCTTGCAATTCTTTTAGTTTCGGCATTGCTTTTACACAATCACCACACCATGAAGCCCAAACTTCGATTACCAGTGTTTTTCCCTCGTAATTTTTTAGAATATTTTTAAACGTAGTCTGATCTCCATCCACGGTTAATAATTTTTCAGATAAAGCTTCTTTAGAAAAACTTGTTTTTTGAGCCTGTGAACATGAAAAAGTAATCAAGGCAATAATGATTAGGGATATTTGTTTCATATGAAGATTATAAAATTTTATTCGAATACTCAATTCACAAAGTTAAACAAACAAATCGAATGCCAAATGGAGATTAACAAAATTTGAAGAGTCGTTTATTATATAACAAAACATGAATTTTTGGTTAGAAAAAACGAATTGAAATCGTAATAGTTAACCTTAAAAATGAATAAACTTAGGCCTAATCTTTTTATGAAGTGAAATAGTGGGAATATTTTTTTGTTTTTACAGCTTTTTGAGGACTAAAAAACGTCAGCTTTCAAACAAAAAAGTCCTCAATATTATTGAAGACTTTCATTTTTTTCCGGAATATTAATTCAATTCATAATTACCATTTGCCCATTTTTTAGAAGGAGCAATCCATTCGTCTAAAGCTTTGTATAAAAAACCATGTTTTAAGTTGGTATTTAATTCAATTTCTTTGAAATGGTTTATTTTTAGTTTTGAAGTTTCTTTTCGTTTAAGGGCAGAAACACCATAAATATCCGACTTTTCATAAATCGTCAGAATGTTTCCGCAAAAATTGATGTCTGGAATTTCTTCTATGTCTGAATCCCTGAAACATCCTATAAAAACAAAATTTACATTTGAATTAGCCAGATAAGTCGACACGTATTGTGCGATATAACCGCCTTTTGAAGTTCCGATTACAGTTATTTTGCCAGGCGCAATTCCTTTTTTCAACAGTGTTTTGATTTGTTTCACAACCTTTTCTGCATAATCAGATGCATTTGTGTTTTTCTTTCTTTTTTCGCTAAAAACAATAAAATTATCTTTTCTGAATGATTCTAAAATTTTATCGTATTCTGCTTTTCCATATTCAGGATGTGCTGCATTGAGGTCGTTTTCTTCGATAAATTTATTGTGAAGAAAAAAAACATAAGCATGATCTGCATTTTTTGTCTGACCAAAACTTAAAATAGTAAACAGCATTATGAACAGCGTAATAATAAAACTAAAGATTTTCTTCATCGATTAAGAATGTTAAATTTTGTAATCAAATATAGATAAAAAAACACCAATACTCTTAGACAGAATATTGGCGTTGATAAAAAGTTATGCTTAATTTTTACAGACTATAAGCAATATCAGATAATTTTAAATCATCAACATCATTATAATGAAGTTTCTGAACTACAGTTCCTTTATGTAAAACTACAATGCTAGGATTGGCTCTTTCAACTGTTTTTAAAGTGGTTGCGTCACAGAAATAAAAATCAACATTTAAGCCATATTGTTTTTTTGCTTTTGCAATTTCGTCTGCACCCGAAGCTGTCATGGCAATTACTTTGTATCCTTTTGCTTTTGCTTCCTGATTTACTTTTTCGAGCTTTTGCATCCCTTCCGGAGAAGATAAAGTTAAATCATAAGTAACGAAAATTACCAGTTTTGGCTCTTTCAATAATTCTTCTTTATAATCAGAATCATCTTTTACCATAGTAAAATCGTGAATTGGCGGTACATAGCCTTCTGTAATTATTTTATCTTTTCTATCCACGAAAGTGGCACCTTCGGGAATGTTCATCAAATCTTTTTCAGTAAATTCTTTATCAACTCCGTTTACTTTGTAAATAAAAACCATTTCGACAACAGATTTTGGAGCACCATCAGGAATTCTCATTCCTTCTTCAATATTATTGCCCACTTTAAAAGGACGAAAATCTTTTATCGGATTATGATTTAAAACCCAAACAGCCATAACAACACATAATACAATGCTTGCGAAAGTAATTATATTGGTTACTAAGTTTGAAAACAGAGGTTTTACTAATTTTTTGTTGATGAACAAAATCAAAATAAAGAAAAGTAAAACAACATCTTTTGTAAATGACTGCCAAGGTGTTAAGTGCAATGCATCACCAAAACAGCCACAATCTTTTACAACATCAAAATAAGCCGAGTAGAAGGTAAGGAAGGTAAAGAAAACAATTAAAAGTAAAAGCGCCCAAATGGTTGTTTTTGCTTTATAACCAACTAACAGCATTACTCCTAAAACTACTTCTAAAATCACCAAAAAGATCGCTAATCCTAAAGCTAGAGGCTCTAAAAAAGGCATATTAAAAACCGGTTCACTAAAATATTCGGCCAGTTTATAAGAGAAACCAACTGGGTCATTTAGTTTTATCAGTCCGGAGATAATAAATAATACGCCGACAAACAGGCGTGAGAATTGCGTAATGATGTTTTTCATATTTTTCATATTTAAAATCCCAAATTCCAAAGGTTACAATTTGGTATTTGATTCCGAAACTTCGAGATATTCTTTGGAATTTGTTTTTATTTTATTGGATTGAGGATTAGAGCAAAAACAGAATAATTAATCATATCCTGATAATTGGCGTCAATACCTTCAGAAACTAAAGTTTTTCCTTTATTATCTTCAATTTGCTTTACGCGAAGTAATTTCTGAAGAATCAAATCGGTCAGCGAACTTACACGCATTTCGCGCCATGCTTCACCGTAATCGTGATTTTTGGCTAACATTAATTCTTTGGTTAACCTAACCTTTTCATCATATAATTCTGTTGCTTTTTCTACATCAAGATCCGGCTGTTCTACAACACCCAATTCTAATTGTATTAAAGCCATGATAGAATAATTGATAATTCCGATGAATTCTCCCTTTTCATCTTCATCTACTTTACGAACTTCGTTTTCCTGTAAACTTCTGATTCTTTGTGCTTTTATGAAAATTTGATCTGTAAGCGATGGCAGTCTTAAAATACGCCAGGCGCTCCCGTAATCTTTCATTTTATTAATAAATAAGGTTCGGCAAACCGTGATTACATTATCAAATTCAAGGGAAGTATTCTTCATTTATTGCTGTATATTTGCTAAAATTTCTTCAAAAATAAGGATAAAATTAAAGAGTTTCAAGTTTCAGGTTTTCTTTGTTTCAAGTTTTTTCTAAACAAAGTGTTAATGCCAAAACTTGAAACTAAAAATGTTTCAGGTTTCAGGTTGAAGTACATTGCGTAAGCTGAGTAACTTGAAACGTGAAACAAGAAAAACCTGAAACAAAATTCATGAAACGTGAAACGTGAAACAAAATAACTACACATTATGTTGATTAACTGCAAAGGCGAACTTATAGATTTATCAATTCCAAAAGTAATGGGGATTTTGAATGTAACGCCCAATTCTTTTTTTGACGGCGGAAGATACAAAAACGAACAGGAGATCATTTTGCAGGTAGAAAAAATGCTTGCCGAAGGTGCAGATTTTATTGATATCGGAGCCTACTCAAGCAAGCCAAGTGCAGAGTTTGTAACAGAACAGGAAGAAACAGAACGAATTGTTCCTGTAATCGAATTGATTCTAAAGCATTTCCCTAATGCATTATTATCGATTGATACTTTTAGGGCAGAAGTTGCAAAAGCAAGCATAGAAAGCGGCTCCGCCATTATAAATGATATTTCGGCAGGAGAACTTGATGATAAAATGTTTGATGTTATAGCCAGATATAATGTTCCGTATATCATGATGCATATGCGTGGTAATCCGCAGACCATGCAAAGTTTGACGCAGTATGACGATATTGTAAAAGAAATGCTTTTTTATTTTTCTGAAAAAGTTCAAAAAGCGAGAAGTATGGGAATCAATGATTTAATTGTCGATCCGGGTTTTGGTTTTGCCAAAACAACAAATCAAAATTATGAAGTGATGCAGAAAATGGAACTTTTTAATTTGTTAGAGTTGCCTGTTTTAGCAGGTATTTCAAGAAAGTCAATGATTTATAAAACACTTAATAGCACACCACAGGAAGCCTTAAATGGAACTACATTTCTAAATACAATCGCTTTGACAAAAGGCACTAAAATCCTGCGTGTTCATGATGTGAAAGAGGCTGTGGAATGTGTTACTTTGTTTAATAAAATAAATTCTAATAAAGTATAACTGATAAATCTGTCATTCCGAGGGACGAAGGAATCACACTAAAACTCTACAAACAAAATCGCCAATCTTTGTCGTTTTATTAGTGTGATTCCTTCGTTCCTCGGAATGACAATCTTTATTTTAAAAGAAATAAATATGAAATACATTACCTTCCTTACCATTTTTGTCCTTTTCTCTTGCGGAAAAAAAGAAGACGTTTTACTTCCAAAATCAAACGTAACAATTGTAAAAGATGTAGAAGATCTTTCGCCGGTTTATATCTTTTTTAAAACTCAGGGAAAAGATACAATTGCTGAAGTAAACCGAAAAAGCAGTATAATCTCCACCAACTGGATTTTTAATATTGACAAACGCCTGCCTTTAAAACTGGTAATTCCGGAAGTAATGAAACTGCAGGATAAAAAGCGTGCCGACAGCGCCCATCAAAACGAAAAAGCCGAAAATTATTATTCCTATGCAGATTCCATTGGAAAGAATTTAGCCTTTCTGCCTTTCACGAAAGTGTATTATAAAATGGAAAAACCAAATAAAGAAAATTTTGTATTTCATTTTAGAAAAGGAAGCAAGCTAGTTTTGGTGGGCAATAAGGAAATAAAAATATCAGAAATATTGCAATATTTTTACAGTATAAAATTTGAAAGAGTACCAGATGTTGTATTTTTATTTGATAAGAACATGAGTTATGAAGAGTATATGCAGGATAAAATTTTGCTGCAAAAATATGTGTCTTACAATCTAGATAAACTTCCGGTAGAGTTCATCTTTTAAAAAACTTGAAACTTGAAACAAAAGAAACCTGAAACAAAATTCTTTACTGATGATGATAAGGTTCATTTCTTAAAATCGTAAATCCTCTGTACAATTGTTCAATAAAAAATAAGCGAACCATTTGATGTGAAAATGTCATTAGCGAAAGCGAAATTTTCCCCTGAGCTTTGCTGTAAACCGTATCTGAGAACCCGTAAGGCCCGCCAATTACGAAAACCAGGGTTTTGATTCCGGAGTTCATTTTCTTTTGTAATTCTTCTGAGAAACCAACGCTGGAGAAGTTTTTTCCGTTTTCATCCAATAAAATTAACTGATCTGTTGGAGAAAGTTTTGACAGAATCAATTCTCCTTCTTTTTCTTTTTGCTGACTTTCAGATAAATTTTTGACATTTTTGATATCCGGAATAATCTCCAAATCAAATTTGATATAAAACGACAAACGCTTGGTATAATCGTCAATCAGGGTTTGAAGCGATTTATTATCTGTTTTGCCTATGGCGATAAGTTTGATGTTCATTTTATGTTTTTTTTTGCCACGACCCGAGCGTTAGAGAACTGGCGAAGCAATTGCACGAATTTAATTTTTAGTTTTTTGCCACAGATTGCACAGATTGCACAGATTTCACAGATTAAAAAAAGTATTAACAGATTAAATTAATCTTTTTAATCCCTTAATCCGTGGCAAAATAAAGCTATTTTTTATTTTCAAAAACAGTTTCGAAATGTTCTACAACAGGAAAAGGTTCATAATAATGATTCAGAATCTTCTTCCATTCTAAATATGCTTCGGAGGTTCTGAAACCTATTGTATGATCTTCAAGCGTATTCCAATCTACTAATAGAAGATACTTATTTTCTACTTCAATACATTTCTCCAATCGATGTCCTAAATAACCATCTATGGACGAAATATATTGACTTGCTTTGGCAAAATCAATTTCGAACTGATTTGCTAAATCAGGTTTTACAAATAAGAAAACAGCTTCTAGAATCATAATTTGATATTGGATAAATATAAGAGGTTTTTTAAAGATTTTAGGTTGAATTTAGTTTTTAGAAAATTTGTTTTCAAAAGCTTTAAATCTTGTATCTAAATCTTTCAATAATTGTTTTTTTACAGAAGCGTCCTGAATAAAACTGTAATTAATACTATTATAGACATATTGTTTAATTGTCGCGTATGAAACATCAGGATATCGTTTGGCTAATAAAACATATTGCTCTGTCATATTGGTTCTTAAAATTCCGGCGTCATCTGTACTAATAACAATAGGTACATTATATTCTTTATAAAGTGTAAACGGATGCCTGTTTTCTTTTACTTTCAAAATGAATTCATTACTTACCAGATTAATCTCAATCGGAATATTGTTTTTTGCCATATAGCGTAATAAATCGTACGAATTGGCTTCGTAAGCAATATCAACTCCATGACCAATTCGGTTTGCTCCTGCAACATAAATCGCATCGTTAATATGCCAGGTTAAATCTTCCGGCAGAACTAAACCTAAAGTCAGTTCACCTGCATGGAGTGTATATTTTACGTCAGGAAATTTCGAATGGCAATATTTGAACATCACCATGTGCAGCCAGTAATCTTTCATGGAATTTTCGGCATGTTCCGGAGAAACAATATTTACTCCTGCAACCAATTTGCTGTCATTTGCAGAGATAAAAGCAATGGTTAGGTTCTTAAACAAATCTACGGGATCCATAAAACGAAGCACAAAATTTTGATAACGCATTGTAAATTTTTCGTCATCAATTTTTAAATCTTTATGCAGTTTTGCAATGAAGTTTGTGTTAAAATCTACAGCATATTTTTTGGCATCTTTTTGTTGAATGGCTTTATACAATTCGTCTAAAAGTTTCAAAACTGCTTTTTCGTCTTTTTGTGCAGCAGCCTGACGCAGTTTTGTGTTGAAATCAGTCAAATCTGCGACATTCATATCACACGGAATCGTTGATAATTGTGTTTCGATATAACTTACATTTTCTGCAATGGCACGCTTTTTTAATTCGAGCATTCCTTCCGCAAAGTGACCTTGAATAGTGGGTTCGAATTTCTGAAAAGAGTCAAAAAACAAATCGTCAGAAGGTACAGTGCCATTATAATCTTTAGCCGACCAGGTTTGCATAACCTGTTGCTCATAAAAATCTAGTTTGCCTTGGTTTTTTAGAGAAGAAAAAGTCTGCCAGTTTCCTTGTACGGGTTTTGCTTTAGAAACTGCCATCGTTTCCAGATTCAAATAAAAATCTTCTGCAATCGCTCTTTCTAAAAGAGGTTCTGCATAAATTGATCCCGAAAAATGATGGTGTAAATCGCCCCCTTTTGGCATTTGCTGAAAAAAAGCTGTTAAGAGAGCTTCATTATTTCTGTTTTTTTCTAAATAACTTTCAGCCGATTGAGAAAAGCCGATTTGTGCTATAAAAATACAGAAAAGCGTAATTATCCTTGTCATACTCTAAGTTTAAATTACATGCAAATGTAAGAGTTTTGGAGGAGATTTGAAAATTTTGTTTTTTTGAGGTTCAAAGGGGCAAAGGTTCAAAGGGGCAAAGGTTCAAAGGGGCAAAGGAGCAAAGGGACAAAGTTTATGTGAAATGAGTATTATTAAAAAAAATACTAAGACAACTTTGTGTGTCTTAGTATTAAATTATCGAGATTAAGAAACCTCTGAACCTTTGTTCCTGTCAAACTTTGAACCTTAAGAAAAAAGTACATCATGAATTTCTTCTACTTTATCAAATACGCTTTTTGCAAAAGGACAAAGCGGAATAATTTTTAGATTATTTTGGCGGGCATATTCTACGGCAGCCATTACCAGTTTTTTTCCAACACCTTTTCCGTTAAATTCTTCATTTACTTCTGTGTGGTCGATAATGAATTTTGAATCTCCTGCCCAGGTATAAGTCATTTTTCCTGCTTGTTTTCCGTCTTCTACAGCTTCAAAATAGCCTCTTCTTGTATCGTTTATTTGTTGTATTTCCATGATAATTATATTAATGTAGTTTTGATTTCTATTGTGTTTGTTAATACTTTATGAATAGGACAGCTGTTTGCAATTGTTTCTAAACGCTGTCTTTGTGTTTCGTCTACCTCACCGGTTACTTCAATTTTTCTTGTAAAAGAAGATACATTTCGTTCAGAATCTCTTTCAAAATCAATTTTTACATTTATTTCAGAAACATCCCATTGTTTGCGATTAATGTACATTCGCAAAGTAATTAGCGTACATGAGGCTAATGATGCGGCTAAAAGCTCTGTGGGATTAAGACCTAAATTTTTGCCTCCAATTTCCTGAGGTTCATCGGCGATGATAACATTTTCACTGGCAGATGTTATTTCCGTGCGGTATAAACGAGTATCTATTTTTGCTGAAACTGTATCCATATTTATTTGATTCTTGGTTCTGGTAATGGTACAAATTCGGTTTCGCCCGGAACTTTTGGAAAAGTCTGTGCCGTCCAGTCCTGTTTGGCTTTTTCAATCAATTCTTTATCAGAGGAAACGAAGTTCCAAAAGATAAAATGTTCTTCAGGAAATGGAGTTCCGCCAAAAATATATACAGTTGAGTTTGCAGTGATTTCAAATTCACATAAACTGCTGTCGTTGGTAATAAGGATTTGTTTAGGATCGTAAATATGCTCACCGCTTTTGATGCTGCCTTCTAAAATATATAAGCCGCTTTCTCCAAATAAATCTTTTCCGATATTGACTTTTTGAGTGGTTTCACTTTTAATTTCAATGAAATAGAGCGGACTGTAAACAGGAACCGGAGATTTTTTTCCGAATGCTTCGCCGGCAATCAATTTGAATGAAACTCCATTTTCTTCCCAAGCCGGAATATCCTGAGCTTCAACATGTGTAAAATTAGGTTCCATTTGTTCCAGTTCTTTTGGGAGTGCCACCCAAATCTGCAATCCGTGAAGCATTTTGTCAGAATGTCTTAAGTATTCAGGTGTTCTTTCAGAATGTACAATTCCTTTTCCGGCTGTCATCCAGTTTACAGCACCTGGTTTGATTTCTAATTCTGTTCCAAGGCTATCACGGTGCATAATGCTTCCTTCAAACAAAAAAGTCAATGTCGAAAGTCCGATGTGCGGATGTGGAGGGACATCCATATTTTCGTGATCACTTAAATGTGCCGGTCCCATATGATCGATAAATACAAATGGTCCAACGGCTCTTTTTTCACGGAAAGGTAATAATCTACCTACCATAAAGTTGCCAATGTTGGCGGCGCGTTCTTCGATAATTAAATTGATGTTTGACATGTGGTATTGTTTTATTTGAAAGCAAAATTACAGTTGTTATAGAAATCTGTAACTTAATTTAGATTAAGAAAAGTTGTTTTTGGCATTATTTATAAAAGTAAGAAAAAATGATTGAGTCTGTTTTTTGATATCTATTAAACTCTGATTTATTAATTAAAAGCCTCGGAGAGACGAAATGTTTATAGAAAATTTTGATACCCAAACTACATAAGCCCCACTGGGGTGAGATAATCGTGTAGATATCGATCCTCTATAAACATTATACTCATCTGGAGTATAAATAGCTCATTGAAATTATTTAATTAAATCAAACTCCAAAGCCTCACTTTCAGTTCCATTAATAATAATAGACAATTGATGTGCTCCCGTATGAAAAACACGAGTCGTAATCAGTTTAAATGATTGGTTTCTTTCGATTTTTGTCAATTGATTCGGTTGATATATTTTTTCACTTATTTTAAAGACTTTTTTTGCCAAATGTCCTTTTGCTTTCTTGTAATGAACAGCGTATTCCAGACGAATTGTTTTTGGTTCAGTATTTTTATTGTTTAAGTGAAAATGAAACTGCAGGTAATCTCCAACTTTTACGACAGGCGTTTTAATTTCAAAATTAGAAAGTTCAATATTTGTGCTTTCTAAACCATAATGGCTTAGAATTTCCGGATGCCCCTGTTTTAATAAAGTTCTGCAGCCGTGTTTGATAATCGCATCAGTTTCTTTGCTGTGGCCCTTCCATTTTGAGGCGGTTTCAAGCACAATTTGAGGGTTGTCTTTGGCAATGTCGTTTAAGTTATTAGCCACACTTCTGCGGACATATTCTGAAGGATCGTTTTTTAAATTTTCTAAAATTGGAAGAATAGAAGCCGGGTCTTTCTTAAGAAAAGGAATCGCCATTGCCCATGGTAATCGTGGTCTTGAACCTTCGCTGGCCAATCTTCGCACATGATGATTTTCGTGCAAAGACCATTTTATCATTTCATCGATCATTTTCTCTTTATACTTTAAAATGAACGGACGGACTGCAAATTCACAACTGATGAATTGTGTTATTGAAATAAAGGCTTTTGCCGAAGTTTTAAAATCGTCTAAGCCATACATTTCGATATAATCGGCAAAGAAAATGAAAGCCAGATTGCCATCAGTAAAACTATTCTTCTTTAAGTTTTTGATGATTTTATCAATTAAGGAAACAGCTTCAGGAAAATTCTGCGGCATGAATTGATGCAAAACCACCGTGGTATGTTTCATTCGTTCTTTCCATTCTTTTTGAGCAAAATCACCCTCATAAATGGTGTCTATAAATTTCTTTTTATCGAACGAAGGATGAACTTCGGCAACAGCCTGACCAAATTTTTCGTAAAAAGAAACCGAATAAATATCTTTAATTAATCCCATAATTTTGTTTGATTGAAGCTCAAAGATATTTAATGTTTCTAATATTAAAAGGTCAATTTTAGAATAAATTATTTATGAAAGCTATTCTTTATAATGAACAAATTACTAATGTTTCCTTGGTATAATTTTACCTACTTTTCTTGTTATATTGAAGTGTTTTTTGAGTGTTTCACATTTTTTAGAACCCGTTTAACTTTCAATTCCACAAAATAAGTTTTACTTTAGCATCTTATAAAATTTATAAAAATGATTAGCGATATACAATTTCAAGCCGAATTAAAATTATTAATTAGTAATGCCATTCGTGAGGATGTTGGTACAGGAGATTACAGTTCTTTGGCCTGTATTCCTGATACGGCACACGGTCAGGCTAAATTACTGGTAAAAGATCAGGGAATAATTGCGGGCGTTGAATTGGCAAAAATGGTTTTTGAACATGTAGATCCTAAGCTAAAAGTGAAAACTTATATAGAAGACGGTACACATGTAGAATATGGAGAAGTAGTTTTTGAGGTTTCGGGAAGCTCACAGTCGATTCTAAAAGCCGAAAGAGTAGTTTTGAATACGATGCAGCGTATGTCGGCAATTGCTACAAAGACAAATCAGTATGTTGCGCTTTTAAAAGGGACTGGGACTAAAATATTAGACACAAGGAAAACGACCCCAAATTTCAGAGCTGCAGAAAAATGGGCTGTAAAAATTGGAGGCGGAGAAAATCACCGTTTTGCACTTTATGATATGGTGATGTTAAAAGATAATCACATCGATTTTGCAGGCGGAATCACACTTGCAATCAAAAAAACAAAAGCATATCTCAAAGAAAATAAGCTGGATTTAAAAATTATTGTTGAAGCACGAAATTTAGATGAAATCAGAGAAATTTTGTTGAGTGATGGTGTTCACAGAATTCTTATCGACAACTTTAATTATGAAGATACAAAGACGGCAGTAAAATTAATTGGAAACAAATGCCAGACAGAATCTTCGGGCAATATAAACGAAAAAACCATTCGTGAATATGCTTTATGCGGTGTGAATTATATTTCATCGGGAGCATTAACACATTCAATTTATAATATGGACCTGAGCTTGAAAGCTTTTTAAGTGATTAGTTTTGAGTTATAAAATTATGAGTTAGGTTTGTAATCTAAAAGATGGCCTCAATCCTGGGGCTTCGGGACTAAAATCAAAAAAATATGTCGAAAGAGATAGAAGATCGGATTGAAAAAATTCCGCTGTTGCGCTCTGTGGTGCGGGGTTTAAAAAGAATAAAGCTTCCATGGCTGGAAGGTTTTTCGCTATACGATTTACTTGAGTTGTACATTTTAGGAATTCTTGAAGGAGCATTTTCCTATCACGCCAGTGCGGTTTCTTTTAGCTTTTTTATGGCGCTGTTTCCGTTTACCTTATTTATTCTGAACTTAATTCCTTTTATTCCTATAGAAGGATTTCAAGCCGATTTTCTGCTTTTTGTACAACAGGGAGTTCCTCCAAATACCTATGATGCAATCAGTAAAATTATTACAGATATCTTAAATAATAGTCACTCAGGTTTACTTTCTTCGGGATTTTTATTATCTATTTTTTTGATGGCAAACGGGATCAATGGGATTTTGAGTGGTTTTGAATCGTCAAAACATGTTTTTGATAAAAGAGGTTTTTTTAGTCAATATCTGGTTGCATTGGCAATTTCATTAGTTATGACTATAATATTGTTTGTAACGGTGGCAACAATTGTTGTTTTTGAGGTTTTGATTCAGAAAACCATCATTCAGGATGTATTGAGTGATAACATTCCGCTGATTATTTTGGGCCGATATGTGTTTGTAATGTTGATGATTCTTATAACTACTTCAATATTACTTCGTTACGGTACAAAGCAGTACAATAAAGTGCCTTTTATAAGTATGGGATCAGTTTTTACAACAGTCTTAATTGTTATATCTTCGTTCTTTTTTGGGATTTGGGTTATAAAATTTTCAAAATACAACGAACTTTATGGTTCTATTGGTACATTATTAATTCTAATGTTTTATATTTGGATAAACTGTATGATTCTGCTTTTAGGGTTCGAATTGAACGCTACAGTCAGAAAATTAAAACAAAAAAAATAATAATATTATGAAAAATTGGATGTTAACGATCGGTATTTTCTTTTTTGCATTAGGCACAGTTCAGAGCCAAAGTGTAATTGGAAAATGGAAAACTATCGATGATGAAACGGGAGAAGCAAAATCAATTGTAGAAATTTATGAGAAATCGGGTAAGGTTTACGGTAAAGTAGTAGAGATACTTCGCGACAGTCACAAAAAGGATGTGTGCACCAAATGCGAAGGAGCAGAAAAAAATAAACCAATTTTAGGGATGGTTATTATCAACGGTCTTAAAAAAGATGGTAAAGAATATAATGGAGGAAGCATTCTTGATCCTACAACCGGTAAAAAATACAAATGCTATATCACATTAGATTCTGCTGATAAATTGAAACTTCGCGGTTACGTTGGAGTTGCCATTATGGGAAGAACCCAATACTGGACAAGAGTAAAAAATTAATTTTATTTTAAATAAAATATGCGAAAATTAATATCGTTGGTCTTATTTCTGGTCATCTTGCCAAATAGTTTTGGACAATCTAAAAATTCAGCATTACCCATAAGTCATCTAACAGGTGACTTTTATGTTTATAAAACATTCCATGATTACAACGGAACGCTCATTTCGGCCAATGCTATGTATCTTGTAACCAACAAAGGCGTTGTGCTTTTTGACGCTCCGTGGGATGAAACGCAGTTTCAGCCGTTATTGGACAGTATAAAAGCAAAACATAATAAGGAAGTTATTATGTGTTTTGCAACGCATTCTCATGACGACAGGGCGGGAGGTATTGCATTTTACAAACAAAAAGGAATTAAAACCTACACGGGAAAACTTACTGATGAGATTTTAAAGAAAGAAGATAAGCCAAGAGCAGAATATATAGTACCAAATGATACCTTATTCACCGTTGGGCAATATAAGTTTGAAGTGTTTTATCCTGGAAAAGGACATGCACCAGATAATATTGTGGCCTGGTTTGCTAAAGAAAAAATACTTTATGGAGGTTGTTTTATAAAAAGTGCTTCTGCAAAAGATTTGGGTTACCTGGGTGATTCTGATGTAAAACAGTGGGAAAAATCGATTAAAAAAGTAAAATCAAAATGTAAAGCTCCGCAGTATATTATTACGGGGCATGAAGACTGGACTAATACGCAATCTCTGGATCATACTTTAAAATTAGTTCAGGAATATAATAATGAAAAAGCGTCTGGTAAGTTAAATAAAAAGTAATTTTACAGACCATAAAATCTTTACATGCATTTCGTCGAAGTTATTTTACCGCTTTCTTTAGCCAAAACATTTACTTACAGGGTTTCTGAAACTGAATTCCATTTTATAAAAAAAGGAATGCGGGTTGCAGTACCTTTTGGAAAAAGTAAAATGTATACAGGTCTGGTTATGGATATTCATGAAAATGCTCCAAACTTATATGAAGCAAAGGAAATTCATCAGATTCTGGACGAAAAACCTATTGCAACAGAAATTCAGCTTAAGCACTGGCTTTGGATTGCCAATTATTATATGTGTGGCATTGGAGACGTGTATCGCGGTGCGTTCCCTACGGGGTTATTGTTGGAAAGTGAAACAATTATTTCGCACAAACCAAATGTTATAGTAAATGACAGTGAGCTTTCGGATGATGAATTTTTAATTTATGAAGCTTTACATCATCAAAGTTCCCTTAAAGTTCAGGATATTATTTCGATTCTGAATAAGAAAAATATACTTCCGGTTCTACAAAAAATGATTTTAAAAGATATCATTGTTTTAGAAGAGGAAATAAAAGAAAGTTACAAACCTAAACTGATTCGTTATGTGAAATTGCACAGCCAATATGAAACAGACGAAGGTTTGGAGCAATTATTACAAGTGCTTAAAAGTGCTCATAAACAAAAAGAAATTGTTTTATCCTATTTTCAGTTAAGAGCTTTAGAAAAGAAACCGGTTACAGTTAAAGAACTAACAGAAGTTTCAGGATCAACTGCCGCCGTTATAAAAGCTTTAATCGAAAAAGAAATTCTCGAAGAATACTTTATACAGCATGACAGAGTTTCTTACGAAGGCAAAGCTTCTGAAAAACAGTTGTTGCTAAGTGAAGCACAGGAAGAGGCTTTTGATTCTATAAAGAAGAGTTTAAACGAAAAAGAAGTTTGCCTGCTTCATGGCGTAACTTCAAGCGGTAAAACAGAGATTTATATAAAACTTATTGAAGAGTATTTAAGCTCAGGAAAGCAAATTCTGTATTTACTTCCGGAAATAGCACTTACGACCCAGTTAGTTTCCAGATTGCGACTGCATTTTGGAGACAAAGTAGCCGTTTTTCATTCCAAATACAGCAATAATGAAAGAGTTGAGGTGTGGAAACAAACGCTTGAAAACTCAGAAAAGGCTCAAATTGTAATAGGGGCGAGGTCGGCTTTGTTTTTGCCTTTTGCCGATTTAGGGTTGTTAATTGTAGACGAAGAGCATGAACAGACTTTTAAGCAAGTTGATCCTGCACCCCGATATCATGCGCGGGATTCTGCAATAGTTTTGGCTAACTTGCATAAGGCTAAAGTGCTTCTGGGATCTGCAACGCCAGGTATAGAAACGTATTTTAATACACAAACGGATAAATATGGCCTGGTATCGCTCTCTGAACGATATAATAATGTGCGAATGCCTGAGATTGTTTTAGTCGATTTAAAGGATAAGCATTTCAGAAAAAGAATGACAGGACATTTTAGTGATGTGTTGATAGAAGAAATCGCCGAAGCCTTAACTTTAGGCGAGCAGATAATTTTATTCCAGAACAGAAGAGGATATTCTCCTATTATTGAATGTTTAACTTGCGGACATGTACCACATTGCCAGCAGTGTGACGTAAGTCTTACTTTTCATAAGCATAAAAATCAATTGCGCTGTCATTATTGTGGCTATTCCATTGCAAAACCAACACATTGTCATAGCTGTTCAAGTATAGATATGACCACAAAAGGATTTGGTACAGAACAAATTGAGCAGGAATTAATGTCTCTTTTTCCTAAAGCTAAAACATGGCGAATGGATCAGGATACGACGCGTGGTAAATTTGGTTTTGAAAAAATTATAGATTCTTTTAAAAACCGGGAAATAGATATTTTAGTCGGAACACAAATGCTGGCCAAAGGTTTGGATTTTGATAATGTAAGTCTTGTCGGTATTATGAATGCTGATAATATGTTGCATCATCCTGATTTCAGAGCGTTTGAAAGAAGTTATCAAATGATGACACAGGTTGCCGGAAGAGCGGGGAGAGCCGATAAACAAGGTAAAGTAATAATTCAAACCTATAATCCAAATCATAATACAATTCAACAAGTTACAAACCATAATTATTTGGGAATGTACAAAGAGCAGTTGTATGACAGGCAGATTTATAAATATCCACCTTATTTCAGAATTATAAAGCTGACGTTAAAAAACAAGGATTATGATAAATTAAAAGAAGGTGCTATGTGGCTGTATCAGGTATTGAGCCAGAACCTGAATATGCCTGTTTTAGGTCCGGAAGAACCGGCAATTAATAGAATCAGGAATGAATATATCCGTACAATCTTAATTAAAATCCCTCAAAACCTGCCATTAGGAGGTACAAAAAAAACTATTCAGAAAATGTTGAATAGTTTTGAGGCCGTTGCTCAGTACAGAGCAATAAAAGTGACTATAAACGTCGATTTTTATTAAGATGAGGTAGAAAGTGCTCTTACCAAATCTTCTTTCTTATTTCTGCTTAAAGGAATTTTGGTAATGCCAATTTCTGCAAATTTACTATTAAAACGCTCTACCTTATCTATATTGATGATGTAGGACTTGTGTACACGGATAAATTTGTCTTTTGATAAATCATTTTCAAAAGACTTCATTGTAGACAGTACCAGATTACTGTCGTCTTCTGTAACTACTCTTACATAGTCTCCAAAAGCTTCAATCCATTTAATTTTTGCAGTAAAAATTTTAAGTTTTTTAAGATTACTTTTTATGAAAATATGTTCACCCTCTTCTTCTTTTACTTCTTTTTTTAATAAATGCATGTCGATTGCTCTTTTTACAGAAGCATTAAAACGATCTACTGCTATTGGTTTTTGTAAATAATCGGTAGCATCGTAATCAAAAGCTTTCAAGGCATATTCTGCTTTCGATGTGATAAATATAATCTGAGGTTTAGATTTTAATCCATCAAGGAAGTCAAAGCCATTTATAACAGGCATTTCAATATCTAAAAAAATTAAGTCAATATTATTTAGAGAGATACAGCTTTTGGCTTCTATTGCATTAGAAAAATCCCCGATTAAGTGCAAACCTGGGTGATTATTAACTAATTTTGCAATAATTGTCCTTTGTATAGAACTATCATCAACAACAACACAGTTTAGTTTCATAACATTTTAAATTTAGAATAAATTCAGGATAGCAATAGTAAATGTATTATTTATTTGGTAAAAAAACTAAATTCAGCGGTTATTTTTTGCATTATAACGAATAAATGAAAAAAAGTGTTGCGTATATAAATTTAATGCTTACTTTTGCACCCAATTTTAACAAATAAATATTGTATTTATGAATCATTATGAAACTGTTTTCATTTTAAATCCCGTTTTATCTGAAGTTCAGGTGAAGGAAACAGTAACGAAATTTGAAGAATTTCTTACTAGTAGAGGAGCTGAAATGGTATCGAAAGAGGATTGGGGTCTGAAAAAAATGGCTTACGAAATCCAAAACAAAAAAAGTGGTTTTTATCACTTATTCGAATTCAAAGTATCTGGAGAAATTCTTGTAGCTTTTGAAACTGAATTTAGACGTGACGAAAGAGTTATGCGTTTCTTAACTGTAAGTTTAGACAAACATGCTATCTCATGGGCTGAAAGAAGAAGAGCCAAATTAAAATCTACTAAAGCTTAATTATTATGTCTACAATAGAGCAATCTGCAAAAGGAAAAAAAGACGGAGATATCAGATATTTAACGCCTTTAAACATTGAAACTAACAAGACTAAAAAGTATTGTCGTTTCAAAAAATCAGGAATCAAATATATCGATTATAAAGATGCTGATTTCTTATTGAAATTCGTTAACGAGCAAGGAAAAATTCTTCCACGTCGTTTAACAGGAACTTCATTGAAATACCAAAGAAAAGTTTCTGTAGCTGTAAAAAGAGCTCGTCACTTAGCTTTAATGCCATACGTGGCCGATTTATTAAAATAGTAAAAAAAACAAAGTTGTTGGTTTCCCGTTAAACCGGAACCTAACTTCTAAAATTATAAGGACAACAACATGGAAATTATTTTAAAACAAGACGTACAAAACCTAGGGTTTAAAGATGATGTAGTATCTGTAAAACCAGGTTACGGTCGTAACTTTTTGATACCTCAGGGATTTGCTGCTTTAGCTACTCCTTCTGCAAAAAAAGTATTAGCTGAAAACTTAAAACAAAGAGCTCACAAAGAAGCTAAAGTTGTTGCAGATGCAAAAGCAACTGCTGAAACTTTAAAAGCTCTTGAAATTAAAATTACTGCTAAAGCTGGTGGAGAAAAACTTTTTGGTTCTGTTACTAACATTGATATTGCTGAGGCATTAGAGAAATCAGGTAACGCTATCGATAGAAAATTCATCACAAGCGGAATCGTTAAACGTACAGGAAAATACAATGCAAGCATCCGTTTACACAGAGATGTTATCGTTGAATTGCCATACGAAATTATCGCAGAAAAATAACAACTTGTTAACTTATTGTTAATAAAATATAAAAATCACTCTTCGGAGTGATTTTTTTTTGACTAATTTTGAGGGAAATAACTCACTCAAAATCAGAAAAAATGAAAAAAATCTTTGTATTATTGTTGTGTATTTTCGGTTTTGCCGTCAGTGTAGCGCAGACGACAACATCGAGTATTAAAGGGATTGTAAAGGGTTCGGCAAACGAACTTTTGCCGGGAGCTACCGTTTTGGCAGTCCATACTCCTTCCGGTACTAAATATTCTTCCCTGTCTAATGAAGATGGAAGATTTAATATTTTGAATATGAGAATTGGAGGGCCATACAAAATTACTGTAAGTTTTGTTGGTTACCAAAATCAGGAATATAATGATGTTTATCTCGATTTAGGAAAAGTATTTAGCTTAGATGTAGACTTAACAAGTGAAAGCCAGGCTTTGGAAGAAGTGAAAGTAGTCTCTAAGAATAAAGTTTTTCAAAGCGGAAGAACAGGTGCAGAAACAACAATTGGCAGAAGAGAATTAACCGCTTTACCTACGATTTCAAGATCAGCAGAAGATTTTACCAGACTGGAACCAACAGCAAGCGGTGGTTCATTCGGGGGAAGAAATGATCAGTATAATAACTATTCTCTGAATGGAGCTATTTTTAATAATCCGTTCGGACTCGATGCAGCAACTCCCGGCGGGCAGACTAACGCTCAGCCAATCTCATTAGATGCAATCGATCAGATTCAGGTAGCAACTGCTCCTTATGATGTTACTTTGTCAGGATTTACAGGAGCTTCTGTTAATGCTGTTACCAAATCAGGAACTAACGAGTTTCACGGGACAGCTTATGCATTTTACAGAAATCAGGATTTAACAGGAAGTAAAATTAAAGGACAAAAAATATTTGTACCTTCTCTGGAGCAAACTCAGGTGGGATTTAGTTTAGGAGCACCAATTATCAAAGACAAATTATTCATTTTTGGAAATTTTGAAATTGATAAAAGAACAGACTTAGGTTCTAATTTTATCGCCAATAATAATGATGGCATTACCGGAATTAATGAATCCAGAGTTTTGCAATCAGATTTAGATGCGGTTTCAAGTGCTTTAATGGGGTTAAAAGATGCACAGGGTAATAATTTTAATTATAATCCGGGAGCTTATCAGGGTTTTATTCATGAATCGAATTCTACTAAAGGAATTATAAAACTGGACTGGAATATTAATGATAACAATAAACTGGCTGTTATTTATAATTTCCTTGATGCTTCAAAAGATAAGCCTGCACACCCAACTGCTTTAGGATTTAGAGGCCCGAATGCATCAATACTTCAGTTTCAGAATGCAGGATATCAGATTAATAATAAATTAGATTCATTTTTATTAGAGTTAAACTCAAAATTTAGTGAGTCTGTATCTAATAAGCTTCAGGCGGGTTATACTTATTTTAATGATTTTAGAGATCCGTTTTCATCTCCGGCTCCTGTAATTAATATTCAGGATGGATCGGGGGCAAATTATATTATTGCCGGTCATGAACCATTTTCAATCAATAATACACTTAAGCAAAAAGTGATTCAGATTACGGATAATCTTACTTATACCAGCGGAAACCATGCGTTTACTTTTGGCTCTTCTTTTGAGAAATTTAATTTTGAGAATTCATTCAATCTGGCAGGATATGACAATTTTGGAAATCCAAATGGTTATGCGGGAACTTTTTTTACACCTTACTCAAATGTACAGGCATTTTTAGATGATGCCGCTCAACCTTATGCTTCCAGTATTGTCGCTCAGAACATGCAATATGCGCAAGATATGGCTGAGTCTAAAAGTAAATTTGCTGTTGGATCAGATGGCGGATGGAAACTGGCAGAACTTAATGTAGGACAATGGGCTTTTTATGCTCAGGATGACTGGAGCGTAGCAGATAACTTTAAGCTGACGATTGGTTTAAGAGCAGATAAGCCGTTGTATTTTAATACTGATGAGTTGATTCAAAAATATATTGATACCGATAATGGTGGAGCAGGACGAGATAATAATATAGATTATTATGATCCGGAAACTGGTAAGGCGGTTAAATTGATTTCAACAGATTTGCCAAGCGATAAGATTTTATGGTCGCCACGCCTTGGTTTTAATTGGGATATTAAAAATGATGCCACTTCACAACTTCGAGGCGGGTCAGGGATTTTTACAGGTAGAATTCCTTTTGTATGGTTAGGAAATCAGGTTAGTGGAGCAGATGATGGCTTTTTCCAGATTATGGATCCAGATTATAAATGGCCACAAGTATGGAGAACAAGTGTAGGTTATGATCATAGATTTCAAAGCAATTATGTTTTAACAGTTGATGTTTCATACAATAAGGATATCAATGGTGTTCATGTTCAAAACTGGGGCTTAAAAGATCCTACAGGAACTTTGGGAGGTGTTGATAACAGATTGATTTATACTGCTGCGGATAAAGGAGCAAATAATGCTTATGTAATGACAAATTCAGATAAAGGATTTGCTTTTAATAGTTCTGTTAAGCTTCAAAAAACTTTTGAGAACGGATTTTATGCAAGTTTGGCTTATAATTATTTGATTTCTAAAGATGTCAATTCTATTGAGGCTGAAATTACAGGTGATGCTTTTGCATTCAATCCTGCGTTGGGGAATGTAAATAATGATGTACTTTCTAATTCTAAATATGGAGATACGTATCGTTTTATTGGGGTAGCTTCAAAAAAATGGAAATATGGGAATGATAAATGGGCAACAACGCTTTCTACTTTTTTTGAATATGCTCAGGGTGGACGTTTTAGTTACACGTATGGAGGAGATATAAATAATGATGGTTCTGCTGTGAATGATTTGATCTATGTTCCAACTTCTGCTGAAATTGCACAAATGACATTTTCGGGCGCAGGGCAAGGTGAAGCTTTTGATAAATTTATTGAACAGGATGATTATCTAAGAGATAGAAGAGGTGAGTATGCAGAACGTTACGGAGCAATTTCTCCATGGAGAGGAAAATGGGATCTGAAGTTTTTGCAGGACTATAATTTCAGGGTTTCATCTGCCTCAGAAAAAAAGAACACTATTCAGTTTAGTGTTGATATTTTGAATGTCGGGAACTTAATTAATTCTGATTGGGGAGTAGTGCAGGTGCCAACAAGTGTACAGCCAATTGGAGTTACTGTTGCAGGGAATACACCAACTTATACTTTTACAAACACCCAGACCAAAACGTTTAATTATGATGCCAGTTTAACATCAAGATGGCAAATGCAATTTGGTATTAGATATATTTTCTAATAAATAAAGATATTGTAAATTTGCCCCCTCATTTGAGGGGGCTTTTTTTATGTAAACAAGCCATTTAACGTTATAATTTGAAAAAAAAATAATGAAATACGCAAGACTGACAAAAGAACAATTTGATGAATTACACGCAGAATTTTCAAGTTTCCTTGCAACGCAGGCAATTGATAAGGCAGAGTGGGATGCGATAAAAGAAAATAAACCAGAAGTAGCAGAACAGGAACTGGATGTTTTTTCTGATTTGATTTGGGAAGGTGTCTTATCAAGAGCAGAGTTTTTGGAGCATTTTTCTAAAAATCATATTTTTCTGTTTCAATGCTTTGAAACTCATGTTCAGTCAATTGTTTTAAAATCATTAGTTCCTGAAACTGATTTCCTTACTAAAGATGGTTTACAATGGCTAAGTGATAATATGTTTACTGAAAACATAGAAATGAAGGTAGGAAAGAAAGTATTTTCTGAAGATCGTAACTCTTCTATCTTTGATTTAATTCAGCAAGGGGCTTTTTTGAGTGATGGACAATTGTTTAAACAAATTAATACTATTAAATTGTAAGGATAATTTTTAAATAAAAAGGTAAGTGATTGATGTTAAATTGCTTACCTTTTTTATTTTTTTAACTTTTGTTTAAACTTTTTTTATTTCTTTTGCAAGTATTGTAGGCTGTTTATGATAATATTCTAAGAAAAATCCCTTTTACTAATTTTCTGTAAGTTTTACTTTTCAATTTTAAGTTTTTCATGGATTTTTTTTCAAATTTCAATAAAATAAGTAGGTTTTTACTTACGTAATTATACTTGTTTTAAAGGCTTTATTTTATTTTTAAATAATATTCATAATCGTTGTTTTTTATTAAATTATATAGTGTTTACTGGTGTTCAGTTGATTATGATGGTTTTTGAAGTTTTATATTTATAAAATAACAATACGTGTATGTTTGTTTTGTAACTACATTTTAACTATTTTTAACATAGAAAAGTTAAACAAATATTTTTTTGATATAAAGATATAATATGTTAAGGAATCGAATTTAATGTTTACTTTTTTTTAGATGGTAATATTAGATTATAATTTAATTAATTTGCTTATGGAATTGACAAATACTCTTCTAATTAGATTTGCTTTAGTTTCTCAAATTATTTTTGATTCGTATTTTTTTATTTCGAACATCTTTAAATTAAATATTGGTGTAGTCGCAAATTTGTTTTATAAATTTAAACCTTTTATCAGTTTTAAAATTTTTATTAATAACCCCTGTTGATGGTTTTTAATAAATGATTTATTGTGCCGTGTAGGATACAATAATTTCTAGCTTCATGATTCAATTTATATTAAGTTAATTCTAAAACTTAATTTATTAATAGAAAGGCTAATCAACTTCTGTTAATTTTGTTTCATACATTATATTATAGAATTCCCCCCAGTTCTAGAAAATCTAAATTCTCTTTTCACAGGAGTTTAGTTCAAACAACAAATCATTCCACAAGGAAAGCTGATTTAAATCGGTATGTCCTAAAAGTTCAAAAAATTTGAAATTTTATGTATACGCAATACATAAAGCATTGTTATGTGTAGAAATTTAATTTGAAGTCTGACGCGCAAAGATTTTAAATTTTATTCTAATCAATTTTTATTAGCATTTTTAATTGCATAGGCATGGTGTCTATTGCAACAGGTATTTTATTGTCCATTTCTAATCTTCCAAATTATGAAAAAAATCTTTACTTTTTGTAATCTCATTCTTGAGAAGAGATTATTCGGACTATTATTTTTATTCTTATTGTGTAGTAATGCATTTTCTCAATCTGTTTGCAGACCAACGTCTCATACTGATAGTGAGGGCGGATTATTATGTATAGGATTAGATGTAGATAGTCCTGCTAATGCTTACGATAATGACGCAGGCTTAGCAACTTTTGCGACACTCATCAATGCCGTGGGTGTTGGCTGTTTTGTTGAAGAGACCCTGACGTTTAGCCAAACCGCAAGAGCCGGGGATCAGGTGCTGATTTATTTTGGCACAGGTAATGGGTTATTAGATGTTTCATTACTATCTAATGCTTCAATTCAGACGAAATTATCGGGAACAAATGTTGGGGCAAGAACTTCATTGAATAACCCCCTTTTGAATTTAAATTTATTGAATAATAATATGATAGCTGTAGCTCGTTATACTTTGACAGGAGATGCTAATCAAATTCAAATTCAGGTTGGCGGCTTGCTTAGTTTGTTGGTTAACCTAAAAATTTATGATGTTCGTTTAGATTTTGCAAAACCAACTGTAACAGGCGGTTTGAGCCAAACGATCTGTTCAGGAAACACAGCAAACATAACGGCGACACCTGTTGCAGGCACAACTTTAGCGTGGTATAGTTCGGCTACATCTACAACGGCTTTAGCTACCGGAAATACTTTTACTACACCGACTTTAACAGCTAACACAACTTATTATATAGGTGTTACAAGAGCAGGCAGTTGTGAGGGGAGTGATCGTTTGCCGGTTGTAATTAATGTCTCGAATCCTATTGCACCTGTAATTAACACCTCTGGAACTTCTTTATGTTCAGCAGGAGCAACACAACAGACAACATTATCAGTTTTAAATCCTATTCCGGGAACTACTTATTCCTGGTTTTCTTCTCCAAGTGGAGGAGTAGCTTTAGCCTCGGGAACTACATATTCGCCAACAGTTCCTGTTGGTACAACCAATTTTTATGTCGAAGCTTCGATAGAGGCTTGTTTGAGTCCTGCAAGGACTCCGGTAGCTGTAGTATCAGCTGCTATACCGGCCACGCCAACCATATTAACACAAAGTGTAACTATTCAATCGGGACAAAATGCCACTTTGATTGCGACAACTTCTGAACCAGGGGTTCATTTGAATTGGTATGATGTTCCGACAGGAGGAACTGCAGTGGCACTTAACTCACCAACCTTTACCACTCCTGTACTAACTGCCACAAAAACTTATTATGTTGAGGCGCAAAGCGATTCAGGAAATTGTGTAAGTACGGCAAGAGTTCCTGTAACAGTAACGGTTATTCCATCTGCTCTAGGAGGATGTTTAGAAGCAAATAGCCAGCAGACTACAGTAAATGGTTTATGTTTGTTATGTACTTCATCAAACCCTAATAATTCGGTTGATGGAAATTCTGCTACCTCGGCACGATTAACGCTTCCTGTTGGATTGCTAAATGGATGGATTCAACAGACACTTCAATTTAATAATCCTGGAAAAGCTGGAGATATTGTTGATGTAGAACTTGAACTACCTGGTGGTCTGGCAGATGTTGCATTATTAGGCGGAGTAAGTTTAGCAACTTACAATGGAGCTACTTATAACGGTGACAGGGTTTTTATCAATAATCCTTTAGTAAGCTTGCAATTATTAACAGGAGACCGTTTTAGAGCCAGTGTGGCTGCAGGAGCTAATTTTGATCGTGTAGAAATTCGATTTGGTGCTGTTGTAACAGTACTAACAAGTTTAGATATTTATCAGGCTACTTACAGATATAAAGCACCTACTATTACTGGAAACACAACTATTTGTAGCGGACAAACTACGACAGTAACAGCTGCACTTGCAGTTGGTGAAACAGTAAATTGGTATAGTACGGCTACAGGCGGAAGTTCATTGGCTGCTACTGCTGCATTTACAACTCCGGCTTTAACGACAGCGACAACGTATTATGTAGAAATAACGAGAAATGGTTGTGTTAACAATGAACGATCTGCTGTTTTGGTTTCGGTTAATAATCCGGCTGCACCATCTTTGGTTGCTGCACCGGCAAGTTTATGTGCTGGTCAGACTTCTACAATTACAGTTCAGTCACCAGTTGTGGGGACGACTTACAATTGGTATGATGCGGCATCAGCAGGAAATCTATTATTTACAGGAGCTTCATTTACAACTCCGGCATTGGCAACAAATACGAGTTATTATGTTGAGGCTGTTATTGACGATTGTATATCTGCAGCCAGAAGTGAAATACCTTTGGTTGTAACCCCATTACCTGCAGCTCCAACTGCACCGTCTACTACTGTAATTATTCAGACGGGTCAAAATGTAGCACTACAGGTAAATTCGGTAGCAGGTATTGATAATGACTGGTATGATATGCCAACAGGTGGAACAGCAATAGTTGTTGATACCGATACATTTACGCCTTCTCCTGCTTTGACTGCAAATAAAACGTATTATGTTGAGGCAAGAAGTAACGGTTCAAATTGTTCGAGTACTACTAGAACTGCTATAAATGTTGTAGTTATTAATACTGTGAGCAGTTGTTTACAACCTAATTTACAAAATGTCACTATGGACCCCGGCTTATTATGTGTTTCCTGTACTTCGGCAAATGACTTATTTTCTGTAGACGGAAATATTAACACAGCTACAACTCTTTCAATACCAGTAGGAGTAGTTGGAAGTTTTATACAACAAGAATTGATTTTTCCTACTCCTGGAGAAGCAGGTGATATTATAGATGTTGAATTAGAAATTCCGGCAGGACTTCTTGATATAAGTGCTTTATCTTATATTAGTTTAGCAACTTATAATGGAGCGACTTATAATAATGACAGAATAAATATTAATAACAATTTATTGTCTGTACAATTATTATCTGGAAATAGATTTAAAGCAAGTTTTGCTACAGCATCTACATTTGACAGAATTGAAGTTCGGTTAGGAGGGGTAGCCACTTTATTAACGAGCTTAAATATTTATGGAGCTTCTTACAGATTTCCAGATGCAGTTATAACAGGAAATGCTGCTCCAATCTGTTCCGGGCAACAAGCTACATTAACAGCAACAGCTCCAGGAACACAAACACAAACATTTGCCTGGTATGATGCACCAACAGGTGGTGCCATTGCCGCTGTTAATCCTACAATTCCATTAACTTCGACAACAACTTATTATCTGGAAGCTACACGAGCAGGTTGTGTTAATAGTGTTCGTCAGCTAGTTACTGTGAATGTAAATCCATATTCTACTGCTGCAGATGTTGTAATTACAAGTCCAATTGAAGCAACTTGTGCAGGAGAAGCAGTAATTGCTCCAACATCTGCTTTAGTTGGCGCAGGGTTCAGGTATTACACAGATCAGACTAAAGCACAAGAAATAATAACCGGAAGTGTTATTGGAGGTGTTACATTTACTAAAGATCCGGTTACGGACGCACTTTCTTTGAGCGGACTTACGGCTGCAGGAGTTCCTTATAACTATTTTATATCTGTTTCCAGCCCAACAACCTGCGAAAATGAGATAAATACTTTACAACCAGTAAATGTAACTATCCCAACGCAAACACCTTTGGTTGTTACATCGCCATTAATTGCCTGCGGTACTGCAGATCTTACTACTGCTATCACACCGTTTGATACAACAGGAAATACAATATATACTTTTTATGACGCATCTAATAATGTAATAAATCCGGCTGCGGCAACAAATATAACTACAAGTGGTGTTTACTCCATTCAAGCTCAGGGTAACGGAGTTACTTGCCCGTCTGTTATTCTACCAGTAACAGTTACAATTAATCCGTTGCCAAGTTTGAGTGTCATTCCTTCGATTTCTATAAATACCGGAAATGCCGTTGCCTTAAATGCAACATCAGATGGTGCTCTGGCCTGGTTTGATCCACAAGGAAATCCCATAGCAGGGCCTCCATTTTCAACAGGTATTTTAAATACACCTGGAATATATACTTATACAGTAGTAGCAAGCAATGCTAATTGCTCAAGAACAGGCACTGTTTCTGTAAATGTTATTGATCTGGCTAGTTGTCAGGATTTAACGGAAAGAGTGTATGCAAATGCACAGACATCAGGTTCAATTGTGACAGGAACTGTGTCTGATGGCGGAAACGCAGTGGATGGAAATCCTCAGACTTTTTCTACTATTACAACAGGAGTAGGGTTATTGGGAGTGGGAACAACGTGGCAAAATTTAACATGGTCTGCTAATATCGTGAAAGGAACTCCTGTTACTATTAAATTAGGCTCTGAATATAGTGCAGTGGCATTAGGACAAAATTTATCAGTAATTGGAACCAAAGCCGGAGCTGATATAGGAACAATGCAGCCTGTTTCAAATTCATTATTGAATTTATTATCAGGAGATAATGCATTTGAATTTAGTTTTGTTCCATCAGATGCTACAGGGCCACAGGACTATGACGGAATCAGAATTCAGTCAGCATCAATTTTGAGCGTGGCTCAAAACACAAAAGTTTTTGATGCTTATTATACAAGATCAGTGCCTACAGTTACCTGTACTCCTGGTGATATTGAAGATATATATTATGGAGCAACAGATCTTGGGATAGGAGCGCTAACAGCAACAGTTGGTGTTACCGATCCATGGAATGTAGCTGATAATGACATTACAACATTTGCTACTATGTATAGTGGAGCAGGAGTACTTGCATCTGCAGATTTGACAATAGCATTTAAAACGCCTTCAATTGCAAGTGATACATTAAGAATTGTAGTTTCTAAACCAGCAGTTCTTCTGGATGTTAATGCCCTTACTGGTTTTAGCATTCAGCGCTATTTAGGAAATGTAGCCGTTGGAGCTCCAATTCAAAATACAAGTTCATTACTTAGTATACGGTTATTGCCAGGAAATACAATGTCAATGGTACTTGTAAATTCTCAGCCAGAACCTTATGATCGCGTTAGAATTCGTTTTGGAGGAGTTGCAGGAGTATTAGAATTTTTAAGAGTTCATACTGTTGAACGTGTAGCTAACACAGAAGTTACAGGAGCAGATCCTAATAATAAAGTGATAGTTTGTCCGGGATCAGATGTTACACTCCTAATACCCGAAGAAGATTGCTCTAAGTATGTTTGGTATGATGCACCTGCAGGAGGAAATATAGTAGCAAATGGAATAACATATACAGTTCCGTCAACGTTAGCTTCGGGTATATATAGATATTATGTACAGCCAGTACGATATGGATGTGAATCTTTTGCCCGAGGAGAGGTAATAGTTGAGGTTAGAGCGTCAGGTCCAGTAAATGCTTTGACAAATATAACTCTAAACGGAGCCGCAACAACTTCAATCTGTTCTCCAACCGGAACAGTAACATTAGCAACCGGTCTGACTGGAACTCCAGCACTAACAAGTCCAATCTACTATTGGTACAGTTTTGATGGAACAACAAGTCAGTTAATTCCAGGAGAAACAACCGCTCAATTAGTCGTTAATGGTTTAACTCCGGGGACTTATACTTATTATGTTGGAGTTAGTTCAAATGAATTTTGTGAAACTGCAGCAGCAGATAGAAAACAAATTACATTTACGATATTACCTCCTTCTGTCGCTACCGATATTTCTGTTGATGATACAGCAGTGTGTCATGATGTGCCAGCTTCCTTAACACCAACAGCAAGTACATTGACAAATCCAATATTTACTTGGTATCTGGATACTAATAAAACTCAGGCCATAACAAATGGAGCAGTTATTAATGGTGTAACATATACAATAAGTGCCACAGGTATATTAAGTGCTACAGGTTTAACACGCGCCTTGAGTCCGGTAACATATTATGTTGGAGTTTCAAGCAATACAACATGTGAAAACATCGCTGGTACACTTCAAACTGCTACTATAATTATAAATGATCCTAATACACCAACAACAACAGACACCACTCAGGATTTCTGTTTAATTGATGCACCGACTTTTGCAAGCATTCAGGTAAATGAAACTAATGTAATTTGGTACAGTGCCGCTACAGGCGGAACAGCCTTTGCTTCAACAGCCGCTTTGATTAGCGGAACGTATTACGGAGCTATTTTAGACCCTATAACTAGTTGCGAAAGTTCAGTTCGTTTACAAGTAACAATTAGCGTAGCTGACCCGGGAGCACCAACCACAACAGATTCTACACAGGATTTCTGTTTAGTGAATGCACCAACTTTTGCAAGTATTCAGGTAAACGAAACCAATGTAGTTTGGTACAATTTAGCGACTGGCGGAACCGCTTTTGCTTCTACAGCCGCTTTGACTAGTGGAACCTATTACGGGGCAATTGTAGATCCTGTAACCAATTGTGCAAGCAGTACTAGACTGGTCGTAACCATAAGTGTTACCGATCCGGGAACACCGACTACAACAGATACCACACAGGATTTCTGTTTGGTGAATGCACCGACATTTGCAAGCATTCAGGTAAATGAAGCTAACGTAGTTTGGAACAGTGCCGCTACTGGCGGAACTGCCTTTGCTTCAACAGCCGCTTTGACTAGTGGAACGTATTACGGGGCAATTATTGATCCTGTAAGCAATTGTGCAAGCAATACAAGACTGGCAGTAACCATCAGTGTTACTGATCCGGGAACACCAACCACAACCGATACTACTCAGGATTTCTGTTTGGTGAGTGCACCGACATTTGCAAGCATCCAGGTAAATGAAGCTAACGTAGTTTGGTACAATGCCGCAACTGGCGGAACAGCCTTTGCTTCTACAGCCACTTTGACTAGTGGAACGTATTACGGGTCAATTGTAGATCCTGTAACCAATTGTGCGAGCAATACAAGATTGGTTGTAACGATAAGTGTTACTGATCCGGGAACACCAACAACAACAGATACCACACAGGATTTCTGTTTGGTGAGTGCACCGACATTTGCAAGCATTCAGGTAAACGAGGCCAACGTGGTTTGGTATAGTGCCACAACTGGCGGAACAGCTTTTGCTTCAACAGCTGCCTTGACAAGTGGAACCTATTACGGGGCAATTATTGATCCTGTAACCAATTGTGCAAGCAATACAAGACTGTCCGTAACAATTAGCGTAACTGATCCTGGAACACCGACAACAACCGATACTACACAAGATTTCTGTTTAGTGAATGCACCGACATTTGCAAATATTCAGGTAAATGAAATTAATGTGGTTTGGTACAGCACTGCAACGGGCGGAACAGCTTTTGCTTCTACAGCCGCTTTGACCAGTGGAACCTATTACGGGGCAATCATTGATCCTGTAACCAATTGTGCAAGCAATACAAGATTGGCCGTAACAATTAGCGTAACTGATCCGGGCACACCGACAACTACAGATTCAACACAGGATTTCTGTTTGGTGAGTGCACCAACATTTGCAAGTATTCAGGTAAATGAATCTAACGTGGTTTGGTATAGTGCCGCTACGGGCGGAACAGCTTTTGCTCCAACAGCTGCCTTGACAAGTGGAACCTATTACGGGGCAATCATTGATCCTGTAACCAATTGTACAAGCAATACAAGATTGGCCGTAATAATTAGCGTAACTGATCCGGGCACACTGACAACTACAGATTCAACACAGGATTTCTGTTTAGTAAATGCACCGACATTTGCGAGTATTCAGGTAAATGAGGCCAATGTAGTTTGGTACAATTCCGCAACTGGCGGAACAGCTTTTGCTCCAACAGCCGCTTTAACAAGCGGTACCTATTATGGCGCAATTGTAGATCCTGTAACCAACTGTGCAAGCAATACAAGACTAGCAATAACCATCAGTGTTACTGATCCGGGAACACCGACCACAACAGATACCACTCAGGATTTCTGTCTAGTGAATGCACCAACATTTGCAAGTATTCAGGTAAATGAAGCCAATGTGGTTTGGTATAGTGCCGCTACAGGCGGAACCGGTTTTGCTTCTACAGCCGCTTTGACAAGTGGAACATATTACGGTGCAATTATTGATCCTGTAACGAATTGTGCAAGCAGTACTAGACTGGCAGTAACCATAAGTGTTACTGATCCGGGAACACCAACTACAACAGATACCACACAGGATTTCTGTTCAGTAAATGCACCAACTTTTGCGAGCATTCAGGTAAATGAAGCTAACGTGGTTTGGTACAGCGCCGCAACTGGCGGAACCGCTTTTGCTCCAACAGCGATGCTAACAGATGGAACATATTATGGAGCAATCATAGATCCTTCAGGAAACTGTGAAAGTGTAGCAAGACTGCAAGTTACTGTTACAATCGGAAATCCTGCAGCAACACCAACGACTGCAGACGCTACGCAAAATTTCTGTTCTTTAAATTCACCTACTGTTTCTAACATTCAGGTGAATGAAGCAAATGTGATTTGGTATAGTACTCCGACAGGCGGCACTGCCATACCTGCAACAACTGCTCTAACAACAAATACTTATTACGGAGCAGTGGCAAGTACTACAGGTTGTGAAAACTCTGTTAGATTAGCAGTTCAGGTAAATGTTAATACACCTGGTATAATAACAACACCTAACACAACTCAAACATTTTGTTTGTCAGCAAATCCAACAATTGCAAATATATTAGTGAACGAACCAAATGTGGTATGGTATTCTTCTGCAACAGGCGGAACACCATTAACTGCAAATACATCTCTGACATCTACTACTTATTATGCTGCGGCATTGAATAATACGACAAATGGATGTATTAATGCTGCACGTTTGGCTATAACTATAGCATTTGAAAATGATGCTCTTGTACAGCTTACGACAAGTGATGACACGCCATGTGTTTTCCAAAATGTAACATATTCAATTGCAAACGGAAAATCAGATTATGTATGGTCAGTTTCTAGCGGAACAATTGTTTCCGGAGGAGGAAACACAGATGGATCTGCAACAGTTTCATGGTCAGATGTTGGCGCTGGCACAGTTACGGTAACTTACACTAATAACTGTGACGAGACAACGACAAAAACATTAAATGTTACTGTAGCGTCATGTTCAGATTTAACGATAACAAATACAGTTAGTAACCCAACGCCAAACTTTGGAGAAGAAATTGTCTTTACTATAAAAGTAAATAATGTTGGAGAAGGACTAATTAACAACGTACTTGTTAGTGAATTAATTCCAAGTGGATATACTCTTGTTTCATCTTCTGCATCAAGCGGAGTTTATGATACGGCAACACAAGTATGGACAATTCCTACTTTACCAGCCGGAACAAGTGAAACTCTTGAAGTGCGAGTTCTGGTATTACCTAGCGGTAATTACAATAATGTTGCAACAATCGAAATCTCAACTCCTTTAGATGTTGATCCGACAAATAATTCAGCTACAGCTTTAGTAGAACCAATTTGTTTGACAGTGTATAATGAGTTTACTCCAAATAATGACGGAGCGAATGACCTTTTCAGAATTGATTGTATTGAAACGCATCCTAATAATGAACTTAAAGTTTTCAACAGATATGGTGCATTGGTATACAGTAAAAAGAATTATGAAAATGATTGGGACGGAACTGCCAATGTATCGGGAGTTGTAAATAGAGGAGATATGTTGCCAACAGGTACTTATTTTTATGTGATAGACACTGGAGACGGAATGGTTAAAAAGGGATGGTTATCTATAATGAGATAACACCATTTAATCACATCTAATTAATTTAACTAAATAAGTATCGTTATGAAACTATATATAAAATCATTAGAAACGTATTTCATTTTAATATGTTCTTTTATCACGTTTTGTGTCAGTGCACAACAAGATCCGCAATATACACAATATATGTACAATACTATGGCCGTAAATCCTGCTTATGCAGGGTCTACGGGTAGTTTAGAAGCTACACTTTTACACCGTTCCCAATGGGTAGGGATATCAGGAGCACCTGAAACACAATCATTTTCTATTCACGGACCACTTGCAAATGAAAAAATTGGTCTTGGATTAAGTGTTGTGAATGATAAAATTGGACCTTCGAACGAGTTGTACCTGGATGGAAATTTCTCTTATTCAATACCTCTTGGATATGAAAAACGATTGGCTTTTGGATTAAAAGCCGGTATGCGTATGCTAAACATAGACTGGTCAAAAGGACGATATTATAACAACAATGATGTCTTGTTGAATCAGAATATTGAAAATCAGGCAAAGCTGGCTGTCGGAGCAGGTGTTTTTTACTACACTGACAAATGGTATTTAGGGCTTTCGGTTCCTTCTTTCATTCAAAGTAATTATTACGATGATGTGCAGGAATCTATAAACTATGATCGATTACATTATTTTTTAATGGGAGGTTATGTCTTTGATTTAAATCCAAATTTAAAATTCAAACCTGCCTTTTTAGTAAAAGCGGTGAGTGGGGCTCCAATTACTGCCGATGTTTCAGCAAACTTCATGATAGCCGAAAAATTTACCATAGGTGGTGCTTACAGAACAGATGATTCTGTAAGCATACTGGCAGGTTTTCAAATATCAAAAAGCTTTTTCATCGGATATTCTTTCGACTATACTATAAGCGAACTCAACAAGTATAACGATGGTTCACATGAAATCATCCTGCGTTATTCGTTTAATAAAGGTGAAAGTAAAATCAAATCTCCTCGATTCTTCTAAAAACTAAGTCTATGAAAAAAATATATATCCTAAGTTTAGTGGTGAGTTTTACAGTAAGTTTCGCTCAGACTAATTTTAAAAAAGCAGATGCCTTGTTTAGAAATTATGCTTACGTAGATGCTTCAAAGGCTTACGAAGAAATTTTGCAAAACATAAAAAAGCCATCAGCACAAACGTTAAAGAATACTGCAGATTCGTATTACTTTATTTCAGATGCAAGAAATGCACTTAAATATTACAAAAAATTATACGAAGTTCAGGGAAATAATTTGACAGACATTTATTATTTGCGTTACATCCAGTGTCTAAAAGCAGTAATGGATTACGACGAAGCAAATAGAGTCATAAAAGAGTATCTGGATAAAAAAGGAGATAAAAATGAAATCAACAGATATGCTGCCCAAAAGAAACAACTTGACAGTTTGTCTAAAGCGAAGTCTCTTTATAATGTAAAAAATCTGGATATCAATACCAGTAAATCAGATTTTGGAGCCACTTATTTTCAGGATAAAATTGTATTTACATCTGCAAGGGATACCACAAAATTTAGTGACAAATTGTACACATGGAATAATCAGCCTTTTCTGAATCTCTATGTTGCAGAAAGAAATCCGGCAGACGGAAGTTTGTTTAATGAAAAATTGTTCCTGGCAAACGTTATGAGCAAGTATCATGAAGCGACAGCAACTTTTGATACTAGTGGAAAAACAATTTATTATTCGACAAATATTGTCAAAAAAAACAAATTGGTTGTAGATGAAAATAAGATCAATAATTTCAAAATTGTCAAAGGCCAGATAATCGATAATAAATTAGAAAATTCCGAATCGGTTTTTTTCAACAGTACAGAATATTCAGTAGGGCATCCTTCATTGAGTGAAGACGGGGAATGGCTTTTCTTTGCGTCAGATATGCCGGGAGGTTATGGCGAAACAGATTTGTATTATGTAAAAATTGCCGCTGACGGAACGATGAGTTCTCCTGTAAATTTGGGTCCAAAAATAAACACGCTTGGTAATGAGGTTTTCCCATTTTTTAGAAACGGAACTCTTTATTTTTCTTCAGATGGACATTACGGAATGGGAGATCTTGACGTATATGAAAGCAGTTTTTTTGCTGATGGTACATTTTCTGTCCCTCGCAATTTAGGGGCACCAATAAACAGTAATAAGGATGATTTTTCTTTTACTATAGATAAAGCAGGTAGTTTTGGCTATGTTTCTTCTAATAGAGAAGGAGGGAAAGGCGATGATGATATTTATTCTTTTACCAAAGGAAAACCGGTCTGCAACCAGAATATTTCAGGTATTGCGATTGACAGAAAAACAAAACTACCTCTTGCAGATGTTGTAATTATGGCATATAACTCTTATAGTGATGTTCTTGCAGAAACAAAAACAAATTATGAAGGCAAATATGTAGTAGTGGTTCCTTGTGGCAAATCAGTCAAAATGATTGCTGCAAAGCCCAACTATAGCAGCGACGATAAAGCGGTAGAAACAGGAACAGAAAACGAAGGCGAAATCAAAGAGATCAATTTTGAACTAAGCAACTACGACGATCTGGTTGTAAAGAAAAAAGGAGTAGAAAAAGTAGCTGTTAACCCTATTTATTTTGATTACGATAAGTTTGATATTACTCCTCCGGCGATAGAAGAATTGTCAAAAGTGGTTTTTGTTATGCGTAAATTTCCAAACATCCGAATTAAAATTGAATCACATACAGATTCACGCGGAAAAGATGCTTACAACCTGAAACTTTCTGACAACAGAGCCAAATCAACAAGAGATTATATTGTATCTCAGGATATTGATGCTTCACGAATAGAAAGCGCAATAGGATATGGTGAAAGTAAATTAGTTAATAAATGTAAAAATGGAGTAAAATGTACAGAAGAGGAGCACCTTTTAAACAGACGTTCAGATTTCATTATTATTCAAAAATAATTCTATATTTATGTCCTAATTGATTGTCAATCATTGAAAATATAGAATATAAAAACCATTTGGAAGTTGGTTTTGATTCATTCTTTTTAAGAATAATGGACAAGAAGAAAATCAAGTTGCATTTGTTTGCAACTTGATTTTTTGATTTTTAAAACTCTTTGTTTTTGATGTTTTTCAATAAAATAATCCTAATTTTGATTTTCAGTTATTCTAAAATACAATCAGCATCATTTTTAATATTATATGACTACTCAAGAAACAATTCAGGCTTTAAGAGAAGAACTCAATCAACACAATTACAACTATTATGTACTTGATAATGCCACAATTTCAGATTATGATTTTGATGTTAAATTAAAAGAGCTTCAGGATCTTGAAAGCAAACATCCTGAATTTTTTGATGAGAATTCTCCAACCCAAAGAGTAGGGGGGACGGTTACAAAGAATTTTAAAACAATACCACATCAATACAGAATGTATTCTTTGGATAATTCTTACTCTAAAGATGATTTGGCCGATTGGCAAAACCGTATACAAAGAGTCTTAGGAAATGTTGATTTGCAATATACCTGCGAATTAAAATATGACGGAGCGTCAATTAGTATTACATATGAAAACGGAAAACTTGTTCAGGCATTAACGCGTGGAGATGGTTTTCAGGGTGATGAGGTTACCAATAATATCAAAACAATAAAATCGGTTCCCTTACAGTTAAAAGGAAATTATCCGGAGAAATTTGATATTCGAGGAGAGATCATTCTTCCGTATTCAGGTTTCGAAAAAATGAATCAGGAATTAATTGAGATTGGAGAAACTCCATATTCCAATCCAAGAAATACAGCTTCAGGAAGTTTAAAATTACAAGATAGTGCTGAGGTTGCCAAACGTCCGCTGGAGTGTTTATTGTATTCTGTAACAAGTAATAATTTGCCTTTTTCTTCACAAATTGAAGGATTAGAAGCAGCTAGGAAATGGGGTTTTAAAGTTCCAAATGAAGCCAAACTGGTCAATAATTTAGAAGAAGTTTTTGAGTTTATTGATTACTGGGATATACATCGTCATAATTTACCCTACGAAACAGATGGAGTTGTGGTAAAAGTAAACAGTATTCAACATCAGCAAGAATTGGGTTACACCGCAAAATCGCCACGTTGGGCAATGGCGTATAAATTCAAATCAGAACAAGTATCAACAGAGCTAAAATCTATCTCATATCAGGTTGGGCGTACCGGTGCCATTACACCAGTTGCAAATTTAAAACCTGTACAACTGGCCGGAACTATTGTTAAGAGGGCTTCATTGCACAACGCAGATCAGATAGAGAAACTGGATATCCGTATAAATGATACAGTTTTTGTTGAAAAAGGAGGAGAAATCATTCCTAAAATTATTGCAGTAGATTTAGAAAAACGACCTGAAAATTCAGAAAAAACACATTACATAATCTATTGCCCGGAATGTCATACCGAATTGGTAAGAAATGTTGGTGAAGCCAATCATTACTGCCCAAATTTTTACGGTTGCCCTCCACAGATTATCGGACGAATCCAGCATTATATTTCAAGAAAAGCTATGGATATAGGAGGTCTTGGAGGAGAAACAGTCGCACTTCTCTTCAAAAATGGTCTGGTGCATAATTATGCAGATTTATATGAGCTGAAAGTAGAAGATATTTTGCATTTGGAAAGAATGGCCCAGAAATCTGCTGAGAATTTAGTCAAGGGTGTAGAAGAATCAAAACAAATTCCTTTTGAGAGTGTTTTGTTTGCGCTCGGAATACGTTTTGTAGGCGAAACAGTAGCTAAGAAACTAGCTAAACATTATAAAAATATAGACGCATTGAGTAAGGCTTCTTTAATGGAGTTGATTTTGGTTGATGAAATCGGTGATCGAATCGCCAGAAGTGTAGTTGAGTTTTTTGAAAATGAAGAAAACAGAATAATAATTGAACGCCTGAAAAATTATGGGGTACAATTTGAAATAGTTGAAAAAATTAATCCGGATGCTACTGATAAATTTGTTGGAAAGACGTTTGTTGTTTCGGGTGTTTTTGAACAGTTTTCGAGGGATGAACTAAAGAAAACAATTGAAGACAACGGCGGAAAAGTAGGAAGTTCAATTTCTGCAAAAACCGATTTTGTTGTGGCAGGAGATAATATGGGACCGGCAAAGTTAGAAAAAGCCAATAAATTAAAAATTCCAATTCTTTCAGAAGAAGATTTTATAAATAAATTAAATGAAAGTGAATAAATGAAAAGTGAATAAAGATAAAAATCCTGTTCTGTACAATTAAACATATTGTGCAGAACAGGATTTTTTTTATTATTTATGTTGAATATTTTCCTGAAAAACTAAACCAAAAAACTATACAATAATTGATTTTCCCTGATTTGTGTGAGCTTTATCCTTATCAAAATAAAAATCTATTCTTCCTAAATTGATTCCATAGCATCCAACCTGATTAACCAAGACATTTTCACCTGCTTTATTTTTCACAATTGTAGGTTTATCCAAAAAAGTATGCGTGTGTCCGCCAATAATCAGATCAATATCCTGCGTTAATTCAGCTAATTTTAAATCACAGATTTTATCCTCTCCATTTCCATACTTATAGCCTAAGTGAGAAAGACAGATCACCAAATCACACTTTTCTGTTTTCTTCAGTAATTGTGTCATATCCTGGGCAACTTCAACAGGATCATTATAAACAGTTTCCTTGTACATTTTTTTGTCAACAAGACCTGCAAGTTCAATTCCAAGACCAAAAACGCCAACTTTTATTCCATTTTTATGAAAGATTTTATACGGTTTTACAAGTCCGTTCATGACCGTATTTTTAAAATCATAATTAGAATTGATAAATTCAAAAGTTGCATGAGGCATTTGCGCATACAAACCATCAAGACCATTGTCAAAGTCATGATTTCCTATTGTAGATGCATCATACTTCATCATACTCATTAACTTAAACTCAAGTTCACCACCATAATAATTAAAATAAGGAGTGCCCTGAAAAATATCTCCTGCATCTAGTAAAAGTACATTTGGATTTTCTTTTCGAATAGTCTCAATAAGAGCCGCTCTGCGAGAAACACCGCCTTTATTCGCATTACGCGGATCATCCGCAGGAAAAGGGTCGATATGACTGTGTACATCATTGGTATGCAAAACAGTTAAATGTTTTATATCGTTAGTTTCAAAACTGCTCAAAGACAAACCTAAGCTTAATAAAGCAGTACTTGCAGCCGTTTTTTCGATAAATTCTCTTCTTTTCATTGAATATGTTTTTTTGCGTAAACGCGGGTAATTTTATTTCTGGAAATATTATTCTTCAGTAATTCTGATATCTCTTGGCACCGGAATCGTATCGACTTCTTTAAAATAATCAATTAATACATCACGAAGTTTATAGTTTAAATCAAATTTTTGAATATTCTTAGCAAAGAAACTCATATTGTCTCCGCCATTTGCCAAATAATCGTTTGTTGCAACATAATAAACCTTGTTGATGTCGAGAGGTTTTCCCTGAATTTGTATATTTTTTGCCATATTATCTTTAGCAATCGTAAAAGTCATTCCAGATAAAGGTTGTGGTTTTTTCTCCTTAATTATATAAGCGGCAATATCTGCAATTTGCTCACCTTTCATAGACAGCACTACCAAGTTGTTTTCAAAAGGCATGATTTCAAAAGCGGTTCTGCTCGTCACATTTCCTTTTGGAAGAATAGCACGGATTCCGCCATGATTTAAAAGGCATAAATCAATAGTTTTGTTCTCACGTTTTTTGAAAACTAAATTTCCTCTTTTAACACAAACATCAGCCATTAGACAACCTATTGTTGTCTGCCATTTGCCAGTACTTTTGTCTAATGTTTCAGGACAAAAAGCCAAAACGCTGTCTAAATCTTTGTTAATATGATTACGATAAGGAGCAATAAAATTTTCAATTGCAGGAGTTTCAGCTCCTTTTTCATTGACCGGAAGTTGCTTTCCTTCTATCTTCGTTAAGTTGTAGTTTTTCTGACTGCAGGAAGTAATAAAAAAAACTGTTAAGAATATAACAAAAAGTTTTAAAAATCCGTTATACTTTTTTAGTTTTACCATCTTAAATGCGACTTAAATAATTAATTTTGTAATTCGTAAAAGTACTATGTTTTTAAATTATATAAAGGAATTTTTTGTAAAAAAATCATTAAAAAATAACTTACATAATGTAAAAAACGAAGTCTTTACAAGTAATGTGCAAACAATTGGTTTACTGGTTGATGAAAGTGAATTTAGACATTCGGAAGAGTTAGTAAAAGAATTAATTTCGAATGGAATCAACCCTGACAGCATAAAAATTGTTGTGTACAGAAGTAAATTCGATAAGAAAGAAACATATTCCAGACCAACTTTTGGTAAAAAACATATCAATTGGCGGGGAGAAGTAATCGTAGATTTTCTAACTGAATTTATTGACACAGAATTTGACCTTTTGATAAGTTATTATGATACCGAACAGCCAATCCTGATGATGGTAACAAATAGATCAAAAGCGAAATTTAAAGTTGGTTTTGCATCAGTCGACAACAATTTAAACCGATGGATGATTGAAACCGCTATAGAAAATTATAAACTTTTCGTTTCAGAATTGTTTAAGTATTTAAAGAACATTAAATAAAAATATAAACTAGAATATGCAATCATTAATAGGAACTGGTGTTGCCCTTGTAACGCCATTTAAAAAAGATTTCTCAATTGATTTTGAAGCATTACAGCGAATTGTTAATTTTTCTATCGATGGAGGAGTTGAATATCTTGTAGTAATGGGTACAACAGCAGAAAATGCTACCCTCACACAAGCCGAAAAAGAATTGGTTATTAATGCAGTAATCGATTTTAATAAAGGAAGATTACCACTTGTACTTGGAGTGGGAGGTAATAATACAATGCAGGTTGTTGAGGAGTTAAAGACAAGAGATTTTTCTGCATTTGAGGCAATCCTGTCTGTGTCTCCTTATTATAATAAACCAACTCAGGAAGGAATTTACCAGCATTATAAGGCAATTGCCGAAGCTTCTCCTGTTCCTGTGATTTTATATAACGTTCCGGGAAGAACCTCTAGTAACATGCTGCCACAAACAGTAATCCGTCTGGCAAATGATTTTGATAATATTGTAGCAATAAAAGAAGCAGCAGGAGATATGGCCCAAGCCTTGCAGCTGATTAAAAATGCACCAAAAGATTTTCTTGTAATTTCAGGAGATGATATGATTGCATTGCCTATTGTTTTGGCCGGAGGAGCAGGGGTTATTTCTGTAATTGGACAAGGATTTCCTAAAGAATTTTCAGAAATGATACGTTTAGGACTTAACAGAAAAGTAAATGAAGCATTTAAAACACAATACTTTTTATCAGATTGTATCGATATGATTTTTGAGCAGGGAAATCCTGCCGGAATCAAACAAGTCTTTAAATCGCTTAGTATTGCTGAGAATACCGTGCGTTTGCCATTGGTTGCAGTTGATGAATCATTAGCAAACAGACTAAATGATTTTGTAAAAAAAAGCATTAAAGTAGAGCAGGATTAAAGGTATTGTATTGTACCAAAAAAATATTTTGTAGTAGCTAAATTAATAACTAAATTTGCCACCGGAACTTCGGTGTGATTTTGCTTTGGCACAATGCCTGAGTAATCATAATAAAAGTAATAAAATGAAAAAAATAGTATCCCTATTAATTGTTGTTGTCCTTTTTTGTTCTTGTAGTGATTACCAAAAAGCTTTAAAAAATGAAGATGTTGCGGCTAAGTTTGAGATAGCAACTAAGATGTATGAAGCAGGAAAATATAATAAAGCGATTCGTCTTTTTGAACAATTAGCGTCTACTTACAGGGGTAAGCCTCAGGCAGAAAAATTGTTTTATATGTATTCTCAGTCTTACTATAAAACAAAACAGTATTATTTAGCAGGTTATCAGTTTGAAAGCTTTGTTTCCGGATATCCACGAAGTGAAAAAGTACAAGAAGCTGCTTTTCTTGGTGCTTACAGCTATTCAAAGTTGTCTCCTGTGTATAGTTTAGATCAGACAGATACAGTAAAAGCTTTAGAAAAATTACAAGCATTTATTGATAATTACCCTAATTCAGAATATGTGGCTCAGGCAAATGAGGTGGTAAAAGTCCTGAATGGTAAACTAGAGAAAAAAGCATACGAAAATGCAAAAGGATACAATACAATTTCAGACTATAAATCGGCTCTGATTGCTTTTGACAACTTTATTGCGGATTTTCCAGGAACACCTTTCAAAGAAGATGCATTATTCTACAAATATGATTCTGCATACCAATTAGCAATAAACAGTATTCCGTCAAAAATGCAGGAACGTTTAAATATAGCTAAAGTGTCTTATAACAACTTAATTAAGTTTAAAAGCGATACAAAATATAAAAAACAGGCAGAAGAAATGAATGCCAGAGTTGAAACAGATTTACAAAAATTTACTAAATAAATAAAGTCATGGATTTAAAAAAGACGAATGCTCCTGTTAACACAGTAACTTACAATAAAACAGTTATTGAAGAGCCAACAGGAAATGTGTATGAGGCAATTACCATTATGGCTAAAAGAGCAAACCAAATTAATTCAGAAATAAAAAAAGAATTAACTGAGAAATTAGAAGAGTTTGCTACTTATAATGACAGTCTTGAAGAAGTTTTTGAAAATAAAGAACAAATTGAAGTTTCTAAATTTTACGAAAAATTACCTAAACCTCACGCTTTGGCAGTTCAGGAATGGTTAGACGGTAAAACATACCACAGAGGTTCAAACAAATAATAGTATAATGTCAGTTTTAAACGGGAAGAAAATTTTACTGGGAGTTTCCGGTGGGATTGCAGCGTATAAAACAGCATCATTAGTACGACTTTTTATAAAAGCAGGTGCACATGTCCAAGTGATAATGACACCTGCTTCTAAGGATTTTGTAACTCCACTTACGTTATCTACGTTATCAAAAAATCCTGTACACTCCAGTTTCTTTAATCAGGATGATGAAGATGCAGTATGGAATAATCATGTCGAATTGGCACTTTGGGCAGATTTGATGTTAATTGCTCCCGCTACTGCCAATACATTATCTAAGATGGCAACAGGAAACTGTGATAATCTTTTAATTGCAACTTACTTATCTGCTAAATGTCCAGTCTATTTTGCTCCGGCAATGGATCTGGATATGTATAAACATCCCTCTACAATTTCAAGTTTTACCGCTTTGAGACAATTTGGAAATGTTATGATTCCGGCAGAAAGTGGCGAATTAGCAAGTGGATTGTCAGGAGAAGGAAGGATGGCAGAACCTGAAAATATAATCGCATTTCTTGAAGCTGATTTAGAAAGTAAATTACCCTTAAAAGGAAAAAAAATGTTAATTACTGCCGGACCAACATACGAAGCAATAGATCCTGTACGTTTTATAGGAAATCATTCTTCAGGAAAAATGGGCTTTGATATTGCAAATACAGCCGCAAATTTGGGTGCCAGCGTGATTTTGATTTCAGGACCAACTCATTATAAGGTAAAAAATGCATCTGTAGAAGTTATAAATGTTGTTTCGGCACAAGAAATGTATGATGCCTGTCATATTTATTATAACGATGTTGATGTTGCCATTGCAGCTGCTGCAGTAGCCGATTATAAACCCAAAACAATTTCTTCACAAAAAATAAAGAAGTCTGTTGATGAGTTTGCAATTGAGCTTGAAAAAACGAAAGACATTTTGTTATCCCTTGGCGCAATCAAACAAAATCAGTTTTTAATTGGATTTGCATTAGAAACTGAAAATGAAATTGAGAATGCTAAGTTGAAAATTCAGAAAAAAAACTTAGATTTGATAGTTCTAAATTCCTTGCAGGATGAAGGGGCCGGTTTTAAAAAAGAAACCAATAAAGTAACATTTATTGATAAGAATTTTAAAATTGAACCAATGGAATTAAAATCAAAAGAATCTGTTGCAGCTGATATTTTGAATAAAGTAATTTTGCATTTTTCATAAACAGCAATGATTTTAAAAGAAAAACTGAATTAATGGCGAAATTTTATTTCGCTAAAAGCAAATAGTATCTTGGTATGAATAATAAAGTCGTTATTTTTTTGGTATTTTTAATTTTTGGCGTTACGCAGGCGCAACAGCTAAACTGTACCGTAACTTTAAATACTGAAAGGCTTCAAACCCCAAATCAGCAGGTTTTTAAAACACTTCAGAGTTCTTTGTCTGAATTTGTAAATAAAACGGACTGGACAGGATCTGCTTTAAAACAAAACGAAAGAATCAACTGTTCGATGTATATCACTTTATCCTCTTACAGCTCAAATCAGTTTTCTGGTACAATTCAAATCCAGGCATCAAGACTTATTTACAATTCCACTTATTCATCACCGATTTTCAATTTTAATGACAAGGATTTTAATTTCAGCTATACTGAATATGAGCCCTTGTTGTTTAATCCTACGGTTTTTGAATCTAATTTAATCTCTGTAGTTTCATTTTACAGCTATATGATTTTAGGTATAGATGCAGATACATTTCAGATGGGAGGAGGAACCTCTTATCTCGAAACTGCACAAAATATTGCAAACGTTGCACAGCAGGGAGGTTTTAAAGGCTGGAGTCAGACTGACGGACTTCAGAGCCGTTATTTTCTGATTAATGACATGATGTCTCCAACCTATAGTGATTTAAGACAGACAATGTTTTTATATCACTCGGGCCTGGATAATATGAGCCAGGATTTAAAAGCTTCCAAAGAAAAAATCAAATCATCACTATTACTTATAGGAAAAGTAAATGCTGTTAAACCAAATGCTTTTTTAACCCGGGTATTTTTTGATGCCAAATCAGATGAAATTGTTTCTGTTTTTTCGGGTGGGCCAAGTATCCCTATTACAGATTTAACAGATGTTTTGAATAAAGTTTCGCCATTGAATACCACTAAATGGTCGCAAATCAAATTTTAATTTGATTTTTGATCTACATACTTCCTTAACTTTTATACTTTTATATTTTTTCATATGATCACTTCACTGTCTATTAAAAATTATGCTCTGATTGAGAAACTTTCTATTGATTTTTCAAAAGGTTTTTCTATAATTACGGGTGAAACTGGGGCAGGTAAATCAATTATTTTAGGAGCTTTAGGTTTGGTTTTAGGAAAAAGAGCCGATTTAACTTCCTTAAAAAATAAAGAAGAAAAATGTGTAATTGAGGCGCAGTTTGAAATCTCCAAATATAATTTGGCAGCTTTTTTTGAAGCAAATGACCTTGATTACGAAGATGAAACTATCATAAGACGTGAAATTTTACCTTCTGGAAAATCACGTGCTTTTATCAATGATAGTCCTGTAAACCTTCAGGAACTACAGGATTTAAGTTTGTTTTTGATTGATATTCATTCGCAGCAGCAAACTCAGGAGCTGTCTGATGAAAATGTGCAATTTAAAATAATTGATGCCATTGCCAACAATTCCGAAACGATCAATTCGTATCAGAAACTTCTAAAAGAATACAAAACAGATAAGTCAAAACTAAATGCTTTGTTGAAAAAACAAAGTGATTCAGGTAAGGAACAAGAGTATAATACTTTTTTATTGAATGAATTAGTTGCCGCCAAACTGAAATCTGGAGAACAGAAAGAATTGGAAGCTGATTTTGAAAAACTGAATAATGTTGAAATTATAAAAGAGTCAATAGAAAAATCTTTGTCTATCGCTAATGAAGAGCAATTTGGTGTTTTTCATAATTTAAATGAAATTAAAAACGCACTTCATAAAATAGTTTCTTTTTCTCCTGATTATCAGAATGTTTTTGAAAGAATTACAAGTTTAACAATTGAATTTGATGATATTTCGAAAGAATTAGAAAATGTTTCAGAAAAATTATTAAATGACCCTGAAAAGTTAGAACTGACGAATCAGAAACTGCAATTAATTTATAATCTCCAGAAGAAACATCAGGTTACCTCTGTTGAAGAATTGCTTCAGATTCAGGCAGATTTAGAAACAGCAGTTATCGAATTAGGTAATATTGAAGAAGAAATAGCTGCGTTATCAAAATCAATTGAACAAAAAGTTCAGGAATTAGATGGTTTTTCACAAATAATACATCAAAACAGAGAAAATGCAATTCCAGTTTTATCAAATCAGTTAATTTCGATTTTAGAAACTTTAGGAATGCCAAATGTTCGTTTTAAAATAGAGCTTATACCTTCGGAAACATATTTCCAAAACGGAAAAGACGAATTACAATTCCTTTTTTCAGCGAATAAAGGAACTGATTTCGGGTTATTGAAAAAAGTTGCTTCCGGTGGAGAAATGTCGCGTATTATGCTGGCCGTTAAGGCGATTTTAGCACAATATTCCAAATTACCAACTTTAATTTTTGACGAAATAGATACTGGTGTTTCCGGAGAAATTGCAATCAGGATGGGCGAGATTATGAAAGAGATGAGCGCTGCTATGCAAATATTTGCCATTACACATCTACCGCAAATAGCAGCAAAAGGGGATTCACATTTTAAAGTTTTCAAATCAACTGTTAACAATGATACGCAATCTGAATTAAAACTGCTGTCTCAGGAAGAAAGAATTGTAGAAATAGCTCAGATGCTTTCGGGAGCTAACATCTCAAATTCAGCATTAAACCACGCAAAAGAATTATTAAATTAAGAATACTGAAATATGGAAAGTTTGAGTCACTATGAAAATCAATTTATAAAAGCCGATTCATTAATATCTGAAGGTAATATCGCTGATGGAAAAGAATTATTAGAAGAAATATTAGCACAGTATCCTGACTTTGGAAAAGCTCACAACCATTTAGGCTGGATTTATTATAATAAGTTAAGTAATTATGATCAAGGAATTTATCATTATAAACTAGCGATGAAATTCGAGCCAAAATATCCTGCCCCTTATCTAAATTTTACTTATTTGCTTATTGATATAGGGCGATATGCAGAAGCTAAAGAGCACATTAGCTTTACAATGAAAAATTTAGAAAATGTAGATCATTCTTCTTTTAACAGTGAATTAGGAAGAATGGCTGAATATGAAAGTGAATATATTGCGGCTTATAATTATTATAAACTGGCTAAAAAAAACGCGCTGAATCCAAATTTTATAGACAATATGAATGCTAACATGAAAAGGGTTAAGGATAAAATGTCTATTTTTGAAAAATTAAAACTAAAACTCAATTAATACAATAAATAATTACAAGATGATTATAGAACCTAGAATGAGAGGATTTATTTGTTTGACTGCCCATCCTGAGGGAGCTGAACAAAATGTTAAAAATCAAATCAAATATGTAAAATCAAAAGGAGAAATCAATGGACCTAAAAAAGTTTTAGTGATTGGTGCTTCTACAGGTTTCGGGCTAGCTTCAAGAATTACTAGTGCTTTTGGTTCTGGTGCAGCAACAATTGGAGTGTTTTTCGAAAAACCACCTGTTGAAGGAAAAACAGCTTCTCCGGGATGGTATAATTCTGCAGCATTTGAAAAAGAAGCTCATAAAGCAGGTTTATATGCAAAAAGTATCAATGGTGATGCATTTTCAAACGAAATAAAAAGAGAAACTCTTGATTTAATAAAAGCAGATTTAGGACAAGTAGATCTTATAATTTATAGTTTGGCTTCTCCAGTGCGTACAAATCCTAATACAGGAGTTATGCACCGTTCAGTTTTAAAACCAATCGGACAAACGTTTACAAATAAAACTGTTGATTTTCATACAGGAAAAGTTTCTGAGGTTTCTATTGCTCCAGCAGTTGAAGAAGATATTGAAAACACAGTTGCTGTAATGGGAGGTGAAGACTGGGCTATGTGGATTGATGCCTTAAAAAGCGAAAATTTATTAGCAGAAGGAGCTACTACCGTGGCATATTCATATATCGGGCCATCATTGACAGAAGCGGTTTACCGTAAAGGAACTATTGGCCGTGCAAAAGATCATTTAGAAGCTACAGCATTTTCTATCACTGACAGTTTAAAATCTGTTGGAGGAAAAGCTTATGTGTCAGTAAATAAAGCTTTGGTTACTCAGGCAAGTTCGGCAATTCCGGTAATTCCTTTATATATTTCGCTTTTATATAAAATTATGAAAGAAGAAGGAATTCACGAAGGTTGTATTGAGCAGATCCAACGTTTGTTTCAGGACAGATTATACAACGGATCAGAAGTTCCAACAGACGAGAAAGGAAGAATCAGAATCGATGATTGGGAAATGCGTGATGATGTTCAGGCAAAAGTCGCTAAACTATGGTTAGAAGCAACTACAGAAACTTTACCGGAGATAGGTGATTTAGCAGGATACAGAAATGATTTCCTAAACTTATTCGGATTTGAATTTGAAGGAGTTGACTACAAAGCTGAAGCAAATGAGGTAGTTGCGATAGAAAGTATCAAATAAATACAGATTATCATAAATCAAAAACCATCAACCAAAAGTTGATGGTTTTTTTATGAATATACCATACCTTTGTTAAAATTTTTAGATTAACAATAATTACTACTTTAATACCTCATATTCCATTATGATTTTTTCTTTAATTATACCCGTGTATAATCGCCCGGATGAAGTTGATGAACTTTTAGAAAGCCTGACTAAATCTGATTATAATGAAGCATTTGAAATTGTTCTGGTCGAAGATGGTTCATCAATACCATGCAAAGATATTGTAATGAACTATCAGGGAAAACTCAATATTTCCTATTATTTTAAAGAGAATTCAGGGCCTGGAGATTCAAGAAATTTTGGAATGCAAAAGGCAAGAGGTGATTATTTTATCATTTTTGATTCAGATTGTATTATTCCGCCAAATTATCTTACTGAAGTCAGAAAAGAATTAAATGCAAAATATGTAGATTGTTTTGGAGGGCCGGACAAAGCGCTTGACAGTTTTTCGAATATTCAAAAAGCTATCAACTTTGCTATGACTTCATTTCTTACCACCGGCGGAATTCGTGGAGGTTCAGAGAAGATAACTAAATTTCAGCCCAGAAGTTTTAATATGGGAATTTCAAAAAAAGCTTTTGAGGCATCAAAAGGTTTTGGTAATATACATCCGGGAGAAGATCCTGATCTTTCGATTCGTTTATGGAATCTGGGTTTTGAGACCAGATTGTTTCCCTATGCTTTTGTTTATCATAAACGTAGGATAGACTGGGAAAAATTCTCTGTTCAGGTACATAAATTTGGGATTGCAAGACCTATATTAAATAGTTGGTATCCAGAACATAATAAGTTGACATTCTTTTTTCCAACAGTATTTATTGTAGGATTGTTAATAGCTTTTTTACTATTAATATTCAATTTTGATATTTTTTTACAATTATATTTTGTATATTTCGTTATAATTTTTCTTACAGCAAGTATTCAGAATAAAAGTATTAAAATTGGATATCTGTCTGTAATAGCAGTTTGGAAACAATTCTATGGTTATGGAACAGGATTTTTAGAATCATTCATTAAAATTATCCTTTTAAAGAAAAAACCACAAGAAGCTTTTCCTCGTATGTTTTTTAAAGTATAGTATGACAAAGGTTATTGGCTTAACGGGCGGAATTGGCAGCGGTAAAACAACTATTGCTAATTATTTTAAAGAATTAGGTGTTCCTGTTTACATAGCTGATGACGGCGCCAAAAATGTAATGCAGTCTCAAAGTATAATTGACAGAATAAAAGAAACTTTTGGGAGTGCCATTTTTGATGATAACATTTTAAACAGAGCAAAATTAGCAGAGATTGTATTTAATGATAAGGATAAACTAAATCAGCTAAATAGTATTGTGCATCCAGCCGTTAAAAGTGATTTTGAGGCATGGTTATTGGAACATAAAAATTATGAATACGTTATTTACGAAGCCGCCATATTATTTGAAAGCGGCCGATATAAAGAATGTGATTTAATTATAACAGTTACTGCTCCTGAAGAAGTGAGGATAGACAGGGTTTTAAAGCGAGATAATACCACAAAAGCTCAGGTTTTAAGCCGCATGAAAATGCAATGGAATGATGAAAAAAGAATTTCCGGAAGCAATTTTATAATTAATAACGATAATCTTAAAAATGCTAAACAAGAAGTTGTTAAAATTCTTAAAATTTTGAATATTAAACAAAATCAGTCTTAAATGTTAATATTTGGTTAATGTATTATTTAGTATATTGTTAAAATATTAATTTTGTTTCGATGAATAAATTATTTTTTAGAATACTTGTTTTGCTAATGAGCTTGTCCTTAATAGGGATAATTCTGGTTCAGGTATATTGGTTTAACTCGTCTTTTAAAAATAATGACGAACAGTTTAAATATCATGTAACCCAAGTAATTGGAAATGTTGCTGATAAACTTGAAAAGCAAGAATTATACAGTTTTGCCGATCAGGTAAACAAAATAAAAGACAGTACAGGTAAAATTCCCAAAAAAGAAGATTTACTTCAGGTTTTATTTGTTCAGAGAAATAAAAAGACAAATAAAACTATTGTATACACCAACACATTAAGTGCTGAGGATTATGATATGGATGGTTCACTGTTCAATAAAAAATTCAGCAGTGATAGATTTAGAAATTTCAGTTCAAAAAGAGTTACTGAAATCTATAACAATAATAATGGTATTGATAATAATGTTCTTGGACAAAGTATTATACCGGATATTAAAATTGAAAAAACAGGCAGCCTTGATATTTTAAATAAAGTACAGCAGGAGATATCAATAAAAGATGCTGCAGATGCTTTACCTCTTGAAGAAAGAATCTCCAAAGAGAAATTGCATGGACTTCTTAAAAGGGAACTTGAAGAATATGGTGTCAAAACTAAATTTGAGTACGGAGTTCTAAATAGCGGTCTCGCAACTAAAGTAAGATCAGATGCCTTTCATTATGATAAAGATGCAAGTTACCACGTGCCCATCTTTACGAATAACGAAGGAAGTAGTAAATATGAACTGTATATTACATTTCCTCACAAAAAGAAGTTTTTATTATCTGAGCTATTAAGTATTACAATACTATCAATAATTTTCACACTAATTATTATAGTAGCTTATACAAGTGCATTAAATCAATTATTGCGTCAAAAACATATTTCTGAAATCAAAACAGATTTTATAAATAATATGACGCACGAGTTTAAAACTCCAATTGCGACAATTAATTTGGCTTTAGATGCAATTAGGAATCCTAAGATTATTGAAGATAAAGAGAAAGTCTTTCGATATCTGCAAATGATTAGGGACGAAAACAAAAGGATGCATGCTCAGGTAGAGAATGTACTTCGAATTTCGAAATTAGAAAAAAGAGAATTAGATATCACTAAAGAACCAACTGTAATTCATGATATAATTGATGATGCAATTGAACACGTAAATCTGATTTTAGAAGATAGAAAAGGAACTGTTGTTAAGCATTTTAATGCGGCCAGAACAACTTGTTTGATAAATGAAGTCCATTTTACAAATGTCCTTGTAAATATTTTAGAAAATGCAATAAAATATTCTCCTAATATTCCTGAAATTGAAATTTTTACAGAAAATGTCAAAGACGTAATTCTTATAAAAGTCAGAGATCACGGTTTGGGTATGAGTAAAATAGCTCAAAAAAGAGTTTTTGAGAAATTTTACAGAGAGCATACAGGAGATTTACATAATGTAAAAGGACACGGTTTAGGCCTTGCTTATGTAAAAAGAATAGTTGAGGATCACAATGGTCAAGTATATGTTGAAAGCGAAAAAGGAAAAGGTAGCACCTTTATAATAAAAATACCATTAATAAATTAAAATATGGAAAATAATAACAAAAGAATACTTTTAGTAGAAGATGACCTAAATTTTGGCGCTGTTCTTAAAGATTATCTAATGTTAAATGACTTTGAAGTTACTTTAGCTAAAAACGGTATGGAAGGTTTCGAAAAATTCAAAAAAGATGTATATGATTTATGCATACTGGATGTAATGATGCCTTATAAAGATGGTTATACTTTAGCGAAAGAAATTAGAGAAAAAAACAGCGAAGTGCCTATTATTTTTTTAACCGCAAAATCTATGAAAGAAGATGTGTTGAAAGGATACAAAGCTGGTGCTGATGATTATTTAAATAAACCTTTTGATTCAGAAGTTTTATTAATGAAAATTAAAGCAATTATTCAAAGAAAATCTGCTGACACAAAAGCTGAGCAAGTTCAGTTTGAATTTAATATTGGTAAATTCCACTTAAATTCAAAATTAAGATTCCTGACTTTTCAGGATGAAGAGCCGATCAAATTGTCACCAAAAGAAAATGAATTGCTTAAAATGTTAATTCTTCATGAAAACGATTTGATGCCAAGAGAATTAGCATTGACTAAAATATGGAGAGATGACAACTACTTTACTTCAAGAAGTATGGACGTTTACATCGCTAAACTTAGAAAATACCTAAAATCTGATGAGGATGTAGAAATCTTAAATATTCATGGTGAAGGTTTCAGATTAGTTGTTAAAAGCAAAGTAACTGAATAAATTAATTCGAAACTTCACTTAATAAAAAATATAAAGCTCTGATTTCTCAGAGCTTTTTTTTGTTCAAAACAAACAACAAAATTTTATTTCCAGTTCAGCTGTAACGCAAAACATGTTTTATCTTCTTTGGTAATGCTAAAAGTTGAGTCAGCTTCTGTTTCACTTTCGTGAATTACGACATTATCGTTTAGTGATAGTTCTTTCATAAAATTCATTTCGAAGCTTTTAATCTGTTGTTTTAAGATTTTTTCAGGTTCGACATGATCTAAACACCACTCCAGATATTTTACATTATTTGCATGATTTACAATATCAAGATCTGATAAATAAACTGTTTTTTCAAACACTGATTCTTTTTCAGGATTTACATTTATTTTAGAGAATCCTTCCAGTGTTGCTCTTTTGTCAGGAAAAAGTTCAAAGTGTTCATATGGTAACGCCAATCCCTCAGGACGGCGTGCTTTAGTGTTAAAAACAGCCCAAAATGTTTCGCTTCCGACTATTTTTTCTCCATTTACATACATTTCGAGTGCACGAACAGAACGGGAATTTTCCAGACTGTTAATCCATGTCTTCACAGTTACAACATCCTGCCATTTTGGTAAGGCTGTAATTTCTACACGCATTCTGCTTAAAACCCACGCCTGGTCAAATTCCTGCATGTCTGTAAAGCTGATTCCTCCAACTTCTGAATGTGCTGCTGCAGTCAATTGAAGCAAATTGCACAAATCTGTATATTTTAAATATCCGTTTGGTGTGCATTGTGTGAAATTGATTTCCCAGTCTTTGCTTAATACTGAAGTGAAATTTGGCGATATTGGCATTTTTGAATTTTAGAATTAAGATTTATTTTTAGAGTAGAGAATAGAAAAAAAGACTTTTACTTTAGGTTTTCTTCTATGTATTTTATTATCTCTTTTCTATCTGTTGAATAATCAAACCATTTTGTATTTTCGTTTCTTTTGAACCAGGTTAATTGTCTTTTAGAAAATCTTCTGGTATTTTTTTTGATTTCTTCGATTGCGAATGGCAATGAGAATTCTCCATCAAAATAACTAAATAATTCTCTATAACCGACCGTCTGAAGCGCATTTAACGCTTTATTAGGATACAACTCTTTTGCCTCTTCCAGCAATCCCTCATTCATCATAATGTCTACACGCTGGTTGATTCGGTTGTAAATAACTTCTCTGTCAGCATCTAATCCGATAAGGATGGGGATAAAGGTTCTGTTGTTCTTTTTTTGATTTAAAAATGAGGAATAAGGCTTTCCTGATCCAATGCAGACTTCTACAAAACGCATCATTCGTTGTGGATTTTGTAATGTTTGCGGATTTTCGAGAGTTATTTTTTGATAATAATCAGGATCAAGTTTCTTTAATTGCTGTTGTAGGTATTCAATTCCTAGTTTTTCATAGTTTAAATTTACTTCTGATCGTATTGCGGGATCAATTTCGGGGAACTCGTCAAAACCCTTTAAAATGGCGTCGACATATAAACCTGACCCACCGATTAAGATGGTAAAATCGTTAGTTTTATATAATTCATCGAGTTTTTGTAACGCTTCTTTTTCGTAGTCTCCAACAGTGTAATTTTCGAATATTGATTTGTTTTGTATAAAATGATGTGTCGCAGATGATAGTTCTTCCTGATTGGGTACAGCTGTGCCAATTGTCATTTCTTTGAAAAACTGACGGCTGTCGCAGGATATAATTTCGCAATTAAAATGTTGTGCCAAGGTGATGCTTAAGGCTGTTTTTCCTATAGCTGTTGGTCCGACAATGGTTATTAGGTATTTCATGTTTTTTAGCCCGGATGGAAATGGAAACCCCGGAATTATAGTTGTTAGTTTTTTCTGGTATAAAAGAGCGACCAGCGGAAGCTCCTTTTATGCCTTGAAAAAACAACAGCTAGAATGAGGAGTTGTAATGTACAGCTGGATTGGCTTCATAAATTAATTATTTGGTAATTCTGTACCACATTCGTAGCAATATTTTGCGTTGTCAAAGTGGACTTGAGAGTTGCATTTTTTACATGTTTTTTTTGTACTGACAGAGTTGTTTCTTAAACTGCTTTTGGCAAATTCTGCAGTAACGATCCCGGTTGGTACAGCTATTATTCCGTAACCCATTATCATCACTAAAGAGGCCAAAAATTGTCCTAACGGAGTTGCAGGAGATATATCTCCGTAACCTACTGTTGTTAAGGTTACTATTGCCCAATAGATACCTACTGGGATGCTTGTAAATCCGCTTTCTTTGCCTTCTACCACGTACATCATGGCGCCAATGATTACGGCACTTATAGAAACAAAATAGATAAAAACAAGGATTTTTTCCTTACTGGCTTCAAGTGCTTCTTTTAATTGAAATGATTGATGTGAGATCTGCGGAATATGCAGAATTTTGAACAATCTGAGGAAACGAAGTACACGTATCATTGTGAGCACGCTTGTTGCCGGGAAAAATATTGAAAGATACATAGGTAATATTGCCAAAAGGTCTATAATGCCATAGAAACTAAAGATGTATTTGATTGGTTTTTGAATGGAAATAACACGCAAAAGATATTCGATTGTAAAGAAAATAGTGATAATCCATTCGCAGGCAAGTATATATGAATGATATTTATAGCTGATACCTTCGACTGTATCGAGCATGACCAAAAGAACACTTAATAAAATTAATCCCAGAAGAACCAAATCGAACAGACGTCCTAAAATGGTATTGGTTCCGTAAAGAATTATTTTAACTTTCTCTCTGAAAATCTCGTATTTTGATTTATTTTTTGTCATTCCTACGAAGATACATAAAGTTTGTAAGTATTAAAAATGAAGGATTTTAAGGTTTTTAGTTTTTCGGAGGTAATTGTGAATTATGTTTTTGACATCTCTGTTGTTTTGCATCGGAATCAGGATATTTTTCAGGATTTCGATATTTGTAATTTGGTAATTCAAATCATAATAGGCATATCCTTTATATACACCATTTTCTATTAAGACAGCACTTCGTTCATTTACATTTCTTCCTCTGTCAATGAGAATCATACTTTTGTTTTCGAAACTATTTTCAGCCAGTAATTCTTTAACCCTTGCATTGTATATTTCGGGCGTAATTTCTCCTATACAAGCACCATCACATTCTTTGATTTTGTATTGAAAGCATTCTTTATTGGTTTGATATAATCCGGTTAATTTTTGACACAGTGTATATTTTGCTGTTAACCTGAAAAGTGCGTTTTTGCCTTCCTGAATATTGGCGTAAGATGTGATTTCTTTTTTTCTGCCATCTGCTTTTTCAAGCTTTAAATTCATATACCCATTGCTGTCTTTTTCGGCGTATAGTGCGTATGGAAAAAATGTTTTTCGTTGTGAACGGTTGTATCTGGGACGATTTATTTTTACTTCTTCACTTTCTTTTAAAAGCGCTATCAGCTCACTGCCGGTTTCATCATAGGTTATGGTAAAAACTTCTGCCTGAATTTTTTTGCTTTTGGTTGTGATTCCTGTAAAATGCTGATTGATTCGCTTTTTTATATTTTGGCTTTTGCCGATATAAATAAGTGTACCTGCTTCATTATAAATATAATAAATACCGGTTTTGGCTGGCATTTGATTTACCAGATCCAATAGTTTTGGAGCAATGCCTTTTTCTACTTCGAGTTTTATAAAATCTTTTACGATTGTTTTTTCCAGGTCTTTTTCCAAAAGCATTTTAAACAGCTTTACAGTTGCCATTGCGTCTCCGCTGGCACGGTGCCTGTCTGCCATTGGGATCCCGAGTGCGCGGACCAATTTGCCTAAACTATACGATGTTTGCTCAGGAATAAGCTTTTTGGCAAGTTCTACTGTGCAAAGTGTTTTGGCTTCAAAATCGTAGCCCAGACGTCGAAACTCTGTGCGAAGAATTCGGTAATCAAAAGAAGCGTTGTGTGCTACAATAATACAATCAGAGGTAATTTCGATTATTCTTTTTGCAACTTCAAAAAATTTGGGTGCAGAACGCAACATAGCGTTATTAATTCCGGTTAATTTAACCACAAAGGGCTGAATCGGAATTTCGGGATTGACAAGGCTAATGAATTGATCGACTACTTCATGGCCATCAAATTTATAAATGGCTATTTCGGTAATTCCTTCTTCATTAAACTGGCCTCCGGTTGTTTCTATGTCTAGTATTGCGTACAAATTTTGTATTCTGTCAGGGTTCTTAGTAATTGGTTAAAATCTACAATTTGTAATTAGCGTTATTGGCCTCCAAAAATGCTGCTTCCAATACGAACCATTGTGCTGCCGCACTCAATTGCTAATTGATAATCGCCGGACATCCCCATTGAAATTGTACTTAATTGACAATTTGAAGTGTTATTTGTTTTAATGGAGTCAAAAATAGATTTTAAATGTGTAAATTCTTTTTTTATTTGGTTTTGGTCTTCTGTGAAGGTTGCCATTCCCATTAAACCTAAGATACGAATATTTTTTAACTCTTTGAATGCTACATCAGTTAAAAGTTCTTTTAATTCGCTTTCGTCTAAACCAAATTTTGATTCTTCTTCGGCAATGTAAACCTGAAGAAGACAATCTATAATGCGATTATTTTTTAAAGCTTGTTTATTAATTTCCTGTAATAATTTCAGACTGTCAACACCATGAATCAAGCTCACAAATGGTGCCATAAATTTGACTTTATTCGACTGAACGTGACCAATCATATGCCATTGAATATCTTTTGGCATTTGTTCCCATTTATCGGTCATTTCCTGGATTTTATTTTCTCCGAAAACGCGTTGACCGGCCTCATAGGCTTGCATTAAGTCTGAAACAGGTTTGGTTTTTGAAACTGCAACTAAAGTGACATGTTCAGGCAAACTTTCCCTGATTGTATTTAAATTCGATTGAATCGACATGATATTTTCTTTTTATGAAAGAATAAACTGCTTAGAGATTTTCTCTGCTTTTTTGCTTTCGCTGTAATCATAAAAACCTTCACCGGATTTTACACCTAATTTTCCTGCACGAACCATATTTACCAATAATGGGCAAGGAGCATATTTAGGATTTTTAAATCCGTCGTACATTACATTCAGAATGGCAAGACAAACATCAAGGCCAATAAAATCAGCTAGTTGAAGTGGTCCCATTGGGTGTCCCATTCCTAATTTCATCACGGTATCAATTTCATAAACTCCGGCAACTTTATTATATAACGTTTCAATTGCCTCATTTAGCATAGGCATTAAAATTCTATTTGCTACAAAACCGGGATAATCGTTTACTTCAACAGGAACTTTACCTAATTTTTCAGATAAATCCATGACGATTTTAGTTACTTCATCGCTGGTATTATATCCGCGAATGATTTCAACTAATTTCATAATTGGCACCGGATTCATAAAGTGCATGCCAATAACGCGTTCCGGATGTGAAACAACGGCTCCAATTTGTGTTATAGAAATAGACGAAGTATTGGTTGCCAAAATCGTATTATGAGAGCAGGCTTCGTTTAATTGTTTGAAAATATTCAGTTTTAACTCTACATTTTCTGTAGCTGCCTCAACCACTAAATCTACACCAACAACGCCGTCTTTAATATCCGTATAGGTAATAATATTGGTGATTGTTTTGGCAACTTCTTCCTGAGTAATCGTTCCTTTAGATAACATTCTGTCCAGGTTTGCAGCAATAGTTGCCATTCCTTTGTCTAATGATTTCTCTGAAACGTCAATTAGTTTTACGGTAAAACCACTTTGTGCAAAAGTGTGTGCAATTCCGTTACCCATTGTTCCTGCTCCAATTACAGCGATAGTTTTCATTTAATTTAGGTATTTTGTTTTTAAAAGTTAAGGTTTAAAGAGGCTTTTTTGCCAGCTTTAAACCTTAAAAAATAATAAGTTATGTGATTTTATTTTTTGAAACAATCAATGATTTGATAAGCCACACGTAATGCATCTGTAGCCTGTTCCAATGTAACGACCGGAGTTGTATCTGTTTTGATTGCATTTGCAAACGATTCCAATTCATCAAGAATTGCATTGTTTTGTTCTACATCCGGATTTGTAAAGTAGATTTGTTTTTTGACACCTTCGGCATTTTGAAGAATCATATCAAAATCTCCCGGTACTTCGGGTGCATCCTTCATACGTACGACTTCGCATTTTTTCTCCAGAAAGTCAACAGAAATGTAAGCATCTTTCTGAAAGAAACGTGTTTTGCGCATGTTTTTCATCGAAATTCTGCTGGCCGTTAAATTCGCAACACATCCATTCTCAAATTCAATTCTCGCATTTGCAATGTCGGGAGTATCGCTAATTACAGAAACCCCGCTTGCGTTGATGTTTTTTACTTTTGAATTTACAACACTCAAAATTGCATCAATGTCATGGATCATTAAATCTAATACCACAGGAACGTCTGTTCCGCGCGGATTAAATTCGGCTAATCGATGTGTTTCTATAAACATCGGATTTTCAATCATGTTTTTGGTAGCGATAAAAGCAGGGTTAAAACGCTCAACGTGACCAACCTGGCCTTTTACATTGTATTCTTTAGCCAAAGCAATAATTTCTTCGGCTTCTTCAACAGTGTTTGAGATTGGCTTTTCTATAAAGATATGTTTTCCTGATTTTATGGCTACTTTAGCACATTTATAATGTGAAAGTGTGGGTGTGACAATGTCAATAACATCGACAGCGTGAATTAATTTTGCAATGGTGCTGAAGTTTTTATAGCCAAACTCTTTTGAAATTCTTTCGGCATTTTCCTGATTTTCGTCGTAAAATCCAACTAATTCGTATTTGTCAGATTGTTGTAATAAACGTAAATGTATTTTACCAAGATGACCTGCACCTAAAACTCCTACTTTTAACATGAGAATGTATTTTAAACAAAAATATAATTTATTTGTCGAAAGTGAAAATGAATGGAACAAAGATTTAGCGATTTAATAATTAAAAATCAATATTTGATTTACTTTTTAGTTTCTTATTTTTGCAACAATAAAACCTACCCATTTTGAAAGATACTGCAAAACATCAAGGACTTCGTAATCAATTAGTAAGCACTTTAGAACAAAAAGGGATTACCGATAGAGCTGTTTTGGAGGCAATAAAAAAAATACCAAGACATCTTTTTCTGAATTCGAGTTTTGAAGATTATGCTTATCAGGACAAAGCATTTCCGATAGGAGCAGGGCAGACCATTTCACAACCGTATACCGTTGCATTTCAATCGCAATTATTAGAAGTTAAGAAAGACCATAAAATATTGGAAATTGGTACAGGTTCCGGTTACCAGACAGCCGTTTTGTTTATGCTTGGCGCTAAAGTATATAGCGTAGAGCGCCAAAATGAATTGTTTAAAACAACTTCCAATTTATTTCCAAAATTAAATATCCGTCCCAAGCACCTTTCTTTTGGAGATGGTTATAAAGGATTGCCTAATCACGCACCGTTTGACAGTATTATAGTAACGGCAGGTGCACCTTTTATTCCGAAGCCATTAATGGCGCAGTTAAAAATAGGAGGAAGGCTTGTTATCCCGCTTGGTGAAGATGTGCAGATAATGACACTGTTAATTCGTAAAAACGAAACGCAATTTGAGAAACATGAGTTTGGAGAATTTAGATTTGTTCCTTTATTAGAAGATAAAAATTAAGATAAGCCCATTCTAAATGGGCTTTTATTTTGAAACTAATTCTATTGCCCGAATTAAATTTACTTTTTCCTGCTGAAGGATATAATTCGTGAAAGCTGATTTATCAGTTTTATTTTCATCATATTCTTCTACATTGGTGAAGAAATAGTTATGTATTGCCAGCATCCAGTTTAAAACCAAATTTGCTATTTGAAGATTACCTTTTTCAAAAGGATTTATTGTTACTATTTTTAGATAACATTCTGAAGCTAAAATTATAGGATGCAAATTATTCTTATTTGATTCAAACCAGTTGAAAAATAAATTCATTTTCTTCGAAATCAGTTCGCTTTTATATTTCCCCTGATTTACTGAATTGGTTCCGCGCAAGATTAAATTATGAACATGCAGCAGTTCTTTTTCATTTACTGCTATTTTTTTGTGAACCAGATCCTTAATATAAGCTAGTGTTTCATGAAAATTTATAACCTCAAGATGTTCTTGCATACTTTTTCCGGAAATAGTCAATCCGTCGTTTATTACAGCCCTGGTTTCTTCTAAGGTTAAAGAATTTCCGCTTAAGCGAATGCTATTAAAGATAAATTCTAATTCTAAAGTTTTAGAAATTTGTCGTAATTCAAAATGATTCAAAGATTGCATCTGAATTTTTAAAACCTCAATTTCATCTAAAATTAATTGAAAAGAGGATAAAAGTACCGAATTGATTTGTTTCTTATTATTCTGAATTTCCTGTTCCGCCAGAAGTAAAGCTTTCAGGGCAAATTCTTCATCTCCAATTTCATACAGAATCTTTTCTTTAAGCCATGCAATCATAAGCGTTTCATAATCAATATCTAAAAGCTGCGCGAGTTTAGAAATCTGTTCTTTGGTCGGCTTCCTCGTCCCAGATTCAAATTTGCTGATTAAAGCCTGATCAATATCAGCGAGCTGCGCCAATTCTCTTGTTTTAAATCCTTTTGCTTCCCTGGCATTTTTTAAAAGAGATTTCATTTGATGAAAAATTTAGTCTTGACAAATTTAGTCATTACTGCATATATAAAAAAAGCAATAATTAAATTACTGCTTTTTTTGAACTATTATTTTGGAGGAAGTGAGCCATCTTTTCTCATTTCTTTTACCACAGCCTGCATGATAGCATCAACTGTTTGCCCGACATCGGTCACATACTCAGATTTGGTGGTACCAGTCCAGATCAATTTATTTTGTTTTAATGAAAAAATATTAGTCTCTACCATGTATGAAGTAGTTTCCTGATAATAACCCGGATCATAAAAATACGGAGAATACATTCCGTACCAATTTCCAAAACCATATCCGTACATTCCCGTATACATTCCATCAAAACCTCCATAATACATTCCGGTATAGGTTCCCGGGACATAAGTAGTTTCTTTTTCTTTACTAACAAGACGCATAGTAACCACACCATCAAAATTTTCATCTTGCAAAATTTTTAGCTGTTGTTCTTTAGTTAAATGCAAAGTGGTTCCATTCATGTATTGATAGGAAGTTTTAAAGATAGGATTGCTAGCCGCTATGCGGTTCTCTGCGGTTCTTCTGGTAGCTTCATCTTTGACTAATGCAACAACCAAAACTTTTTTGAATTGTTCCTGTGCTACAGTGATATTAGGATCTCGCCAGCTACTTACAATTGAGGTATTGCTGCTGCAGCTTATGAGAAAAAGAGTGATTAACAAAATTATATATTTCTTCATAGTTTTATACTTTAAAATTAATACTATAGTAAATTTAAGTATAAAATGCTAGAAAACAATTATTTAGATAAAATTGCTTTTAGTTGTAAGCTTTTTTGATTCTGTCCAGATCACGTTTTGTATCCTGTTCTTTTAATGATTCGCGCTTGTCGTAATTTTTCTTTCCCTTACAAAGACCAATCTGAAGTTTTGCCAGTCCTTTTTCGTTCGTAAATAATTTTAAAGGAACAATTGTCAAACCTTTTGCCTGAACATTTTTATGAAGTGTTTTTAATTCTTTTTTATTCAAAAGCAACTTTCTCTCACTTCTTGATTTATGATTGAATTGATTTCCAAAAGAATATTCTTCAATATAAGTATTGATTGCAAAAAGTTCTAAGTTGCTAAATTCACAAAAGCTTTCTGTAATATTTGCTTTTCCTAATCGTATAGATTTGATTTCGGTTCCGGATAAAACGATACCTGCAGTATAAGTGTCGATTATTTCGTAATCGAAACGTGCTCTTTTATTAAGTATATTGACTGATTTTAACATAATGCAAATGTAAGACAAAAATGAAAAACTTTAATACTGCTAAAGATAATTAAAGATTTTTTTTAATCTATGATTTTCATCATCATTGCTAGAAAAGCTTACTCATAAGTTTGTTAAATAATTTAAAACAAACTAAAGATGAAAAAAATTGTAACATTAGTAAGTTTAGTATTAATCAGTTTAACAGCAAAAGCTCAGGAATCGGCTCAGGGTCTGAAAGGAGCATGGTTTGCTACCTCGCAATTTGGTTATAAGCAGACTAAAACTGCAGACGCTAAGAATACCACTTTATCGGTATTACCAGTTGTTGGGACGTTTGTGACGCCTTCTGTGGCTGTAGGAGCAGGAATTGGTTATATAAATATCAAAGCTGATTCTGATGCCGGAACTTCTTCAAAAACAGATCTAATCGTGATTCAGCCTTTGGCCAGAAAATATTGGAATGTAGCAGGTTCTCTATATTTCTTTGGTCAATTGGCATTACCGGTTATTACAGGAAAAGAAAAAGAAAGCGAATTAAAAGTAAGTCAGTTTGGGCTAGCGCTGTCTGGAGGATTTGATTATTTTGTGACAAAAAATTTCTCAGTTGAGTTTTCTTATGACCTAGCCAATTTTACGTCTACAACATTAGACCCTAAAGTTGGTGAAAAAACAACGGTAACAAATTTTGGATTAGCACATGTTGCAAATGTTGAGCCATTGTACAATGGCGCTTTGGGCGGAAGCAATCCAAACCTTACTTCTCCGCTTTCTGTTGGGTTTAAATTTATATTTTAATTGCATTCAATTAATTTAAATTTCATTTTACTAATTTTGTAAAACAGAAAGACCGTACTTTTTTGGAGTACGGTCTTTTTAGTATTATTTAAAAAAATAAAATGCAATCTAAAGATCCTTTACACGGAATTACACTTAAAGTTATAGTCGAAAAATTAGTTGACTATTATGGTTTTGATACTTTAAGCGAACTGATTCCTATAAAATGCTTTACTGTCAATCCGAGTGTGAAATCTAGTCTTACTTTTTTGAGAAAAACAGACTGGGCACGCCAAAAAGTAGAAGAATTGTATATAAAATCAATTCCTAAATTTCCTGTAAACTAGTTTAATTTATAAGAAATCATAACACCTCCGCGATAAGGAAGCCATTCTCCGCTTTTATTCCATTTTTTCGCTTTTTCATATCTCCCGGGAGTTCCGTCATTGTAATATCCATGATAAAATCCCTGGTGCCAGCCACCGCCAACAAAAATATCCAATAAAAATTTATCGTTTAGCTTTACGTTATAGCCCACCGTGGCCCCTAATCTGTAACCAAAACCATGTTCATATTTGTTTGTATCAAAATAATTCCATTTTTGTAATTCATACACGTCTGGCCCTGCATGTGCACCCACATAAAAGCCATTATATTTTTCTTTAAAATGATAACGAACTTCTGGTGTTAATGTGTAGAATTTCATTGGACTATTGCCATTGAAAGACTCCCAAAAAGAGGCCATTACATCAACGCTAAAAGTTGTTTTTTCTCCAATGCTGGTTTCAATTCCGATATTTGGTATTGCAATTGCTGCTGTAGCGGCATTAAACTTTAGATACGTCTGACTTTGGGATTGAATCGAAAAGAAAAGAACAAATAGGATTAAGGCGTTTTTCATAAAGTCGTTTTTCGTGGTAAGAAAATAAGTTTATCAGCTTATTTTCGGGTGCAAATATAACGCAAAACAAAAGGTACTAGTATGAAAAATACCATTTTTATATGATATTTCTTCGATATTAAAAGTATAAAACTCTATTTATCTAATAATGAATAAATTACTTTGTCTAAAAATTTACCTTCCCAAAATTCGGCTTCTTTTAAATGTGCTTCTTTAACGAAACCACATTTTTCTAATACCTTTTCTGATGCAAAATTTTCAGGATCAATTACAGCTTCAATTGAATGTAGCTTTAAGTCATCAAATCCATATCTTATTAGTTTGTTTACAGCTTCAGGAATAATTCCCCTTCCATGAAAATCAGGAGATAACATATAGCCAATCTCTGCACGATAATTTTCGGGCTGCATTCTGTAGAAACCAATTATTCCCAATAATTTTGGATTATCTTTTAATGTAATTCCCCAGTTAATGCCAACATTTGTGACAATTTTGTCTTCAATCATTGCAATATGCTCAAGCGCGTCGTCATTATTTTTTACTAACGGACGCGGAATATATTTCATTGTTTCAGGGTTTGAACGCAATTCAAAAACTTCATTTACATCATCATTAGTAATGCGTCTTAGAAGTAAACGTTCGGTTTCTATAACAGGAAATGGATTAAAATTAAAGTCTAACATATTTATAGATTATAATATTTGAATACTAAATTTTGCATTGAATGTATCGTTGGTATCCAAAACTAAAATCCCTTCTTTTTTGAATAAATCACCAGAATTATCAGCTGTGTCTGAGTAACCAAACCAGGGTTCGATACAAACAAACGGAGCTTGTTCCTTTGTCCAGATCCCCAAACTTGGAAAATCTTTGAAGTTTACTTTTACATAAGGTTTAGAATTTTCCAGTATTGTTATTGAATTTGATTCTAAAGTTTTAAAAACCAACGCATCATTTTCGAACAATTTATAATTTAAAGGAACCAGATTATCTTTTGTTTCTAAAATTTCAGTTTTATCAGAAATCAGATCATTTTCAAGTAGATTGTATTTTAAAGCTTCTTTTTTTTCAAACTGAAAAGAATAATTTTCAAAATCCTCAGATAGAGCAATAGCAGGATGAGCACCAATAGAAAAAGGAATTTTAGAACTTCCTTTATTGATTACCTTATAAGCAATAGTTAATTCTTTTTCTTCCAAAGTGTAAATCAGCTGTAACTCAAAATCAAAAGGATATTTTTGAAGTGTTTCTGCATTTGACTGTAACGAAAAAACAGCACTGTTTTCACTTTTATTAATCAATTTAAACTCCATATCTCTTGCAAAACCATGTCTTGACAGTTGATATTCTTTTTCATCAATTGTATAAGTATTGTTTTTTAAAGTTCCTACAATCGGGAAAAGAACAGGAGAATGTTTTCCCCAGAAGGCAGGATTACCTTCCCAGATATATTCTTTGTTTTGATTGTCCTGTATCGAAAATAATTCAGCTCCTGAATGTTTTATAGAAGCTTTTAAACTTGAATTTGAGATTGTTGTATTCAAAATTTTTAAAATTGAAGTAAAGTAAATTTTTATTTGAATGTAAATATATTTTATAAATTTTAGTTTTTTGAGAATTTGCTTAAATTATTTTTTTGATAAAATTTTACAAAAAATAAATATGTGCCTAAGTTTTTCTCTGTAAATAGCTTTTTTTTTCATTAATTTGCTATATAAACAGCTAAAAAATATGAAAAAGCATTCTTCAAAAGCCTTATTAACCATGGCTTTATTTGTTGGAATTTCTTCTGTTTGGGCGCAGCAAACGCCAGCTACAACAGCCGCTAATTCAACAAACAATTACGATTATCATGATGCATTTGCACCACATTTTTACACCAAAAATGGCACGCCAACACGTGCTGCAAGTGGTCAGCCGGGCGTTGAATATTGGCAAAACAGAGCTGATTATCAACTGACAGTAAAACTAAACAATACTACAAATGAACTTGTTGGTACTGATGAAATTACGTATACAAACAATAGTCCGGATAAACTGTCGTTCTTGTGGTTAAATTTAGATCAGAATTTATTTAAAGAAGATTCAAGAGGAAATGCTTTAGTACCTTTAACAGGAAGCCGTAACGGAGCACAAGGGCAGGTTTTTGATGGTGGAAATAAAATTAAATCTGTAAAAATAATTTCAGGAGGAAAAAACAAAACTGAAACAGTTGCAAAATATATAATTACTGATACCAGAATGCAAATTTTCCTTCCGCAGGAATTAGCTTCAAAAGGAGGATCAGTAAAAATTAAAATTGAATTCTCATTTATTGCTCCTCTTGAGGGATCAGACAGAATGGGAGTTTTGGAAACCAAAAACGGTAAAATTTTCACTATAGCACAATGGTACCCTCGTATGTGCGTATACGACGACGTAAGAGGCTGGAATACTGCACCTTATTTGGGCGCTTCTGAGTTTTATCTGGAATATGGCAATTTTGATGTAAAAATCACCGTTCCTGCAAATCATTATGTTGTTGGGTCAGGAGAATTATTAAATGGTGCAGAAGTATTGCCTGCAGAACAATTTAAACGTTACAAAGAAGCCTCTCAAAGCGACAAAACAGTAATCATTCGTTCTGCCCAAGAGGTAGCTGCAACTGCAAATGCGAATGCTACAGCTGAAAAAACATGGCATTATCAAATAAAAAACGCGAGTGATTTTTCA